>Ga0208357_1000953_pt1 | contig 22026 bp, 22 predicted proteins | sample NGESurdeep092012_6_FD_184487 | JGI IMG/M metagenome (GOLD analysis project Ga0208357, IMG submission 184487) | Arctic peat soil microbial communities from Barrow, Alaska - NGEE Surface sample F52-2 deep-092012 (SPAdes) | ecosystem: Environmental > Terrestrial > Soil > Wetlands > Peat ... | reverse complement strand
GAAAACGCCTTCACCACCAGCGACTACACCGGCTATTTCCAGCGCGTGCCCAGCCGCGATCTAGCGACCGTGATGGCGTTCGAGGCCGACCGAATGACCGGCCTGCAACTCACCGACGACGTGGTGTTGCCGGAGCGCGAGGTCATCCTCGAGGAGCAGAACCAGCGCATCGGCAACAATCCGCGTGCACGATTGTCGGAGCAGATCGAGGCGGCGCTTTATCTCAACAGCCCTTATGGCCGGCCGGTGATCGGCTGGCACCATGAGATGGAGCAACTGACGCGTGACGACGCCATTGGCTTCTATCGGCGCTTCTATGGCCCGAACGACGCCGTGGTGGTGATCGCCGGCGACGTCGCGCCGGACGCCGCACTGAAACTCGCGCAAGACACCTATGGCAAAGTGGCGCCACGTACGTCGATTCCGCCGCGGCTGCGTCCGCGAGAGCCGAAGCCGATCGCCGCGCGCTCGTTGACGCTTGCCGATCCCCGCGTCGAGATACCGATCGTGCAGCGGGACTATCTCGTTCCGTCGTTCCACACCGCCAAGCCGGGCCAGTCCGAGGCGCTGGAAGTGCTCGCGCACATCCTGGGCGCGGGGTCGACGAGCCGTCTCTATCGCGCGCTGGTCCTGGACCAGAAGGTCGCGATCGCCATTGGCGCCTGGTACGAGAGTTCAGCGCTCGACGATTCCAAATTCGGCATCTACGGCTCGCCGAAGGATGGCATTACCCTGCCGCAGCTCGAGACGTCGATCGATGGCGTCATCGCCGACGTCGCGGCCAAAGGCATCACCGCGGAGGAGCTTGACCGCACCAAGACGCGTCTGATCGCCGACGCGGTCTATGCCCACGACAACCAGGCCAGCATGGCGCGTTGGTACGGTAGCGCGCTGACGACCGGCGCGACCGTCGACGACGTGACGCATTGGCCCGACCGCATCCGCAAAGTTACCGCCGAAGAGGTGCAGGACGCCGCCCGGCAATGGCTCCAAAAGAAGCGGTCGGTCACCGGCTATCTGATCAAGGATACGAGCCCGCAGGCGGAGCGCCGTTCATGAGACGCCATCTGATGTCTCTGGCGCTCGGCGCGATGATCTGTTTCGCGCTGGCGCCCGCTGCCGGTGCCGTGACCATCGAGAAGATCGTCAGTCCCTCCGGCATCGCTGCGTGGCTGGTGCGCGAGAATGCGACCCCGCTCGTCGCGCTCAACTACGCCTTCCACGGCGGCTCCAGTCAGGACGAGGCCGACAAGGCCGGCACGGCCAATCTCGCCGCGGACCTGCTCGATGAAGGCGCCGGCGATCTCGATTCGTCGACCTTCCATCAGCGGCTTGAGAACCACGCCATCGAGATGAGCTTCCAGGTCGGCCGAGACTATCTCCACGGCTCGCTGCGCACGCTCAATGACCACCGTGATGAGGCCTTTGGGCTGCTTGGGATGGCGCTCACCAAGCCGCGTTTCGATGCAGATGCGGTCGAGCGCGTGCGCGGGCAAATGCTGGCGGTGCTGCGGCGCGAGACCACCAATCCCAACAATCTCGCTAGCCGGAGCTGGTGGCGTACGGCTTTTCCGCATCACCCATACGGGCGCGACGCGCAGGGGTCGCTCGAGACGGTGCCGCTGATCGGCGCCGCCGATCTGCGCGATTACGTACGTCGCGCCTTCGCGCGCAACGAACTGACGGTTTCGATCGTCGGCGACATCGATCCGAAGACCGCGGGCGAATTGATCGACCGCGCCTTCGCCGGTCTGCCGGCCAAGAACGACCTCAAGCCGATTCCGGCGGCGACGCCGCAGGGCATCGGTCGCCGTATCGTCATCAATCTCGACGTGCCGCAGGCGGTGGTGACCTTCGGCGGCAACGGCATCGAGCGCAATGACCCTGACTTCATGGCGGCCTATATCGTCAACCACATCCTCGGCGGCGGCAGTTTCTCCTCGCGGCTTTATCGTGAGGTGCGTGAAAAGCGCGGGCTGGCCTACGGCGTCTCCGACAGCCTGGTCTGGTTCAGGCGGGCGGCGGTCGTGCTTGGCGGCACCGCGACGCGCGCCGACCGCACCGCGGATGCGCTCGACATCATCGAGAAAGAGACCAAGCGCATGGCCGACAACGGGCCGACGGCTGCCGAACTGGCGGCGGCGAAGTCGTACCTCAAGGGCGCCTATGCGCTGTCGCTCGATTCCTCAAGCAAGATCGCGGCTCAACTTACGCAAATCCAGCTCGACAATCTCGGCAGTGACTACATCGAGCGGCGCGACAAGCTCATCGATAGTGTGACCATCGGCGACGCCAAACGCGTGGCGAAAAGGCTGTACGGCGGCGGCATGCTGGTCACGGTCGCCGGCAAGCCGAAGGGACTGGCCTCGACCGGAACCCCGGACTGAAGCCTGCGTTGATGCGCCGTTGCCTATCGGGTGTCATGGCCGGCCTTGTCACCAGAAGTCGGGTATACCCGACTTCTGGAAATCGATATTTTGCACAACTCGGGCTTGCCGAGTTGTGCGTGCCATCTCGCTTCGATAGGCACGACATTATTTGACTGATCGGGATGACAGCCGAGACCCCCATGCCCATCGTCCAGACCATCGACAACGCCCTGGAAAAGACCATCGGCCCGCACGGCGTCGCCGACGCGGCGCTCGCCGACGCGCTCGCCCGCGCCGAAGGCGCGCTCGATCGCCTGCGACAGCACTACACCGAGGGCACGTTGCCCTTATTGCGATTACCCGAGAAGCAGAACGACCTCGCCGGGATTGACGAAGCGGCCGCGCGGTTGAAAGACGGCGCCAGCGACATCGTCATCCTCGGCACTGGCGGCTCCTCGCTCGGCGGCCAGACCATCGCGCAACTGGCCGGCTTCAACGTGCCGGGCGTCGGACCTTTACGCGATCCGCCGCGCATTCATTTCATCGACAATCTCGACGCCCTGTCCTTCGAGGCGATGCTCGAGCGCCTGCCGCTGAAGACCAGCCGCTTCGTCGCCATCTCCAAATCGGGCGGCACCGCCGAAACCCTGATGCAGACCATCGCCGCGATGTCGGCGCTGAAGGCCGCCGGCGCCGATCTGCCGAGGGCCATGCTCGGCATCAGCGAGCCGGCAAAGGCCGGCAAGCGCAACGGTCTGCGCGATCTGCTGACGCAGCACGGCATTGCCTTGCTCGACCACGATCCGAATGTCGGCGGCCGCTATTCGGCGCTGACCAATGTCGGGCTGCTGCCGGCGGCGGCGCTCGGGCTCGACATCGGCGCGATCCGCCGCGGCGCGGGCCAGGCGCTCGCGCCGATCCTCGCCAAGAAGAGGCCCGCGGATGTTCCGGCCGCGCTCGGCGCCGCACTCAACGTCGCGCTCGCCGAGACCAAGGGCAAGTCGATCAGCGTGCTGATGGCCTATGCCGACCGGCTCGAACGGTTCACGCACTGGTACGTGCAGCTTTGGGCCGAGAGCCTCGGCAAGGATGGCAAGGGCACGACGCCGCTCGCGGCGCTCGGCCCGGTCGACCAGCATAGCCAGGTGCAATTGTTCATCGCCGGGCCGCGCGATAAATTGTTCAACGTGCTTACCGTCGGCAGCAAAGGCCTGGGCTCGCGCATCGACGGCGAACTCGCCAAAGTCGCGGGCGAGCCGGGCCTCGCGGGCAAGACCATCGGCGACCTCGTTGCGGCGGAGGGCCGCGCCACGGCCGAGACTTTGGCAAAGAACGGCTGCCCGGTGCGCGGCCTCCACATCGACACTGTGGACGAGACTTCGCTTGGCGAACTGATGATGCATTTCATGCTGGAGACGATCATTGCCGCGCATCTGATGGGGATCGACGCCTTCGACCAGCCGGCCGTGGAAGAAGGCAAGGTGCTGGCGAAAAAGTATCTCCAGGGTTGAGCCGTGGCCGCCTACGTCATCTCCGAAGTCAAATTCCTCGATAGCGCCCTGATCGATCGATACCGCCCGCTCGCCGCCGCATCGATCGCACAATACGGCGGCAAATACGTCGTGCGCGGCGGGCCGGTCGAATGCGTCGAGGGCGAGCGCGATCCTGATTGCCGGTTTGTCGTCGTTGAATTCGCGAGCATGACGCGGGCCAAGGAATGGTACGCCTCACCCGAATATGCCGAAGCCCTGAAGGTGCGTCGCGCGGGCGCGCTGGAGCGGACCTTGGTGTTCGTGGAGGGCGTTTAGCCCGCCCGTCATGTCCGACTTTATGCCGGCCATCCATATCTTTATGCTTCGACTCGAAACGTGGACGGCCGGGACGAACCCGGCCATGACAGGCCGTGTTGAAAATCACCGACTCGATCTCGATCGACGACTCCGAACTGTCGGAGACGTTCGTGCGCGCCTCGGGGCCGGGCGGGCAGAACGTCAACAAGGTGTCGTCGGCGGTGCAACTGCGCTTCGACGCGCGCCGCTCGTCCTCGCTGCCGAATGACGTCGCCATCCGCCTGATGCGGCTCGCCGGCAGCCGGGTGACCAAAGACGGCGTCATCGTCATCCTTGCGCAGGAGCATCGCGACCAGTCGCGCAATCGCGTCGAGGCGCGCGATCGCCTGGTCGAGTTGATCCGGCAGGCCGCGGTGAAACCGACGGTGCGGCGGCCCACCAAAGTGCCGAAATCGGCCAAGCGCCAACGGCTCGAGTCGAAAAAGCGCCGCTCCGGCATCAAGAATCTGCGGCAGCGGCGGCCGGGGATGGATTAGGGGCTGAATAGCGGGGGTAGGGCGGGCGACCGCCTCGCGGCGGCCATATCGGGGCAGATACACTCCAACGACCTCGAATCAGGCCGTCATTTTATGCCCGTCCGCCAGCTCTCCGAAGGGATCGTCAACCGCATCGCGGCCGGCGAAGTGGTCGAGCGGCCCGCGAGCGTGGTGAAGGAGCTTGTCGAGAACGCGCTCGACGCCGGCGCGCATCGCATCGACGTTCTGACCGACGGGGGCGGCCGCCGGCTGATCCGCATCACTGACGACGGCGACGGCATGACGCATGCCGACCTCGACCTCGCGGTCGAGCGGCACGCGACCTCGAAGCTCTCCGGCGAGGACCTACTCGACATCCGCACGCTCGGCTTCCGCGGCGAGGCGCTGCCATCGATCGGCGCGGTGTCGCGGCTGACCATCACCACGCGGCACGCGTCCGAGCCGCATGCCTGGGCGCTGAGCGTCGATGCCGGCGTGAAGTCGGAGATCCGTCCGGCGGCGTTGACGCAGGGCACGATGGTCGAGGTGCGCGATCTTTTCTACGCCACGCCGGCGCGCCTGAAGTTCTTGAAGACCGATCGCAGCGAGGCCGAGGCCGTGCGCGAGGTGGTGCGGCGGCTCGCTATGAGCCGGCCGGATGTCGCCTTCACCCTCGCCGGTGAGGAGCGCGCGCCGGTGACATGGGGCCCGGCCGCGGACGAACTGACGCGGCTCGGCGACGTGATGGGCGCCGATTTCCGCGCCAATGCCATTGCGGTCGATGCCGAGCGCGAGGGCGTGCACCTCGCGGGCTTTGCCGGCCTGCCGACGCTCTCGCGGGCCAATTCGCTCGGCCAATTCCTGTTCGTCAACGGCCGGCCGGTGCGCGACAAAGTCCTGGTCGGCGCTGTGCGCGCAGCTTACGCCGATTATCTGCCGCGCGACCGCCATCCGCTGCTCGCGCTGTTCGTCACACTCGACGCGCACGAGGTCGACGTCAACGTGCATCCGGCGAAGACGGAAGTGCGCTTTCGCGACGGCTCGCTGGTGCGCGGCCTGATCGTGCGCGCGCTGAAGGAAGCTTTGGCGCGCGACGCGCAGCGCGCGGCGACGACCGGCGGTGGCGCGACCATCGCCACCTTCCGCCCTGCTTCGGCGCCGCCGCGCGGCGGCTACGATTGGCGGCGCTCGCCCGCGCGGCCGGGCGGTTTCGGATCGATAGTCGGCGCGACGGCACTTGGATTCGCGGAAGCGGCGCAGGCGGCGTTCGACGTCGGCGGGCCGTCGGCGGCGCTGGCCGAGGCTGAGCCGGATCCAGAGTTGCTCGACCACCCGCTCGGCGCGGCGCGGGCGCAGATCCACGAGAACTACATCGTGGCGCAGACACGCGACGGTCTCGTCATCGTCGACCAGCACGCGGCGCACGAGCGCATCGTCTACGAGCGGCTCAAAGCCGCGCTCGATGCGTCCGGCGTGGCGCGGCAAATCCTGCTGATTCCTGAGATCATCGAATTGGACGAAAGCGACGCGGCGCGGCTCGTTTCTCGCGCCGGCGAATTGTCGCGCTTCGGACTGGTCGTCGAGAGCTTCGGCCCAGGCGCCGTGGCGGTGCGCGAAACGCCGGCATTATTGGGCGAGGTCAATGTGCGGGGGCTCGTGTGTGACCTCGCGGAGCACATGGCCGAATGGGACGACTCGCTGCCGCTCGAGCGGCGGCTGCTGCACGTCGCGGCGACCATGGCCTGCCACGGCTCGGTGCGCTCCGGCCGCCGCCTCAAGCCGGACGAGATGAACGCGCTGCTGCGCGAAATGGAAGCCGTGCCGAACTCCGGCCAGTGCAATCACGGCCGGCCGACTTACGTCGAGCTGAAGCTCAGCGATGTCGAGCGATTGTTCGGGAGACGGTGATTACTCGCAGCGTCAAATCCGTCACCCTGAGGTGGTCACGCGGAAGCGCGACCTCGAAGGGCGACGGCCTCGTATCCTTCGAGGCTCGCTTCGCTCGCACCTCAGGATGACGGGATTGAGACCTTCAAAAATATCAATTCCGTGTCGTCATAGGCGCGGCGCTCAATCTCTTCGAATCCCTCCGGCGCCTTGAAACCGGCGTCCGTCGCTTCCTCGACGACGATCAGCGCCTGCGCTTTGAACCAGCCGCCATCTCGCGCTGAAACCAAAGCCTTCTCGGCGAGGCCCTTGCCGTAGGGCGGATCGAGGAAGACGAGGGAAAACGGCTCCATCGGCTGCGCCGGGCCGAGCTTGGTCGCGTCGCGGCGGAAAATGCGGGTCGTGCCGCCCAAGCCTAAAGCCTCGCTGTTCTGCCGCAACAGCGCGCGCGCCTCGACGCCTTCATCCACGAACAGAACGAAGGCCGCGCCGCGCGACGACGCCTCGATGCCGAGCGCGCCGGTGCCGGCGAACAGGTCGAGCACGCGCGCGCCGGTGAACGGATCGCCGTAGGCGTGGGCGAGGATGTTGAACAGAGACTCCCGCAGGCGGTCCGCGGTCGGGCGCAGGCCCGGCCCCTTCGGTCCCGCAATCGGGCGCGAGCGCAGCCGGCCGCCGACGACGCGCATTATTTCGGCCGTGGACGCGAGGGCCGGGGGCCGCTGGAGCGGTCAGGCCGGCGGCGTTTGTTGTGCTTGTTCCGTCCGGTCTCGGGCCGTTCGTTGTCGCGTCGCGACGTCGCCGCCCTGTCGTCCCGTGTGCCCGCGCGTCCCCGCGCGCCGACGTCGGGTTTACCCGATGTCGGCCACTTAGCGCGCGATGGCGATCCAGCGCGGCCCGGCCGTATCGCGGCGTCCTTCTGGCGCCCCGCTTTCGCGGCAATGAGCGGAGTAGAGGATTCCAGCGGTGCGTCGAAATCCGCCTCGGCCAGCGTGATGATCTCCGGCCCGAGCGTATTCTTCAGCTCCGCCGTCTCTACTTCCTCCACGTCGCATTCGGCGATCGGTCCGAGCTCGAACGGCCCGAACGCGACGCGGATCAAGCGGCTCACCGTCAGGTTGAGCGATTCCATGACCCGCCGCACCTCGCGATTCTTGCCTTCGCGGATGCCGACACTGAGCCAGCAATTGGATTCGAGTTGGCGCTCGAGGATCGCCTCGATCGGGCCGTAGTGGACGCCCTCGATGGTGACGCCCTTCTTCAATCCGTCCAGCGTCTCCTGCGACACGCGGCCGAGCGCACGCACGCGGTAGCGGCGCAGCCAGCCGGTCGCCGGCAATTCGAGCGCGCGCGCCAGCCCGCCATCGTTGGTCAGCAGCAGCAGTCCTTCGGTGTTCATGTCGAGGCGCCCGATGCTGATCAGGCGCGGCAGATGCTTCGGCAGCGCGCGGAAGATGGTCGGCCGGCCTTCCGGATCGGAATGGGTGGTCACCAGCCCGCGCGGCTTGTTGCACAGGAACAGCCGCGTGCGGGTACGGCCCGGAAGCGGCTGGCCGTCGACCGTGATGCGGTCGCGCGGTTTTACATTGAGTGCAGGCGAGGCGATCGCCTTGCCGTTGACCGAAACGCGGCCGGCGGCGATCCATGCCTCGGCCTCGCGCCGCGACGCCAGTCCGGCGCGGGCGATTACCTTGGCGATGCGGTCGCCTTCGGGGCTGTCTTTGCTCTTGTCTGCCATGTCCTGAGCCGTAATAACGTGCGGCCTGATAGCAGACCTCGTGCGCCGTGTCCCGGATGCGGTGAAAGCACGAGCAATAAGCGCGTAAACGCGCTTGTGGCGCTGCCTCCGGGGCATGAGGTGAGGTTCCGATGCCATCCCCTTCCTTCATGCAAACGGCGTTAGAGGAGGCACGCGCGGCGCAAGCGCGCGGCGAGGTGCCGGTCGGCTGCGCCATCGTCCGCGATGGCGAGGTGATCGCGCGCGCCGGCAACCGCACCTTGGCCGACAGAGACCCGACCGCGCATGCCGAGTTACTGGCGGTTCGGCAGGCGGCCGCCGCGCTCGGCTCGGAGCGGCTGATCGATTGCGATCTCTATGTGACGTTAGAGCCCTGCACGATGTGTGCCGCGGCGATATCGTTCGCGCGTGTCCGGCGGCTCTATTTCGGCGCCGCCGATCCGAAGGGCGGAGCGGTCGAGCACGGCGTGCGCTTCTTCGCCGCGCCGACCTGCCATCACCGGCCTGAGGTCTATGGCGGCATCAACGAGAGCGATGCCGCCGCGCTGCTCAAAGACTTCTTTCGCGAACGACGCTAGACGCGCTTGTCGACATGCTGGCCGACGGTCTGCGACGGCGCATGGTGCTTTGTCGTGCCATGCGATGAATTGTCATTCGCCGCATTGTCCTGCTGCTGCTGTTGCGGCTGCTGCTGGCTTGTGCCTGTGGTTGGTGTCACGGTCTGGATTCCGATGCTGCTGATGCTCACGTACCCTCTCCCGAATGAAGGCGCACCGTACGCGACAGCTCTCAACATTGCGGAATTTGTAAGCCGCAAATCGCGACTTGCCCGGCAAGCATTCGTTGACCATAGGAACGGCGTCAGGCTCGGGCGGCCTGCGCGAATTCCCACGCCTTTTCGGCAAGTGGGCGGATCATCGACGCTTTGGCCGGCGCGTGCTCGCTGGTCGCGGTGCCGTCGCGCACGCGGCCGATGATGCCTTGCAGAATGGCGGCGATGCGGAAGAAATTGTACGCCATGTAGGCCGCAAGATGCGGCCGCGGGTCGAGGCCGGTGCGGGCGACGTAGTCACTGACATAGTCCGCCATCGACGGAATGCCGAGCGCGCCGAGGTCGTGCCCGACGAGCGTCGCGGTGCCGGCGGCGCTCTCCGACTGCGGCATGTGCCACGCCATCAGGTGATAGGTGAAATCGGCGAGCGGATCGCCGAGCGTCGCCAACTCCCAGTCGAGCACCGCCGCGACGTTCGGTGTTTCGCGCGCGATGATGAGGTTGTCGAGCCGGTAGTCGCCGTGGACCAGCCGCACCGGCTGCGGCGGCGGAATGTGCCGCGGCAGCCAATCGATCAGCTTTTCCATCGCCTCGATTTTTTCGGTCTCCGAGGTGCGGTACTGCTTCGACCAGCGGTCGATCTGGCGCGCGACGTAATTCTCGCCTTTGCCGAAATCACCGAGTCCAGTCGTCGCCGGGTCGAAGGCGTGCAGCCGCGCGATGGTCGCGTTCATGGAATCGTAGATTGCGGCGCGCTCGGCCGGATTGGAGACCGGCATCTGCGGCTCCCAGAACACGCGGCCGTCGACGAAGTCCATGACGTAGAAGGCGGTCCCGGCGATGCTTTCGTCGGCGCAGTAAGCGAACGGCTCGGCGACCGGAAAGCCTTGCGCGCGGAGGGCGCTGGTGACGCGATATTCACGGTCGACTGCGTGCGCCGACGGCAGCAGCTTGCCCGGCGGTTTGCGCCGCAGCACATAGCGCCGCTTCGGCGTCTCCAGCATGTAGGTCGGGTTCGACTGGCCGCCCTTGAACTGCTTGACGCTCAGCGGCCCGGTGAACCCCTGCACGTGCTGCGTCAGGTAGCATTCGAGACGCGCCGCATCGAGCGCCAGCGCCGGTGCTGCGTCCTTGGTGCCCGAGAAAGCCTGCTGCCGGTCAATGGGGGTCATCGCTGGCGGCCCGCGGTTACTTCTTCGCCGGGAAGGCGATCGGCGCGTCAGCGTACATCTTGTACTGCTGCGATTTCGGCTTCGCTCTGTCGTCGTCATTGACGTACTGGATCGAGCTTTGGCCTTGCAGCGCGCGCGGCAGGACCATGACGCGGATGAAACGCGTCGGCCGGTCGGCGGCGCCTTGAGCGAACACCGCGTCCGGGCCCGACTCGTACCAGGCGCCGCCAGGTCCGTAAGAAGTCGAGCGGCTATGCGTGTCGATGCGAATGCCGCCCTCGATCAGGCAGCGGATGCCGGGGCCCTGATGGCGATGCAGATAGGCGCAGCCACCGGGCGGGAAGGCGACGCTGTCGCCGCGCATGAGCAGGTCGCTCTTCGGCAGCGTTTCGAGGAAGGCCGTGAGCTTCTCGTGCGTGATCATGCCGGGCGCATTCGCCGTTGTGGACCCCTGGTCGCCGCGCGCCAATTCCCAGCGCCAGCAGGTGACGCCCGCCGGCGACGGCTTCACCGTCACGCCGTCCTCGCCCTGCCAGGCGTCGCCCTCATTGACCGCCTTGCCGCCGATCGTCGCCGCGCCGTGCACGACGAAGATGAATCGCGGTAGCGGCGGCAGCCGGAACTCGACGTTCTCGGCGCTCGACAAGACATCTTCGTAAAGACGCAGGACAGGGTGCATTTCGATCTCTCTGTTTCGCCAGGCGTTTATTTCTCTCGGCCTACCGCACGCCAGCCAATGTCGCGGCGCCAGAATCCCTCCGGCCAGCGAATGCGGTCGACAGCGGCATAGGCGCGACTCTGCGCTTCGGCGACATTCTTGCCGCGCGCGGTGACGTTGAGAACGCGCCCGCCATTCGCCAGGACGCGATCGCCGTCTGACTTAGTGCCGGCGTGGAAGATTTCGACGCCCTCGACCTCGGCCGCTCCGGCCAGTCCCGCGATCACGCTGCCCTTGGCGTAGTCGCCGGGATAGCCGTTCGCCGCCATCACCACGGTGAGCGCGGCATCGTCGGCAAGCCGCAGCGAGAAGTTTTTCAATTGTCCGTCGCGCGCGGCGATCAGCGCCGGCAGCAGGTCCGACGTCAGCCGCAGCATCAGCACCTGCGTCTCCGGATCGCCGAAGCGGACATTATATTCGATGAGCTGCGGCCCGTCTTTCGTAATCATCAGCCCGGCGAACAGCACACCCTTGAACGGCGCGCCCATGACGTTCATCGCGCGCACCGTCGGCTCGACGATCTCGCGCATCACGCGCGCGTTCATCTCCGTGGTCATGATCGGCGCCGGCGAATAGGCGCCCATGCCTCCGGTGTTCGGGCCTTTGTCGCCGTCGCCGACGCGTTTGTGGTCCTGCGCCGAGCCGAGCGGGATCGCGGTCTCGCCGTCGCACAGCGCGAAGAACGACGCCTCCTCGCCGACGAGGCAATCCTCGATGACGATCTCCCAGGCGCGCTTGCCGCTGCCGCCGCCGAACATCATGTCGATCGCGGCTTCCGCTTCTTCCAAAGTCGCCGCAACGACGACACCCTTGCCGGCCGCGAGCCCGTCATCCTTGACCACGATCGGCGCGCCGCGCTCGCGTACATAGGCCTTCGCATCCGTCGCGCTCTTGAAGCGCTTGTAGGCGGCGGTCGGAATGTCGTTGGCCTTGCACAGGTCCTTGGTGAAGCCCTTGGAGCCTTCGAGTCGGGCCGCCCATTTACTCGGGCCGAAGGTCTTCAGGCCGGCGGCTTCGAGGTCGTCGGTGATGCCGGCGCACAGCGGCGCTTCCGGCCCGACCACGACGAAGTCGATCTTCTTATCCTTCGCGTAGGCGATCACCGCTCTGTGGTCGGCGATGTCGAAGTCGGCGCACGCCGCGATCTGGGCGATACCGGCATTGCCGGGGACGCAATAGAGCTTGGTGCAGAGAGGGCTCGCGGCGATCTTCCAGGCCAGCGCATGCTCGCGGCCGCCGGAGCCGAGAATGAGGATATTCATGACCGAAGGCCATCTCCCGGGTCTTGCCCGGGCTTGACCGGGGCACCTTATCCATCTGAAACAGGGTTTCCCTTCGCCCCGCAAGAGATTCGGCCCTGATGGCAGAGCCTGCGCTGAAAAACGCTGTGGAATGGACCGTTTCCGAACTCTCGGCGGCGCTCAAGCGGACCGTCGAGGACGCCTACGGCTATGTCCGCGTGCGCGGCGAGGTCTCGGGTTTCCGCGGCGCCTCGCCCTCAGGTCACTGCTACTTCCGCCTGAAGGACGACAAGGCGGTGCTGGAGGCGGTGGTCTGGAAGGGCACGGCCGGCCGCATGCGGGTGAAGCCGGAGGAGGGGCTCGACGTCATCGCCACCGGACGGCTGACCACGTTCCCCGGCTCGTCCAAATATCAGATCGTCATCGACAGCCTCGAGCCCGCCGGCATCGGCGCGCTGATGAAGTTGCTCGAGGAGCGCAAGAAGAAGCTCGCCGCCGAGGGCCTGTTCGACGAGGCGCGCAAGCAATTGCTGCCGTTCATCCCGGAGGTGATCGGCGTCGTCACCTCGCCGACCGGCGCGGTCATCCGCGACATCCTGCATCGGCTCGCCGATCGCTTTCCCCGCAGGGTTCTGGTCTGGCCGGTGCGCGTGCAGGGCGAGACCAGCGCGGCGGAAGTCGCCGCCGGCATTAACGGCTTCAACGCGCTGCCTGAGCGCGGGGCGTTGCCGCGGCCCGATCTTATCATCGTCGCGCGCGGCGGCGGCTCGCTGGAGGATCTGTGGTCGTTCAACGAGGAGATCGTGGTGCGCGCCGCCGCCGCCAGCATGATCCCGCTCATCTCCGCCGTCGGCCATGAGACCGATTTCACGCTCATCGACTTTGCCGCCGACTGGCGCGCGCCGACACCGACCGCGGCGGCCGAGAAGGCCGTGCCGGTGCGCTCCGAGCTAATGCTGCGGTTGTCGCAACTCGGCGCGCGCAAGCTGGCCTGCTGGCAGCGCGGTATCGAGCAGCGGCGCAAGGAATTGGCCCTGCTGACGCGCGCGCTGCCGAAGGACATTCTCGGCAGCCCGCGCCAGCAGCTCGACAATCTCGCGGAGCGTCTGCCGCGCGCGCTGCGCGCCAATGCGCAGATCCATCATACGCAATATTCGCGGGTCGCCTCGCGGCTTTCGCCGCAGCTTTTGCGCCGCGAGGTCGATCGCCGCCGCGAGCGCTATGAAAATCTCGACCGGCGTCTGCGCGCCAGCCTGTTCGCCAATGCGCAGGCGCATCGCGCGCGCCTGGCACGTCACCGCGATCGCGTCACCTCCTGCGGCAATGCCGCGCGGCGCGCCATGCGCACGTATCTCGACCAGCGTGCCGCCCGCGTCGAGCGCGCCGAGCGGTTGCTCGTCGCATTCTCTTATCGCGAGGTGCTCAAGCGCGGCTTCGCTTTGGTGCGCGACGGCGACGGCTCTCCGCTGCGCAGCGCCGCGACGGTGGCGAGCGGCGCGCGGCTCGATATCGAGTTCGCCGACGGCCGTCTTGGCGCCATCGCCGACGGCGAGGCCCGCCCGAGGCCGGTTCCAAAGCCGGCCAAGCCGCGGAGCCGCGGCGGCGGGAGTGGCCCGGGCGGGCAGGGAAGCCTGTTCGGCTGAGGGTTTCGCCGGCCTCCGCAAACGATTATCTTGGCGTGACGCGAACCCGGAGGCTGCTTTGCTCAATCGCTATGATCGCTCGTCGATGAACGGCGAAGCCGAGGTGAAATATCTCGACGGCGATTTCCGTGTCGTGCGCCCCGGCGCCTATGTGCGCTGCGCCATCACCGCTGTGCCGATCCCGCTGGAAGAGCTCAAATACTGGAGCGTCGACCTCCAGGAGGCCTATGTGTCGCCGGAGGCGGTATTGCAGCGGCTGAAATCCGGTGCCGGCTAGCGGCCGCGCACCTTCGCCAGCGCCGCGTCAAGTTCGCCGCTCTCCGCGATCTGCATCGTCACCGGCAGCACGTGCGCGCGTTGCATCAATCCGGCGAGCGCCGGATCGCCGGTCATGCGGGCGCGGTCCTTTTCGGTGGTCAGCAGAGCGAGTGCCTCGCTGTCGGCCGCCATGAGCAGTTCGGCCGCCTCTTCGGTGGTGAAGCGATGATGATCCGGAAAAACGCGCCGCGCCGCGACCGTGATGCCGACGGCTTCGGCGGTAGCGAAGAATTTGTCCGGATCGCCGATGCCGGCAAAGGCGAGCACAGCACGCGTGATGGCGCCGGCACTTTCCGGATGCGGCACCAGCCGGCCGCGCCACACCGGCCGCCCGCGTGCACCAATATCTGCCGCCACGCCCGCGCCGCCGTCACCGTCGCCGACGACAAGCAAAGCATCGACGCGCGCGAGCTGCACCGCGAGTGGCGCCCGCAACGGACCGGCGGGAAACCCGCAGCCATTGCCGATGCCGCGCCGGGCGTCGATTACGGCCAGCGAGAAATCCCTTTCGATTGCGCCGTTCTGCAAGCCGTCGTCCATGACGATGATGCTCGCGCCCTCCGCCCTCGCGAGCACCGCGCCAGCGACGCGGTCGCGCGCGAGAATCGTCGGCGCAACGCGCGCGAGCAGCAGCGCTTCGTCTCCGACGTCGGCGGCCGTATCCGCGCTCGCATCGACGCGCTTCGGTCCTGCCTCGCGGCCGCCATAGCCACGCGTCAGAAAGAAGACTCGCTCACCCGCCGCGCTCAGCATCTGAGCGATGGCAATGGCGGTCGGCGTCTTGCCGGCGCCGCCGAGCGTGACATTGCCGATGCAGATGACGGGTACGCCAGCGCGCGCGCCGGTGCGTGTCATCCGGCGCGCGGCGATTGTCCCATAGAGCGCCGCCAGCGGCGACAAGAGGGCCGAGAGCAGCCCCGCCTTGCGCCACCAGAAGCGGGGCTCACGCATGGGCGTTGTCCCGTCGCCGTTGCACTTTCGTCAGATAGGGTTCGAGCGCCTGCATCGTCCGCTCGAGCGCGCCGCCGAGAGAGTTGACGGCGTTGCGCCCGGCCTGAGCGACGCGGTTGCGCACCGCTGGTTGCGCGAGCATGGTGGAGAACGCGGCCGTCAGCTTCTCGCCGCTGTCGACCGCCTCGGCACCGTGCGCGGCATCGAGCGCCCCGTAGACTTCCTCGAAATTCGACACATGCGGCCCGTGCAGGATGGCGGCGCCGAGCTTGGCCGGCTCGATCGGGTTCTGCCCGCCATGGGGCACCAGCGAGCCACCGATGAACACGACCGGCGCAATGCGGTAGATGAGGCCGAGCTCGCCCATCGTGTCCGCGACATAGATGTCGGTCGCGGCGTCGGGCAGCGCGCCTTGCGACCGCAATGCGGCCGCGAGCCCGGCCTCGCGCGCCAGGGCAGCGATTTCCGGCCCGCGTTCGGGATGGCGCGGCGCGATCAGGGTCAGGAGATCCGGCGTTGTTGCGCGCAGGCGCTTGTGCGCGGCGATGATCAATTCGTTTTCGCCGGGATGCGTCGAGGCAGCGGCGATCAGCGGCCGGTCGGCGATCGCGGCCTTCAGCGCCGCGAGCGCGGCCTCGTCGGCCGGCGGCGCCGGCACGTCGATTTTGAGATTGCCGCTGACGAAGACGTTGCGCGCGCCGAGTTGGCTCAGGCGGTCGGCATCGGGCGGCGTGCGCGCGAGGCAGAGATCGAAGCGGGCGAGCAGGTGCCCGATCGAGCCGGGCACTTTCTGCCAGCGGCGGAAGGAGCGCTCCGACAGGCGCGCATTGACGAGCACGATCGGCACCTTGCGGCGGGCGGTCTCGATGAGCGCGTTCGGCCAGAGGTCGGATTCGACGAACAGAGCGAGCTGCGGCTGCCAGCGGTCGAGAAATCGGGCGACGAATTTCGGCACGTCGAGCGGAATGAATTGATGGATGACGCCGGCCGGCATGCGCTGCGCCGCGAGCCCGCTCGACGTCACGGTGCCGGAGCTGACGAGGACGTTGAGGCCGCGCGCGCTAAGCCGCTCGATCAACGGCAGCACCGACAGGAGTTCGCCGACGCTGGCGCCGTGCAGCCAGACCAAAGGTCCCGGCGGACGCTCCGCGCTGCTCTCGCCCCGGCGCTCGCCGATGCGTTCTCTCAATTCCTTGCCGCGCGCCAGCCGCCGCGCCAGCAATACGGAGGTCAGCGGCGCGCCCGCCGCGGCCAGGAAGCGGTAAAGCCGCAGGCCGAGTGGCAGCGCCTCGTTCACGCAGGCTCGCTCCCGGTGCCATCGGCCAGCGCATAAGCGCGCTTGGTGAGACGATTGAGCTCGCCTTCGACTTCGCGTCGCTTCGCTTCGAGCGTTGCCGCGTCGGAATCGGCTGCAACCCAGATCGGCTCGTTGGCGACCATGGCGATGCGGCTGAATGGCAGGTTAATCGCCGTGCGATCCCAGTTGTTCAATTCCTTGCGCCGGCTCGACGCGATGGCGACCGGGTAGATCGGCCGTCCGGAATGCTGCGCCAGCTTGACGACGCCGAGACCTGCGGCGCGCGCGATTTTCGGCACATCGGCGGTCATGGCGACATTGTAGCCCTGCGCCAACGCCGTCAGCATCTCCGTGAAGGCGACGGCGCCGCCTTTGCGGTGGAATTCGCCGTTATGCGCGCCGGAGCCGCGAATGGTGCCGATGCCGAGTTTCTCGGCCGCGATGGCGTTCACCTCGCCGTCGCGATGGCGCGAGATCAAGACCTTGGCGCGAAACCTGGCGCCGTCCTTCTTCACGAACGGCATGAGGAAGTGCTGGCCGTGCCACATCGCGACGATCGCCGGCGTGAGGACCCGCTCATAGATGCCGGGCGGCTCGATCACCTTGCTGCTCGTGCGCCAGACCAAGCGAAGATACCAAGCCCCGAGCGTTCCGACCGTGGTCTGGAACGCCGGCGAGGAGACGATTTGTTTGGAGGACGGCAGAGGCACGCCGGTCAGTGCCCCGGCTTGCCGGTGTCGGGGTCGAGCAGGCGATGCAGGTGTACGATGAAGTAGCGCATGTGCGCGTTGTCGACCGTCTGCTGCGCTTTCGCCTTCCAGGCGGTGTAGGCAGTAGCGTAGCTCGGATACACGCCGACGATATCGACGTCGTCGAGATTCTTGAACTCGGTGCCGCTGAGGTCGCTGAGTTCGCCGCCGAAGACGAGGTGCAGGAGCTGTCCCGTTTTATGACCCTCGGTCATGAATCGTCCCTTGATGCAATCCCGGCAAGCACGACGCCAGTCTACGCGAACTCCGGCATGCGGTCGCGGACGAGCGCCAGAAACGCGCCATGGCGGGCGGGACCGGCTGCGACCAGCGCGCCGTGCACGGTGTGCGGGCGATTGAAGCTGAGCGGGCGGCCGGCAAAGTCGGTCAATAAGCCGCCGGCTTCGTGCACCAAAAGGTCCGCCGCCGCAAGGTCCCAATCGTGGCTGCCGCCGGAGGAAAACGCGACGTCGAGGTCGCCGCTGCCGACCCGCGTCAGGCGCAGTGCCAGCGAGTGGACCTTCGGCTGCGGCAGGATCGTTGGGGTCACGCGCGCGAGCGTGTCGAGAGTGCGTTTCGGGCCGGCGACCTTCGCGCCGGTGAGGTCACTGCCGGACGAGACCGCGATCCGTTCGCCGTTGCGCGTCGCGCCGGAGCCGAGGCCCGCGAGAAACATCTCCTCGGTCACCGGCGCGTAGAGCGCGGCGAGCGCCGGGCGGCCATCCTCGACCAGCGCCACCGAAATCGTCCAGTCGGGGCGGCCGGCGATGAAGGCGCGGGTGCCGTCGATCGGATCGACGATCCAGACTGTTGAACCGGCGCGCGCGGCCGGATCGTCCTCGGTTTCCTCCGACAGCCAGCCGGCGTGCGGAGCGAGCTGCGTCAGCTTCGCATGGAGGAGATCGTTGACGGCAATGTCGGCCTCGCTGACCGGCGACTTGTCCGCGCCCTTGGTCCAGCGCTTGAACGGCCGGGCGGCGGTGACGCGGGCGAGTTCGCCCGCCTCGCGCATCACGGCTTCGAGCGCTGGGAGAAGATCACTGGCCGGCAACGGTCAGCCCCTCGATGCGGATCGTCGGTGCGTTGATGCCGTGGCGGAAGGTGAGGTCGTTGGCCGGCGTCAGCGAGCGGAAAATGTCGGTGAGATGCCCGGCGATGGTGACTTCGCTGACGGCATAGCTGGTCTTGCCGTTCTCGATCCAGAAACCCGAGGCGCCGCGACTGTAGTCGCCGGTCACCATATTGGCGCCGTGGCCGATGAGATCCGTGACGTAGAAGCCGTCCTTGATGTCGGCGATCAGTTCCTCCGGCGAGGCCTTGCCCGGCTCCATGTGCAGATTGCTGGCCGAGGGCGAGGGCACCGAGGAGACGCCGCGCGCGGCGTGGCCGGTGGTCTTGAGGCCCAATTCGCGCGCGGTGGCGCAATCGAGAATCCACGAGGTCAGCACGCCGTCTTCGATCAGCGCCAGGCGTTTGCCCGCGACGCCTTCGCCGTCGAAGGGATGTGAGCGTAAGCCCCGCTTGCGCAACGGATCATCGATGATGCGGATGCCGTCGGCAAAGATCTTCTGCCCCATCCGCTCCCTGAGGAAGCTCGACTTGCGCGCGATCGACGCCCCGTTCACCGCGCTCGCCAGATGCGACACCAATGTGCCGGCGATGCGCGGATCGAACACGACCGGCACCTTGCGCGTCGTCACCTTGCGCGGAGAAAGCCGCGCGATGGCGCGCTCGCCGGCGGTGCGGCCGATCTTGTCGGGGCTTTCCAGGTCGGACAAATGCCGCACGCTCGAATAGTCGTAGTCGCGCTCCATGCCGGTGCCGTCGCCGGCGATCGCCGTCATCGACACGCCGTGGCTCGAGCCGAGATAAGCGCCGGAAAAGCCGTGACTCGTCACCAGCACCATGCCGCCAATGCCGGCCGAGGCCGAGGCGCCGCCCGACTTGCTGACGCCCTTGACCGCAAGTCCGGCCTGTTCCGCCGCGCGCGCCGTGGTCTCCAGTTCGCCGACTGTCGGCATGGCGCGGTCGATCAGGTCGAGATCGGGGAACGCGCGCGCCAATTCGCTCGCGTCGGCGAGGCCGGCATATTTGTCCTCCGGCGCGGCGCGCGCCATCGCCACCGCGCGCTCGGCCAAAGCCGCGGTGCCGTCGCTCGACATGTCGTTCGTTGAAACGACCGCCTGCTTCTTGCCGACGAGGACGCGCAGGCCGAGATCGTCGCCCTCGGCGCTCTCGCTCTCCTCGACCGCGCCGTCGCGCACCTCGACCGACACCGACACGCCGCGCACCGCGACCGCGTCGGCGGCATCGGCGCCGGCGGCGCGCGCCGCCTTGACCAGGCGCTCGGCGCGCTCGAGGAGGGCGGTCTGGTCGAACAGCGAGGCGGCGGCCGGTGCGAGCATGTCGGATGAGGTCCCGTGTGGCGTCGATTCGTAAGCTCAAATGGCGCTTTTGCCGCCCGCGCGCAACCGCGTCCGGAACAATTGCTGCCGTCCCCGCAACACCTCGTCAATCATTCTCTTTCAGCCGCCGTCAATCATGCGCGCCGGAACGGCCCCTGGCAGATTCGATTAACCGCGAACCTTAAGCGGTTTCCGACGCCCCTCTGGCATTCTCTCTCGTGCGAGCAGGCACATAAGCCCGCCGCGGGAGAGTTTGAGGCGTCAGATGCGAGTTGGCGGATGCCCCGCCGGGTCGAGCCGCACACTGCGGCTCGACCCGCATACCCTGCCCCTGCGCTATGCGGCGAGCGACGCCGCGGCCGACGGGCACACCCGAGATATCGAACTGCACCGCGAGCGCGTCGTGCTGCGCCGCTCGGTCGGCGGCATGCGCATGGCGATCAACATGCCGCTCTCGGCCTTCAACGGCGTGGCGCTGCGCATGATGCCGGGCGAGGGCGCCGTCGCGGTGGTGCTGGCGCATGACGATCCCGGCTTGGTGCTGCCGCTGCATATCACCGACGAGGCCGACGAGGCCTTTGCCGAATGGCACGGCTGGGCCGAGGCGCTCGGGCTGCCGCTGCTGGTCGAGGATCAGGTCGGCTTCCGCAAGGCGTTCCCCAAGCTCGGCGAGATCGCGGCGGGGCGGCCAAGGCCGCGCCGGCGGCGAAGGTCAGGGCTGAAGGGGCGAAGGCCGGCGATCTTGTTGCGGCGGGGTGTTGGCAGGATTACCGAGGCGACGCCCGTGCGTCGGGGCGAGCGGGAGATTATTGCGCGGGATTAGTTGCTGTCGTCCCCGCGCAGGCGGGAACTCAGTCGCCGCAGCCTTCAAGTATCGCCACTGGCTCTCCACTCGTCATGCCCGGCCTTGTGCCGGGCATCCACGTCTTTAGGAAACGTCAACGAAGAAGGCGTGGATGGCCGGGACAAGCCCGGCCATGACGAATTAGAGGCCGCACCGCATCCTCGCTTCGGGCTATCATCGCCTCGTAGAGAGAAAGAGCCATGAAGCTGCACTACTACCCGGAAACGGACAGCCTCTATATCGAGCTCAAGGATAGCCCGGGCGTGCAGACGCGCGAGGTCGCGCTCGGCCTCAATGTCGACCTCGACGAGAAGGGCGAGGTCATCGGCTTCGACATCGATCACGCTTCGCGCAAGCTTGACCTCTCGAAGATCGAAACCGTCTCCCTTCTGCCCGTTAGGCCTGGGAAATGACCGTTAGGGCGCAATCGCGAACCGTATCGCGCAGTGTGATCACCTTTGGGCTGTGCACTGGAAATGTTGCGCGATTCGAGAGCGCGGCCTTAAATTAGGGCTCATGACATTTGATTTTCGAGTCGTTGGCCTAGCGGCAAGACCAGAGAAGTTGCCGATCGATGTATTGCTTTCGCTCATGCAGCGAGCAAGACATATATCTCCCACGTACTCCGAATTTGGCGAGGGCCTTCTTCCCGGTGGCGCTCAATACCTTTCTGGCCATTCATTGCGAGCGCTAATTCGTGACGAGTTGCCGCCCGATGTTGCGAAAGCGGAGATAAAAGAAAATAAGAAGCTATACCAGCGGATGACGGTTCTGCTACCGGCTCTTGCCGATTTCTTCAGTCCCAAGCGGCGAGACAACATTTTAGGCTTTACAATGATGGTTGCGGATTGCAGCGAGGGCTATCGCGCGAGCCTGCACTCTGGAAGGAAAGATCGAAAAGAGCGTGAGGCCCTGAATGCTATCGCTCAAGCATCCGCCAGTCTAAAGAATGCGATTAAGGCGGTCGGGGTCGCCCAACGGTTCGCGACAATAGCCTACGAAGAGTATCACGAGCTTCTCTTCGATCCAGATACGGCGAAGCTGGCGCACATCGATCGGCTGAAGAAGCATTCGAACACAAAGGAGAGAAGAACGATCGAGGTACTTACGCGTGAAATGGATGTATGTCGAGCAGCATTCGACATCGCGTTGGCGAGTGCCCGCCAAAATCCGGACGAATTATTGCTTGCTGGCAGCAATAGTAAGACGACGGTCGTTAGTTATGCGCATGACATGTCGCTTATGTGGAGTGGGCCGAAGATTAGTACGACGCCCGGTTCAAATTTCTCTGTACTTTGCAGCCTGTTATTCGAGTGCGTATCAGGCAAGGCCGACGAAAGCCTGGCGGGCGCGATAAATCGATATGCGAGAAGCCGGCAAAGGCTGAAATTGGACGAAGAGGAACGAGAGTATCAAGAGGAGCAGGCGCTCTCGGACAACTTCGACGACCTGAAAAATACTATCGAAAGAGGCTACGAAGTGGTCGCCGAATGTGAGTGCCTCCTCGCACTGCCTGATCTAGGGCTTGTCCTCAATTGAGCCAAATGATAGCAGCCGCGAGGTGGATTGCGGCGAGGAAATTTCGGGCGGTTTTGTCGTAGCGTGTGGCGATGGCGC
>Ga0208357_1000950_pt1 | contig 22117 bp, 18 predicted proteins | sample NGESurdeep092012_6_FD_184487 | JGI IMG/M metagenome (GOLD analysis project Ga0208357, IMG submission 184487) | Arctic peat soil microbial communities from Barrow, Alaska - NGEE Surface sample F52-2 deep-092012 (SPAdes) | ecosystem: Environmental > Terrestrial > Soil > Wetlands > Peat ... | reverse complement strand
CCTCACCCAGGGCGTCGAGCGCCCCGTCGAGCAGGCGCACCGTGATACCACCATTGAACTGGGCGCCCGCAATGCCGACGCGAATTCCCCGACCGTTGTGCTCACCACGCAACGACGCCCCCACCCGCGATGCCACGTCGTCGAGCGCCCCCTCGGGGAGGGCGATGAGGTCGGAGCCGGCCACTAGCGAAATCCGAGGGTCACAAGAATCCGAGTGTCACAAGACTCCGAGGGTCCAAGACTCCGAAGGTCACAAGACGTCGTCGAGGCCGTGGAGAATGTGTCCCATCCGCTCACGCTTGGTGCGTAGGTAGGCGATGTTCTCGGGGTTCGGCGAGGGCTGCAGAGGCACGCGCTCGGTGATGTCGAGACCGAATCCCTCGAGTCCGCCGTATTTGACCGGGTTGTTGGTCATCAGCCGCATGGTGGTGATGCCGAGGTCGACCAACATCTGCGCGCCGATCCCGTATTCACGGCTGTCCACCGGAAGACCTTGTTGCAAGTTGGCGTCAACGGTGTCGTGTCCCTCTTCTTGCAGTTGGTAGGCCCGGATCTTGTGCCCGAGACCGATGCCGCGACCCTCGTGGCCGCGGAGGTAGATCAGGACGCCCCGACCTTCCTGCTCGATGAGATCGAGGGACGCCTGCAACTGCGGACCGCAGTCACAGCGCAACGAGCCAAAGACGTCCCCCGTCAGGCACTCGGAGTGCACCCGGACCAGCACATCTTCCTCACCGTCCACGTCACCCATGACGAGGGCCAGATGCTGCTCCGCATCGAGGACCGACTCGTAGACGTAGGCCCGGAACTCACGACCCTGGGCCGGGATGCGCGCTTCGGACACCAGGCGCACGAGCTTCTCGTTCTGGCGGCGGTACCGGATCAGATCAGCGATGGAGATCAGGGGCAGGTCGTACTTCTTGGCGAACCGCTCGAGGTCGGGCAGGCGGGCCATTTCCGACTTGTCCTCGGTAATGATCTCGCAGAGCACCCCCGCCGGCGACAGGCCGGCGGCCCGGGAGAGATCCACCGTCGCCTCGGTATGGCCGGCGCGCTTGAGCACCCCACCGGCGCGATAGCGCAGCGGGAAGATGTGACCGGGCCGATTCAGGTCATTGGGACGGGTCTTCGGGTCGATCAGGGCGCCGATCGTCGAGGACCGGTCGGTGGCCGAGATTCCCGTCGTGGTGCCGTGCCGGAAATCCACGCTCACGGTGAAGGCGGTGCGCTGGGCCTCCGTGTTGGCGGTGACCATCAGGGGCAGTTCGAGTGCGTCGGCGCGCTCGGGCAACAGCGGCACGCAAATCACGCCGGACGTGTGAGCCAGGAAGAAGGCGATGTTCTCGGGCGTGGCCGCTTCTGCGGCCATGACCAGGTCACCTTCATTCTCCCGGTCCTCATCGTCGACCACCACGGCCATGCCCAGTCGACCAAGGGCGTCGATGGCCTCCTGCACCGTTGAGAACCCCATCAGGCTGCAACCTCCACTCGAAGATCTTGTCCCAGCTGTTCGACTGAGACCAACTTGCCGCGCCACACCTCATCAATTGTGCCAGCCCCGGGACCGGCGAAAAGCGGTCGCCCGTCGTCGCCGCCGAAGAGCGCCGGCGCAAGGTAGAACACATAGCGGTCCACCAGCCTCGCCGCGTGGAAGGCGTGCGCCACGCTGGCGCCGCCTTCGACCAGAAGTTGGAGCACGCCCCGTTCGCCCAGTTCGGTCAGCACGTCCCCCAGGTCACCCGAGACCTCTAGGGCCGGCTGCACCTTGGCGTGGGGAGGCGCGCTGCCCAGGACCACCCGCATCGGCTGCCGCCCGGACGCGTGGCCACCCAGGCGGACGGTCAGCTCGGGATCGTCGGCCCGGACGGTGCCTGCGCCCACGAGCACGGCGTCGGATCGGGCCCGGAGACGATGCACGTCCTGGCGGGCCTCCTCTCCGGTGATCCATTCGCTGGTCCCGTCGGGTGCGGCCGTCCGGGCATCGAGGCTGGACGCCATCTTGAGGATGACCCATGGGTGCCCGGACCGCCGGTGCTTGAGATACGGCGCCAACTGGTCGGTCACCTCCGCCGCCGCGGCCCCCACGGTGACCTCAATACCTGCGGCCCTTAGCGCCGCCACCCCCCGACCGGCCACCAGCGGGTCGGGGTCTTCAATGCCAATGACCACTCGGGAGACGCCCGCTGCGATGATGGCGTCGGTACAGGGCGATGTTCGACCCTGGTGGGCACAGGGCTCGAGGGTCGTGAACAGGGTCGCCCCCCGCGCATGCCCTTCGCCGGCCTGCCGCAGCGCCGCCACCTCGGCGTGGGGACCACCCGGTGGAGCCGTCGTCCCCCCGAAGGTCAGAGCGTGATCACTGGCGGGGACCACGATGCAGCCGACCCACGGGTTGGGCGACGTGGTCCCCCGGACGGATTCGGCCAGCTCAATGGCGCGTCGGATGTGCTCGGTGTCCTTGAGATTCTCGGTGTCGACTGAAACGTCCATGGCTGATTCCTCACCAGGCGTGGGAAGCGCCTTCACCTTCTACTCTAATGATACTAGAACACGTTCCAGTTTTTGTCGAGATTTGCAGGTCAGGGATAAGGCAATTGTCCTTTCGGCCCAAGGTAGGGGTGGGAAAACGACTCGCCGAGACGATCGGGGCCGTCGTCATCGCTGTCCTCCTGGGCGCAATTCCACGACCGGCGTGGTTCGCGGCGGCGCGACCGGACCCGCCGCTGACCCCACCCCGGTCACGACTCCGGGGGGCCTAATTCGTGCCCGGACCTGGAGCTTGCGTACCGAGCACGCCCTGGGTCAGGCCGCTCGCATCTTGATACGAGCCGACGATGTTGCATGAGGTCGTCATGGGGCTCGCCGCGGGTGTCGTGGGGGTGGTCGATGTCGTGGTGGTGGTGGTCGATGTGGTTGTGGTCGATGTCGGCGTGGAGGTGGTGCTGCTGGTCGGCGTGCGGGCCGTGGTGGAGGTGGATGTGCTGCCCGTCGTCGGTGTCGAGATCGATGAGGTTGTGGTGCTGGTGGTCGTGCTCGGCGGGGGCGTCGTAGTGGCGGTTGGAGCGGTGTCGGCCGCGGAGATCGGGCACGAAACCCCGTTCAGAGATGCCGTCGGAGCGGCAATGGTTCCTGAAGGCAGTGGGGCCTCGCTCGGGGTCCATGAACCGGCCGAAAGATTCTCGACGAGAGCCCGTTGATTTCCGTTGCCATCGAGATAGTTACCAACGGCGACGCAGTGTTCTCCCGGCGGGCAGGACACAGCAAGGATCGCCGCGAACGTTCCATTGCCCTCGGCGTCAGAAGGGAGCACCGAGCTTCCGGCCATCCACGTGCCACCGGAACGCGTCTCGACCAGAGGTAATTGATTGCCGCCGCTGTCGGCATAGGTACCGACCGCTTGACAAAGCCCGGTCGGGTCGCAGAAGTCCCCGAGAAACTGGACGGATTCGGCATCAAGGGTGGCGGTGTCGGCAGCAGCTGGTATGGCCCCTTCGCTCGGGGTCCACGTACCAGTGGCGAGCGTCTCGACCAACGGGAGCGTGTCCTCGATGATCAGACCGCTGGCATCTCTCATGACGTTGTACGTCCCCACAGCGGCACAGGAACCATTCGCAGGGCAACTCACGCCATTGAGGTCGCCCGACCCCGCGTTGGACGGAAGCGGGACTTCGAGTGGAGTCCATGTGCTCCCCGAAAGGATCTCGATCAACGCAGGCCGTTCGACCGCGGCGTCATTGGCATGGTAGGTACCCACGGCCACGCATGAGTTCGTTGTCGCGCACGAAATGCCATGCAGTTGCGCGTCCGGATTTGCCGCGGCGTTCGGCGGCAATGACACGACGACCGGGGCCCACGCGCCGTGCGCCAGGGTGTCGACGAAAGCCTGTTGGTTGCCGTCGCGGTCGAAATACGAGCCGATCGCCACACATGATCCTGACGCTGGACAGGACACGGCATCGAGACTGGATCCTCGGGTGGCGTCGGCATTTGTGGGCAGTGCCCCCTCGCTGGGCGACCAGGCGCCGGACGAGTAGGTCTCGATAAGACTCTGCTGGACCCCGTTCGTGTCCTCGTAGGACCCCACCGCCACACACGTACCGAGGTCCGTGCAGGCGCTTTGACTGACAGCGACGGTTGGGTCCGCAGCGGCATTGGTCGGTAGGGGCGCTTCGCTGGCCGCAATGACGGGGCTCGCGGCGTCAGACATAGCGGCGAAGGGCACCGCGGCGGCGATGGCACCCAGCGCTACCAGGGCCATCACGCTGAACGAGGTCAAGAAGCGTTGAAGCCAGCTCCGCATCCGTGGACTGACACCGTTGGCGTGTCTCATGCGTCCCCTCCTCCCGGCGCAAACGCCAGTCAGGATCGCTCTCTTCTATGTCAGTGTTTACACCCGGGCGGACCCGAACGGGCGATGGGGCCACGCCCCCATGGTGGCCTGCCTCACGGGGTGGCTCAGGTGGCGTCGGGCGGCTGAACGAATGGCCGCTCTTCCAGCTGATCAGGCACTTCGGGCGAGCGACACTCGTCCCTGAATCGTTCCCTAGGAGTACCACCCGAGCACGTCGACGACGACATCGATGCTGCCGGTGTCGTTGAAGATGGTCATGGTGCCGGTCGAGCTCAGGGTGGCGACGGCCATATTGGCCCTGACGTCGCCGGACACCTCATCGAGATCGGAGACCAGAGGGGACGGCAACGAACTGGGGAAGACGGTGAGGAATGTGGGAGCCGAGGGGGACACCCCGGTCAGATTCACCACAACGGCCCGGGCGGTGGACGGAACGCCCGCCAGGTTTGACACGTTCACGATGCGAGACTGCCCCGGGCTGAGAGGTGAGCCATTGCACTGGCTGCTGCTCCCCGAGAGATTGGACGGATTGTTCGGCCTGGTGTCGCAGATGCGTACTGGAGTCGGCTCAGCGTTGAACTCCGTTCCGCTGCCGGACGCGTAGTACCCCGAGACGTCGACCACCACATCGGCTCGCGCTGAGCTGTAGACCGTGAACAACCCGCCCGCGGAGAGCGGCACGATGACCCGGTTGGCCGTGACCTGGCCGGCCACATAGTCGAGGTTCGATGCGGTGGGCGCAGTGCCGCCTTGGGGATAGGCGGTCAGATAGCCCGGTGCGTCCGGATTGGCCACCGTCACGTTGAGCACGGCGGCGGTGGCGCCGGCGGGAATGGTGCTGATGCCGGTGACCTGGATGTCCTTGGTGCCACCGGCGGTCAGCGTCTCGCCGGCATTGTTCGCCCCGTTGCACTGATTGACCGGGGGCGAGTCGAGCGTGGAGGGGTCGCCGGCTCTGGTGTCGCAGATCCGGACCGGATTCGAGAGGGCGGTATAGAGACCTGCAGCTGCCACTGACGTGTAGCCCTCGACGTCCACCACGATGTCGGTGGGCATCGAGGCATAGAACGTGACTTCTCCGGCCGTACCGGTGCCCACCTCAACCAGATTGGGCACAACCTGACCGGGCACGTAGTCGATGTTCGAAGCCATCGGTTGGGCGGCCCCTTTTGCATAGACGCTGAGGTAACCCGGAGCGGTCGGATTGACCACGGTCACATTGAGCACCACCGCTGTCGCATTGGAGGGAACCCCGAAGTCACCGGCGACGATGATGGACTTGGTGCCCCCCGCGCTGAGAGTACTCCCGGGGTTACCCGGTCCACCGTTGCACTGAGCGGCCTGAGCCCCGGTCGTTGAGATGAGATTCGACGGATTGTTCGGCCTGGTATCGCAGATACGCACGGGACCAATTGGGTTGTAGGGCCCGTCGGCCACCTCCAACGAGGTGGATCCAGTCGAAGGGGCAAACGTCCCATCGTCCGAATAGGTGGCCGTGACCGTATTGGACCCAGCCGGCGCCGCGGAGGAAGCACAGGAACCGACCCCGGCCACGAGCGCTGGTGTGGTGCACAGGGAGATTGACCCGATGCTGAAGGTGACGGTGCCCGTCGGTGTCCCGGTCGATGATGTGACATCGGCACCAAACGTCACCGAGCGGCCCAAATTGGAATTGGTGGGAGTCGCGGTGGCGGTGGTGGTGGAAGCGGACGAGAAGATCCGGATCGGCAAGGTGGCGTTCAGCACGGTGCCTTGGTCCGCCGTCAACGTGATGGACACATTCTGCGACGGGGCCGCAGTGGTTGGCGTGCCGGAGATGACGCCACTGGAGGCGTTCAGCGTGAGACCCACGGGCAACGACCCGGGCGTTGCCGTCCACGATTCCTGGGCGAAGACCCCGACGGCGGCCAGGGTTTGCGAGTACGGCTGGCCGACCACTCCAGCCGCGAGTGAGGTGGTGGTGATCGCCGGATAGCTGAAGGACACCGTGTTCGTCCCGGTGCCAAGCGCGCTGGTACCGCCTACCGTGACCGTCCCGCTTCCGGCCGGGACCACCACGGTCACTGCGGTCGCAGATGCCGTGCCGGGGACCACAGACGCCGCACTACCGCCAAAGTCAATGGTGGCGTGCTCGAGTCCGAGACCGGTGACCACGACCTGGTGACCGCTCTGCCCTGGTGTGACCGACGTCACCTCCGGACACGAGAGGCCTCCGGCGATCGGTGACCCGATGCCCGAGGCCAAGTCGTAACCGTTCAGGGCGGGATACTGCCCGACGTTGGTTCCGCCGCCGATCAGATCATTGTCGCCGCTCTTGATGTCGGTGAATGCACTGCCGTAGGCGCCCTGACTGTAGAGGGCGTACAGGGCAGGATTGAAGAGCCCGGTCTGGGAGGTGCAGCCATCGCTCCTGTCCGCCTCCAGCCCGGCCCAAAATGGCGAGGCGAAGCTGGTGCCCCGCGCGAAGGCCCACCCACCGTTGCATCCGGCTTCGAGGCAGTAGATCTCCATCGGCTTCCCGGCATTCGCTGAGACATCGGGCACCTCGCGACATCCGTTCAAGCACGACACAGACCCTTCCGCCGGAACGTTGACCACAGGTTGGTAGCTTTGGCGCAGCTCGGAAATCGAGACTCCCCCTCCCGTCGCTCCGGTACTTGACTGCGTGCCACAGGCAGAGTTCGCCTCCTGGGATTGACAGTCATTCCACACCACTTGGGAGTTGGACCCCAGCGTCGTTCCACCAACCGCGGTGACGCCGGGATCTGAGGCCGGATAGTCCACCGCGAGAGATGTCGCGAGGTCACTCGGGTAACAATCCTCGGATCCCGAGTCACCCGTGGCGGCAAAGATGGATTGCCCCTGCATGGCGGCCTGCGTGAAGAGGGTGGAGAATCCACCCGACATTGAACCCTGGAGAGCGATGGCCTCGCACTCACCCCAGCTGGTGGACACCACCTGGGCTGCGTCGTCCGTAACGATCGTGTTCCACACGTCGTACACACCCTGGCCCGTATTTGGTCCTTCGTAGGACACGATCGAAGCACCGGGCGCCTGGGTGGCAACCTGTTGGATGTCGAGATCGGCCTCTATCTGTCCGAAGGCGCCGGCCAACGAACCTCCGTCAACGGGCACCGTCGTGACTGAATTGGCCAGACCAAAGCAATTCAGGTAGCTACTGACATCGCTGGCCGAATGGGGAGCCAACTCGTAGAGCCCGATCGTCTCGCCGTGCCCGTTTTGATTGTTGTTGAGCAGGGTGCCGATTCCGTAGGACGCTCCGATTTGGTCGAGGGAGGCGCCGCTCCCGAAATTGGCGAGTGCGGTCGTCGCCCCTGGGCAGGGATTCAAGCCATCGGCATTGGGCTGTAACGATTGGTTGCTGGTCACATGATCCGACGGAACTGATTTCAGAGACTCGGGCCGGTAGTTGGTCAGCGTATTCAAACCGATGATGGACACCACCTGGCCGTGAGCCAGATTGTCAGGGACCAGGGGGGCATCGTGCGCCAGATAGCCCACCTGGCCGGATCGCAAGCGGTACCTCTCGAATGATGTGCCGAGTGCGGCCGATACCTTGCTCACCGGCGCGGAGACCTTGATGGCAGACCCGGATCGCAAGGTTGAACTCAAGCCCCTCCCGTGCAGCCAGGATTCCACCGTCGCGGCGTCGCTGGACGAGGGCCCGAACTCGGCGGCGAACTGACCGGGTTGCAGCCAATGGTGGAATTGGGGCGAGGAAGGGTTGTACAGATTGGCGAGGAGAGACCGCAGTGCGGCGGTGTTCGATGGTGGGAGTACGACGCTGAGGTTGAGCCGCTGGGTCCCGGGCACGGCACCGAGGGCTGTCGATCCTCGCGGTGCACCATGGGGGGCGAACTGGTGCGGTCGGACCAATGGATTGCTCGTCGTGGCACTCGGCGTGCTCGTCGTCGTGCTCGCTCCCGCCGCCGACGGCAGGCTCACCACGAAGCCGGATAGCGCCAACGTTGCGACCAGCAACCGCGATCGACTCACCATCATTCGCGTGACCGCTGGCACCACCCTCCCATCCCACTCACCCGACCGCGTGCGCAAGAGAAGCTTAGGTCGATCCCGGTGAAGTTCCTAGTCACGGGGACCAAACGGCCCCGCAACTTCCTCGAGGTCACGCCTTGTTCACGCGCCGGTCACCCTCGAGTAATCCGATGAGAGCGGTCACGTCGGCAATCAACGCCGTGTGGGGCACGGCGGACAAGGTGGACTCGTCGTGGGCACCGCTCACCACCCCAATGACAGCACCGGCGCCGGCCGCGGTCCCCGACGCAAGGTCACTGACGGTGTCCCCCACCACTGCCACGGCGCCGGCATCCGCCACTCCCAGCCGCTCCATGGCCCCAAGGATCATGTCGGGTGCGGGACGGCCGCGGCCACAGTCCGCTGGCGACAGGGCCAGATCGATATGGGCGGACCACCCGAGTGACCTGATGAGCGCGTCGCGGGTGGACGGGGCAAAACCGGTGGTCAGGCAGACCTTCACTCCACGAAGCCGTAGCCCGTCGATCGTCTCGAGCGCGCCGCGAATGGGCGACACTCTTCCTTCGGCGACGATCCGCTCGTACGCCTGAGCGAATGCGGCGGTGGCCGCGGCCGCTGGTTCGGGATCGAGCAGTCCGGCAAACACGTCGGCCTTGGACTGACCCATCGTGGCCTGTACATAGGCACGGGCGGAGGCGAAGCGGGGGCTGTCCAGATCGACCCCGGCCGACTGGAGCGCCACCGTGAAGGCTTCGTCGACGACGCCGTCGTCACGCACGGTCGTGCCGGCCATGTCGAGGCAGACCAGTGAGTACGGTCCGATCACCTCACGCCACTCCCGCCGCCGTGAGCGTGTCGGCGGCAATCCCGGGAGCACAGGTCATCCCCCGGCCTCCGGGCCCGGTCACCATCCACACTCCCGGACTGAGCTCGTGTCGTAGGCAGACATCGCCGTCAATGCACTGGGAGTAGACGCCTTCCCAGCGCCGGGCCACCGGCGGGGGTGGCGTGCCCAACAACGCGGTGGCCCGGGCCAGAAGCTCGTGGGAGGGATCCTCACTCAGAGCAAAATCGAACGGTTCCACATAGGCATGGGTGTCGCCGATGGTCAACCCTCCGTCGCCCCGCTGCACCATGAGAAGTTGGAGATGGTGGGCCGCTGCGACCGAGTTTTGCCTTCCCAGTGGATCGCGATCGACGACGTCATAGGCCGGGTAGTACCGCAAGGTGTCGGCGTCGGCCACGGACGTCGTGAGGGTGGATGTGAAGGGAACGGTCTCCATCATCTGCAGACGCACGCGACGCAGGCGAGCCGCCAGGTGTTCGGTGCCCGGGAGATGGTCGAAGGCTGCCCCCGTTGCCACGACGGCGAAGTCCGCCTCCCACTTGGTTCCCTTGGCGTCGATCAGCGCCTGCTCCTCGAAGGCCACCACCCGACGTCCGGCGTGGAAGGCGTACCCGTCCAAGCTCTGCAGGTGGCTCCGCAGGGCGCCCAAGACCAGGCGGGGTTCCACCACCGCATCGTCGGTGCAGTGAAGGCCGCCCACTATCTCGCCCCGCACGGCCGGGTTGACGGCACGAAGCCGCTCGGGCTCGAGGAAGGTGACCGAGCGGTCTGCGGCATCGAGGTGGTCGGCGAAGGACTCCATGACCTGGCGCTCACCCTGGTTGACGGCGAGCGTCAGGGAGCCGGTGGCCCGAAATCCGATGCCGGGCGCGTCGCAGGCCACTTCCTCCCAGCGGCGGCGGGATCGGCGCGCCACCTCGAGTTCGATCCCCGAGCGCCGGCCGCTCACCCAGAGCAGGCCGAAGTTGCGCACGGAGGCACCGACCGGAGCCGGATCGGCTTCGAGATGCTGCACGGTGTAGCCGGCCCGGCAGAGCTCGAGCGCGTGCCACGTGCCGAGAATCCCGCCTCCAGCCACGACGGCGCGCTTCATCATGGCGCCCTCATCGCGGCCCGGCTGACCTTCCGTTCTGTGGCGTCATGCCAGTGCGTCATGGCTGTGCGTCATGCGAGTGCGTCATGTGAGTGACGTGGTAATCGACTCTCTGATCTCGTCGGCCGCTTCCCACGGTCGCTCATGGCCGAAGACGGCGCTGCCCGCCACGAAGACGTTCGCACCGGCGAGGGCGGCCAAGGGCGCCGTCGTGGCATCAATGCCACCATCCACCTCGATGTCCACCGGGAGCGACCCCGCACGGACGGCCGATCTGACGTGCCGCACCTTGTCGAGCACGTCGGCCATGAAGCTCTGTCCGCCGAAGCCGGGAAAGACCGTCATACACAAGACCAGATCAATTGATCCCAGGAAGGGTTCGACCGCTTCGAACGGTGTGTCGGGATTGAGGGCCAGTCCCGCCCGCAATCCAAGCTGGCGCATCTGCGCAATCAGCTCGGCGGACCCTCCGATCTCCACATGCACCGTGCAGCCATCGGCGCCGGCCTCGGCGAAGTCTTCGAGGTACTTCCCCGGATCGGTCATCATCAAATGGCAATCAAAGAAAAGCGGCGTGTGGCGGCGAAGCGACGCCACGACCGGTGGTCCCAGAGTGAGATTGGGGACAAAGTGCCCGTCCATGACATCAACGTGGAGCCAATCCGCCGACGCGGCCACCTCGCCCACCTGCTCAGCCAGTGCACCAAAATCTGCGGCCAACAGCGACGGGGCAATGCGAATCGCACCTGGGGGCCCGGCGGCGGGCCGGGACGAAAGGGGCCGAGACGAAAGGGATTGATCAGACATGGCGTTCCGGCTCAGTCGAAGCGAGCCCAGCACAGGATCCGCCGGAAACCGTAGAAGTACGGCTCCCGCTCACCCAGCTCCTCCAAGAGGCACTCCCGATAGCGATCCACGAAGGCGGTAAACATCTCGGCGCTGAGGCGACTGCGATAGGCGGTGAGAAGCGACCCCATGACCCACTCGACCACCTCTTCGGTCGACGACAATTCGTGGCCGTACACCTCCATCCGCACGACCTGGTCGCGGGCTCCCAACTCGTAGAGAAGATCGGCGTAGAGCTCGGGCGAGAGGACGAAGCGACCCCTGTCCTCGGGAACGTCTCCATCGAGCGCGTCGATGAAGGGCGCCTCGAGGGCCACCTGGCGGGCCAGCACGTGTGACGGGTGCCGAAAGTTCGCCGGCACCTGGAAGGCCAACTGCCCCCCAACCTTGAGCGCGGTGCGCATGCGGGCCAGGAGGTCGAGGTGGTCGTCGATCCATTGCAGCGAGGCGTTGGCGAACACCAGATCGAGATCCTCACCGAGCCATGTGGCGATGTCGCCGGCGGCAAAGGAAAGACCGGGCACGTCTTTGTGATCGGCGGTGGCGCGCTCCAGCATCGCTTCTGATGAGTCGAGACCGATCGTCTGGCCGGCTTGCACGCGCTCGTGCAGGACCGCCGTGAGGTCACCGGTCCCACACCCGAGGTCGACCACCTTTCCAGCCGGCACGGGTACGCACAGGTCCAGCAGGTCGTCGAACGCTTCACGACGCTCGGAGCGGAAGCGGTGGTATTGATCGGGGCTCCAACCGTCTATCGGGGTCACGGTCACTGCCGTCATGTTTACTCGCTTCCGAGACGCTCACCTTCCGTCGGGCGAATACCTCGCAGCCAATCCTCCGCCGGCATGGGCGACCGGCTCTCGGGCTGCACCTCAAGGAGGGAAAGGGTCCCCTGCCCAGTCACGACCGAGGCCCCGATCAGCGTCCCCGGCAGGCCCTGGTCGACCGCTTCGGCGCCGGGCCGGGACTTGAGGATGCCGAGCCGGTGGTCCCGAAAGGAGGTCCAGGCCCGGCCCAATCGCACCACCCGGTTGAGCTGCGCGGCCGGCTCCTCCCAGTCCAGGTGCAGGTCTTCATTGGTGACTTTCGCCGCAATCGTCGGCTCTCCTTGCTGGGGCCGCGGCGTCGGGAGACCCGCCACTCCCCGGGCCAGCGTCTCGACCAGGAGCGCGCTCCCCACCTCGACCAGTTCACGTTGCAGCGTGGGCAGATCCACCTCATCGTCCACCGGCACCGGCCGGCGTGCGTAGACCGGTCCGGTATCGAGTCCGGCTTCCACCCGCATCACGCAGACGCCCGTTTCGTGGTCCCCGGCCAGGATCGCCCTTTCCACCGGCGCCGCACCACGCCATCGGGGCAGGAGCGAGAAATGGAGATTGACCATCGGCACCAGATTGAGCAATCCCTCTGGGATGATCCGGCCGTAGGCCACCACGACCGCCAAATCGGCTCCGGACATCGCGACATCATCGATGGAGTGAGATACGGCAATGCCCAGACTGACGGCCGCCTCCTTCACCGGGCTGGGGGTGACGGTCCCTCCCCGGCCCCGGCGCCGATCCGGGCGCGTGATGCAGAGCGTGATGTCGTGCCCGGCGGCCACCAAGGCACGCAGCGGGCCGACGGCCATTTCGGGGGTACCGAGAAACGCGAACCGAGCCACTCACTCACCGTAGAACAGGAGACCCGTAGGACGCGAGACCGACCCGGACCTCCGGCGGAATCCGACTAGCCGGTGAACAGGTTCGAGAGACCGTCCGGATCGCCCGCAGGGAGGAGAAGCGTCCGGCCGCGAAGGATCTTCAGGGCGTCCTTGCGCTGGTCTTCGTCCAGGCGTTCCACCAACAGCACGCCGTCCAGATGGTCGAGCTCATGCTGGAACACCCGGCCCTCGAGCTCCGAGCCTTCCAGGGAGATCTCATTGCCATCAACATCCAGTCCGACCAGATGGACGACATCGGGCCGCACGATCTCCCAACTCAACCCGGGAATCGACAGGCACCCCTCGTTGTAGGTCCACTCACCGTCGCTCTCGACAATCCGTGGGTTGATGACGGTGCGTGGGCCCTCACCCACGTCATAGACGAAGATGCGGCGCTGCACGCCGACCTGATTGGCCGCCAATCCGGTGCCGGGAGCTTCGTACATCGTCTCGATCATGGCGTCGACCAGACTCGCCACCTTTCCGTCGATCTCCTCGACCTCACGGGTGCGTTCTCTCAGCACGGGGTCCCCGTATTGGCGAATGGTCAGAGTGGGCACCCGCCTATTCTACCGGGGCTTCTACCGGGGCCACCTCACCCTCATCCTCAGATGGCGGTCGGATCAACCTCTATCCGCAGGCCGCGCCCCGCCGGTCGGGGCACTTCGGCCAACAGGTCGCTGAGCACGGTCGAGTCCGGCGCACGGATCAGCCGGCCACCATCGGGCAGGTCTGACACTGTCACGTCGCGCCCGGCTCCCGCCGCCTCGACGGCGGCGGCGTAGTCCCCGGCCAGTGGTCCCGACAGGGCGGCCAGCGCGGAGAACGGCGGGAGACCCGAGCTCCGGCGGATCGATTCCTCCTCCGCCATCACCACCGATGGGTCGCCCCGGGCGACGGCGGCCAGAACCGGATGGTCGGGAACCCTGGTCTGCACCAGGAGCCGGGCTGATGGCGGGCCGACATGACGGGGGCCCACCAATCGAGACGCATGGATCAGGAGGGCCAGCGTTTCGTCCGTGGCGCTGAAGCGAGGGGCCAGAAGATGGAGATCAATGTCCAAAAAGGCCACAGCGGCGGCTCGACGCACCCGATGCAGGACGGCTTCGGTCCCCATGAGCACCGGCGCACCAGGCGGCTCGGCCGGGTCGGTGGCGCCCGAGATCTCGTCGACGTCGGTCTGCAGGAGTGCGGCAACCTCTTCACGTAGACGGCTCACACCGGTCCGCAGCGTCTTCATCCGCAGGTGACCGCACGCCGCGCACACCATGGGACGTTCCTGGTGGCAACGCGGGCAGTGCAGCAGCTCCCCCACCTGACGAACCGCGGCGGAACAATTCGTGCATTGGGCCAACTCCCCACAGCGTCGACAGGCCAGCAGAAGCGATCGCCCGGTCCGGTTGAACACGCACACCAGGGGTCCGCGCCGCGCCATCAACTCGGGATCGCCGAGCACGGATCGAGCCAACCGTACGAACTCCTCCGAGAAGAGGCCGGTGCGTGGGTCGGCCCCGCGCCGATCCACCAACTCGACCGTGGCCCATCCCGCCCGTTCTTGGGGGCACGGGGGCGCCACCACCACCCGGCCGGCACTCAGCACCACGGGGGGGGCCGGCGAGATAAGGAGGCAGCGGCTGGCCTCCCGGCGCGCCCTTTCGATGACCACATCAACCGCGCCGTAGGTGGGCGCGCTCTGTTCGCGGTAGGCCTCGTCGTGGGCATCGAGCACGAGTGCGGCGGCCAGGCGCGGGACCGGTGCCCACGCGCCGGACCTGCTCCCCACCACGATGGGCCAGCCGGCCCTGGCCTTGGCCCACTCGGTCGTGGCCGCGAGGCCACGCCGGACCAACCGGTCGACCAGGCGCTCGGCCCAGCCCAGGGAGGGCACCAGCACCAGGACCGTCCCCTCTCTCCCCAGCGTGTCGGGGTCGTTGACCACCGTGAGCACCGCGTCGATGAGATCGGTGGTCGGGGGGAGTCGGAGGAGCGCCGGCCCGGCTGCGCTCAGGGCCTGCACCGTCAACTCGCTGACCCCGTTCGACCGGTCGCCCTCCCCCGGCGTGATGCGAGGGGCGTTGGGCTGGGTCGGCTGTGGCACCTCGGGCAAGGTGCGCACCACGTGGGCCGGGGATGCCGCCTTGAGGAAGAACGAGGCGGGGCCCGCCCAGCGCCAGGCCGCCCATTCGGCCAGTTCGACGACCATGGCGGGTGGTCCCCATCCCGACCACTGCGTCAACGGCGTCGGGGTGACGCCCACCGGCGGAGTGACGTTGTCCTCGGTGACCCATCCACCCACTCGACGGCCGTGCAGGACGGCGCGGACTCGCGTCCCGACGGCGACGGTCTCTGTCCATCGCTCGGGAACGGCGTAGTCGAACAGCTTGGGCACCGCCGCCACATCGGTGCGGATGCGTACGTAGCGCCGGCCTGCGGTGCCCTCGCTCAGGTGTGCCCCTGTGGGCTCAGAGGCCCAGGGCGGACCGCAGGTCATCGACCCGCGGCGTGTCTTCCCAGGTGAACTCCTTCTCGGAGCGCCCGAAGTGGCCGTACGCCGCCGTCTTCTTATAGATCGGTCGCCGCAGATCGAGATCCCGCGCGATGGCCGCCGGACGGAGATCGAACACCTCGCGCACGGCGTGAGAGATCTTCTCGGGATCGGCCGCTTCGGTGCCGAACGTCTCGACCAGCAACGAGACCGGCTGGGCCACGCCGATGGCGTAGGCCACCTGCACCTCGCATCGCTTGGCCGCGCCCGCCGCCACCACGTGCTTGGCCACCCAGCGAGCGGCATAGGCGGCGGAGCGATCAACCTTCGAAGGGTCCTTGCCCGAGAAGGCACCGCCGCCGTGTCGAGCCATGCCGCCGTAGGTGTCGACGATGATCTTTCGACCGGTGAGGCCGGTGTCGGCATGAGGGCCACCGAGCTCGAAGACGCCGGTCGGGTTGGCCAGAATGCGCAATTCCTCGGTGTCCAGATCGGTGGGCAGCAGCGGATTGATCACGTGCTCGGTCAGGTCAGGAAGCAGTTGCTCTTCCAGGTCGATCCCCGGACCGTGCTGGGTCGAGATCAGCACGGTGTCGATGCGCACCGGCCGGCCGTTTTCATACACCACCGACACCTGCGTTTTCCCGTCGGGCCTGAGGTACGGCACCGCGCCGACCCGACGCACTTGCGCCAATCGCTCGGAGAGCCGGTGGGCCAACCAGATGGGCAGCGGCATGAGATCGGGCGTCTCGTCGCAGGCGTAGCCGAACATCATCCCCTGGTCCCCGGCCCCCTGCGCGTTGAGCGTGTCCTCGCCGCCGGTTCCGGTGCGGAACTCGAAGGCCGAATCCACGCCCTGCGCGATATCGGGTGACTGGCCATCGAGCGAGACCAACACACCACAGGTCTTCCCATTGAAGCCGAAGGCGTCGTTGTCGTAGCCGATCTCGCACACGGTCTCTCGCACGATGGCCGGAATGTCGACGTAGGTTGAGGTGGTCACCTCGCCCGCCACCATCACCAACCCCGTGGTCAGGAGGGTCTCGCACGCCACCCGGCTGGTGGGGTCCCCTTCCAACATGGCGTCGAGCACGGCGTCCGAGATTTGGTCCGCCATCTTGTCCGGATGTCCCTCGGTGACGGACTCCGATGTAAAGGTCGTCTTCACGTAGTACTCCACTTTTCTCTCTGGTGGGCGATCACACTATCGAGGACCGCGTTGGCCACTGCATCCTTGGAGGTCAAGGGCACTTCGGTCACGCTGCCGTCCGCCCCGAGAATGTGCACCGCATTGGTGTCGTGGTCAAACCCGGCCCCGGGGGCACTCACATCATTCACGACCAAGAGGTTCACACCCTTGCGGGCCAACTTCTTCCGGCCTCGCTCCAGCACGTCGTTCGTCTCGGCCGCGAAGCCCACCACCACCTGGCCCGGCGGTCGACGCGACACCAGTCCGACCAGAATGTCAGGGGTCGGCTCCAACACCAATTCGGGCAGTCCTTCGTCCTTGGAGAGCTTGCGATCGGCGATCGCCTTGGGGCGGAAGTCAGCCACGGCCGCCGCCATCACGACGACATCGGCGCCGGCACACGCCACTGCCATGGCCGCCTCCATGTCGGCCGCCGATTCCACGGCAATCCGGCTCACCGAAGACCTGACATCTTCGGACAGCGCCAATCCCGACGACGTGACCAGCGTGACGTGAGCCCCTCGTCGCGCCGCCGCTTCGGCGATCGCATGTCCCTGCTTGCCCGAGGATCGATTGGTCAGAAAACGCACGGGATCGATCGCCTCGCGGGTACCGCCGGCGCTCACCACCACCCGGCGATCCGACAGGTCCAGGGCGATGGATCGTCGATGCCCCACCATGGCCAGCGCTCGTTCGGCAATGGTGGCGGGATCGGCCAACCGACCTTCGCCGGAGTCGCCACCGGCCAGACGGCCGGTCTCCGGTCGCACCACCTCCACCCCCCGGCCTTCCAGGGTGGCCAGGTTCTCCTGGACCGACGGGTGCTCCCACATTTCGGTGTGCATGGCCGGGCAGAGCAACACCGGGGCTCTGGTCGCCAGCAGTGTTGCCATCAAGAGGTCGTCAGCCAGCCCGGCGCGATAGCGGGCCATGAAGTGAGCCGTCGCCGGCGCCACCACGATCAGATCGGCGCTCTGCCCCAGACGGGTGTGCGGGATGGGCGATGCCTCATCCCACAACGACGTCTGCACCGGCTCGGAGGCCAAGGCCGAGAAGGTGAGGGCACCCACAAAGCGGGTCGCCTCGGCGGTGAGCACCGGCACAACGTGGGCGCCGGCGTCGACCAGCCGACGACAGACCTCCACCGCCTTGTACGCGGCAATGCCACCGCAGACGCCGAGAATTACTCGCGGCGGCGGGTCTGGTGACACGCGCGGTTCTTGGGCCATCGGCGTCACCCGCCGCGACTCCGACGCCTAGCTCGCGGTCGGGTCCTCGTCCCCGACGGTGGGGACTTCGCTCAGAATCGACTCGGCGACTTCTTCGCCGGCAGATTCTCCGGCGGCTTCGGCTTCGGCCAGCGCAGCAGCCAGCAGAGCCTCTTCCTCGGGATCCACCCGGATGTAGGTCGCCTTCCCGGCGGCGATCTCCTCAAAGGCGATGGAGACCGGCTTGCCCGAGACCGAAGCCACCTGGGGCGGCACGACCTTTCCGAGGCCCTCGCCCAAGCTGTTGTAGTACGAGTTCACCTGCCTGGCCCGGGCTGAACCGAGCGCAACCAGGGTGAACTTCGAGTCCACCTTGTCCAACAGATCCTCTATGGGCGGATCCATGAGCGTATTGCGGCCTTGGGCCATCAGGTGTCCTCCGGGTTCGCGGCGCCGTCGGCGGCCGTTCGGGTGCGATCAACTATAGCGGTCAACTCACCGTGGGCCTGACGCAGGTCGTCGTTGATGACGGTGTAGGCGGCCACCCGGCGGCCACGTTCGACCTCGTCCCGGCCCTTTTCCACCCTCCGGCGGACCTGGGCCGCATCGTCGCCCCGGGCGGCCAGCCGGGCGGCCTGCACCTCGGTGGAGGGGGGCAGCAGAAGGATGACCGTGGCATCTGGACGTTTGGCCAGGACCTGTTCGGCCCCCTGGACGTCAATTTCGAGCAGGACGTCGGCCCCCGCTGGAGGATCGGGGATCGGCGTCCCCATCAGGTTGCCCATGAATTCGGCCCACTCAAAGAACCCACCCGCCGCGACGGCATCCTCGAACGTGGCGCGGTCGACGAAGACGTAGGCATTCCGCTCTTGTTCTCCCGGTCGCGGCAATCGGGTGGTCCAACTCCGGCTCAACCAGAGCGTGGGGTCAGAAGCAACAAGCTCGGCCGCGAGCGTGCCCTTGCCGGCCCCACCGGGGCCGATGAGCACGAAAATCAGTGGCTCAGCGCGCAGTCTCTTTGAGCAGCGATTCGCGCTGCTTGGCTCCGAGGCCCTGCAGCCGACGACTCTCGCTGATGCCGACCGTCTCCATGAGACGTCGGGCCTTCACCTTGCCCAAACCCGGAAGGGACTCGAGGACCGAGACCACCTTCATCTTGCCGACCGTCTCATCAGAGTCCGCCTTCTGGAGGAGTTCCGAGAGATTGAGGTTGCCCATCTTGAGCTGATTCTTCACCTCGGCCCGCTCACGGCGAACCCTGGCGGCCTTTTCGAGTGCAGCAGCGCGCTGCTCGGGAGTGAGTGCGGGTGGTTGCGGCATGGCGAGACCATAGCGCCTCCGTTGGGACCGTTCACCTCCGAAAGAAGAACTCAGCCCATGAGGCTCGACAACTCGTGTGCCAGCTCCCTCGCCGACTTTCGCAATTGCGAAATCTCAGGGCCCGCCGACAGGAGCGAACGCGAGGAGCTGGCGAGCACGCTGCCTGGGGCGCAACCCCCAAAGCGCGAGGCCACATCCGACGGCCGTGCCCCTTGCGCCCCCAGGCCCGGGGCGAGAATTACCCCTCCCAACTGGGATAATGGAAATGTCGTCGCAGCCAATGTCGCTCCAATGACTGCCCCCACGGTGCCGGCCGGGATGTCGGCCGACGCGTTCAAGGCCGCAATCTCCGCCAAGAGCGACTCCTCGACTGAAACCCCCGACGCCGTCATGGCCTCCTGAAGAGGCCTCCCCTCGGGATTCGAACTGCGGGCGACAACAATCACCCCGCGCCCGGTTTGCCCCGCCAAGACGACGAGCGGGGATAAGGCAGCCAGACCGAGGAAGGGATGCACCGTGACGGCGTCAACCGCCAGCGGGCTCCCCGTTCCGAGCCAAGCGTCGGCGTAGGCGGCGGCCGTCGTCATCACGTCGCCGCGCTTGGCATCGGCGAGGACAATCAGGTCGGCGTCAACGGCATCGGCGATCAACCGTTCGAGCTCGGCCACTCCGGCGGAGCCGTGTCGTTCGAAGAAGGCCACCTGGGGCTTGATCACCGGCACGACGCCACCACCCCACGCCTCGACGCAGATCTGGCAGAACGCTCGAAGTCCTGTGACGTCGTCGCTCAAGCCCCACGCGCGCAAGAGTTCGCCTGACGGATCGATGCCGGCACAGAGTGGTCCGCTGCGCTCGACCGCCTGCCTGACCCGCGTGCCGAAACTTCCGGGCGAAAATTCCACAGCTCGCTCCTTCATGTTGGCCGACTGGCTTGTGCGGTGGCGCGCAGCGCGGCCACCGATGTGTGGTTCTTCGCACACCACTTTTCTACTTCGCGCAGAATCCTCCACGGCGCGCGCGGATCACGAAAGGTCGCGGTACCGACCTGGACGGCATCGGCACCGGCCTTGAGGAACTCCACCGCGTCGTGGCCAGAGGAGACGCCCCCGACGCCGACGATGCCCGCGTCCGGAAAGGCCTCCCGGCACTCCCATACGGCCCGGACGGCCACCGGGTGGATCACGGCGCCGGAGAGGCCACCCCCACCGCCGCCCAGCACCGGCTGGCCGGACGTGAGGTCCAAGGCCAGCCCCAGCAGGGTATTGACCAGGGTCAGGCCTTCGGCGCCGCCTCGGAGGGCGGCCGCGGCGATCTCGACGATGTCGGGCACATTCGGGCTCAACTTGGCCCAGCGGGGCAACCCGCACTCGATGGCACTGAGCACCTCGTTGGTTGCCGTGGCCGAGTGGGCGAACATGCGGGAGCGGTCTTCCACGTTGGGGCAGCTCACGTTGACCTCGACCGCCACCACCGATGAGCCGCCGGGCAGGCGCTGCGCCAGGAGGTCGGCCGCGGCGCTGAACTCGGCCACTGATTGTCCCCAGATGCTCACGACCACCCGAGCGCCGGCGGCCGAGAGGGCCGGCAGGTCGTGCTCAAGCCAGGCCTCCAGGCCGGGGCCCTGCAGTCCCACGCTGTTGAGCATGCCCGAACCGACTTCATGCACCCGCGGCGCCGGATTGCCCGGCCACGGTCGTACCGAGAGTGACTTCACCACTACGGCACCGAGGGCGCCCAGGTCGCCGTAGTCGGCCAGCTCGGTCCCGTGGCCCGACGTCCCCGACGCGGTCATGATCGGATTGGGCAGGCTGGCCGAACCCACCGTGGCGGCGAGGTCGGGCCGGCCGCCTGTCATCGGGCCGTCGCCGCCCCGGCGGCGTGGAGCTCCTGGAGCGACCGCACCACCAGCGGGTGGGCGCGCGCATCAGCCATGCCCGCGGCAGCGGCCCGGGCGGCCGCCAGGGTCGTCAGGCAGGGCACGTGATACGTGATGGCGGCCATCCGGATGTGCTGCCCGTCGGCCCGCGGACCGAGACCGCGCGGCGTGTTGATGACCAGCTGCACCTTGCCCTGGGCGATGAGTTCCACCGCGTCGGAGGCCACGCCCTCCTCGCCGACCTTGGCCACCAACGTGTCGACCGTGAGTCCCGCCGAGCGGAAGTAACCCGCCGTCCCCAGTGTGGCGGCGATGGACAAGCCCATGGCGGCGAAGATCCGGGCCACAGCGAGGCCGGCCGGCTTGTCCCGGTCAGCCAGCGACAGGAAGACGGTGCCCGTGTCGGGCAGACGGGTGCCGGCCGCCATCTGGCTCTTGGCAAAGGCCAGTCCGAAGGTGATGTCGACGCCCATGACTTCCCCGGTCGAGCGCATCTCAGGTCCCAGCAGGGTGTCGACGCCCGGGAAGCGGTCGAAGGGCAGCACCGCCTCTTTCACGCTGACGTGGTCGAGCGTCGGGACCCGGCCGACCGCCCCGGCGGGCAGGAGCCCTTCCTGGCGCAGCTGGGCCAACGTCTGGCCCACCATCACCCGCGCCGCCACCATGGCCAGCGGGACGCCGGTGGCCTTGGCCACGAACGGGATGGTGCGGCTCGCTCGCGGATTGGCTTCGAGCACATAAACCTGACCGTCCTTGACGGCGAACTGCACATTGATGAGGCCGCACACCGACAGCGCATCGGCCAAGGCGCGGGTATGGCGGTCGAGCGCGTCGAGCACCGCGGGACTGAGCGATTGCGGTGGTAGGGCACAGGCGGAGTCACCCGAGTGCACGCCGGCCTCTTCGACGTGCTCCATGATGCCGCCGATCAGGATCTCGCCCGAGTCGTCGCGCACGGCGTCGACATCGACCTCCACCGCGTCTTCCAAGAAACGATCGACCAGGACCGGCCGTTCCGCCGTGACCCCGCCCTCTCGGTCCAGGGCGCCCGAGGTCAGGATGTGCATGACGCGCCGGACCGCCTCGTCGTCGTAGACGATCTCCATGGCGCGCCCACCCAGGACGTAGCTCGGGCGGAGCAGGACGGGGTAGCCGACTCCGCCGGCAATGGACAGGGCCTCCG
>Ga0208357_1000949_pt1 | contig 22121 bp, 21 predicted proteins | sample NGESurdeep092012_6_FD_184487 | JGI IMG/M metagenome (GOLD analysis project Ga0208357, IMG submission 184487) | Arctic peat soil microbial communities from Barrow, Alaska - NGEE Surface sample F52-2 deep-092012 (SPAdes) | ecosystem: Environmental > Terrestrial > Soil > Wetlands > Peat ... | reverse complement strand
CTCAAATTGAGGAACAAAAGCGAGGATGAGGATGACGAAGATCATGAATATGAGCAAAAGCATTGTTCGCAAAGCCGTCATTCCCATCGCAGGCCTTGGCACGCGCCATTTTCCGGCGTCGCACGCGGTGAAGAAGGAATTGTTCCCGGTCGTCGGTGCAGACGGCATCGCCCGCGCGCTCTTTCATTATCATTTGCTCGAACTCGAAGCCGCCGGCATCCAGGAGGTTTGCATCATCGTCCAGCCCGGCGAGGATGAATTGGTGCGACGTTATTTTCGCGGGCCGGACGGCGATTATCTCAAGAGGCTGGGGAAATATCCGGCGCTCCTCCGCGAGGCGGAACAGATGCGCGGTTTTGAGAAGCGCATCAGCTTTGCCGTCCAATGCGAGCAGGAAGGCTACGGCCACGCGGTTTTCCAAACGAAAAATTTTGCCGCCGGCGAAATGGTCCTGCTGGCGCTGGGCGACCATTTGTTTCGCGGCAAACTGGTTTCTCCGTATCTCGAACTTGCTGAAATGGCCGCCGTCTCAAACGGCAAAAGCGTTTCCGCCGTGAACCGCATTTCCGCCGCCGAATTAAAGGGCTACGGCACCATCGCCGGCACGCGTCGTCCGGAAAATTCGCGGCTGATTGACGTGTCGCTCATCATCGAAAAACCCGCCGTGTCCGTCGCGGAAGAAAAATTGCGCGTGGACGGTTTGCCGAAAGACACCTGGCTCGGATGGTTCGGCATGCACTTGCTCGCACCTTCGATTTATGAAATCCTCGGTGAAATGATCCGCGACAATATGCGCGACAATGGCGAATTTCAGCTCACGCGCGCGCAGGAAATCCAACGGCAGCGCGAAGGTTATCTTGCGCTGGAGATGGGCGGCGCGGAACGGTTTGACTTCGGCGTGCCGGATGATTTTGTCCGGAGCATCCGGGCGTTCAGGGGCGCATCCTGACATTGCAGCAAATTATTTGCTTGCATTGGACGCGGACAGTGCTTAATTAACTACTATAGTTTGTTTAGTCTGACGACATTTTTGATGCCAAAGCCCACAGTCATGCCACAACCGACGAGCACCGTGCCGGTGCTGCCAGCACCTTGAGCCGCCCTTTTTCTCCACGCAATTCCTCTCCCGCCTCGTTCGTCCGGGTTAACGGCAAAATCCGTGCCCGCGAAGTCCGCGTCATCGGGGTGGACGGACACCAGCACGGCGTCATCCCGCTCACCGAGGCGCTGAACCTTGCCCGGCAGCACGCCGTTGACCTCGTGGAGATCGCCGCCTCCGCCGTCCCGCCCGTCTGCCGGCTCGTGGACTTTGGGAAATACCGTTACGAAATAGCCAAGAAGGAAAAAGAAACCAAAAAACATAACCACGCCTCCATCGTCAAGGAAGTGCAGTTAAGCCCGCGCATTGACCCGCACGATCTCGGCATCAAGCTCACCCACGCGGTTGATTTTCTCTGCGAGGACATGAAGGTCAAGATCGCGCTGAAATTTCGCGGACGGGAAATGGCGCACACCGAGGTCGGATTTGCCGTCATCAACAAATTCCTCGCCGACATCGCAACTTACGGCCATCCCGATTTTCCGCCAAAACTCATCGGACGGGGCATCAACGTCATGATCAGCCCGCTCCCGCGCAACAAACGCGGCAAAAATCCGAACCAAACAGAAAACGGCAAGGTGTCCCCAGCGGAAAAGAGCGATCACGGAGATTCCGCGCCAGTGCAGATAAAAAAACCGAAGCCGGATTCCATCGGCGCCAAACAACCTTCCGCCACATTCGGAAACAATCCCTTCGCCAAACTCGACCTCAACGCGCGGCAGGATTCAACGCCAGATTCACAGGGTTGATTTTGCGGCGCGAACCAGTTCCGGGAACCGGCAGTTTTCGCAGACCGCGTTCGAGTGTTCGCAAAAATCGCGGACGATTTGCATCAAACCCTGCTGCGCCGCCGCCGTTTTCAGAATTCGCGCGTTTGAAGTCCCAAGCAGACGCTGCCGCGCCAGTTTCAAGACGGAATTGTCTTCCGCCGCCGGCCACGCGAAAAACCGCCGCTCAACCTCGCTCCGGATGTTTTTATTTTTGCCTTCGACCGAACGAGCCCAAAGCCACGGCAAAATCACGTTCACGGCCAGGTCCGTCACCCGCGCGCAACCGAGCAGCGGCTGCGGTTTTTTCATCCGCGCCGATTTGAACGTCCAATGCCACGACCAGAATTCGTCCGTCGGCGGCTGTAAAATTTTCAAGAGCGCGGCGCAATTTTCCCTTTGTAGGACAGGCGTCGCGCCTGTCTCACTCTTTTTTGATAAAATCAGGGACAGGCGCGACGCCTGTCCTGCGCCAACCGCCCATGCTTCAATCTTTGAAATGAAATTCCTGTCTGCAAGCCAGTGCGACGCCAGCGCCAGCCGCCGTTGCGGATGGTTCGCCGGGCGCAAACCGTGAAACTTCCAGGCCGCTCGCGGCAAAATGCAGTTCTCAAATTCATCGCGCTCGCGCCACCAAAAATCCCAGGCGCGGCGCAGATAGGTGTCGGAACTTTTTTGGGCGCGCGTCAATTCGCCCGGCAAAAGTCCGCTGACGCCGAGCAGCCGCGACTGCAATTCAAACGCGGAATTTGCGCCGGTTGAAAAGCGCGATTTTGTTTCCGCGAGGTTTTGCATCGGCCAGACGTTGTGCTTGTAGCCGAGCGCGCGGAACAGGTTTTCCCATAGCGCCTGCTCCCAGCCGGCATTTTTTGCGCGGACGAGAATCGCAGAGGCTTTGTTTTCAAAACGCACGAGCGCGGCCTGCCGCAAAAGTTCCGTCAATTGCGCTTCATCCAGTTCGCGCAACGGCGCGGAACATTTGCCGCGCAGGTTTTCCGGCAGCGAGCGCAGCGGTTCATTTTCGAGCGACAGGCTTAATTCGGCGAGCGGCGCGTCGAGAACATTTTTCAACGGCAAAACCGCCGGAAGACTTTGGGCATTGGACTTCGGACTTTGAACTTCGTTTTCCCAAACGACGTGGAGCAGGACATTTTGGAAATTCTTATTCCGGTCGTGGCCATGAGCCCGCCAGCCGCTGGCGCGCAAATCAATTTCCACGTCGCCAGAGCGCGGGGTATCGTCGCCAATCTGCAAGACGGCGTTGCAAAAATCCGGCCCGCCCTCGACGCTGGCAAATCCGGGATGAAAAACGCGGACGGTTTTTCCGTCGCCAGCTTTCAATTCGCCGCGCTTGAGCCGCTGGTGCTGCCAGATTGCCTGAAGAAGGCGTTCGGCCGGAAAAGGCTCGTCGCGCAAACAGCTTGCGGCGACGGTTTGCGAACGCCATTGCGCGTAAAAATTTTCCGTTTGCGGAATCATTTTGCGAATGATTTGAACAACGACGTCGCAAAGCAACAAGGTTTTCTTTTTGGAAATTTTGAATCGAACGGCGTTCCGGGCTGTTTAATAAATGAGCGGTTGCCCGTGCGATGACTTTTCAGCTAGACTCCGCAAGGTTTTGACGGGCGAAAAAAGATGATTCAAGTCTCCAATTTGACGAAGCGTTACGCGGGCCGCACGGCGGTCGGCGGCATTTCGTTTTCGGTCGCGCGCGGCGAGATCGTCGGGCTGCTCGGCCCGAACGGCGCGGGCAAAAGCACGACGATGCGGATTCTTTCGTGCTTCCTGCCGGCGACAAGCGGCACGGTGCGCGTGGCGGGCTTTGATGTTTTTCACGATTCAGTCGAGGTGCGGCGGCGGATCGGCTTCATGCCGGAAAACAATCCGCTGTATCCAGAAATGCGCGTGCGCGAATACCTGAAATTCCGCGCCCGGCTCAAGGGCCTCGGCTGGAGGCGCTCGCGCGAACGCGTGGACACGGTGATGGAGCAATGCGGTTTGACGGATGTGCAGCGGCGGATCATCGGGCAGCTTTCCAAAGGCTACCGCCAGCGCGTCGGGCTGGCGGACGCGCTGGTTCACGAGCCGGAACTGATCATTTTGGACGAGCCGACGATCGGCCTTGACCCGAACCAGATTCGTTCGGTGCGGCAGTTGATCAAAAGCCTCGCGGGAAATCACACCGTTTTGATCTCAACGCATATTCTGCCGGAGGCGGAAATGATGTGCAGCCGGATGGTCATCATGTTCGACGGGAAAATACTGGCGGCGGACACGCCGGAGAACTTGCAGAAGCTGATGCAGGGCAGCAGCCAGATTGTCGCGGAAATTGACGCGCCGTCCGATGACTTGCGCGCTGCGTTTTCACAATTGGCTGGCGTCGGGCAGTTTGACGTGTCTGCGGGCGCGGATCATTTCCAGCGTTGCGCGCTGACGCCGCGTGACGGCCAGGATTTGCGCCCGGCGGTTTTCATGCTGGCGTGCGAGCGCGGCTGGAAGTTGCGTGAATTGACGCGCAGCCGTCATTCGCTGGAGGACATTTACGTCCAGGTCACGAAGCCGGATGAGGAGGAAGAAAGCTGATGCGAATTTTTGGGACATTGTTGCGACGCGAACTGGCGGCGTTTTTTCTGTCCATCACGGGCTATGTCATCATCGCCGCGATCACGCTGCTGCTGGGGTTAAGCTTTGTCGTATTGATCGCCGGCCTGGGCACCGATCCCTTTACCACGCCGGTGACGGAGATGTTTTATAGCACGTTTTATTTCTGGCTGATCCTGCTGCTCGCCACGCCGGTGATCACGATGCGGCTGTTCGCGCTGGAAAAATCCTCCGGCACATTCGAGACGCTGATGACGACGCCGGTGGGCGATTTGCAGGTGGTCGCGGCGAAATTCACGGCGGCGGTCATTTTTTACATGGCGACGTGGCTGCCGATGCTGGCGTGCCTGCTTGTGGTGCGGCATTTCGCAAACCAGCCGGGCGCGCTGGACGCGGGCACGGTCGGCGGGATGTATCTGGGGGTTTTCCTGACGGGCTGCCTGTTTTTGTCGCTGGGCTGTTTCGCTTCTGCCATTTCGCGCAGCCAGATGGCGGCGGCGATGATCAGCTTCGTGCTGGGCGTGAGCCTGTTTTCGCTTGGATTTCTGGCAAAGTCAATTCCTCCGACCGCGCAATGGCAGTCGCGGGCGCTGTCCTATTTCGGCCTTTTCGACCAGATGGATGATTTCGCGCGGGGCGTCGTGGACACGCGCACGGTGGTTTTTTACGCGGGCGCCACCTTTTTCTTTTTGTTCCTGACCTTGCGCGTGGTGGAAAGCCGCCGCTGGAAATAAAATGGCCCAAAAAATCCAACCCAGTTTCTCACCCGGACGCCGATGGAAAATCGGCTTCGACGTGGTTGTGCGCACGGCGCTGGTGCTGGCGGTCGTCGTGATGGTGAATTATTTCGGCGCGAAATTTTTCCGCCGCTTCTATTTGAGTTCGCAGGCGCAGCAATTGTCCACGCGCACTTTGAACGTGGTTCATTCGATCACAAACCAAGTCACTGTGACGGTCTATTATGACAAAAACAACGTGATTTATCCGATGATTGTGGGGCTGTTGAACGAATATCACTCGGCGAACCCAAACATCTCCGTCAAAACCGTAGATTATCTTGACCCGGGCGAGGCGGAAAAAACCAAGGAGAAATACAAGCTGGGTTCTGCGAAGGACAAGAACCTCGTCATTTTTGATTACGACGGTCGCGTCAAAATCGCCAACGGCGACGAACTCGCCCAATACGGACCTGACGGAGTCGCAAAAGACAGGCGGATCGAATTTGCCCCCGTCGCTTTCAACGGCGAAATGCTGTTCACCGCGATGCTGCTCTGGGTGGAAAGTCCCGAGCCGCTCAAGGCGTATTTTCTGCAAGGCGACGGCGAACCGTCGCTGTCCGATTCCGGCGACTATGGCTACCTGAAATTCGGCGCACTTCTCGCCGAAAATTACATCGCCACCATGCCGCTGGACCTGCGCGGCCAGGACGCCGTGCCGGACGATTGCGACCTGCTCATCATCGCCGGGCCACGCCAAGCGTTTTCGGAAACGGAACTCCAGAAGATTGACCAATACCTCTCGCAAGGCGGACGGCTGTTCATGCTTTTCAATTATTTTTCCACCAAACAGCCGACCGGACTCGCTCCCATCCTCGCGCGCTGGGGGGTGAACACCGTTGCCGACGTGGTGCAGGAACATGACCCAAAAAACACGAAATCAGGCGACGACGTGGTCATTTATAATTTCAGTTCGCATCCAACCGTCAATCCGCTGACGGGACTTGCGCTGGAACTGGTTTTACCGCGTCCCGTCGGCGTCGTGGACTCGCAGAATCAGGCCGCCGACGCGCCCGATGTTGACGCGCTTGTATATTCCAGCCCGCAGTCAACGCTCGTGGGCGACCCCGCCGCACCGCCGCGCGCCTATCCGCTCATGGTTGCCGTCGAGCAAAAGGGCGTGCCGGGCGTCGCCAGCACGCGCGGCAACACGCGCATGGTCGTCGTGGGCGATTCATTTTTTCTCGACAACCAGATGATTGCAGCCGCCGCGAACCGCGATTTTGCCGGCTACGCCGTCAACTGGCTGCTGAACCGCACGACGCTGCTCAAGGGCATCGGGCCGCGGCCCGTCACGGAATTCCGCCTCCTGCTGACGCAGGCGCAGCAAATCAACGTCCGCTGGCTGCTGCTCGGCGCGCTGCCCGGCGCGGTTTTGTTGTTCGGCGGAATCGTCTGGTTCGCGCGCAGAAAATAATGAATTCGAAAAGCACATGGATATGGTTCGTCATCGCGGCAATGCTGGCGGCGCTCGTTTGCATTTTTCAAGATTTTTCCCGCCCGACTGTGAGCGCCGTCCGCCCGGTTTTTCCAGGCTTGCAGCCGTCCGAGGTCACGAGCGTGCAAATCATTCCTGCCGTCCCGTTGGAAATCCGCGCCGACCGCGTGAACGGTTCGTGGCTTTTGTCAAAACCCATTTCCTATCCGGCGCAGTCCGCCGCGATTGAAGCGCTACTCGCCGCGCTGCAAAAACTCGCGCCGGCGAAAATCAGCCCGGAGAACCTGCGCGGACACACGAATCCCGACGCCGAATTCGGCTTTGACAATCCGCAAACCACGCTGGTCATCGGCGCGGGTGATAAAATCTGGCAGTTGAAGATCGGCAACAGGACCGCGCCCGGCGACCAGGTCTATCTCCGCGCCGTCGGCACGGACGGCGTGTTCGTTTCCGACGTGGACTGGCTCAAATTCATTCCGCGCTCGGCAGCCGACTGGCGCAGCACCGCGCTCGTGGACGCCGGGCAGAATGATTTTGACTCCATCATTCTGACCAACGGCGCAACAATCATCGAACTGCACCGCGACGCGACGAACCGCCTGTGGCGCATGACGCGGCCGTTGCAGGCGCGCGCCAACAACGGCCTCATTAATGGTGCGCTTCAGCAGTTGCAGGCGGCGCAAGTCACGCAGTTTGTCACGAACGGCACAAATGCGGATTTGACGACGTTCGGTTTGCAACCCGCCGACCTGGATTTATGGCTCGGTCACGGCACGAATTTCACCCTCGGCATCCACGTCGGGAAAAGCCCGACGAACGGCACATCGCAAGTTTATGCGAAACGCGAAGGCTGGAGCGCCATTGTCACGACCGCCTCGGAGTCGTTCACGCCGTGGCATAGCGCGGTGAACGATTTCCGCGACCCGTATTTGCTCGAACTGCCCGCGTCCGGCGTGGCCGCGCCCGTCGCCGAAATCGGGGTGCGCGATGACGGCAGCAACAATTTCACATTGCAGCGGCAGGGCACGAACGGCTGGCGGATTGCCGGTGAAAAATTTCCGACGGACGACGCCAACGTCCAGCAATTTATGAAAACCCTCGCCGGCCTGCGAGTCGCGGATTTTGTGGCGGAAGCCGTGACCGAGAAAGACTTGGAGGCTTACCGGTTGGAGCCGGACCCGACGCGCCGGATCACGTTGCGTTCCACGATTGGCGGCTCGAACGGAGTCATCGCACAGCTTTCCTTCGCCATGCGGACCAACGTGATTTTTGTCCACCGCACCGGCGAGGATTTTATTTATTCCATCACGCCGCAGGATTACAACCGGCTTCCGGATGCGAGCTGGGAATTTCGCGACCGGCAGATCTGGAATTTCAGCGCGAGCAACGTAGTGCAGATTACGCTCCATCAAGGCGGCAGGACCCGGACGATGGTTCACACCGGCGCGGACAAATGGTCGCTCACCGCCGGTTCGGGCATCATCACCGGCAAATACATTGAAGACACGACCACCGCGCTCGGCAACCTCTCCGCCTTCGCCTGGGTCGGGCGCAACGTGACCCCGACGGAAGAAAACGGTTTCAACACAAATAATTTGCAGATCATCTTTGAGCTGAAGAACGGCGAAAAAGATTCCGTGGATTTCGGCAGGGAACTTCCCAAATGGCAGACCGCGCTGGCCTCCGTCACGCTGGACGGCGAGCGCTGGGCGTTTCTTTTTCCTCCAGGACTTTACCAGTTCGTCTTGAGCTATCTCACCATTCCGGCGAACGTCCCGTAAAAAGAAAATTTCTTCTTCATTGGCCACAGGGATGCCTCTGGACGCTGTAGGACACGATTTTTTCCAAATTATTATTCAAAAATGGCTTGACTTTTCCGCGCCTCCGTTCCAATGGCGCAACAGATGAAAGGGTTTGGAACGTCTGGTGTCGCACAGGCGACAGCCATGCCGTGAAAATAATTTGATGACTAAACTCTAAAACTATAAAAGGAAAAATCATGAAAAAATACATCAACATTAAGAAATTAATGCAGGATCATGTGAGAAATGCGCAGCTTGCCGCCGTGGCGGTTATGGGGCTTGGCATAGCCTTATTCTGTTCCGCTTACTCGGTTCCAGAAGGCTGCACGCCTTCAGTAACGGTGACTGCTAACCAAAATAATGGCAATTGTGGCACGGCTATTGTAGGAGCCTCATGCATTGGTGATGATACAAGCGACACGGTAACTGCAAATGATAACGGTGGTGGCGGGCTAACCTTACCATTTATAAGCGACTCTGGCGAAGCGTGTGATAGCACTGGTTGGGGGTGGACTGATTCTGATTTTGCAACGGCCATTACGTTGGTGACGGGCTTGAACAAAATTACGGCTACTTCCAGTGAGTTGGGCATTACCTCCCCAGAAGTTGATATTGTTTCAAAAGGTGCAAATGGACCGAGTGTAACTATTACTGCAACTTGGACGAGTTCGGGTTGGTGGGGTGGTTGTGGCGATAATGTTATTTTTGATTTTTCTTGTCTTAAAGCTAATGAAAATTACAGTTGGTCAGAAGTCGTTACGCGTTCAGGCACTTGTCCGTGGTGTGGGCTTGGTGGCAGTCCTTATCCATTTACGTCTGATAACTTTGGATATGGCAGTGTGCCTGACAGCTCTCAAACGCTATGTCCAAGTCAAGTAACAGCTAACTGTCAGTGCTCTAACTATCAAACATGGACATTGACCGATACAGGACCTGCTGGCTCTGGAACGACACTGACCGGCAATACGACACGAACGAAAAAATCGACTCTTGGCCCCCCTAAAACATCAACTATTGATTTCTCGAGTAATTAACATTTGCATTCGATAAATTTGTGAAGTGGCTTATTGCAATGTTCTGGTTGTTTGGTTTGATGACGCTGGTTATTTTTTGGATTCCAAAAGTTGGGAATGCCGAAGGTATTCAGATACCATCCAAATGGGATGAAGGTCTTTTAAATACGGAATTCCATAATGTCAGTATTAAAGCGGGCGACATGGAGTCTGCTTGGAGGGAAATTGGTAGCAAGTATTTATTGCGAGCCAATCTGTATATGGATGTTAGATCGGATTCCGATTCAGAAAGCTTTTCTTTCAATAAAGAAACAACCACTGGAAAAGAATTGATAGAGGCGTTCATTGCCACATATCCGGCATATACTTACACTCAAGATTATGAAACTGGAGTGATTTGGATTCACCGAAAGCAAGTAAACTATGAGGATATTCTGACCCAAAAGATAAAAATTAATCATTCCGCCTACCAAGCTCCCGCGTTTAATGTTGTTATTTGGCCACTGTGCAGGTTGCTTTCTATTCAGCTTGGCACTTTGAATCGGGGACCATCCTTCAATTATGGGGTTGATTTGCCAACAGGCATTTATACCGCTAAAAAAATTGTCAACCTATGTTGCATTGCAAATCCAAATAAGGCATTTGATTTTGTCCCGAGCTTTCTTGGGGGAGGGATTATGATTGAACTTGATGACCTATATTATAGTAATCCATTAGCGCCTCCACGTGCCGGAGCGGTGAGATTTTGGGAAATTGAAATCGGCAAGTCCACAAATGGAATACCGAGTGCTGTGGAAGCGGGCGCAATAATGGCTGACGCGGATCCAATAAAACGTTGGGCTGCGCGGTGTTATTTTGAGGCGGCCACCATAAATTACCGATGGAGCGATATTTTTGAAAAAAGTGGCAGCCCGGAGAATGAGGTTTGGGCGGCTTTGGGAGTAGAGGCAGCCATTTATAGAGGAATAAATGACCCGCAATTCCTCGTTGCCAATGCGGCTCCCGGATTCACGACAAATTTAACCCAAATTAATGATCCCGGCTTGGCGCTGGTCACTTCTTTGGAACTGGCAAGAGAGAAACAGGGCACAAATTATCTCTATCTTGACACCATTGTCAGCCAGCACAAGTTCACGGAAGCGGAAATTGGCAGCATCAAATCGGATGTTTACCGGCTTGTCCATGAATCTCCGTTAGCGCTCGATAAATTAAAATCACTAAAACTAGACGTGCCGGAGTTTTCGCCAAAGGCTTTGGATGAATTAGCAGATACAAATATATTCACCCTTGTTCCGGCGGAGAAACAATAAGTGTCACCAATTATCTTTTCTGTGAACCTCATTTTTTCAAATCATCGCGGATGGTTTTCGGGTTGCCTGACTATGGCCATAGTTTGTTTTGGTTTTTCTTCTTGGGCATCGGAATATGAAGTGGATGGTAATGTGAATCAGACAATGAACACCTATAACGGCGGCACACTTCATGCGACTGCTTCATTCAAAGTATTCGTTCGCGATTGCGGTTGGCTGATTGAGACGACGGAAACCAATGAAATAGGCAACGTTGTCCGGCGTGAAATTGGATCAACCAATGGAGCCGAAATATATGAATGTGAACATCCGCTTGGCCGGATTGAATCGTCTACAGAATCCACAAATGGCGCACCAATGTTTAAGAAATCTTCTGGAGCGATGTTTGCGGTCATGGTGCCCGGCAATGTCCCGATTGGAGAAATGGACAGTGCCGTTGTCGGTCATCTTTGGCTGATGTTCGCATCGCAATGCTATTGGCCGGAGTTGAAAACGGATCAATTAAGGCCGGTTTATGACTGGCAAGCATCCGTCGGCGCTCATGGTCAAGACCGGAGAGTAAGGGCGGAATGGGATCTTTTGAGCGGACCAGGAACGTTACCGCGAGAGGTAAGGTATTTTGGTGAGTGGGGTGAGACAAATGGACTCTACAGAATCACGGGCACTAACTCGGTTAACGGGATGCTAATTCCAACTGGTTTTGTTTTTGAGCGACTCGATTTTGGTCCTCTAATAGCGAACAGTTTTGTTCACGAAATGGTGGTCGTCAAACGCGTGGACGTGCAAGTGACGGCGATTCGTCCGGGTTGTTCAATCGCAAGTTTGATACCATCGCCGGATGGTCCGGCAGTGGTGGTTGACCGTCGCTTTGACAGCGGCATTCCAAACCGTCCGCCCTCGTATCGGAACCCCGTCAACGGCCAGTGGCCGACGATGGACAAATCCAAAGAACTCGCCAAAAACCAGCAAACGATTGACCTCCGTAATTTGGCCACGGCAAAATTGTTGCGCTCACAAAAGCCGGTGGATACATCCAAATATCGTAAGGTCGTTTTGATTGTAATGAGCATCTCTCTTATCGGCCCTCCGATAATCTATTTCGTTTTGCGAAGGTCGAGAAAACCTTGAAGCAAGCGCCGCGCATGAATTCGATTACAAATGATTCATACAGGAAAAGAGCGGAACATCTGCTTCTATACCTCATCTACGCTGAAATCGTTTTAGTGGCCGGGGTTAAATTGATGGCGTTTCACAGGCGGGCGACTATTTCCGACGCCGAAATCGCCGCCGTTCAAAATTCCACCTTTGGATCGCCGGAAGCACAACAGCCAGTCATTCCGCTGCCAGACAGGATTTTGGTTTTCGACGCGGAGACGAAACAAACCACGGTTCACGAAGGCGACGCGCAGGCGAATTTTGTTTTCAACCTGCACAACGCCTCCAAAAAACCGCTCACAATAACTGCGGTGAAAACGTCGTGCGGCTGCACGGTTGCCAAAGTGCCGCCGTTGCCGTGGGTTTTGAAGCCGCAGAACAAAGGGCAGATTGCAGTGACGATGAATGTGCTGGGGTATGCGGACAAAAGCACAAAGGAAGTGACGGTCTATACCGACCAAGGATCCAAGTCGCTCACGGTGGTGGCGATCATAACGCCTGCGGAAAAAACGCATTAACCGAATACCATGAGGCTGGCCCGCTTTTTTATTTATACTTCAGCGGTGATTCTATTGATGACAGCCGCAGCAAAATTTGTTGGCAGCGCTGGGCATGAAAAGATACTGATGGAGCGTGATCCGATAATTGGGATTTCAATCAAAAATCTGATTTTGATTGCGGCAGCAACTGAACTGGCCATCGCAATTGTTTGTTTTTATGCTAAAGACATTTGGATGCCTGTCACGCTAATCACATGGCTTTCAACAAATCTATTGGGCTATCGCGTTATTCGTGCATTGATTGGCTATAAAAAGCCATGCAGTTGCCTCTGTAATCTTACGGATGCGTTGCACATTTCGCCGCAAACCGCTGACACGGCCATGAAAATCATTCTGGCGTATCTGCTCATCGGCAGCTACGCCAGTTTGTTCTGGCTCTGGCGGCAGAGTAAAAAAAACGTTCCCAATCCCACAGTTTCTTAAAACGGCTCACAGTCTTGGCAGACGCCACGATCTCGCCCACCAAATTATTTCACCGCCGCCGTTTTCCCGCCCGTGATTCATGTCCGCCGGGTTTTGGATCGCAACCCTTTGGATTTTCCGCAACTTTTCGCGGCTTCGGCTGTTAAAACAGGCACAACAATGGCATTCAGCCCTGTAAAAAATCTCGTCGCCGAAGTCGCGGAAGCGTCGCCGTCGCAATTTGACGGCTGGCACAAGACGTGGCGCGCGGCGGCGGACGCCGGTTCGCAGGAGCCGCTGCTGACGTTCGTGGCGCGCGAGCGCGGCGTGGCCGAGGATGTTTTCGTGCAGCGGCTCGCGACGAAGCTCGGCTGGCCGTTTCTGGATTTACCGAAGCTGCCGGTCTCGACCGAGGCGCGGAACAAGATTTCCACGAAGATCGCATTTCAATATTCCATTTTGCCCACGGCGCTGGAAGACGGCAGGTTGCAGGTCGCCGTGAGCGACCCGTTCGACGCGGCGATGTTGAACGCGGTGCGTTTCGACGCGCGGATGCCGGTGCAGTTCGCGCTCGCGCCAAAACCGGAAATCGAAAAGGCGCTGAAAAAATATTACGGCGTCGGCGCCGAGACGCTCGACGAAATGGGCGAGGACGAGCCGATGGAACTGGAAATCGCCGGCAACAAGGAAATCACTGGCGACGACCAGGAGGCGAGCGTCATCAAGTTCGTGAACCAGATCATCTGGGAAGCGTTCAAGGATCGCGCGACGGACATTCATTTCGAGCCGGCGGAAGACGAGTTGCGGATCCGCAACCGCATTGACGGGATTTTGCACCTGATTCCGCTGCCGCCGCAGCTCAAGCGTTATCAGGCCGCGCTCATCTCGCGCATCAAGGTGATGAGCGGCATGAACATCTCCGAAAAGCGCCTGCCGCAGGACGGACGCATCAACGTCCGCATCAAGGGCGAGGAAATTGACATCCGTGTTTCCACTGTGCCGACGGTATATGGCGAAAGCGTTTCGCTGCGCCTGCTGACGCGCGGAAAAATTTTCTTGAGCCTGGAAAAGCTGGGTTTTTCAAAGATGGAAGAAGACGCCATCCGCGAAATCATCGTCAAGCCGCACGGAATTTTTCTCGTCACCGGCCCGACGGGTTCCGGCAAGTCCACGTCGCTCTACGCTTTTTTGAGTTCGATCAACTCGGTCACGAAGCGCATCATCACGATTGAGGAGCCGGTGGAATATGAATTGAAGGGCATCAACCAGATCGCCGTGCGCTCGGACATCGGGCTGACGTTCGCGATGGGATTGCGTCACATCTTGCGGCAAGACCCGAACGTCGTGATGGTCGGCGAAATCCGAGACCAGGAAACGGCGGAGATCGCGATCCGCGCGTCGCTGACCGGCCACCTGGTTTTTTCCACACTGCACACGAACGACGCGCCGAGCGCGTTCACGCGGTTGATTGACATGGGCATCGAGCCGTTTCTGGTGGCGTCGTCGGTCGAGGCGGTCATGGCACAACGGCTTGTGCGCACGATTTGCCCGCATTGCAAGACGGAGCAGAAAGTGGACGCGGATTATCTGCGGAAAATCGGTTTTCCAGAAGCGGACATCGCGACGGCGAAAATCTGGCGCGGCGCGGGCTGCGAAAATTGCCGCCATCTCGGTTATCAGGGGCGGAAGGGAATTTACGAGTTGCTTCTCGTGAGCGAAGCCATCCGTCCGCTCATCATGAACCGCTCGTCCTCCACCGCCATCGCCCAGCGCGCGATGGAGGCCGGGATGCGCACGCTCCGCACCGACGGCTGGAACAAGGTGAAGGCCGGCGAGACGACCATCGAGGAAGTTTTGCGCGTCACGCAAATGGAGGAACACCTTGAATCGCTGGCCGGCGGCGAGGACAAGACGCAATTTATCACGCGCTAAAATGAATTCACCTGAAACATTTATGATTTATGATTTGCGATTTATGATTTGTCGGCCTGCCGGTTTGAAAACCATAAATCAAAAATCATAAATAAAAAATTTCCCATGTCCCGCTGGCATTCCTGCAACATCCTCCAAACCGCGCCCGACGCGAACCGCCTCTGGCAGTTCGACGCCCGGAGCGGCGCGCTGCATCGCGAACACAGCGGCGCGCCCGGCCAGCCGCTGCCCGGAAAATATGCCGCGAAATCCTGGGCTTCGCTCTGGCAGCCGAAATTGAACGTCGCGTGGCTGCCGCTGGAAAAAGTTTTTCTGCGCGTCGTCGAGCTGCCCAAAAGCAGCTTCGAGGAGACGCTCTCGATGGCGGAATTGCAGTTGGAAAAATTGTCGCCGATTCCCGTCGCGCAAATCGTCTGGACGCTGCACATTCTTCCGCAGGCTTCGGCAGAAAATTTGCAGACGGTCATCGTCGTCGTCGCTGAACGCAAAGTGGTCGAGGAATATCTTGGCAGGCTGGAGGCGCAAAATTATCTCGCCGACCGGCTCGAAACGCCGATGCTCGACCAGTTGGAGACGCCGCCCGCGACGGAGGACGGAGCGTGGATTTACCCGGCGTCGCTGAACGGCCAGAACGCCGCGCTCGTGGCGTGGTGGTTCGGCGGCGCGCTGCGGAGCTTGAGCTTCATCGCGCCGCCAGCCGGTGCCGACCGGGCGAAAAATTTGCAGGGTCAGTTCGCGCAACTGGTCTGGGCGGGCGAACTCGAAGGCTGGCTGACGGCACAGCCGAAATTTCATCTGGTCGCCGATGGCGCGGTGGCGGGCGAATGGGAGACTGTTTTGCGCGAGGCATTGAACGAGCCGGTCCAAGCCGCGAAACCGCCGCCGCTTCAGGAGCTGGCCGCGCGCACGGCGGTCCGGGCAACGGCGGCGCAACCCGGCGGCGCGGCGCTGCTGCCGGCGGAATTTTCCACGCGCTACCACCAGCAGTTCGTTGACCGGCTCTGGCTGCGCGGATTGTTTGCGACGGGAGTTTTGTATGCGATTGCCGTTGCGGCTTATTTTTGCGCGGCCGGCGTTCTTTCCGTCCAGACGCACAAAGTGGAGCGGCAGGTCGCGGCCATCAGCGGCGGTTACACGAACGCGCTGCTGCTCAAGGCGCGCTACAACGTGCTCCAGGAGCGGCAGAATCTGAAGTTCGCCGCGCTGGACTGCTTGAAAGTCGTCGCGGAGCAGTTGCCGCAGGGAATATCGTTGCAACGGTTCAGCTTTGCGAACGGCCAGACGCTTTCGCTCACGGGCACCGCCGGGCAGGATCAGATCAACACGCTTTTTGATTTCAACAGCGCGATGCAAAAGGCCGCGCTTAACGGGCAGCCGATGTTTGATCCGCACAGCGGGGAACCGGTGAGTCCCCGCAACGTCCCCGGCGGCGTGACATGGAGTTTCAGTTTGAAACTGCAAAACCCGGAGGAGGCAACGCAGTGAAAAAGTATTTCGCGCAACTGCGTCCGCTGGAACGCCGCCTGGCGGTGGGCGTCGCGGTCATTTTATTCCTCGTGTTGAACTGGATTTTCATCTGGCCGCACTTTTCAGACTGGGGAAAGTTGAAAGCGCGGCAAAAAAGCGCCCGTGACTCATTGCAGCTTTACCAGACGGTGATTTTGCAGTCCACGAATTATGAGGCGCTGGTGAAAAAGTTTGAAGGTCAGGGCGGATTCGTCGCGCGCGAGGACCAGGTCATCAACATGATGCGGACGATCAATTCACAATCGGCGCAAAGCGGCGTGAGAATCAACAATTTTTCGCATTCGATGGAGCACACGAACGAATTTTTCACCGAACAAACGCAAAACATCACCGTCTCCGCGACCGACGCGCAACTGGTGGATTTTCTTTACAAGCTTGGCAACGACGCCTCGATGGTGCGCGTGATAGACCTTGAACTGCAGCCCGACGGGACGAAGCTGAAACTCGCCGGCAATATCCGTCTCGTCGCCAGCTACCAGAAAAATCTGAAACCCGTCCCGGCGGGCAGCTTGAAATCCGCAACCACAACCGCAAAATGAAAACGACCACGCTCTTCCTGATTCTTTTTTTGACCGGCCTCGACCTTTGGGCGCAGGTGCCGCCGGCAACTTCGCCGGACGCAAATGCTCCCGCCGATTCAAATGGCGACACAAACGAAGTCGCCGGCTACATTTATAATTATTCGAGCGTGACCGTGGACGATTTACTGGACAAGGTTTATTCGCCGCTGGTCGGACGCACGCTGCTGCGCGCGCCGGGTTTGCCGTTGACGACGCCGATTGTTTTGAAGACGGTGGCGCCGCTGACCAAGAAGGAGGCGATTGAGGCGTTGCAGGCGGTGCTTTCGATGAATGGCGTCGTGATCGAAAATATCGGCGATAAATTTGCCAAGGTGCTGCTGTCAGCCGAAGCGGGCAACGGCGGTCAGAAGATTGACACCAATGACGTGAGCCATTTGCCGGACATGGGGACTTTTGTGACACGCATCGTGCATTTGAATTATGTCAAGCCGAGCGTGATGCAGGGGATCCTCACGCCGTTTGCAAAATTGCCCGGTGCAATCCAACCGCTGGAGGACAACGGCATCCTGATTTTGCGCGACAACGCGGAAAACGTGAAGCGGATGATGGAGATGATCGCCCAGGTGGACGTCGGCGGCAGCGCGTCGGAAATCGTTTCCGAGGTCGTCCCGATCAAATACGCCTTGGCGGCGGACATTGCCAACGCGTTGAGCAGCCTCGGCGGCAGCAGCGCCAACACCGTCAGCATCGGAACCCCGCCTACAACCACGACCAGCGGAAACGGCGTGGCGCGGCCCGGCGGAATCGGCAATATGCCGGGCGGGGGTAACGGGGTCGGCCAGCAATCCCGCCCGGGTGGATATGGCGGCGCACCTGGAGCGACGCCCAACGGCACGCCGACGCCGGGCGGGTCTTTCCAATCGAGATTGTTGAGCATCGTCAACCGCGCGGCGGCGGGGCCGGGCGGGCAGGAGCAGCCAATCCAGATTTTCGGCCAGACAAAGATCATCGCCGACCAGCGGAGCAATTCGCTCCTCATTTTCGCCACCCGGCAGGACATGGACACGATCACGAACGTCATTGCAAAGCTGGACGTGCTGCTCTCGCAGGTGCTGATCGAATCGGCCATCATAGACGTGGATTTGAACAAGGCCATGAATATGGGAGTTTCAGCGGCGCAAAATCCAAAAACGTTCAGTTCCAGCCTGGGAGGAATCGCCGGCGGCGGCGGTTTTAACAATGGTCCTACCTTCTTGAATTTTCTGGGCGGCAATGCCCCCACGTTTTTCAGCACGGGCACGGGCACTAATGCGGTCGCCGCCCTTTCCAGCGGCTTGAGTTATTTTGGAAACATCGGGCCGACTTGGGACGTGGCGCTTCAGGCCGCCGCCAGCGACAGCAGCGCCACGGTCATCCAGCGCCCGCGCATCCAGACCTCGCAGGCGAAAGCGGCATCGTTCTTTGTCGGTCAAACTGTTCCTTATATCACAGGCAACTACGCCTCCTATAACGGCGTAGCCGAAAACTCCTATTCGCAGTTGTCCGTCGGTGTTGAACTGGATGTCACGCCGTTCATCAATCCCGACGGCCTCGTCGTCATGGACATCAACCAGGAAATTGATGATATTGAAGATCAAAGCTACAACGGCACTGGCCAGCCGAGCACCAGCAAGCGCACGCTCCAATCGGAAATCGCCGTTAAGGACAAGGACACCATCATGCTCGGCGGCTTTATCCGCTCGGCCAAGAATAACAGCAAGTCTGGGATTCCATACCTGCAGGACATTCCGCTCATCGGCCACCTGTTCTCCCAGCACACCGACAGCAAGGATCGCCAGGAAACCATCGTGCTGATCCGCCCGACGGTTTTGCGGACGCCCGACCTCGCCGCCACGCAGGCTGTCGCGGAGCAAAGCCGACTGCCGGGCATTGACCGCGCCATAGCCGAGGATGCGGCGGACGAACGCAAACAGGTTGCAGCCGAGGCCAAAGCCGAGGCCAACGGCGCCCAAACAGGCGCAAAGCCCGAACGGAAAGAAAACAACAATGCGTTCCTGCCTTTGCTGCCTGACGGAACATCGGACACCAACCAGATTGCGCCGGCGAACCCCTGATAAAATTGACGGCGGAATCCTAGATGCTAGTGTTTCGCGCCGGGGCGAATTCCCGTTCCGGCCATTGAAAGGAAATTTATTTATGAAACGCAAAGCATCGGCGGTCTGGTCTGGCGACTTGAAATCCGGCAAGGGCAAAATCTCCACCGAGAGCGGCACGCTCAAGGAGACGCAATACTCATTCAGCACGCGCTTCGAGAACGGCGTCGGCACGAACCCCGAAGAACTCATCGCGGCGGCTCACGCGGGCTGTTTCTCGATGGCGTTCTCGGCGGAACTCGGCAAGGCCGGATTCACGCCAGGCTCCATCAATACGACCGCGACAATCACGATGGAAAAAACCGACGCAGGCTTCACCGTGACGGAATCGCATCTGGACATGACGGCAAAAATTCCCGGCATTGACGCGGAAAAATTTACCGCCATCGCGAACGGTGCGAAGGCCGGCTGCCCGGTTTCACGCCTGCTCAACGCAAAAATTTCCCTGGACGCCAGACTGGAGGCGTGAGCGCGGGTTATTGTGCTTGAACCGGGCGCTGATAAAATGACGTGGTGTCGGCGGAAGCTTCGGAAAAACCATCGCCGTTTGTGCTTGTTGCATCCGCCGGTCTGACCATTGCCTGGCAAACGACGCGCTCGATGTTGAACGGCTGTCCGTGCAACTGGTAGCCGGCGCGCATCTTTCGGTTCACTTTTTCGGCGAAAAGGTGGTATCCGTTCAAATAATCATCCTCCTGGCTGACGACAACAATATAATCCGTGTGGCTCATGGAAGTGAAAATCCTATCAAGCCTGCGCTTATTTCGCCAAGGAAAAAAAGTGTCTTGTCTGAAAGAAAGTTGCCGGTTTTCATTTCCTGCGGCAGACTGAAGTCATGGCCGGAATCGGCAGAAATTTTGATTCGCTGCGACTCAACCGTTTTGAAAACGAGCGGCTGGCGCTGGCGCTGGCGATTTCGCTCGCGGCGCACCTGCTGGCGTGGGGCGGCTATGAAATCGGGCGGGAATTTCATTTCTGGCAGCGGCTGAACCCGGTTCAACGCGCGGCAAAAATGATTCTGCCGCCGCAAATCGCCGAAGAGCCGCTGACTTTCGTGACCGTGAAGCAGCCTTCGACCGAGGCGCCGCAAAAGACGAAATATTATTCCAACAAGAATTCCCGGGCGGCGAATCCCGACGCGAGCCGCAACTCGGACGTCCCGCAAATCAACGGTCATCAGACCGACGTTCCAAAAACCGAGGACGCGCCGCGCCCGCAATTTTCAAAAGCGCAGCCTTCGCCGCCGCAGCCGCAACCGGCGGAAAATGCGCAACAGCAACAGCCAAGCCCCACAATCCAGCCGGGCGATTTGACGCTGGCGAAGCCGGAAAATTTGCAGCCGCAGCCGCAGCCGCAAAATAATTCTCCGCCGCCGCGTCCGCGCACAATCAAGGAGGCGCTCGCGCAGCTCGATCATTCGCCCGGCGTGCAGATGAAGCAGGACGGCGGCGTGCGACGGCACGCAAGCATTTCGTCGCTTGATGTAAAACTGACGGGCTTCGGCGATTATGATGCTGCGTTTGTCCAGGCCATCTCGCAGCGCTGGTATGATTTGCTGGACAGCCAGCAGTTCGCGCTCGACCGCACCGGCAAGGTCGTGCTGCAATTCCGCCTGAACTACGACGGCACCATCACCGACATGAAGGTTGTGCAAAACGACGTCGGCGAACTGCTCGGCTACGTCTGCCAGAAGGCGGTCACCGATCCCGCGCCGTTCGCGAAATGGCCCGGCGAGATGAGGTTCAAGCTCGGGGATTCGCGCGACATCCAGTTCACATTTTACTATTATTGAACGAATTAAAACCATGCCGCTCTAAAATTTTTCTATGGACACGCTCATTTATGTCTTGCTGGGACTGACCTCGGTCGTCGGACTCGCGTTCATCGTCGAACGCGCGCTGGCGTTGCGCTGGAACAAGGTTGTGCCGCGAGAAATCACCGCGTCGCTTGCCGCCTGCGGGACTCGCGAAGACGCGGAAAAATTGGGACGGCTCTGCGCGCTGAAACCGTCGCCGCTCGGACGATTGATGTTGCTCGCGTCAGGCCGCCTCGACTGGCCGAAGGCTGACAATGTGGACGCGCTCCAGACCGCCGCGCGCCATGAAATCGTCCGGCTCGAACGCGGCCTCGTCGTCTTGGAGATCATCGTCGGCATCGCGCCGCTGCTCGGACTCGTCGGCACGATCATCGGCATGATGACGCTGTTCAACAACATCGGCGCGGCGGGTTTGAGCGACGCCGCGCGGCTCGCCAACGGCATCGGCCTCATTTTGAAAACGACGTTGATCGGCCTGCTCATCGCCATTCCTGCGCTCATCGCGTGGAGTTACTTCAGCAAAAAAGTCGAGGTTCTCGCCGTCGAAATGGAGGCGCTCTGCGACGATTTCATCCGGCGGCAATACAGCGACAGGAAAAATTGAGTCATGCACTTCGTTGTCCACAAACGGCGGCAGACGCCCGCAGTCATCATCGTCGCGTTGATTGACGTGCTGATCGTGCTGGTGATTTTTCTGCTCGTCACGACGACGTTCAAGCAGCAGACGGCCTTGAAAATCGCGCTGCCCGAATCGTCGGAGGCGAAAAAGACCGGTGCGGATGAAAATCCGCCGCTGGTCGTGACCATTGACGACAAGGGCGGCCTGCGCGTCGGCCCGAACAACGACGCCGTGACACTGGAACAACTGGAGTCCCGGATGCGCGATGAACTGGCGAAAAATCCAAAGCTCGCCCTCGCCGTCAACGCCGATAAAAACGCGCCGTGGGGACAGATTGTGAAAGTGATGGACGCCGCGAAAGCCGTGAACATCAAAACCGTCAGCGCTTTCACGAAGGAAACCGGCAAGTCGTGAAATAAACATCTAGCAGGCTGTTGAAAAACGTTTGAACCAAACCAATGCTGGCGTGTGTGAAGTTCATGCGTGGAAAAGCTCAAGGGCAGCCGGAGTTCCTGACGGTCGTCAATCTCAACCAATGTGTGCCTGCCGATCATCCGCTGCGCGCGATCAAGCGGCGCGTGGACGCGGTGCTCCAGAAGCTCTCGCCGCTCTTCGAGGAGCTTTACGCCG
>Ga0208357_1000948_pt1 | contig 22136 bp, 20 predicted proteins | sample NGESurdeep092012_6_FD_184487 | JGI IMG/M metagenome (GOLD analysis project Ga0208357, IMG submission 184487) | Arctic peat soil microbial communities from Barrow, Alaska - NGEE Surface sample F52-2 deep-092012 (SPAdes) | ecosystem: Environmental > Terrestrial > Soil > Wetlands > Peat ... | reverse complement strand
GATCTCGCCGCCGCCGTCGCCGCCCTCGGGGCCGAGGTCGATCACCCAGTCCGCCGTCTTGATCACTTCGAGATTGTGCTCGATCACCACGACGGTGTTGCCGGTGTCGGTGAGCTCGTGCAGCACGTCGAGCAGCTTGGCCACATCGTGGAAGTGCAGCCCTGTGGTCGGCTCGTCGAGAATATATAAAGTGCGGCCGGTGGCGCGCTTACTCAGCTCCTTGGCCAGCTTGACGCGCTGCGCCTCGCCGCCGGACAAAGTCGTCGCCTGCTGGCCGACATGGATGTAGTCGAGGCCGACGCGGTGCAAGAGCGCCAGCACGTCGCGCACGCGCGGCACCGCCTTGAAGAACTCGAGCGCCTCTTCCACCGTCATGTCGAGCACGTCGGCGATCGACTTGCCCTTGAACAGCACGTCGAGCGTCTCGCGGTTGTAGCGCTTGCCCTTGCAGACGTCGCAGGTGACGTAGACGTCGGGCAGAAAGTGCATCTCGATCTTGATGACGCCGTCGCCCTGGCAGGCCTCGCAGCGGCCACCCTTGACGTTGAACGAGAAGCGGCCCGGCTCGTAGCCGCGCGCCTTCGACTCGGGCAGCGCGGCGAACCATTCGCGGATCGGCGTGAAGGCGCCGGTATAGGTCGCCGGGTTTGAGCGCGGCGTGCGGCCGATCGGTGATTGGTCGATGTCGATGATCTTGTCGATGTGCTCCAGCCCCTCGATGCGGTCGTGCGGGGCGGGCGCCAGCGAGGCGCCGTTCAATTTGCGCGCCACGGCGTTGTACAGCGTGTCGATCAGCAGCGTCGACTTGCCGCCGCCGGAGACGCCGGTCACGCAGGTGAACAGGCCGAGCGGAATCTCGGCGGTGACGTTCTTGAGATTGTTGCCGCGGGCGTTGACGACCTTGAGCTGGCGGCGCGGATCGGGCCGCCGCCGGTCGGGAATCTGCACGCCGAGCTCGCCGGAAAGATATTTGCCGGTCCATGAATTTGGCGCGGCGATGAGGTCGTCGACCTGGCCCTGAGCGACGAGATGGCCGCCGTGAATGCCGGCGCCGGGGCCGATGTCGAGTACGTGATCGGCGACGCGGATGGCGTCCTCGTCATGCTCGACGACGATGACGGTATTGCCGAGGTCGCGCAGCCTTTTGAGGGTTTCGAGCAGCCGCGCATTGTCGCGCTGGTGCAGGCCGATCGACGGCTCGTCGAGCACATAGAGCACGCCGGTGAGGCCGGAGCCGATCTGCGAGGCGAGGCGGATGCGCTGGCTCTCGCCGCCGGACAGAGTGCCGGAGCCGCGCGACAGAGTAAGGTAATCGAGGCCGACGTCGACCAGGAACTTGAGGCGCTCGCGGATTTCCTTGAGCACGCGCGCGCCGATCTCCATCTGCTTCGCCGTCAGGTCCTTCGGCAATTCGGTGACCCAGTCGCCGGCCTTGCGCACCGACATGTCGGCGATGTCGGCGATGGTCTTGCCGGCGATCTTGACGCACAGCGCTTCGGGCTTGAGCCGCGCGCCGTTGCAGACATGGCAGGGCACGTCGGTGAAGTATTTCTGCAATTCCTCGCGCGCCCAGTCGCTCTCGGTCTCCTTGAAGCGGCGCTCGAGATTGGTGATGACGCCTTCGAACGGCTTCTTGGTGGTGTAGCCGCGCAGGCCGTCGTCATAGGTGAACTTGACGTCTTCTTCACCGGAGCCGTAGAGGATCGCGGTCTGGGTTTTCTTCGGCAGGTCTTTCCATTTGGTGTCGAGCGTGAAGCGGAAGTGCTTGCCAAGCGCTTCCAGCGTCTGCGTGTAATAGGGCGACGACGATTTGGCCCACGGCGCAATGGCGCCCTTGCCGATGCGCGCGTCCTTGTTGGGAATGACCAGCTCGGCGTCGATGTGCTGCTCAAGCCCGAGGCCGCCGCATTCCGGGCAGGCGCCGAACGGGTTGTTGAAGGAGAAGAGTCTGGGCTCGATCTCCGGAATGGTGAAGCCGGACACCGGGCAGGCGAACTTCTCGGAGAAGATCAGGCGCTCCGCATTGGCGTTGCGGCCGCGATTGGCGGTGGCGCCGGAGGCCTTGGAGTCGGCGAGCTCGACCACGGCCAGGCCCTCGGCGAGCTTCAAGCTTTGTTCAAGCGAATCCGCGAGCCGCGTGCCGATGTCGCCGCGCACGACGAGGCGATCGACGACGACGTCGATGTCGTGGGTGAACTTCTTGTCGAGCGGCTTGACCTCGGCGATCTCGTGGAAGCCGCCGTCGATCTTCACGCGCTGGTAGCCCTTGCGCATAAAGTCGGCCAATTCCTTCTTGTACTCGCCCTTGCGGCCGCGCACGACCGGGGCCAGCACGTAGATGCGCGTGCCTTCGGGCAGCGCCAGGACGGGGTCGACCATCTGGCTGATGGTCTGGCTCTCGATCGGCAGGCCGGTCGCCGGCGAGTAGGGGGTGCCGACGCGCGCCCACAGCAGGCGCATGTAGTCGTAGATCTCGGTGACGGTGCCGACGGTCGAGCGCGGATTCTTCGACGTCGTCTTCTGCTCGATGGAGATGGCGGGCGACAGGCCGTCGATCTGGTCGACGTCCGGCTTCTGCATCATTTCGAGGAACTGGCGGGCATAGGCCGACAGGCTCTCGACGTAGCGGCGCTGGCCCTCGGCGTAGATCGTATCGAAGGCGAGCGAGGATTTGCCCGAGCCCGACAGGCCGGTGAACACGACAAGCTGGTCGCGCGGAATGGTGACGTCGATGTTCTTGAGATTGTGCTCGCGCGCGCCGCGGATACTGATCGTGTGCTCACGCGCGCTGCTGCTTTTACGGTCGGGCATGGGTCCCTTGCGAACGAAAGCGCACCCCGGCGCGTTCGCGAGGGGGCTGCTGAATGGCTCTGGCGATTGTCGGGAACGTAGTAAGAACGAGGCCGCTTTGCCAGTGCGGGCGGTGGATTGTTCGTGAAATCCACCGCGCGAATGCAAAAAGGGCCGGCGTTGCCGCCGGCCCTGCTGTCGTGACGGCGCCCGATGCGGGCGCGGCCGGATCAGAAGCGGTAGTTCACGCCGAGCCGGACGATATTGGCCTTGAAGGTGACGTCGGTATCGGTGCCGCAGGCAGCGGCCGAGCAGGTCGATGTGCCGAGGTCGGCGTAGAGATATTCGACCTTCGCCGACCAGTTCTCGAGGAAGGCCCATTCGACGCCGGCGCCGGCGGTCCAGCCGATCTTGGTCTTGGTCTCGTCGACCCCGGTGTTCGGCGACATCTTCACGTCACCGAAGGCCGCGCCACCCGTGATGTAGGGTAGCCAACGATCGAATGCATAGCCGATACGGCCGCGCGCCGTGCCGAACCAGCGGTTGCGGGTCTCGCAACCCGGTGCCGCGCCGCAGACGCCGGTGCCGCCGGTCGTGCTGCCCTTGATCGTGCTGAGATCGACGTCGCCTTCCAGGCCCCAGACAAAGGCGCCGGTCTGCATGTTGTAGCCGAGGGTGCCGCCGATCAGGTAACCTTTCGGAGCGGTACTGCCGGTCGTCGCGGCGCTCGACCAATCCGACTTAGCCCAGCCGTAGCCGCCGTTGATACCGACATAGAACCCGGACCAGGTGAAAACCGGCGCGACATAAACGGGCGCCTTGTAGGCGGGCCGCGGCAGATCGGCGGCGAGCGAGGGGGAAGCCCACGCCGCGGTCAACAGACCAGCGATTGCCATGAGAGTGAGACGCTTCATTCGGGTGATCTCCTGTGGAGTGTTTGACGTAAAAACAACTCACGCTGGCGCCGGACGCTATATGTTGTGGATGATTCGAACTGTTGTATTTACGTCACAGCCGGATTGAATTACCGAGCCGAATCAGTTGCGTGAGGTGCGGAAAGCGACTAGAACAAACGAGGAACGCGACTTGTGTCGCGCGGTGGCGGCGTTATGTCCGGTGGCCGCCGACGCGCTGTGGATTAGCGGCAAACGCGCTTGCTGCGGACGGGCGCGGGACTAGGGTGGGTCGTTTCGATCAGCCGCGAACGATCGTCGTCAAGGCCGGCGCGGGGCCGGTAAGTGGAGAGCGTCATGGCAGGCAGCGTCAACAAGGTGATCCTGGTCGGTAATCTTGGCGCCGATCCGGAAGTGCGGCGCACGCAGGACGGGCGGCCGATCGTCAATTTGCGCGTGGCGACCTCGGACACGTGGCGCGACAAGGCCACCGGCGAGCGTAAGGAAAAGACCGAGTGGCACCGCGTCGTCATCTTCAGCGAAGGCCTCGCCAAGGTTGCGGAGCAGTACTTGAAGAAGGGCGCCAAGGTTTACCTCGAAGGCGCGCTCCAGACGCGCAAATGGCAGGACAAGGACGGCCAGGACCGTTATTCGACCGAGGTCGTATTGCAGGGCTTTAATTCGAACCTGACCATGCTCGACGGTCGCGCCGGCGGTGCAGGCGCGAGCGGGGGCTCCGACTTCGGCGGCGGCGAATTCGGTTCGCCCGGTCCGACGGCGACGCGCCGCCCGGCGATGGCCGGGACTGAAAAGCGCGACGACATGGACGACGAGATCCCGTTTTGACCTTTGCTGAAGATTCGCAATCGGCAATCATAGCGCACCGAGTCACCATTAACGCGCAGTGGGCCTCTGTTTATCTGGCGTATTTTGACGCCTCGAACGAATTTCATCGAGCGAATAGCGCTCTGCTCAACGCGGACGCGCGTGAGATGTTAAGTGTGCTCAACAGAGCGTTGCCCCGTGTCTCAAGCACGTGTCTTTGCAGACTATGGGACCAGCCAGGGACCGACCGCCACTCTCTGCTCGCGTTGTCAAAAATCGCTGAGTTTCGGTCTGAGGCGACGACGCGCGATCCTGCCTTCATCGATGATTGCAATGCACTGAGTTCCAGTAACTTGGTGTCTCGACTCAGACGATTTCGTATCGTCGATTTGGCGCATAATCTGGCAATCGGCTCGGAATCGGGATTTTCGTACGACGAATTGCGTGAGCTGGTGCGGAAGACGCAGTCTATAGCTGATCGTCTTTCGGCAATTATGCGATTCAGTAATGCCTTACAAAGTCAGATCTTTGAAATTAAGAGAAATAGCTGCGAAAGCTTTTGGGACTCTATTCGATCGGTAATTACCTATCCTGAACTAGCAGAATTGGGTTCGACTGCGGGTTAGAGTGCTGCGTAGCCAGTATAAAAGCGCCGCCGCGTCAGCCGGCGAGAACAGCCCGACGCGCGGCAAAGGTCTGAAAATCGAGCGCGGGATCGTCGCGCCGCGCCGCGGCGAAAGTGCGGTTGAGCGCGCGCTTGCGCTGGAGACAATCGCGGGCCTCTGCCGCGTTGGCCGCCGAGAGGCCGAGACGGTCGCCAGTCTCGAGCCGCGCAATGAGCTCGCTGTAGCTTCGCTCGAAGGCATCGGCCGACCGATCGTCGTGACAGAGCGAACCGCCGATCACCCGATATTCGTAGACGCATTCGGGCGCGACCGGGACGGGGCCAAGCCGGTCGATCAGGCGCAGATTGGCGACGAAGTCCTCGCCGAATTCGATGCCGTCCAGGCGCGGCAGCGCGTGTTCGCGCGCGACCAGAGGCAGCAGCGGAACGGTGAGATCGAGCAGCGCGGTGATGCCCAGACGGTCGGGCACGCGGCCTGCGTCGAACGCGCGCTGTAGCTCGACGCCACTCGCCTCGGCGATCACCCGCACATTGCCGAAGGCGGCGCCGCTGGCGAGCGCGCGTCGCCGCAGGACGTCGAGATGCGTCGGCGCGAGAAGATCGTCTGCATCGAGGTAGGCGATAAATGCACCGTGCGCGGCCGCAAGACCGACATTACGGGCGCGATGGCAGCCGGAGCCGATGCGCCCGGTGGAGACAAACCGCAGGCGTTCGTCGTCGACGCCGGCGCCGCGCAGCAGGGCGGCATAGTCCATGCCATCATCGCTGACGATAACGGCCTCCCACTCGGGTGAAGTCTGCGCGAGGACGCTCTCGACCGCGCGGCCGATGGTGACCTGCGCACGATAGGCGGGGATGACGATGGACACGTCCATGCCCGCCAACCGACAACGCCGCGCGTCCTGCGTCAAGGATGCAGCGCTGCTAGCGCTGCGAGGACACGGCCGAAATGGAGATGCAGCAGAATGCGATGAAGGTAATGATCGCATTGACGGCGTGCGACATTTCCCACTGCCGGCGCAGAGACGGCCAGTCGTCCGGCACGGTGGTCCAGTCGGCCGTCGCCTGATTGGCCGGAAACGTGAAGGCGAAGACGATCGCCAGTGTTCCGAGCATCAGCAGGCTGGCGAGCGATGCCAACACGAATGGCCAGAACTGTGCGCGCGATGCGAGCGCCGCGATCGCGTTGGCGAGAATCGAACCCATCAGTATGACGCCGGACCAAGCCCAGCCGTTATAGATGCTCTGCGCGATGAAATAGCTCGGCTCGTTCATGCCGATCTTGTTCGCCATCGCGGCAAGATGGGTGCCGACCGGCACGAGCGCCAGCGCTGTCAGCACGAGCGCGAAGAACTGCGCAATTCGCATGCATGGGCCCTGACCACGTCGAGAGACAACGAGGCGTGCGGGGCGTCGGTTTCCGCGTCAGCCGGCGAGCGCGGCGCGAGCGCCGTCGATCACGTATTGCACCGCAAGCGCGGCGAGCACGACGCCAAGCAGGCGCTGCACGACCGTATTGCCCGTGGTGCCGATGATCTTGGCGATCGGCGCGGCGGCCGCGAAACAGGCCCAGCAGACAGCGCATACAAGCATGATGACGCCGAGCAATATCCCGATGCGCATCGGATCGTGATCGGCGCGGCCGGACAGCAGTACCGAGGCCGTGATGGCTCCGGGACCGGCCATCAGCGGAATGGCGAGCGGGAAGGCCGCAATATTGCGCACGCGTTCCTCCAGCGCTTCCTCCGCCTGTTGCGTCTGCCGTCCGATGCGCACGCCGAACACCATCTCGGAGGCGATGGAGAAAAGGAGGAGGCCGCCAGCGATGCGAAAGGCCGGTAGCGTGATCGACAGCGTGCGCAGGAGCCAGTCGCCGATCAGCGCGCTGCCCGCGAGGATCAGAGCGGCGATGATCGCGGCGCGCGTCGCCACCGAGAGACGGGCCGCCGTCGGCATGCCGTGTGTGATGCCGACAAATACCGGCACGAGGCCGATCGGATCGACCACGACGAACAGCGTCACCAGAGCGGAGATCAGGAATTCAGAGGACATGTCCCGCCACGCTAGCCCAAGAGCGGCCTTGCCGCGCGTCCGAAAAATACGTTGTTTTCCTCAGTCCCGGCCGGACACGCCAGCGCTTGAAAAACAAGTTCGTAACCTATTGAATTGTCGGTGGAAATAACCACATTTCCAAGAGCTGGTCGGGTAGCCACGGGCTTCTGAATCGGCTAGAAAAACCCGTTCGATTCCAAGCGTCCAGGAAGCCCTTCTTGTCCGACAACGACACGCCCAAATCGGGGGACGGCAGTCCTTCCGATATCCGTCCCGTCTCCATCACCGACGAGATGAAACGCTCGTACCTCGATTACGCGATGAGCGTGATCGTGTCGCGCGCGTTGCCCGACGTGCGCGACGGCTTGAAGCCTGTGCACCGGCGCATCCTCTATTCGATGCACGAGCAGGGCCATACGCCCGACAAGAAATACGTGAAGTCTTCGCGCATCGTCGGCGATGTGATGGGTAAATATCACCCGCACGGCGACCAGGCGATCTACGACGCGCTGGTGCGCATGGCGCAGGATTTCTCGATGCGCCTCGAGCTGATCGACGGGCAGGGCAATTTCGGCTCGGTTGACGGCGATCCGCCGGCGGCCATGCGATACACCGAGTGCAAGCTCGAAAAAGCGGCGATGTCGCTGCTCGACGACATCGACAAGGACACCGTCAACTTCCAGGACAATTACGACGGCCACGAAAGAGAACCGGTCGTCCTGCCGGCGCGCTTCCCCAATCTGCTCGTCAACGGCGCCGGCGGCATCGCCGTCGGCATGGCGACCAACATCCCGCCGCACAATCTGGGTGAAGTGATCGACGCCTGCACGGCGCTGATCGACGATCCGGCATTGTCGATCGACGATCTCATCAACTTCGTGCCCGGCCCGGACTTCCCGACCGGTGGCATCATTCTCGGCAAGGCCGGCATCCGTAGCGCCTATCACACCGGCCGCGGCTCGATCGTCATGCGCGGCAAGGTCGCCTTCGAGACCATCCGCAAGGATCGCGAGGCGATCATCGTTTCCGAGATCCCATACCAGGTGAACAAGGCCACCATGGTCGAGCGCATCGCCGACCTGGTGCGCGACAAGAAGATCGACGGCATCTCAGACCTGCGCGACGAGTCCGACCGCGACGGCTACCGCGTGGTCATCGAGCTCAAGCGCGACGCCGAGCGCGAGGTCGTGCTCAACCAGCTCTATCGCTACACGCCACTGCAATCCTCCTTCGGCGCCAACGTCGTGGCGCTCGACGGCGGACGGCCGCTGACGATGTCGCTGAAGGACATGCTGGCCGCCTTCATCGCGTTCCGCGAAGAGGTGGTCTCGCGGCGCACCAAGTTCCTGCTCAACAAGGCGCGCGACCGCGCCCATGTGCTGGTCGGCCTCGCCATCGCCGTCGCCAATATCGACGAGGTGATCAAGCTGATCCGCGCCTCGCGCGACGCCAAGGAAGCGCGCGAAGCGTTGATGGCACGCGACTGGCCGGCGAAAGACATGATCAGCATGGTGCTGCTGATCGACGATCCGCGGCACTCGGTTTCACCAGAAGGCACGACGCGTCTTTCGGCCGAGCAGGCGCAGGCGATCCTCGATCTCAGGCTCCAGCGCCTCACGGCACTGGGCCGCGACGAGATCAAGGAGGAGCTCGACAAGCTCGCCGCCGAGATCGCCGAATATCTCGACATCCTGCGCTCGCGCGCGCGCATCCAGGCGATCATTAAGACCGAGCTCGCCGAGGCCAGGAAGCAGTTCGCGACGCCCCGCCGCACGGTCATTGCGGAGGAAGAGGCGGAGGTCGAGGACGAGGACCTGATCCAGCGCGAGGACATGGTCGTCACCGTCTCGCATCTCGGTTACATCAAGCGCGTGCCGCTCTCGACCTATCGGGCGCAGAAGCGCGGCGGCAAGGGCCGCGGCGGCATGCAGGTGCGCGAGGAAGATTTCGTCTCACGTCTGTTCGTCGCCTCGACGCACGCGCCGGTTCTATTCTTCTCCTCGCGCGGCAAGGTCTACAAGGAAAAGGTCTGGCGGCTGCCGATCGCCGCGCCGCAGGCGCGTGGCAAGGCGCTGATCAACATCCTGCCGCTCGAGGCGGGCGAGACCATCACGACCATCATGCCGCTGCCTGAGAATGAGAGTTCGTGGGCCGCGCTCGACGTGATGTTCGCCACCACCAAGGGCACCGTCCGCCGCAACAAGCTGTCCGACTTCGTCGATGTGCGGCGCTCCGGCATCATCGCGATGAAGCTCGCCGATGGCGAGGCGTTCGTCGACGTGCAGATCTGCACCGAGAAGGACGATGTGCTGCTGACCGCCAATGGCGGCCAGTGTATCCGCTTCGCGGTGCCGGAGGTGCGCGTGTTCGCCGGCCGCACGTCGATGGGTGTGCGCGGCATCTCGCTTGCCGAGGACGACAAGGTCATCTCCATGACCATCCTGCGCCATATCGACGTCACCGCCGAGGAGCGTGCGGCCTATCTCAAGCGCGCCGGCGCGGTGCGCCGCGGCACCGCCGCCGAGGAAGAGCAGGCGCCCCTCGAGACGGAGGAGGGCGCCGAGACGGCGGCCAATGGCATCGAACTCGGCGAGCAGCGCTACGTCGAACTCTCGGCGGCCGAGCAGTTCGTGCTGACCGTGGCCGACCGCGGCTTCGGCAAGCGCACCTCTTCGTTCGAGTACCGCGCCACCGGACGCGGCGGCAAAGGCATCGTCGCCATGACACTGACGCCGAAGACCGGGCGCATCGTCGCATCGTTCCCGGTCGAGGAATCCGACCAGATCATGCTGGTCACGGATCAGGGCAAGCTTATCCGCACGACGGTCGCCGGCATCCGCATCGCCGGGCGTCCCACGCAAGGCGTCATTGTGCTCAACACTGCCGACGACGAGCGCGTCGTCTCGGTGGAGAGGCTGAGCGAGATGGAGAGCGAGTAGTTTATCTTGTCGTTCACCGGGCCTGTCCCGGTGACCCCGTTTAGGGTGCCACAGCGCCCGCCTAAGCGGGATGGCCGGGACAAGCCCGGCCATGACAGTTGGTGAGAATGCCATGAACTATCATCTCTTCTCCGCCTTTCTGCTGATCACGATCGTGCTGTTCCTCACGCCCGGACCGATCGTCACCTTGATCATCGCCACAGCGGCGCGCAGCGGCACGCGTGCGGCGCTGGTCACTGTCGCCGGCGCGTCCACCGGCAACGCAGTGCTGCTTGCGCTCATCGCCTACGGCCTCGGCTGGATCCTTCAGACGTCGGCGCAGCTGTTCGAAATCATGCGCTGGGTCGGCGCGGCCTATCTTATCTGGCTGGGCATCCAGGCCTGGCGGAGCACGCGCGTCGTGACGGCGATCGCGACGCCGGCGGGGCATGTGCATGCGCGACGTGGCTTCCTCGTCGCCATGACCAACCCGAAGACCATCGCCTTCTTCACGGCGTTCCTGCCGCAGTTCATCGATCCGGCGCTGCCGGTCGGGCATCAACTGCTGGTGATGTGCGCCTGTTCGGTGACGCTCGGCTGCGTGCTCGATTGCGGTTGGGCGTTGGCCGCCGGCTATGGCCGCAGCGTCTTCGTCAAGCCGCAGCACAACCGGCTGTTAGGGCGGCTCTCGGCGCTCGCTCTGATCGGGGGCGGCATCTGGCTGTCGCTGGCGCGGCGGCCGGGGTGAACGGCTTACTTCGCCGGCAGATGGTCCGCCGTGACGAGCCGGATACGCTTCTTGCCGAAGGCGGTGTCGACGCAGGTGTACTAGGGCCAGGGGCGGTCGGCGCAGGACCTGATGGCGGCCGCTTGCGGCGCCGCCAGCGGACCGGCGGACACCTCGTTGCTGCCGACGGAAAAGAACGTCGCCAGCGCCGCGATCGCCGCGGCGCCCAGAACGATGATCATCGGTTTGACAGCAGATTGCAGCATGACCGCCTCCCGGCCTGTTGTGGTTCGTCGCGATGGCCGGTCCGCCGGTTCAACAAACGACCGCGGGCAAAGTTCGGGACCTGACGCGGCTGTGATCGCCGCTTGAGCGGCAAGGGCGCCTTCGCCCGTCTTGCGGCGGCGATACCGCCGGGGTAGACCCGGATCATGCTGCGGATAGCCCTCTATGCCGGGTCATTCGACCCGGTTACCAATGGACATGTCGACGTCGTGCGCCAGGCCCTGAGGCTGGCCGACCGTCTCGTGCTGGCGATCGGCGTGCATCCCGGCAAGGCGCCGCTCTTTTCCGCCGACGAGCGACTGAAGATGATGACCGAGACTTTCGCGCCGCTCGCGCGGGAGGCGCAGAGCGAAATCTCCTGCGTCACGTTCGCGGATCTCGTCATTCAGTGCGCCCGGCGCGAGAAGGCCTCGATGCTGATCCGCGGCCTGCGCGACGGCACGGATCTCGACTACGAGATGCAGATGGCCGGCATGAACGGGGCGATGGCGCCGGAGGTGCAGACCGTGTTCCTGCCGGCGTCGCCGATGGTGCGCCCGATCACCGCCACATTGGTCCGCCAGATCGCCGGCATGGGCGGCGATATCTCCGCCTTCGTCCCGGCCGCCGTGGCCGCGCGGCTCAAAGCCAAGTTCGCCGGCAAGGCCTGATCCTCAATTTCCAGTCTGGAGCGCTTCGATGATGTCTCGCCGCATTGCCGTGTCCCTCGCCGCGAGCCTGTGCGCGGCCCTGCTTGCCGCGCCGGCGATGGCGCAGTCGAAGCTGGGCAACCCCGCCGCGCTCACCGAGCAGGCGCCGGCCACCTACAAGGCGAAGTTCGACACCAGCAAGGGCGCCTTCGTCATCCAGGTGACGCGCGCCTGGGCCCCCGGCGGCGCCGACCGCTTCTACAATCTCGTCAAGAACGGCTTCTTCGACGACGGCCGCTTCTTCCGCAACATCGCCGGCTTCATGGTGCAGTTCGGCCTCAACGGCGATCCCGCGGTCAACGCCAAATGGCGCGTCGCGCGCATCCCGGACGACAAGGTCACGCAGCACAACACGCGCGGCATGATCACCTTCGCGACGTCGGGCCCGAACGCACGCACGACGCAGGTGTTCATCAACTTTGCCGACAACAGCCAGCTCGACGGCATGGGCTTTGCGCCGTTCGGCCGCATCGTGTCCGGCATGGACGTGGTCGACAAGCTCTACGCGGGCTATGGCGAGGGCGCGCCGAGCGGCGCGGGCCCCGACCAGAACCGCATCCAATTCGAGGGCAATGCCTATCTGACGAAGAGCTTCCCGAAGCTCGATTACGTGAAGAAGGCGACGATCGAGAAATAGAGACACGGTCTTCGCCGAGCGCTTGGGCGATGACCATTCTGACACGGGATTTTGAAGGAACTAGCAAATGGCCAAGCCGGAAGACACGCTCACGCTGGAGACCAGCAAAGGCAACGTGGTGATCGAGATGCGGCCGGACCTCGCGCCCGGCCACGTCGCGCGCATCAAGGAACTGGTGAAGGACGGCTTCTACGACGGCATCGTCTTCCACCGCGTCATCGACGACTTCATGGCGCAGACCGGCTGCCCGCAGGGCACGGGCATGGGCGGCTCGGGCAAGAAGCTCAAGGCCGAGTTTAACGCCGAGCCGCATGTGCGCGGCACGGTGTCGATGGCGCGCGCGTCCAACCCGGATTCCGGCGACAGCCAATTCTTCATCTGCTTCGACGATGCCGGCTTCCTCGACAATCAGTACACCGTCTGGGGCAAGGTGACCGAGGGCATGGACAACGTCGACAAGATCAAGCGCGGCGAGCCGGTCAAGGACCCCGACAAGATCGTCAAGGCGACGATGGGGGCTTAACGCTCCCACCGAGCACCCGTTGTGTCATGGCCGGGCATAGCCCCGTCGAAGACGGGCGTGAACGCCCGTGTGTCCCGGCCATTTCGCTTAGGTAGGCGCGGCCATGCCAACCTGTGCGGGATGCCCGGCATAAGGCGGGGCATGATAACCGAGAGCCATGAAAACTGACCTCTTCGATTTCGACCTGCCGCCCGACCGCATCGCGCTGCGGCCGGTTCACCCGCGCGACACGGCGCGGCTGTTGGTCGTGCGGCCGGGTGATGTGTCTCAGAGCGCATCCCAATCTCCGTTCGCCCCCGCGGAAGCGGGAGCCCAGAGAACAGGTGACGGCGGATATCGTGGCCCCTGGGTCCCCGCTTCCGCGGGGACGAACGGAGATATGCTTGAAGATCGCACGGTGAGGAATCTGCCGGACCTGCTTCAACCCGGCGACTGCCTGGTGGTCAACGACAGTAAGGTCATCGCCGCGCGGCTGAAAGGCCGGCGGATCGGGCGGGGTGAGGCTGAGCCCGGGATCGAGGCGACGCTGATCAAGCGCATCGACGGCTCGAACTGGAACGCCTTCATCCTCGGCGCCAAGAAGGTGCAGGTCGGGGACACCTTGCGGTTCGGCGACGAGGGCAAGGTTTGCTTCCTCGGCCAGCTCGATGCTCAAGTTTCACATAAGGATGAAGGTGGTGAGGTAACACTCTCGTTTGCATTTCATGGTCCCGTGCTGGATCAGGCCATTGCCGAGCGCGGTGAGGTGCCGCTGCCACCCTACATCGCGTCGAGACGCGCACCCGACGAGCAGGACCGGACCGATTATCAGACCGTCTTTGCCCATGAGGAGGGCTCGGTCGCCGCTCCGACCGCCGGTCTGCATTTCACCGACGCGCTTCTCGAGCGGCTCGCGGCCCGCGGCGTGGCACTCCACAAGGTGACCCTGCATGTCGGTCCCGGCACCTTCCTTCCGGTGAAGACCGACGAGACCGAAGGCCACAAGATGCATGCCGAATTCGCGACGCTGCCGGCCGAAGTGGCGGATGCGCTCAACACCGCGCGCGCGAAGGGAGGCCGCATCGTCGCGGTCGGCTCGACCGCGCTGCGCACGCTGGAAAGCGCGGCCCAGGACGGAACGCTGCACGCCTTTTCCGGCGAAACCGACATCTTCATCACGCCCGGCTATCGCTTCAAAGCCATCGACCTGATGCTGACCAACTTCCATTTGCCGCGCTCGACTTTGTTCATGCTGGTGTCGGCCTTTTCCGGGCTCGAGACGATGCGGCGCGCGTACAGGCATGCGATCGAAGCGGGCTATCGGTTCTACTCCTATGGTGATGCGTGCCTGCTGTATCCCGAGACACGATGACCGCGTCCTTCACCTTCACCCTGCACAAGACCGACGGTATGGCGCGGCGCGGCGCGTTCGTCACGCCGCACGGACAGGTGCGGACCCCGGCCTTCATGCCCGTCGGAACGGCGGGCACGGTGAAGGGGCTCAAGCCCGAGGACGTGCGCGCGACCAACTCCGAGATCGTGCTCGGCAATACCTATCATCTCATGCTCCGGCCCGGGCCGGAACGCGTGGCCGCGCTCGGCGGCTTGCACACATTCATGAATTGGCCGCTGCCGATCCTCACCGATAGCGGCGGCTTCCAGGTCATGTCGCTCGCGTCGCTGCGCAAGCTCACCGAGCAGGCGGTGACCTTCCGCTCGCATCTCGACGGCACGATGTTCGAGCTGTCACCGGAGCGAGCGATCGAAATTCAGGCGCTGCTCGGGGCCGACATTTCGATGCAGCTCGACGAATGCCTGAAGCTGCCGGCGCCGCGCGAGGACATGCAGCGGGCCATGGAATTGTCGCTGCGCTGGGCGGAGCGCTCGCGCCGCGCCTTCGAGGCCCGCGCGCGCGAAGGTTATGCGCTGTTCGGCATCGTGCAGGGCGGTGATGACATGGCCTTGCGCACGGCAAGCGCGCGCGGGCTCGTTGACATCGGCTTCGAAGGTTATGCGATCGGCGGCCTCGCGGTCGGCGAACCGCAGGAGGTGATGCTCAAAGTCGTCGAGGAGACGACGCCGGCGTTGCCCCCCGAGCGGCCGCGCTACTTGATGGGCGTTGGCACGCCGCACGATATTCTCGAGGCGGTGGCGCGCGGCATCGACATGTTCGACTGCGTCATGCCGACCCGCAACGGCCGCCACGGCATGGCATTCACGCGCTTCGGCCAGATCAATCTCTCGAACGCGCGCCACGCCAGCGACCCGCGGCCGCTCGATGAGGAGAGCCCGCATCCGGCCGCGCGCAGCTATTCGCGCGCCTATCTGCATCATCTCGTCAAAGCCAACGAAATCCTCGGCGCGGTGCTGCTCTCGACCATCAATATCGCCTACTACCAGGCGCTGATGGCCGGCATGCGCGAGGCGATCGAGCAAGTCCGCTTCGAGGCCTTCCGCACCGACAGCCTTGCCGGTTGGGAGCAGGGGGATATCGCGGCGCTATGATCTGATACGCTTGCCCAAATGCACGCGGGCCGGCGGCGATGACTTGCACCTTTGAACAATCAAACAGCCGGCTGATCGCGCTGGAGTCGCTCAGCGCGATCGATGTCAAACCCGCAGAACCATCGGATGAAGACGAATAATGAACGTACACGCTTCCTTTCTTGCCCACCGTCGCAAACCCAATTTCCAGCTTCCCGCTGGCGCCATCGACGCGCACTGCCATGTGTTCGGCCCGGGCGCGGTCTTTCACTACGCGGCGAATCGCCGCTACACGCCCGAGGACGCGCCCAAGGAGATGCTGCGCGCCCTGCATGATCATCTCGGCGTCTCGCGCGCGGTGATCGTCCAGGCGAGCTGCCATGGCAGCGACAACCGCGCCATGCTCGACTGTATCGCCTCCGATCCGAAGCGCTATCGCGGCGTCGCCATCGTCGACGACACGTTCACCGACAAAAACTACGACAGGCTGCATGCGGGCGGCGTGCGCGGTGCGCGCTTCAACTTCGTCAAGCATCTCGGCGGCGCGCCGGACATGGGCGTCTTCAATCGGGTCATCGATCGCATCAAGGGTCGCGGCTGGCATGTCGTGCTGCATGTCGACGCACCGTCCATCGAGCCTTTGTCGGAGATGATCGCGAAGCTGCCGCTGCCCTTCGTCGTCGACCACATGGGACGTGTTCCGGCCAAGGACGGCGTCGCACAGGAGCCGCTTGAGCGCCTGCTCGAACTCGCGAAGCGTGACAATGCCTGGATCAAGGTCTGCGGCGCCGAGCGCATCGACTTCCCTCCATACGACAAAGCGGTGCCGATCGCACACCGCATCGTCGAAGTGGCGCCCGACCGCGTGCTGTGGGGCACGGATTTTCCGCATCCGAATGCAAGTCACAAGGCCGACGAGGCCGATCTGGTCGATCTCGTGCCGCTCTTCGCACCCGGTGCGGCGCGGCGTCAGGCGTTGCTCGTCGAGAATCCAGCGCGGCTTTACGGCTTTGAATAGGCCGCAAGCGCGCGCTGGTTGTACGTCGGCATAAGGTTGGCAACCGCCGCGACCGCGCACTATGCTTTCGAGGCAACAAAAAGCCGCGACCGGCAAGTGGAGGATTCATCATGACGAAGCAGGGTTTCGCGCTGCCAAAACGGGTAGCTGCCGTGATTGCGGCTGCGTTTATCGTGTGGGGCTGCGGCGCCGGCGTTGCGCAGGCGAAGTGGCCCGAGAAGCCGATCCGGCTGGTCCTGCCGTTCGGTCCGGGCGGCGTCGCCGATGTGACCGCGCGCATTCTCGCCGACCGGCTGAGCCACAGCCTCGGGCAGCAGGTGGTGGTCGAGAACATGCCCGGCCCCGGCGGCATCAATGCGGCGCGCACGGTGGTCGGCGCACCGGCGGACGGCTACACGATCGGCCTCGTCACCAACGGGACGGCGATCAGCGTCGCCGCCTTCAACCATCTGCCGTTCGATCCGACCCAGTTCCAGATGGTCTCGACCATCGGCCTGTTCGATCTCGTGTTCGCGGTGAAGGCGGACGCCCCATACAAATCGCTCAAGGACGTGGTCGCGGCGGCCAAGGCCAGCCCCGGCAAGCTCAACATCGGCACCATCGCCGTCGGCGGCACGCAGAACCTCGGCGCCGAGCTGTTCAAGTCGATGGCCGGCATCAATGTCGTCATCGTGCCGTACAAGAACTCCCCGGATGTGGTCGTCTCGGTGCTTCGCGGCGACATGCAGATGCTGGTCGAATTCCCGCCGGCGATCCAAGGTCAGGTCAATGACGGCAAACTGCGCGTGCTGGCGACGTCCGCGCCGCAGCGTTCGCCACTCAAGCCGAACGTGCCGACGGCGGCGGAATCCGGCGTGCCCGGTTACGAAGTGACGTCATGGAACGGCATATTCGCGCCGAAGGGTACGCCGAAGGACGTTCTCGACGCGCTGAATGGGGCCATCCACGCCGCGTTGGCTTTGCCGGACGTGAAAGCCGCCTATGCCAAGGTCGGCGTCACCGCGCAGGCCAGTACGCCCGACGAACTGATGGCGCGGCTGAAATCCGACATCGTCAAGTGGAACACGGTGATCGTGAAGGCCGGAATCCCGAAAAAGTAGATTGGAAGAACGAATGAGCAAGACACTTTCGGTCGCAGTCGTCGGCGCCGGCATGGGCGGCTTGGCCGTGGCGGCGACGCTGCGCAAGGCCGGCTTCGACGTACAGGTCTACGAGCAGGCGCAGCGCTTCGGCCGCATCGGCGCCGGCATTCAGATGATGCCGAATTCCATGAAGGTGCTGCGCCGCATCGGCATCGAGGAGCGGCTGCGGCACGTTGCCTTCGCGCCGTATTCGCATCTCAACCGCGACGGCACGACCGGCGAGATGACGCGCGAACTGGCAATGCCGGAAAGCCTCTATGGCGCGCCATATCTGTGCATGCATCGCGCCGAACTGCACGACGCGCTCGCCTCTGCGGTGCCGGCCGACACGATCCATCTCGGCAAGAAACTCACGGGCCTCGACCAGAAGGCCGGGCGGGTGACCTTGTCCTTTGCCGACGGCAGCACGGCTACGGCTAGCGCGGTGATCGGCGCCGACGGCGTGCATTCGATCGTGCGCGATATCATCGTCGGGCCTGATGCGCCGATTCATAGAGGGCGCATCGCCTATCGCGCGGTGTTTCCGGCGCACCTGATGAACGGCTTCGATATCGGCCGCTCGCGCACCAAATGGTGGGGCACCGACCGCCACATCGTCATCTATTACACGACTAAAGCGAAAAGCGAGGTCTACTTCGTCACCAGCGTGCCGGAGCCGGCGGAGTGGCTGACGCGGGAGTCGTGGTCGGCGAAAGGCGACGTAAAGGAGTTACGCGCCGCCTATGACGGCTTCCATCGGGATGTCCGCAACGTGCTCGAGGCCTGTCCGGACTGCCACAAATGGGCGATCCTGGAGCGCGAACCGCTGCGCAGGTGGAGCGACGGGCGCGTCGTCCTGCTCGGCGACTCCGCGCATCCGATGACGCCCTATATGGCGCAAGGCGCGGCGACTTCGATCGAGGACGCGGCGGTTCTCGCGCGCTGCCTCAAAGCAGTCGAGGGCGACGACGTCGAGGGCGCGTTCAGGCGCTACGAGGCGCACCGCAAGCCGCGCACCTCGGTGGTGCAGGCGATCTCCAGCGCCAATACCTGGATGCGCGGGGGCGCCGCCGACACCAGTTGGCTCTACGGCTACGATGCATGGGACGCCGATCTCGACCGGCCGGCCGCGCATCCGCAGGCGCAGGCGGCCTGACGCGCCGGCACCTTGGAGACGACATGCGCCTGAGCCAGTGCTTCAACTTCCACGACTTTCGCCGTCTGGCGAAGCAGCGGCTTCCGGGGCCGATCTTCAACTACATCGACGGCGCCGCCGAGGACGAGACCACTTACCGGCGCAACACGGAAGCTTTCGAGGACTGCGACCTGGTGCCGAGCGTGCTCGCCGGCGTCGCCGATGTCGATCTCTCCGTGACCGTCATGGGCGAGACGCTCGCCATGCCGTTCTATTGTTCGCCGACGGCATTGCAGCGGCTTTTTCATTATGACGGCGAACGCGCCGTTGCCCGCGCCGTCGAGAAGTTCGGCACCATGTTCGGCGTCTCGTCCCTGGGCACCGTTGGCCTCGAAGAGCTTGCGAAGAACTACTCGTTTCCGCAGGTCTACCAGTTCTATTTCCATAAAGACCGCGGCCTCAACAAGGCGATGATGGACCGCGCCAAGGGCGCCGGCGTTCGCATCATGATGCTCACGGTCGATTCCATCACCGGCGGCAATCGCGAGCGCGACCTGCGCACCGGCTTCTCGATTCCGCTCAAGCTGACACTTGGCGGCATCGTGCAATTCGCAATGAAGCCGCGCTGGGCGCTCGAATACTTCACGCACGAGCGCTTTCGTCTGCCGCAGCTCGAGGAGCACGTCGACATGGGCGGCGGCGCCATCTCGATCGGCGACTACTTCACCAAAATGCTGGACCCTTCGATGACGTGGAATGACGCGGCCGAGATGGTCAAGCAGTGGGACGCCAAGTTCTGCCTCAAGGGCGTGATGAGCGTCGAGGACGCCAAACGCGCGGTCGATATCGGCTGCGCCGGGATCGTCGTGTCGAACCACGGCGGCCGCCAGCTCGACGGCTCGCGCAGCTCGTTCGACCAGTTGGCGGACATCGTCGATGCGGTCGGCGACAAGATTGACGTGCTGATGGATGGCGGCGCGCATCGCGGCACGCATGTTCTCAAGGCGCTGTCGCTCGGCGCCAAGGCGGTTGGCGTCGGCCGCTATTATCTGTTCGCGCTAGCCGCGGCCGGCGAGGCGGGGGTCGAGCGTGCGCTCAGCCTGATGCGCACCGAGGTCGAACGCGACATGCGGTTGATGGGCTGCACCTCGGTCGCGCAGCTCTCGCGCAAGAACCTGCGCTTCCGTAGCTGACAGCGAGCGAATAGCAGGAGCGCCGCTTTTGGCGCGGAGCTGCCCTTACCGCCCCTCGCCGTAAAGCCAGTCGATACCGTCGTAGCTCTGCTGCGGCGTCCGCCCCGACAGCGCGATCTCGCGCAATTCCGCAGCGACGCCGCGCGCGTGGTAGAACTCGCCGTAGACGCGCGCCATGATCTGCGTGCGGCCGGTGCGCAGATAGCGCGCCTCCTGATAGGCCTTGAACGCGGCCGGAAGATCGTCCGGCGAGGCGGCGACCTTGTCGGCGAGCACGGCCGCGTCTTCGCTCGCCATGCACGCGCCCTGCGCAAGATATTGCAGCATCGGATGGGCGGCGTCGCCGAGCAGCGTGACGTTGCCATCGGTCCAGTTCTTTACCGGCTCGCGGTCGCACAGCACCCACATGCGCCAGGTGTCGATGCGCTCGAGCATGCGCAGCACCTCCGGCACCTGCATCTTGAAGTGCTGCCACATCACGTCCTTGGAGCCCTCGGCGTTCCAGCCTTCCTCGTAATGGTCCGAATGGAAGACGGCGACGAGGTTGTAGAGCTCGCCGCGCCGCAGGGGGTAATGCACGAAATGGGTGCGCGGCCCGGCCCACAGGATCACGTCCGGTCGCCACAGGTCGGGCGGAACGTCCTCCTTCTTGAGGACGGCGCGATAGGCGATATGGCCCGATACGCGTGGTTTGCCGTCGCCGACGATGCGCTCGCGGATGTTCGACCACATGCCGTCGCAGCCGATCAGCGCCCGTCCGCGCACGGTCTCGCCATTGTTCAGCGTGACGGTGACGTGGTCGGCATGGTCGGCGAAGTCGTCGACGCGGCGGCTGGTCTCGAGCTGGATCAGATTGCTGTCCTCGCACGCCTTCAGGAAGGTGGCATGGATGTCGGCGCGGTGCGTGACCGCGTAAGGCTGACCGAAATGCTTGCTGAATTCGTCGCCGAGCGGGATGCGGGTGATGAGCTTGCCCGTCAGGGCGTCGCGCATTTCCTGCGCCGGCGGGCGATGCGCGTTGGCCAGCACTTCGTCCTTAAGGCCGACCTTGTCGAGCACCCGGAAGATGTTCGGCCCGAGTTGGATGCCGGCGCCGACCTCCTTGAACTCCGCCGACTGCTCGAACAGTCGTACCGGAAAGCCCTGATGCGCCAGGCAATAGGCGGCGATCAGGCCGCCAATGCCGCCACCGGAGATGAGGATGGGTTCGGAGGCGCGCGCCATGGGTTGGTCCCCTGTTCTTGGGCTTGGTTTCGCGAGCAACCATAATGGCTGACGCCGCATCGGGTAAAGCGGGGTGGGGACACCCAAATGCATAGCGGCCCGCCGGGTGAACCGGACGGGCCGCTGAAGTCCTTGAACCCGTGCGCGCTGCTACTTGGCGAGCTGGCCGCGGATTTCGCCGGCCTTGTTGGCTGCGGTGTGCACATTCACGTACCACTCGCCGGACATCAGTTGCTGCGCCTGTGCGTCGGTGAGCGTTGCCGACCCTTCGAACGGGCTCTTGGCGGCGCCGCCCGCGAAGATCGGGATGACGACGCCGGCGTTTTTGCCCATCGGAGCCGGGCCGTGGAAATGCGCCGCAGTCGCTGGACCGGTGAGGTTGGAATAGGTGCCCTTCCACGAGAGCTTCTTGGAGGCGGTGTCGTAGGCCGCGGTGACCTCGCCCTTACCCTGGCTTTTAGTCGGTGGCACCTCGCCGGCGGCGGTCATCTGCGTCTTGAAGTTGACCGTCTCGGCGAATGCAGGCGCAGCAAATGAGAACGCGGCAACGCAGGCGATCGCGAGCGCCGGCCGCACGAACGACATCGTCATGGTGGCTCCTCCCTAGGGTGAAATAATCAGGCGTACTCTACCACCGGCAAACACCGGCGTCCGGCCCGCTATTCCTCAGGCGGCCGAAGTCTGGTTATCGAGGTTGATGACGGTCGAGGAGATTTCGCCGCAGCTCTCGCACTCCCAGGTGTGACGGATCTTGCCACCCTCGAAGAATTCCGAGGACACGGGCGCGACCATCCAGTCATCGCAATGCGGGCAACGCGCAGGCGCTGCAAACGCGCGAAGGGCGGCAAGCTTGGCGGTCTCGAACAGGAACTGCATGGGTTCTGCCTCCTCTTGTCGTCGCAGGTCGAACGCGTCGATGTTCTCATCATTCCGCGTGCGCGATCATGAGTAGAGGCGCATTTTGCCGGCTCCGAGACCGTGAGGTGAAACCTTGGTGACTGGATGACAAACATTCGAG
>Ga0208357_1000947_pt1 | contig 22140 bp, 13 predicted proteins | sample NGESurdeep092012_6_FD_184487 | JGI IMG/M metagenome (GOLD analysis project Ga0208357, IMG submission 184487) | Arctic peat soil microbial communities from Barrow, Alaska - NGEE Surface sample F52-2 deep-092012 (SPAdes) | ecosystem: Environmental > Terrestrial > Soil > Wetlands > Peat ... | reverse complement strand
CTCAGGCTTCGGTACCTGCAGCATCGGGTCGGTATACGGACCCGGGGAGCAGAACATCGACATGGGTATCTCCAAGTCGTTCCCGGTTCACGCTCAGCAAAACCTCGAACTGCGCGGCGAGTTCCTGAATACCTTCAATCACCCGATCCTGAACGCGCCGAACACCCAACTCGGTCCTACTCTGGGAGTGATCAGTAATTCGCAGGGGGCGCGCAACATCCAACTCGCCTTGAAATACAACTTCTAACCCGGTCTCACACGCCGGCTGAAACAATCATCTGTATTACACGGCGTCTGGCTATCGGATGGCAGCACAAACCGAGGTCCGGCGCCGTGTTTCCCCTGTTTCAAACCCAGAAGTTACACAGGGCAATTCTTCCAACAGCCTGGCTCGTCCGCACCAAACGCTCACCGGGTGTCTTCACCTAATATCAATTGCATGCAAAGTACCAGCCACCAGAGGGCTGGACGGAGACGATGAAAAATAGTGATTTGATCGCTTACCTTAAGCCGGTCACCTCTCAGTTCAGCCGGGCCGATGATGTCGAGCTGGTTGACATCACCGGTGGTGTCACCGACATCCAGGCGACCAAGCATCGTCTAGTCGTGCGTCTTTCTCTGCCGACAGGCCTCTATCGCGGTCGTATCGAGACCACGCCTGGATCGTTCGACATGGCGACCGCCATGATCGAGATGGTCCGAGTCCCTGACGGCAAGCGAGTGCCGGTCGGACCATGGGATCTCGATCACATCCACAATGTGATGGCCATGCTGATGGTTTGCACGTACATCAATGGCAAGCTCAAAGGCGGACTCTGGTTCTCTATGCCGGGGCCGGAGGAGATCGCGGAGGGGCGTCTTACCGCAGAGTTCGGTTTCGAAGCGCAGGACGGCGACAACGAACTCGTTCTGGAGTTGATCGAGCGTGACCGCCAGCGCATGGACTGGGGAAAGCTTTCGTACCTGGAACTGCGCAAAGACGATCGACATCCAGTCTCGCTGGAACCAGCGGCGACCAGTCATCCACGCATCTTTCTTCATCCGCACGAAGTGGAGCGGGTCCGCGAACGCTGGCAAGGTACTACCGAGTTCGAGGAGCTGCGGAAGCAGTTGTCCACCGAGGACCTGGTCTTCCTGACGGACAACAGCCAGGGGACGCTCGAGCTGGCCTGCCTCTTCTATGCACTTACGGGCGATCCGGTGATCGGGGCACGGGCTAAGGACCGAATCCTCGAACTTGCGTACGCGCCAACCTGGAGCGGCCGCCCCGATCCTCTGCTGATGGGCGGTGACAACGATCGCGGCATCAGCCTGCGACTTTACCTTACAGCGCTTGGCTGGGACTATCTGCAACCCCTACTGAACGAATCCGAACGCAACGCCATGCTAGCGAAGGCAGAAGAGTACATCGGGAAGGTGTACGACTTCACCCTGCTGCAGCGTGGATACATGGGGTGTCCAGCCATCGACCCGCACACGCTCGGTGCATGGAACGGCACCGCAATCGCCTGCATGGCGTTTTTCGAGGAGCTTGCGATCGCACGCCGCGCGCTGCCGCTCTTCCATGGCCTGTTCTGCGAAAGCCTGAAGCTGTTTCCGGACAGCGGCAAGGCAGCCTGGGCGACATACTTCCCCTTCCACCTTGTTCTTTACCTCGCAGCCGCGCAGACCTTTGGTGGAAAGAGGCGCGAGCTCGACACGAGCGCTTTCCTTGACCATCTCGGAGAGGCACTGCTGGCTAGCTTCGAAGTGCCGAACAGTCAGGAGCTCCAGCGCGGGCTGCGGACGCGCGAGCACCGATTTCTTACCGCGTTCCTTTGTCGCTTCCACCCTACGCCGGGCATCGAATCCATCTACCGCGCCTTCGCAGACAGAGAGAGGCGTGCGACGGGCAAGTTGGTGCCTGGGATTTTCGACCTGCTGTATGCGCCGCAGACTTCCGGCGCCATCGCGTCCCTCCCGGATCGGCCGCTATTTGCAAAGGATGTGGGCGATCTAATCGCGTGCGTGCGTGGCGAGCACACGATGGCGGTGTCCGTAAGTGGCGGCCCCAAGGCAGGGAGGAAGGCTGTCTTCCATCTGATGCCGCATAACCGCGAGTTTGCACCGTCGATGGGAGCGCTGGAGGTCACCGTCGACGGAACCCCGGTCATCTGCAACATCAACATGGGGTCCTACGGTCTCAACAGCGCGTTGACCAATACCATGTGCTTTGAGGGCGGCGGTGTGCTGACCAACGGCCAGTATCTGAACGGCGCCGTTTCGCCCGAGAGATGTGCTGTCATCCGACGTTGTCTCATCGATGAGCGCTATCTCTACGCCCACATCGTCGTCACGTATGCGCTCGATCCGAAACTCTGCGTGCGACAAGCTGACAGGGTGTTTGTTCTCGATCGCAAGACAGGGATTATTCTCCTGTCGGATTCCTTCCATGGCGAGCGAGCGATACGGTTCGCGACGCACCTTCACTGCTCCGGATCGGTGACGGATCTCGGCGGCAGGCAATACCGCCTCACAGGCGGCCAGGCGAACCTGATCGCGGGAATTAAAGGTGGTAATAAAGGTTTGGAGGATGCAGAAGCAGGAGAGATCTTCGTTCAGATCCTGAACAGTTACCCTTCCGCGCGTGTCGTCGTGGAAGAACCCACCTGGGTCCCGGGGTACATCTACGGGCTGAACAACACGGGTCAGGAAGACATCAGCGAAGGACGCTTTCCGCACTATCGCCGCTGGCGCCTGGAAGCTCGTGAACCGGTGAAGCAGGGCTCGTTCCTCGTGGCGCTCGGTTCGCGATGTGGACAAACTACCTGCGTTGACGGAACGGTCCTGCTGCCGCAAGGCGCTCGCATCCAATTTGGCTACGCCACGTTGGCAGCGCTCGGCGTCGAGTGTGATTGCGAGTGTCTGCTATGGGAAGAGGAGACCCAGCGAATGATGGCGATGGGTCTCCGCCGGCTTCGCCATGGAGCCAGCGAATTCACCTTTACAGTGCCGGTCGACGTGACCTACAACGTAGCCCAGGGAGCAGGCACTCTCTACGCTCAGGGAGCGCTCGAGCTCCAAGAGACATCTGGTTTCCGGCTCGATCCCTTGGTGCCGATTGGCGAGGAGAGTTGGAAGACGCTCAACACGAATCGCGCGGTCTTCACGAAAGCGGCGGCCAACGCAACAGATCCGGAGGTGAAAGCTTGAGCAGTGAACAATCAATCGAGGTGGCAGTCCTGGGCTGCGGTCAGATGGGGGAAAACATCCTGCGTCATCTTGCGGACACTCCGCTGGTCCGTGGCATCACCGTCTTCGACCTGAAGCCTGAAAGCATGGAGAAGTTGAAGCAAAGCTTCGGCGTGAAGACCGCGGCATCCCTCGACGAAATACTGCGGGATCCGGAGATCAAGCTCGTCTTCGTCACGGCCTCGAACAATGCACATAAAGAACTGACCGTGGCGGCGCTCGAGGCCGGGAAGGCCGTGATGTGCGAGAAGCCAATGGCGACCACACTTGCGGACGCCGAAGCTATGGTGGAGGCAGCTGAACGGACGAAGGGGTTCCTCCAGGTCGGCTTCGAGCTGCGTTACTCGCACCTCTATACCACCGTGAAGGAGTGGATTGACGGTGGCCTCCTGGGACGCGTACTCAATGCGCAATGCACGTACCTGACAAGCGCCTGGGGGCGTGATGCTGTGTGGCGCGTAGCTTCAGAGACAAGCGGCGGAATGTTTGGAGAGAAGCTCAGTCACTACGTGGACCTGGTTCGCTGGTGGGTCGGTGACTCGGTGGAAGAGGTATATGCGACGTGTGCTCCAAACCTGATCTCTTACTATGAGGTCCACGATAACTATCACTGCACCTTCCGCTTCAAGAACGGTGCTGTCGGTCATCTCACCTTCATGATGGGGCCTGCCAGCACATTCAAGGGAGACCCGCTGCAGAATGCGGTCTCACAACAGGCCGGCGACGGTCACGCGCTTCGCTACATGATCTACGGTGACAAGGGCGCTGCCGAGACCGACGTCTTTCCACGGACAATCAAGCGGTGGGAGTTCGGCGAAGACGACTACGGCCAGACCAGCGCATGGGTGCAGAACGAGACATGGGATCCGGAGCGCGACTTCGCCTACTTCCACAATACCCACGACCAGGCTCTCGATATTGTGCGACGCGTCGCCGAAGGCGAGCCGCCGAGTATCAACCCTCGCGACGCTCTGGAAACGACGCGGCTTTGCTTCGCCGCAGAACTGTCCGCAACCGAAAGTCGACTGGTTCGTCTCGATGAGCTGAAATAGATCATTGAAATCGACAACCATCTACGAGCGGACCTGGAGGCAAGGATGATGCAGGACGGAAACAGCGCACAAATCGCTGAGTCACCTCCAGGAGCCACAGAAGCGGCTTTGGCCGCAGCCACAACGCTCACCCGCTATTACTCCGATCGGAAGCTGATGTGGCGCAATGTGCTCTGGATTACCTTCGGCCACTTCGGATCGTCGCTCGCTCAGACCATCCTCGAACCGTTGATGAATCTTCGTCTTAAGTCCCTCGGAGTCAGTCAATCCAGTGTGGGCCTGATTGTCTCCATCAACCTATGGGCCGTTAGTTTCCTGGTCATGTACGTCTCGTGGAAGAGCGACCACTGCACGAGCCGCCTGGGCCGGCGGACCCCCTTCACTTTACTGTCCCTGCCATTCATCCTGTTGGCCCTCGTCCTCTTCCCCCTGTTTACGCAAAAGTGGCTGCTCATGGGGTTGATGCTCATCTACTTCTTCTTCAACGATGTGAAGGCCTCGAGTTATCCGCTCTTGGGAATCGACTGCGTCTCTAAGGATGTCCTCGCGCGAGTCTCAGGCCTGGTGGCGATCACGATTAGCGCCGCCGGATTTCTCTCCACACGCTTGGGCGCGAAGATGGCGGACACTCACCCGGCACGTGTGTTTTTCATCGGCGCCACCGTCATGACGAGCATGACGCTTCTCGCTCTCTGGCGGATCAAGGAACCGCCAATCCATCACCCGGCGAAACGCAGTTTCAATATACTGGCGCCAATCAAGATCGCTTGCCGTGACAAGCGAATCATGGTGCTGATCCTCGCCATCGCGTTGCTGAACGCCTTTCCCATGATCTTCAAGACCTGGGTCTGGTTTTTTTCAGTGAGCAAGTTGCATCTCACGATCGGCGAAACCGGCGCCGCCATGTCGTGGGGACTTGTCCTGCAATTCCTTTTCTCGTATCCGGCAGGCTGGCTGATCGACCGCTTCGGAAGCTACCTGGCGCTATGCATCGGGTGGGTCTTGATGTTCTCACTCGCGCTCTCCTCGATCTATGCCACCAACTACCATTGGCTGTTGCTTCTCATGTCTTTGTTCTTTCTCTTCGTCCCCTTGCAAGTGGCAGGAGACACGATTTTATGGAAGTCGATGGACTTCGCCGACACCGGTTCCTACACCTCGACAGTTGCTCTGGTGCGCAACTTCTGCACCGGCACCGTCATCGCCATCTCCGGCTTCCTGATCCGGTGGACTGGCAGTTATATCGTTGCGTTCTGGTTCGGGTTTGCGTTGAGCTCGACTGCTATCCTCGTCTTTTTTGTTTATCGCTACACCATGCGCGGCGAGCCCGAGGCGCCTATAACCGTGGTCGAGGGAGACGGGACAGGCGGAATCGCGATACGCGACCCGATCCCTGTCTCATAGCGTGGCTGGTTTACGGAACTGACGGTCGGAGAAGGTCATGAGAGTTCATATAGCGGAAACGCGCGTCGAGCTTGGCCGATTGGCTGCTCGCGATATTGCTGATGCGTTGCGCGAAGGTCTGCGCCGCAAAGACCACCTTCGCCTGATTCTGGCAGCGGCCCCAAGCCAGAGCGAGATGCTGGCCGCGCTTCGTTGTGAGCCCGGCATCGACTGGCAGCGCGTCACGGCCTTCCATATGGACGAGTACATCGGTCTGCCGGAGGATGCGCCACAGCGCTTCGCAAACTGGCTCAAGGGGGAGTTCATCGATCACCTCCCATCCATTCGGTTCGAGCCAATCGATCCCAGGAACGATCCCGAAGCAGCATGTCGTGCTTACTCGGGGCTCCTGGCTGAGGCTCCTATCGACCTCGTCCTGCTAGGCATTGGCACGAATGGGCACCTCGCCTTCAACGATCCGCCAGCGGACTTGCAAGACCCTCTTCCAGTCAAGGTTGTGACGCTGGACCAGATGTGCCGCGAGCAGCAAGTTCTTGATGGCTGCTTCGCCACGCTTGACGATGTTCCGAGACGTGCGATCACACTCACAATACCTACGCTGCTGGGCGGGCACGAACTGTTCTGCTGCGTGCCCGGCCGACACAAAAGCGCCGCGGTGCAGGCTGCGCTCGAGTCACCGATCAGCGGAGACTGCCCTGCGACAGTGCTCCGCACCCACCCCAGATGTACCCTGTACCTCGATAGGGAATCCGGTTCGATCAGTGCGTGTCATGAGTGAAATAACCATTACCGGTCGTGACCCGCAGAGCGGAAACTGCCTTGCAATCCATGTGGAGAAGGGTGTGATCACCCGCGTTGAGAAGTCGTCCGCCCAGAGCGACTTCTTTCTTTCTCCCGGCCTGGTCGACCTGCAGGTAAATGGCTCCGCCGGTTTTGACGTGAATTCAGACCAACTGGAAACGGGGACGATCCTTGAGTTGGTCGACGTGATGCTCTCCAGGGGCGTGACCTGTTTTGCGCCGACGATCATCACGGCTCCGGAAGAGAAGATCTGCCACGCTCTCAGCGTGATCGCCGAAGCTCTCCGGAGTCAACCGCGGGTGGCCGCATGTATACCGTTTATCCACCTGGAAGGCCCTCACATCTCACCTCTGGATGGGTATCGAGGGGCCCATGCCGCAGAGACCGTGCGTCCTCCTTCCCTCAAAGAATTCGATCGATGGCAGCAACTGGCCGATGGACACATTGGTATGGTGACCATGTCCCCCCATTTTGCCGAATCCACTGGATACATCGCTGCGCTGGTTGAGCAAGGCGTTCACGTTGCGATCGGGCACACCCACGCTTCGCCCGAGCAGATTCATCAGGCAGTCGATGCCGGCGCTCGCCTTTCGACACATCTGGGAAATGGGATCGCCACACAGATCTCGCGGCATGACAATCCGATCTGGGCGCAGTTAGCCGACGACCGTCTTACCGCAACGTTCATCGCAGATGGCCATCATCTTCCATCGGATCTTCTGAAAGTTATCCTGCGCGCAAAGGGTATAGAGCGCTCGATACTTGTGTCCGACATGGTCGCGCTCGCTGGCATGCCGGCTGGTTTCTACACCACCCCTGTCGGGGGTCGTGTAGAGCTCCGGCCTGATGGCAGGTTATGCGTTCCCGGTTCGGAGCTTCTCGCAGGGGCCACGGCTTCCCTGGCGCAGTGCGTGGGCAATCTCGTCCGCCTGGCAGGGGTGTCCCTTCACGAAGCGCTCACCATGGCCACCGCCAATCCAGGACGATTTGCAGCAGCCCGGGGTCAGCTAAAACCCGGCTCTCGCGCTGATATCCTAAGGTTCCGCTGGCAGAACGAGGTCCTCGTCGAGGATGTGTGGCTGGCAGGAAAACGAGTCTACACACGGATCGGAGCGATCCAGAACCAAAGGGGGAAGTGATCAATACTCCCTCTCAGGGCGACGCCCGAGCAACGGTTGCCTCTGATTCGCTCTCCGTAGAAGCTGCGTAAGATATTGATGATAAGCTATTTATCTATCATTTGCCGATGCAGAAGGTCGAGAAGATGCGCGCGAGGATGTCATCCGGCGTGGTGATGCCCGTCAGCGAATCGAGCGCCCGCAGCGCCCTGTGCAGGTCAAGCAGGATCAGCTCATGGGGCAGCGCAGCGGTGTTCGCAGCAGCCGCGTCCAAGAGTCCAGCCAGCGCGGCCCCCACGGCCTCCTGCTGGCGCAGGTTATTCAGCGATCCTATATCTGCCACAGCGCCGGCAGCGCCAAGCCGCTCCAGGATTGCCTCGCGCAGCTCGTCCAGCCCTGCTCCACTCACCGCGCTGGTGCGAATCACCTCGGCCTCCGGCGCATCGCCGCCGTTTCCCAGTAAGTCAATCTTGTTGTGAATCACCAAATGAGGCCGCCCCCCCAGCGACTTCCTCAGCCGCACCTCGTCCGCAGTCACCTCCAGCGTCGCGTCATGGATCAGCAGCACTAGGTCGGCATCTGCGAGTGCCTCCTGCGACCGCGCAATTCCGTGCTGCTCGGCGACGTCGATAGCCGGAAACTCCGCCCCGCCTGCTCCCGCACCCGCAGCCGAGCGCAGCCCCGCCGTATCGATGAGCCGCAGCGGGATTCCGCCCAGCGACAGCGACTCCTCCACCGTATCCCGGGTCGTGCCCGGCATCGCCGTCACGATCGCCCGTTCCCTCGTCAGCAGCCTGTTGAAGAGCGACGACTTCCCCGCATTCGGCGGCCCAATCAGAGCGATCGCCGCTCCCTGCCGCAGCAGTTGCCCTCGCCGAAACGTCCCCGCCAGCTCCTCCAGCGGCTCCTGCACCGCGCCAATCGCTGCAGCAATCTGTTTCGACGCAACCACGTCCACATCATCCAGCTCACCTGATGCGAAGTCCATGCCGGCTTCCAGCGGCGCTATTAAGTAGAGCAACGATTCCTTTGCCGGCGCGACCCGCCGCGAAAGCGCTCCCCCCAGCTGCTGTGCGGCCACTCTCGCCTGATCCAGCGTCTGCGCCGCGATCAGGTCGTGCACTGCCTCCGCCTGCGTCAGATCCAGCCGCCCCGCAAGGAACGCCCGCTGCGTAAACTCCCCCGGCATGGCCAGCCGAGCCCCATGCCCCAGGGCGCTCCGCACCACCGCCTCCAGGATCACCGGCGACCCATGCGCCGCAATCTCCACCACCGTGTCTCCGGTATACGAGTGCGGCGCATGGAACGCCGTCACCAGGGCATCATCCATCGCTCGCGCTGGATCGCCGGGGTCCATCACCTTGGCGCGGCGTGCCTGCGCCTGCTCCAGCGAGCCGCTCACCTGCAGCAACCGCCCCGCAATCCGCAGCGCCTCCGGCCCCGACAGCCGCACCACGCCAATCCCCCCTCGCCCCGGCGGCGTGGAGATCGCAACAATCGTATCTATAGATGAAGGAGCACCAGGACGGGGTGGAGTCGGAGAAACCATTTGCGTGTCGATCCAGGGCGACAAGGAAAGAATATCGCCCTAAAAATATCGTTAAGCGATGATTCTCGCGTCAATCCGCCCGCAAACCTCTCAGAACTATACCAATTTGGGAATATCGCGCCTTCGGATTCCTTTTGCTGTACCACCTTCTCCGTAATTTGGTAGAACCATCTGCGCCATGGTCGCCCTCCCCGCCCCAAAGTCTTCATTTAGCTGAGACACGCTGCTTATCCTCCTGTAAGCCCGTTTGGCCTACTACGTGCAAGTAAAACTGATGCAAAGCGGCGCACATTTTAGGAGATGAACTCATGACCTTTACGTTTCTGCGGAGAGCGACCCAGACTCTGGTACTCGCCGCGATCTTTGGCCTGACGTTCCAAGCCGCTCATGCGGTTGACACCAACGGCCGCATCAAGGGTACAGTTACAGATCCCACCAGCGCAGTAATCCCGGGTGCCAAGGTCACAGCGACCAATCTCCTTACCAATGTCAAATACACGACCGTCTCCCAGGCGGACGGCGGCTACTTCTTCGCCAACCTCCCCATTGGAACCTACAAGATCAGCGTGACAGCTCCGAATTTCAAGACCTTCGAGGCCAGCGGCATCGTCCTCAGGATCGATCAGGAATACGTCGAGCCCGTCCAACTCACGGTCGGTGATACCGCGGAAGTTCTCTCCGTCAATGCCGACGCCATTCAGGTCAATACCACCGACATGCAGATCAACAATGTCGTCGACACCAAACAAATGGTGGAGCTCCCGAATATTGGTCGTGGCTTCACTTTCTTTGAGACCATCGAGCCTGGCGTGCAGGCCTCCAACGACCGCTTCGGCAGCTACTCCGCCAACGGTGCAGAGACGCAGCAGTCCAGCTACCTCATCAACGGTGCCGACGCCAACGACCTCCCGCTCAACACCGTCGGCCTGAACCCGAACCTCGATGCCATTGCCGAATTCAACCTCGTCACCGGCTCACTCAACGCAGAGTATGACCGTAACTCCGGTGGCGTCGTCAGCGCTACCCTCAAGTCCGGCACCAACCAGTTCCACGGCGACGTCTTCGAGTTCTACCGTGACACCTTCCTGAACACCGGCAACTACTTCGCGAACGTAGCCGCGACGCCGACGACGCCTCAGCACAAGCTGGTAACGCCGTATCATCAGAACGAGTTCGGTGCAACGCTCGGCGGTCCGATCTTCAAGGACAAGCTCTTCTTCTTCGGTGCGTACCAGGGCATCCGCCAGCGCGTACCCAATACCAACAGTGCTGCCTCCACCACCGTCTTCTCGGCAGCCCAGTTGGCAGGCAACTTCTCCGATGACATCGCGGGAAGCGCTCTCGGCTATACCTTCTCCACCGCGCCTATCCCCGGCACCCTCACCGGCATCCCCGGCTGCGCTCCCGGCACCACCTGGGCTGCTTGTGCCACAACGAACGGCGGAGTCTTCCCCACCACCTCGTTTAATCCGATCGCTGCGGCCCTCGTAGCGAAGTACGTGCCTGCAGCTAACCAGGGTACTAACGGCTACGTCTTCAACAACGTCACCGCATCCTCCACCAATCAATACATTGGCAAGATCGACTTCTCCCCGACGACAAAGGATCAGCTCTACTTCATTTGGATCTACGAGAAGTACACCGCAACCTCCACGACCCCGTTCACGGGTGCCACTCTGCCCGGCTTCGGTGAGGTTGACGGCCACGTGGACAACCAGTTCACCTTTGACTACGTTCGCCAGCTCAGCTCGACCGCTGCTAACGACTTCGCCATCCACTACACTCGTTTCAACGACGCGATCGTTGACGCGCAAAATGTCGTGGATCCATCCAGCCTGGGCTTCTCCATTACCCCGCAAAACACCGCTGCTGCAAGCGTTCCAACGATCAACACGGGATACTTTTCCCTCGGCTTCAGCACCAACGGTCCTCAGCCACGCATCGACCAGACCTACCAGATCGATGACAGCCTCTCCAAGGTCTTCGGCCACCACACGCTGAAGTTTGGCTATGACGGTCAGAAGTTCGCCGTCTCCAACCCCTTCTCTGCCAACAACAGCGGTTCATTCGGATATAGCGCAGGTACGACCTTCGGCTCCGGCGATCCTGGCCTCGACTTCCTGCTGGGCAACCCCAACACCTATGCGCAGGGTACGGGCGCCACCATCCAGGCCTATGCCTTCCTCAACTACTTCTATGCACAGGACACCTGGAAGGCCACCGACGCCCTCACTCTCAGCTACGGCCTGGGCTATCAGATCGATACCCCTCTCCACAACCAGCAGTATAGTGGCGAGGCCATCACCTGCTTCATTCCGGGGGAGCAGTCAATCATCTTCCCAACCGCTCCCATCGGCCTGACCTACCCCGGTGATCCAGGTTGCACCAACTCTGGACAGGCGAAGACGCGTTTCGCAGATTTCGGACCTCGCCTGGGCTTTGCATGGGCTCCCAGCCTCGGCGTCCTCTCCGGTGGAGATGCCAAGAAGCTCTCCCTTCGTGGTGGCTTCGGTATCTACTACAACCGCACCGAAGAAGAGACCTCCCTCAATAACCTCGAGTCCGCTCCCTTTGGTATCTCTTCAAGCGGCGCGAACGACTATGGCGCCCTGGCCCCCGGCTTCGCAAACCCCTATCAGGATATCGACACCGGCACGCTTTACGCTAACAAGTTCCCGTACACCTTCCCAACCAAGGGTCAGGCGATCGATTACTCAATCTTTGAGCCCCTTGGTCTCAGTACCTACAGCAAGAACTTCCGTTCGCCCTCCTCGGAGAACTTCCAGCTGACCCTCGAGCGCGAGTTCCCGTCTCACATGATTGCTCGGGTCAGCTACGTTGGTGCCTTGGGTCGCCACAATCAGGTGGTCAACGAGGGTAGCCCCGAAACCCAGGCTGGCCATGATGCGTGCCTTGCCGATACTGCCTCTTGCGGCAATCCTACCTCCTCGGGGCTCCGCAGCGGCCAGAGCTACTACTTCCCGGGCCACACGCAGTATGGGATCATCGACCCTCTCACTGGTATCCCTGCCTATCCATCATTCGGCGAGGTCGCCTCGGAGGGCTCGTCGAACTACAACGCTCTCCAGGCTAGCGTGGAGAAGGGTCTGTCGCACGGTCTCCAATTCCAACTCTCCTACACCTTGGCTCACTCGCTGGATGACACTTCCAGCTACGAGGGCGGCGGTTACGGTGGCGCCAACGGACGCGGCTACAACCAGTTCGACAAAGCCCTCAACTATGGCAACTCCTCCTTCGATGCTCGTCATCGCCTGGTGTTTGCTCCCGTCTACGTAGTCCCAAGCCTCTCTGGTCACAGCGCCTTCAGCCCGCTCAACCTGGCCGTCTCTGGATGGCAGATCAGTGGTATCTCTACGATGGCCACTGGCTTCCCGTTCGATATCTCCTACGCCGGCGGATCCTCTAACTCCCTTTGGTGCTCCCCCAGCTTCAGCTATTACGCCTGCCCGGATGAACCCAACCAGACCGGCCCTCTCGTTCGCGGAAACGACCACACCTACGTTGTGAGCGGTAATAAGACGCTCAACCGCACAACTTGGTTCGTAGCCAAGAGCTCGGGCCTCTCGCAGGCTCCTCTCGGTCAGTTTGGAAATATCAGCCGCAACAAGTACCACGGCCCTGGCAGCATCAACACCAACTTGATCCTCGCTAAGAACTTCAACCTTCGTGCTGACGGCTCCATGCGCCTCCAGATTCGTATGGAGAGTGACAACGTCTTCAACCACACCAACTTCAACAACCCCGGCGCCACCGTCACCAGCACCACCTCAAACGAGAGCCTTACCAACCCGGGCACCTTGTCGTATGGCAGCGCTGGTCAGATCACCGGTGCAGCGGCAGCACGTCAGACTCAGTTGTCTGCGAAGTTCTACTTCTAATCGGTAGTAGTCCGTCCGATATTCCAAGAGGCACCCTTCGGGGTGCCTCTTTTTTGCACTGACAGCCTAAAACAATGCTTAGTCACGCGCTTTGCGTCCTGAAACCATGCTGAACGCGCACTAAAACACTAAAATTCAATGCCCCGTTGCGCCAGAATGCCCTTTTGATAGGCATGTTTCACCTCCCGCATCTCCGTCACCGTATCCGCCATTTCCACCAGCAACGGATGTGCATTTCTGCCCGTAAGAATGACGTGCAGCATCTCCGGCCGGTGTCGCAGAACGTCCGCAACTCGTTCAGGATCAAGCATTTTGTAGCCAATCGCGTAGTTGATCTCATCCAGCACAATAAGGTCCCAGTCGCCCGAAAGAATGGCCGCAGCGGCCTCATCCCAGGCCGCCTCCACCATGCGAAGATCCTCAGGATCGGCCTCCGCCCCTCCCACCTTCACAAACCCACGCCCCATCTGCTTCATCACGTAAGTAAAGCCAGCAGAGCCACTTAGCGCCTCAGCAGAGTCCAACTCCCCGTAGTGCCACGAGCCTTTAAGGAACTGCAGCACCAAAACCCGCATGCCATTTCCGGCCGCACGAAACGCCGTCCCCAGGGCAGCCGTAGTCTTCCCCTTCCCAGGGCCAGTATTAATAAGGACAAGTCCACGTCGCGAGTCATCCTGCGTGGACGGTGAGGAGGTCAATGCTTCGGATTCAGATGGTTCAGACATGAGCTAAGACTACTGGAAAACGTGGTGTTTTCGTGCTGCAAGCTGCTAATGCCCGCTATGGTATGGATGACCCGCACGAATTGTGAGTGCGCGATAAAGCTGCTCTGCCGCGACGATTGTCGCTAGCTCATGGGGAAGCGTAATGCGGCCAAATGCGATTGTTTGAGTCGCTGCCGCCAGCGCTGCAGCGGACCAACCATCGGCGGGACCGATGGCGAGAATGAGTTGTTGAACCCCGGAGTCTTGAACTGTGCCGAAGGTGGATGCAAGCTCCTCAGAACTGAGTTGCTTCCCCCGACTGTCGGCCAGCAGGAGCGTAGGACGCGTGCGAGAAGTGGCATCCGATACAAAAGCGAGCAGCGCAACCTCGGTCGGGAAGACTCGAAAACTACAAGGGTTGTACCGTGCGGCACGGTCAAGATAGAGCCGCAGGAGCTCGGCTGCTGGGCCACTGGGTCCAGCACGGTGCGATGAAACTGAGGTCAACAAAATATTCATAAATGGCTAATTCTTCTAATATCCATATTTTAGTTGTGAGTCTGGGATTCCAATGTAGTCGCTAATCGCACTTCATCATGCTATCTTCCACATTCCGCTAGGGTCATATTTTGGCCCAGCAACTGCTAACAGTAATCGTGAAGTGTATGCGTTGCCCGCTTGATAAGGCGGGCACAGGAGCAATAAGTGATTTTCAAGAAGATATTTAGTCTTGCTGTCACTTCGCTGTTGGTGACAGGGTTCGCCCTTGGCCAAGCAACCAGTGGCAACGTTTCCGGCTCAGTTAAGGATGCTACAGGTGCCGCTGTTCCGCACGCAACGGTCGTTGTGACCAGCGAATCGACAGGAGTCGAATCCTCCACTGTGTCGAACGCCGCCGGCGAGTTTCTCGTCCAGAATCTGCTTCCGGCGGACTATGACGTCAAAACGGTCGTTGCCGGCTTTGCTCCTTCGCTCATCAAGGGCATCCATGTCGAGTTGAACAGCACTGTCACTGCGAACGTGGTTTTGTCGGTCGGTACGCAGGCAGTCGTTGAAGTCAACGCAGATGTGAGCGCCTTGCTCGATACGACATCGCAGAATCTTACCAGTACATTCACCAATGAAGAGTTGTCCATATTGCCTACGGCAGCAGTGGGCGTGGGCGTTCTGAATGTCTCGCTGCTAAGTCCCGGCGTTGCTTCTTCGGGCGGTCTTGGTATCGGGGTGGGACCATCGGTCGGAGGTCAGCGTCCGCGCAACAATAACTTCACGATTGAAGGAATCGACAACAACAACAAGGCAGTCACGGGGCCACTCGTATATCTGCCGAACGACGCTGTCGGTAGCTTCACGCTCATCACCAACCAGTTCTCGCCGGAGTTTGGGCACTCGTCCGGCGGTCAGTTCAATACCACCACCCTCTCCGGTACGAACAAGTTTCACGGTCGCGTGTATGAGTACTTCCAAAACCGCAACCTGAACGCAGCGCAGGGAATCGCGGGCGGCAAGGTGCCAAATCCCCGGTACGACAACAACCGTTATGGCGCGCAGCTCGGCGGCCCGATCCTACGCGACAAGCTCTTCTTTTTCGTAAACTACGAGCGCAACACGATCGGCCAGAGCCAGAGCTATTATCTCTGCGCGCCAACCGCCCCGGGCCTCGCCACGCTCAGCAGCCTTGCCGGGCCCTATGGATTGAACACTACCAACCTGGCGCAGTATGCGAAGTATGAGCCTGCCGCAAACTTTAATAACGGCGCACAGGTCGACGATACGAACGACAACGCCTGCTTCAATCAGGCAGTTGGACCCCAGACGCTCACGGTCACTAACGGCTTGACTGGCGAGTCAAAACTCTCTACACCCATTCCGCTCGGCAACTACCTGGTTGATTCATCCTTCTTCACGAACTTTTATGCGCTGACCACCAGCGTCGATTACACCCTCACCAGCAAGGATTCTCTCCGCGGACGTTACATTTCCAACACGAATGCCACGACGGACACGGCGGCGTACCTCCCTGTGTTCTGGGTAAGCACGCCCTCCAAGTTTTACCTTGCTGCTCTCTCCGAGTACCACACGTTCACGCCTAACCTGATCAATGAGTTTCGTCTCGGATTCAACCGCTACGACAATACCCTCACAGCGGGTAACTTCAGCTACCCAGGTGTTGACTCGTTCCCGAATCTCACGTTTTACGATCAAGGTGGAATCAATGTCGGACCTGATGGCAACGCGCCACAGTTCACGATTCAGAACCTCTACCAGGTAACGGACAACGTCAGCTATACCAAGGGTGCGCATACCCTGAAGTTCGGTTTCGATGGTCGTAAGTACATCTCGCCGCAGGGCTTTACGCAGCGTGCTCGTGGTGACTATCAATGGAATGACCTGAGCGAGTTCCTGCATGACCTCGCCCCCACCAACTTTGGCGAGCGCTCCTCTGGCAACCACACCTATTATGGCGACCAGACTGCTTTGTATGGCTACGCGAACGATACCTGGCGTGCGGCGCCTACCCTGACAATGAACATCGGTCTGCGGTATGAGTTCACTTCGGTTCCTGTTGGCGAGCGGGCTCAAGCCCTGAATTCCGTGGCCTCTGTCCCGGGCCTGATCGACTTCCACGCGCCCAAGCCTGCATACCATAGCTTTGCTCCGCGCGTTGGTATCAACTACGCGCCGAATTCAACGACCACGATTCGCGCCGGCTTCGGCGTTGCGTACGATGTTCTCTTCGATAACCTTGGAACGCTGTCCTTCCCCCCGCAATACTCCTCCACGGAGGACGTCGGTTCGGCAGGTTATGCTGATGCAGGTTCGCCAAACTTCCTTGCGGATGGCGGCCTCCCTGTAGGTAAGGGCTCAGGTACCACTGTACTTAGCGCCGCAGATGCGCGTGCTGCAACTTCGGCTTACCTCCCCGACCAAGTCGTGCCCTATGCTGAGACGTACACTCTCACGGTTCAGCACACCTTTGGCTCCAACTACACGGCAGAGTTGGGTTACGTGGGAACTCGCGGTATTCACCTGCCCACGCAGATCCAATACAACGTCACCCCGCGCGTTACTGCCTCAAACCAACTCTTCACACAAGCAGGCTCAACTACCTTGGTGAGTGCCGGTTCTGGTGCTACAAACCTGTATGACATCCAGCAACTCTCTAATATCCTTCCTGCCTTCAAGGCAAAAGGTTTCACAAGCAAGATCACTTCCTACCAGCCCGATTCCAGCTCCAACTACAACGGCTTCGACGCAAACCTCACTCGCCGCTTCCAACATGGGTTGCAGATGAACCTGTCCTACACGTGGTCGAAGACGATGGATAACGCCACGGATGAGGTCTTTGCGACCGTGCTTACACCACGCCGCCCCGAAAATTCGCAGGACCTGACCCAGGATTACAGTCGCTCGGCTCTTGATCGTACGCACCGTCTCACGCTGGAAGCGGTGTACGACCTTCCCTTCTATAAGAACTCGAGCAGCTTCCTCAAGAAGAACGTCATCGGTAACTGGGCTATTTCGCCAATCTATACCTATGAGTCGCCTGAGTACGCAACCGCGCTCTCCGGCGATAACGCCAATCAGAATGGCGATAGCGGCGCAGCTATCGACCGCCCAATCATCAACCCTGCGGGTGTTAAAGGTACGGGTACCGGTGTAACCGCCGTCTACAACCCTTCCCTCTACCTGAATTGCAACAAGGGTGGCGTCACAGACTCCACCCCGGCCTCGCAATGCACGGGTAACCTGGTCGGCTACACAGCCAACACGAACGCCTACTACGTGCAGGCTGGGCCAGGTACGTTGCCCAATGCTTCTCGTAATACGTTGCCGATTCGTCCGATCGACAATGTCGATGTTTCACTTATCAAGCGCTTCACTATATTTGATCATTACTCGTTCGAGATTGGTGCCCAGGCCTACAACGTCCTGAATCATGCCCAGTATCAGCCGGGTTCGATCGATAATGTTGATGGCCCGAGCTACACGTCGAGCTATAACTTCCAGACCGTGACGAGTGCTGCTTTCAATCATCCAGAGAAGATATTCTCCAATAACCCCCGTACGATGCAGCTTTCGGCAAAGATCAGCTTCTAGTCGCAAGCAAGCAAGAAGCGGAACCGGCAAGCGCCGGTTCCGCTTTCGTGCGTTCAGAGGAGCTATCGTGAGGGAGCGCAGGCGTTCCTTGTGAGGGATGGTACCAGGGTAGCTTCGGTGGAGAGGACGAACTGTCAGGGGCAGGGACGCTTCGACGCGAGTCCATCACGGAAGACATGCATTCCGGTTTAGTTTCGAGCATGCTCAATCGCGCCTGACGGTCGATCTGCTAAAGATTCGGCGCTCTGGTGTCGAGTACAGGAGCCAGCAGGCACCGCCTAGTAGAGTGTGCCGGGCTCACCGGCTCCGCTCACTTCCCTTTCGTCTTCCGCTGCACGGATTTTGGTGTCGCCTTCCTTGGCACGCCCTTCGTAAGAGACTTCTTTGCCGGTGACTTCTTGATGACAGCCTTCTTCGAGGCAGCTGCCTTCTTTGGAGGTGCCGGAGCGGTTGCCTTTTTCTTTGGAGCGAGCTTCTTCGCTGCGGGCGGGCTTTTTGGCGTGCCAGCTCTCTTCTTCGCGACAAGCTTATTCTCTCCAGATGGGGCTGCTGGGGAGGGAGCCTTCTTGAGTGCGACCTGCTTCCTGGCCAAAGGAGGCGCAGCCTTAGCCGCTGGCTTCTTGCGGGTGGCGGTGATGGCGGCTTTGATTTCAGCGTTGAGGTCTTCAATGCTGAGGACCGTGGCGGACTTACGCAGTCGCTCGAGGCCGTAGTAAGCGCGCTTCTCTGCGGAGAAGACGTGAACGATAAAGTCGACGTAATCCATGAGGACCCACTCGCCCTGGCGGCGGCCCTCGACGGAGTTGGGATACGTGCCGAAGTCACGCTTGAGGCGGATCTCTATCTCGTCGGTGATGGCGACGTTCTGGCGATCGCTCATACCGTTGCAGATGAGGAAGTAGTCCGTGAGCCCGCTCTCTGATGGATCGAGTGCAAGGATGCGGATGTCTTCGGCTTTCTTGTCTTCACAGGCCGCGGCTGCGGCGGCGAGGAGTTGCTGAACCTGTTGCTTTTTGGTGCTTGCCATTGGGCTCCTTGTGCAACCTCAATGGTAGCGCAGGCGCGGGCAACGGTGACGTGTTGTTTGCACCAGGTTGCTGGACAGGGTTCAGGTTCCGTAGAGATGGTGCATACGGATGTACTGGAGGAGCGACGGAGACAATAGGTCGGCGCAGTCGGAACCAGCGGCCAGAAGTGCGCGAATTTGAGTAGCCGCAGCCGGTTCATGAATGTCGTTGAGCTGATGAATGCGCTGCCGCTGTGCTGGGGTGAGGTCGAGGCCGCTGAGTTCCAGAGGACCGACGTTGGGGCGGCTGACGATGATCCACTCGGCAAGGAGGAAGAGTGTATCGGGTGAGCGCCAGCGCGGCAGACCGAGAAAGGCGTCTGCGCCGAGGATGACAAAGAGGGCGTCCGTAGAGGGTAGAGTCTCGCGCAGACGGATTAGCGTGTCGACGGTGTAATTGGGCGCGCTGCCTGGCAGTGGCTCGTCAAGGGTTGAGGGCTCGAAGCGTGGGGACGGGGATGCGGGCTGCAGGGTGCAGAGGAGCGAGACCATGGCAAGGCGTTCTTGATAGGAGGCAACCGCGCCGTTGGGTTTGAGTGGCTGGAGAGCGGTGGGGACAAAGAGCACGCGGTCGAGGGAGAAGGCATGCGCAGCCGCGCGTGCTACGGCCAGGTGACCGAGGTGGGGTGGGTCAAAACTGCCTCCAAAAAAGCCAATGCGCATGATGGCTGATTGTAGCTGGACGGATGGATGATCAGGGTACAGGCGGGTTGGATGACTGGCCACTGATCTCTGGAAGGTCAAGAAGAATGAGGAAGAGGAGAGGCACTTGCGCGCCATAGAAGAGGATTCGCCGCCAACGGGAGCGGACGGCATGGAAGATCATGCCGCCCGTTTCGCCAGTCCGCTGGGAGGGCCTTACCGATGTCCGCCACCACCACCAGCATGCCCACCGCCGCCACCGGAGCTGCCACCGCCGCGGAAGCTGCCACCGCGGCCGCCGCGGAAGCCTCCGCTACCGCCATGGAAGGTGCCACCGCCACCGCCGCCGGCATGTGGGCCCCTCCCGCCGTGCCCAGGATGCCCGCCGCCATGCCCTCCGTATCCGCGACCATAGTATCCGCCGCCATAGTATCCGCCGCCATAGAAGCCACCGCCATAGAAGCCACCGCCATAGAAGCCACCGCCATAGAAGCCGCCACCGTAGAAGCCGTCACCGTAGAAGCCCAGGCCGAAGGGATAGTAGCCGTATGGATAGCTATAAGGGCCATCGAAGCCGTAGTAGGGGTAACCGCCGTAGGGGTAGCCATAAGCACCAAAGCCATAACCAGCGTAGCCGCCATGACCGGAGTCTCCATAGTCGTCCGAGTAGTTGGCTGTGCCGGGCCCAGCTGAACCGCCTGGAGAGGCGGCGTAGGGGATGAGGTCAGCACGAGCCTCGAAGGGATCGAATTCAAAGGCCTTTATGTGAGGGCCACCAAATATGACTGCGTGATCTTCCTTTATCTTGATGGACTTCTGGTTGTTGCCAGGGTAGGCGAAGGCTTCACCCTTGAGGACACGGACGGTGTTGGTGTCGGCATTGAACGTGTAGAAGCCGTCCTGGACGAGGGCGCTTTGGCCGCTGGGGAGGTCGATGAGGATTTCAGAGTGGGCGATGGGCTCGTGGACGCTGACGTTGGCTACGCCGTGGACGACTCGCAGCTCGGTGTTTTCAGGGGTGACATTGACGGCGTTGACGGTGCTGTTCCTGCCGACACGCAGAAAAATGCCAGAGGCAGCTTGCACGCTGGCGGTGTCTTGACCAGGGGCGATGACCTGACCTGTGGTGATGGGCTTGGTGTAATCGTTGTCTGTAGAGGTACTTACGTGCGTGCGTACGATCGGTGCGGGTTCGGATTGGGTGATCTGGGAGCTGTCTGTGGAGATGTTTGGACCTGCTGGGGACGCGGTCTGCGCGAGGGAAACAGCGGCAGTCGCGGACAAAGTGGCCATGGCGAACAGGAGTGCAGTGTGCCTCGGCATTTCGATACCTCTATGGATATAGACGGTATTTTGGGGACAATGTTGCGGTAAACAGGCGCGAGGCGGGTGTTTCAGAGCGCATTCAACCGTGTTTCGTGCTGCAAATCGCGTGACTAAGCATAGTTCCAGGCTGCAGAGGGGAAATGTTGAAGCGAATCAGGGGATTCGACGTTATTCGGGCGAGAGCGGCACGAGGGCGGGAGGTTCGCGGGGGGAGGAATTGGGCCTAGTGGGGGTGGAGGGCGGCGCGGATCTTGTCGACGTGGGTGCCGTGGGCACGGATGGCTTCGTGGAGCTGGTCGCCGGTGACGCCGAACTCTTTGGACCAGTAGGCGATGTCGGAGGACATCTTGGGGTTGATCTCCTTGGGGTTGTGGGGGCCGGCGGTGTGCTCTTCGTGGGCGGCGTGTGGCTCGTGGGCCTTGGGTGCGTCGTGGCGCTCGGACATTGTTGCCTCGATTCTCTTAGAGAGATGAGGATGGGGCGGGTATAGATGTCCGGGCTTGTCGTTGCGGCCCGCGCCGGGGTGGGCACCCCTCCCCCCCATACTTCTTCGGGCAAAGTGTTGATAGCTGGGTGGTTAGGGCTGGACTTGAGAGCTTGCTGGCGTAAATTCTTCTATTCCGGTGGGTTACGGGTAAGGTATTGCATCGGAAGGAGTTCGCTGCGGCAAGGTTTTGTGGTGGTGATTTGGTTTTCCTGCTCACTTTCTATTATAAAGGATTGGAGGGGGTAACTATGCCAGGTTTTGAAAAGATTTATCGCCAGTGTTGACAGGGGGTTTGGCGATTTTGGTGCTCGCAGGGGGCTTGACAGGTCCTGGTCCTGCGCGGACGGCGAGGGGCTTCGCGGGGTGGATCGGGTGAGAGCAGGGCTGATGGAGGGCGGTTAGAGCGTGGGGAGGACTTCGGTGGCGAGGGTGTGTTCGGCGGATTCGTTCTGGGCCTTGGTGAAGCCGATGCCGTCGACGGTGATGAGGAGGAGGTGCTTGCCTTTGAGGACGAAGAGGGCAGCGCTGGTTCCGGCGCTGGCGATGTAGAAGGCGTCGCCGCCGAGGCCGGAGACGGGGACCAGGCGGCCGGTGGCGAGCATGGCGTCGCGGAAAGATTTGTAGGAGATGCCGGGGTCTTTGAGGGAGACGTAGAGGCGGGTTTCGCCCTTGGTGTCGGCCCAGGTGCAGTCGGTGGTGTCGTCGTTGGGGGCGCCGGGTTTGCCGTTGAGGACGGGTGTGTTGAGGACGGTTTTGATCT
>Ga0208357_1000946_pt1 | contig 22174 bp, 18 predicted proteins | sample NGESurdeep092012_6_FD_184487 | JGI IMG/M metagenome (GOLD analysis project Ga0208357, IMG submission 184487) | Arctic peat soil microbial communities from Barrow, Alaska - NGEE Surface sample F52-2 deep-092012 (SPAdes) | ecosystem: Environmental > Terrestrial > Soil > Wetlands > Peat ... | reverse complement strand
GCCCCACGGCCGAAAGCGTCTCAATTGCGATTATTGCCCAGGTAAACATTGGGTCCTCCGATTAGCGCTTTATAGCGTAGCAGTCGTCGCACGCCTGCAGTATCGCAACGAACGACTCCGCCTTCAAACTGGCACCTCCAACGAGAAAACCGTCGACATCACTTTCACGCACGATCGTCTCAGCATTCTCGGCGTTGACGGAGCCGCCATAGAGCACTTGGGTATTAGCGAAGGACAGGCCACGCAGGACGTCGCGCAAATAAGCAGTCATGTCGCGAACCTGTTCCGACGTTGCGTTCACGCCCGAGCCTATTGCCCAGAGCGGTTCGTAGGCCACGGTCACCAGCTCGTGAAACTTCTCGTCAAGTCCCTTGAGAGCGCTGTCGAGTTGGGCTTTGACGAAGTTCTCGTGTTCGCCACCTTCACGTATTTCGAGTGCTTCACCAACGCAGAGCACCGCGTGCTGACCAGCGCGCACAACGGCTTCCAGCGTCTGGGTCACGATCGCGTCGGTCATGGCGTAGTTTGCTCGCCGCTCCGAGTGGCCAACGAGCACCCACTCAACATTGAGGCGCTTGAGCATCGAGATGCTGATCTCGCCCGTGTGGGCCCCACTTTCTAGAGGATTGACGTGTTGGGCACCGAGTCCAAGGGTGAACCGCTCTGAATCAATAATGGAGCTCACCGTACGAAGGTCCACGAAAGGCGGCACCACAACGACGTCGGTGTGTTCGACGGGCCGATTCTTCAGCAACACACCGATCTGTTGGACGAGGTGAAGGCTTTCGACGAAATCGAGGTTCATCTTCCAGTTGCCAATGACGAGTGGGCGTCGAGATGTCATTTAATTCCACGGACTTTCACGAAGGGCCCTGAGGCCGGGTAAGTCGCCAAGTTCGACCAATTCGAGTGACGCGCCACCACCAGTGGAGACGAAACTTACTTGGTCCTCGAGACCGTACGAACCGAGTGCCGCGACAGAGTCGCCGCCACCCACCACGCTGATGCCCTTTGACGATGCGATAGCGCGCGCCACTGCTTCAGTACCGGCGCCGAAACGCGAGTCTTCGAAAACGCCCATTGGGCCGTTCCAAAGAATCGTCTCCGCGCCCTCGATCGCGTTGGTGAATATCTCAACCGATAGTGGACCAATGTCGAGACCCATCGAATGCTCAGGAATGTTGTCACCGAAGGACTGAGTTTCGTCGTCTCCCCCTTCGAGGCCAAAGGCGGCGCCGTTGGGCAGGCCGCGCGCGTCGACCGGAATAAGCACGTTGCCGCCATCGAGCAGCGCCCGGCACTCGTCGACGTAGGACGCGTCAAAGAGTGAGCCGCCAATCGTTCGCCCTTCGGCGACGGCGAAGGTATAGGCCATGCCTCCGCCCACGATGACGACATCTGCTTTCTGCGCGAGAACGCGCATAATTGCCAACTTGTCCCTTACTTTTGCGCCTCCTACAACGGCCACGAAGGGCCGAACCGGCGCGTCGAGCAAACCCAAGATCGTCGTGACCTCACGTTGTGCGTTGGGACCGGCCGAGCTCGGTAGCAGCGTGGGGGGCACCATGATTGACGCGTGCGCGCGGTGGCTCGCGCCAAAAGCTTCGTTGACGTAATAGTCAAATCCCTCAACGAGCGACGCGCCAAAGCCGGGATCGTTCGCCTCTTCGCCGGGATTGAAGCGAAGATTTTCCATCAACGTCACCTTGGGTTGAAGTGTGGCCAGGCAGCGTTGTAACGGCGCCACGCTGTAGCGTTCGTCGACCTTTCCGTTGGGACGACCAAAGTGAGTACAGGCAACCACCGTTGCCCCGCGCGCAAGGAGTTCGTCAAAGAGAGGCAGCGCGGCACGAAGGCGAAAATCATCGGTGACGGTGAGCACGCCGTCGATCTCGGCGACGGGCACATTGAAGTCGACGCGTACCAGCACGCGTTTTCCTTCGAGGCTCCCCCATCGTTCGAGTGAGGGCAATAGTTGGTCCATTGGGCTACTCGCCAATGTGGAGCGTCAGGTCAACGAGGCGACTCGAGTAGCCCCACTCGTTGTCATACCAACCAAACACCTTGATCAGACTCTTCTTGTCGTCAATCGGCTGGACCATTGTCATCAAAGAGTCAAAGGTGCACGACGCGGCACTGCCCACGATATCCGAGGAGACGATTGGCTCGTCGGTGTAGACAACGACACCCTTCAGTGCACCTTCTGCAGCCGACTTGAACGCGGCATTAATTTCTTCGATGGTCGTCGAACGAACGATGGCGGTGAAGTCCGTGATGCTGCCATCGGGCGTTGGTACGCGCAGCGACGTGCCGTCGAGGCGACCCTTCATCGACGCCATCACGAGACTCGTCGCACGAGCCGCGCCCGTCGTTGAGGGCACGATGTTGACCGCCGCGGCGCGAGCGCGACGAAGGTCAGAGTGCGCAAGGTCGAGCAGATTCTGATCGTTGGTGTAGGAGTGCACAGTCGTCATGAGACCGACGTCGACACCAAAAGCGTCATCCAATATCTTCACCATGGGCACGAAACAGTTGGTCGTGCACGACGCGTTGCTCACCACGAAATGAATAGCCGGGTCGTAGGTGTGTTCGTTCACACCGACCACGAACATTGCGTCGGCGTCACCCGAAGGCGCTGAGATAATGACTCGCTTAGCGCCCGCTTCGAGGTGGCGCGCGGCGCCCTCGCGGCTCGTGAAGTGACCCGTCGATTCAATAACCACATCAACGCCGAGCTCGGCCCAGGGTAGATCGGCGGGATTGCGCTCGGCCAAGACCTTGATGGTGTGCTCTCCCACGCAAATACCGTCGTCGCTCACCGTTACCGGCGTGTTGAGCCGGCCGTGCGTCGAGTCGTACTTCAAGAGGTGGGCGTTCGTTGCCGGTGGTACAAGGTCGTTGACCGCGACTATTTCGATGTTGGGATTGCCCAGCGACGCGCGCAGGAAATTCCTTCCAATTCGGCCAAATCCATTTATTCCTACCCGTGTTGCCACTGGCGCTCCCTTGCTTCGTCGGTCATCTATCTTCGCACTTCGTCCAGTACGGCTTTCGCCAATTTTTGCACATCGTGAAAGAGCCCATCGTCAGTGACAATGTCAACGACGCGCGTGGGCAGCGTGCACGAGTCATTCGCAAAGGTCGACGATTTGTCGACCATGACCACGTCAGGCGTCACGGCGTGACGAGCAAGTGCGTCAACGTGGTTCTGGAGAGTAAATTCGTCCGTCTCCGGCGACTGTGTTCGTAAGTTGGCCACGTAAATCTTGCGAGCTGAGGTTCCGGCGAGAGCCTGCGTGATGCCCGGAACGACGCAGGCGGCCAACACGCTCGTAAAGAGCGAGCCCGGGCCGATAAGGACGACGTCGGCGCGCTCTAGAGCTTCCACCGCCGCGATCGAAGCCGCGGCGTTGGTCGGTTCGAGGCTAATGCGGCGAATCGTCGAAGAACGCGCCACCTCACTTTGGCCTCGCGAGTCACCTTCTTCGGTCGTGGCGAGCAAAATGACGCCCTCCACACTGGCGGGCACGATTGCGCCGGTGACGCCCATCACTTGGGCCAGGGCCGCGACAGATTCTTCAAGATTGCCCGTCGCGTCAATCAGCCCCACGAGCAAAAGATTGCCCACGGCGTGGCCACTCAATTCACCCACGCTAAATCGGTGTTCGAAGGATGTGGTGAGCGGGTTCTCAGGATCAGCGAGTGCCACGAGACACTTTCGAAGATCTCCCACCGCCGCGACGTTCAACATCGCGCGAAGCCGGCCAGTCGAACCTCCATCGTCAGCGACCGACACCACACCCGTGACCTCGGGTGAAATCTCCTTAAGGGCTCTAAGCGACACAGCGGTGCCGTGGCCACCGCCAACCGCGACGACCCTCATCGGGCGATGTCGCGATGAAACACTGCGTTGTCAAGGTCGAGGCGACGACGAATCTCTTCCGCGATCGCCACGCTTCGGTGGCGCCCTCCGGTACAGCCAATCGCGATTGAGAGATACGACTTTCCCTCCTTAGCGAAGGCTGGAATCTGCCATTCGAGCATCCCCACCACGTCACGAAGAAAATGTTGTGCGGGCTCTTGATCGAGAACGTAGGACGACACCTGTTCGTCGAGACCCGTCAGCGGCCTCAGTGCTTCGATCCAGTGAGGATTAGGCAAGAAGCGACAGTCAAAGACTAGGTCAACGTCACGAGGAATCCCATAGGTGTAGCCAAACGTCACCAGCGAAACACGCAGCGAGGCCATTGCGCTGGCGTCGGTAAAGGTCTCGACGATGCGCCGGCGTAGCTGATTGGTATTAATCGAACCCGTGTCGATCACGAGATCAGCCGCGTCGCGGATCGAGGCCAGCAGCGCGCGCTCGCCCGCGATGGAATCGGCCAACGTCGCCGCGATGAAGGAGTGGCGACGACGATTGCCCTCGAAGCGACGAATAAGGACTTCATCGGGCGCGTCGAGGAAGACAATTTTGGCACTGTCGTGGCGCTGTTGGAGTTCTTTCTCTACGGCCAGCACCGCGTCAGGCAGGACTCCGCCAGAGCGTCCAACAATGAAGGCAACGCCCGTGTGCTCGTGCGAGCCAGTCGAGGCCAGTTCAGCGACACGAACGATGAGCTCTAGGGGCAGATTATCGATGACGAACCACCCCAGGTCCTCGAGCGCGGCCGAGACCGTCGAGCGGCCCGCGCCCGACATTCCCGTAACCAGCAACACCTCACTCATCGGGACTCTCCTTCGTAGGTCGTGGAGCCGTGGGCGCCTGTAGATGATCGTAGAGCCTGGTCGCCACGTCGCTCGGCAGCCAGGCCAACGCATCGAGCTCCTCCAAGGTCGCTTGACGAAGGGCATTGAGCGAACCAAAGACGCCGAGCAAGCGATCTCGGCGCGCCGGCCCGAGACCCTCAACGCCCTCTAAGGATGATGCGACCATCGACTTTCCTCGCTTCGAGCGGTGGAAGGTAATGGCAAATCGGTGCGCCTCGTCGCGCAGTCGTTGCACCAAGTAGAGACTCTCACTACCGCGCTCAAGGGCAATTGGCAACGTACTGCCGGGTCGATATAACAGCTCCTCGCGCTTAGCGAGAGCGACGAACTCCACGAGTCCAGTAAGTCCAAGCGTGCGCGCCGCCTTCTCCGCTGCATGTAGTTGAGGCAGACCTCCATCAATGATGATCAGATCGGCACGGCGAAACTTCGAGTTGGCCTGGGGCTCTTCCCAGTGTGAAAGTCGTCGGCGCACGACCTCTTCCATGGCGCCGACGTCGTCGTTGCCGAGTACCTCTTTCACGTTGAAGTGTCTGTAGTCGCTCTTCACTGGCAGTGCGTCCTCAAAGACCACCATCGAGCCGACGTAGTTCGTGCCCTGGAGATGGCTCATGTCGAAACACTCAACGCGGTACGGCGGCTGTTCTAAGGCGAGTGCCGCGCCGAGTTCTTGTAATGCGCGCGATCGCACGTTGTGGTCCGCCTGGCGCCGAAGCGAGTCACGATTGATCACCGCCTCGGCGTCGTGCGAAGCGAGCTCGAGCACGCGACGACGCTTGCCGCGCTGGGCCGCGAGTACTTCAACGGGCTTGGTGCGAACGTCGTTCAAAAACTGAGAGATAAGCGGCGTCGCGAGTTGAGCTCGCCCGACAACAACCACCGGAGGCACCGAGTCGGCGTCAACGTACATCTCGGTCATTGCGTTTTCGAGAATCTCGCGATCATCCTCGTCCATCGAACGATCAACCAAGTGCACGGTGCGACCAATAATTCGACCGAAGCGGACTCGAAAACGCACTATCGCTGAGCGACTGCCCTCGCTGGCGATTGCGACGACGTCAAGATTCGAGTGATCGTCGAGCACAACGCTCTGCGCACCGGCAGCCCTCTCGAGGGCCTCAAGTCCGTCACGCGCTTTCGCAGCAGCTTCGTAGTGCTTCTTCTCCGATGCTTCGCGCATCTGTTGCTGGAGATGATCACGAAGCTGTCGCACGTCGCCTTCGAAAAAGCGGGCCCAGGACTGCGCGAGTTGCTGATAGCCCTCTGGATCAATCGCGCCCACGCACGGTCCCGAACACTTGCCGATGTCGTACAGCAGACATGGTCGATTGATGCGCTGCTGGTAGTTGAACTTATGACGAGAACACGAACGGAGCGGAAAGGCTTGGAGCAACTCGTCCATCGTGACCCTCAGTGCCCGTACGTCAACGAACGGTCCAAAGTAGCGAACACCTTTGACGTGCGCGCCACGCGTTGTGTAGGGAGCGGCGAAAGGCGTTCGTGCATCAAGCGCTACGAAGGGAAAACTCTTGTCATCTTTCAGCCGCATGTTGTAGCGCGGCTGATTCACCTTAATCAACTCATTCTCGAGAATTAAGGCGTCGAGTTCACTCGGCGTAACGATCCACTCAACTGCCGTCGCTTCGCTCATCAACAGTTGTGTCTTTTCGCTCAGCCGATCGGATCGTTGAAAGTAGCTTGAAAGACGCGACGTGAGCACTTTTGCCTTGCCAACGTAGATGACCGTGCCACGCTCATTGCGAAACAAGTAACAACCACTTTGACGCGGGATGCCCGAAGGCTTAGTCAGCACTAGGGCTGTCCGTGACCTACGAGCGCCTCTTTTAGTACGGTGCCCGTCGCGGTCATCAGCTCCGCGATCTCTTCGGGTGTGCCTTCGCCCACAACGAGACCGCCGCGACGTCCGCCCTCAGGACCTAAGTCGATGACCCAGTCGGCCGTCTTCACGACGTCCAGGTTGTGCTCAATGACGAGCACTGTGTTGCCCTGATCAACAAGACGGTGCAACACCTGAAGAAGTCGATTGACGTCCTCAAAGTGCAGTCCCGTCGTTGGTTCGTCCAGCACGTAGAGCGTGTGCCCCGTTGGTCGACGCGCCAGTTCGGTCGCGAGTTTGACGCGCTGGGCTTCGCCGCCCGAGAGTGTGGGCGCTGGCTGACCAAGACGGACGTAACCAAGACCAACGTCCATCAAGCTCTGCACGTGACGAAGTATTGACGGCTGACGATCGAAGAACTCAATTGCTTCGGAGATGGGCATGTTGAGGACGTCGCTGATGGACTTACCACGGTAAAGTATCTCGAGGGTCTCGCGGTTGTAGCGCGCACCATTACACGTGTCGCAGTTCACGTAGACATCGGGCAAGAAATGCATCTCAATCTTGATCGTGCCGTCCCCGGCGCAGGCCTCGCAGCGACCACCTTTGACGTTGAAGGAGAATCGTCCAGGTTGGTAGCCGCGAATTCTCGACTCCTGTGTTTCGGCGAAAAGTTTGCGAATCTTGTCAAAGACACCCGTGTACGTCGCCGGGTTTGAACGAGGCGTGCGGCCAATGGGCTGTTGGTCCACCGCGACGACCTTGTCGAGGTTCTTCACACCAACAATCGTGTCGTGCTCGGCGACGTGCGTTTTGGCCCGATTGATCTGTCGTTCCAGTGACGCGAGAAGAATCGAGTTAATCAACGACGACTTGCCAGACCCAGACACGCCCGTAACTGCCACAAACTCACCGAGAGGGATATCCACCGTCACGTTTTGAAGATTGTTTGCTCGAGCACCCTTGATCGTCAATCGTTTACCGCCACCGCCGCGACGAGTCGTCGGCACGGCAATAGATTTGGCGCCCGAGAGATACTGACCGGTGATGGACCTCTTGTTCTTCAGCAGCGCTTCGTAGGTTCCAGCGTGCACGACTTCGCCACCGAATTCCCCAGCTCCTGGGCCAATGTCAACAATGAAGTCAGCAAGACGGATGGTCTCTTCGTCGTGTTCCACAACAATCACGGAGTTTCCAAGGTCGCGCAGACGTTCGAGCGTGGCAATCAAACGACGATTGTCGCGCTGGTGAAGACCAATGGACGGTTCGTCCAACACGTAGAGCACACCAACGAGATAACTGCCGATTTGACTGGCAAGCCGAATTCGTTGAGCTTCGCCACCCGACAGCGTCGCCGAAGCGCGACTAAGGGTGAGGTAGTCAAGCCCCACGTCAAGAAGGAACGTGAGACGCTCGACGATCTCCTTGATGACTTGGTGCGCAATGGTTTCTTCACGCTTGGTGAGCTTTAGCTCCGCGAAATACGCAATCGCTTCGTCAATGGTGAAAGAATTAACCTCGGCAATGTTGCGACCATGCACACGAACGGCGAGAACTTCTGGTTTAAGGCGCTGGCCTTTACACGTTGTGCATTCGACTTCACGCATGTACTGCTCGGCTTGCTCCCTCGACCAGTCACCATCAGCATCATTGCGCTTTCGATCGAGCCACTCCACGATGCCGTTGTAGGTCGTTTCATACGTTCGCACACGTCCGTAGCGGTTCTTGTATTTCACCGGTACTGACTTCGCGTCGACACCATAAAGAATCAATTTGCGGTCCTTCGCCCGCAGTTTCTTCCATGGCGTCGTCACCTCAAATCCACCCAACGTCGCAATACCGCCAATCAGGCGCTCAAAATACTTAAAACGAGCGCCGGCCCAGGGCGCGAGAGCGCCTTGGGCGAGCGACAGCGAGTCGTCTGGAACGACGAGCTGAGGATCAACTTCGAACCTCGTACCGAGTCCCGTGCACACCGGACAGGCGCCGTAGGGCGAGTTGAAGGAGAAATCACGGGGCGCAAGCTCACTAAAGCTGATGCCACACTCACTGCAGGCCATCTTCTCGGAGAACTGGACAGTTTCGTCAGTGTCGAGAAAAAGAAACTTCACAAGGCCCTTGGTCAACTTAAGCGCCGCCTCGACGGACTCAGTGAGTCGCTGACGATTCGTCTTCTTCACGCCGAGTCGGTCCAATACGACGTCAATCGTGTGCTGTTCATAACGAGCCAGCGTCAACGAGTCGCGCTCGGAAAGTTCCATCACGACGCCGTCAACACGAACTCTCGAAAAGCCCTGTCCCGCAAGCTCGTTCAGGAGCGTGCTGTACTCCCCTTTTCGTCCCTCCACCACCGTGGCGAGAACGAGGAATCGTTCGCCGTCGGGCCGCGAAAGCACCTGATCGACGATTTGCTGAGGGGTCTGACTCGAAATGGCCTTGCCACAGTTGGGACAGTGCGGAATGCCAATGCGGGCGAACAGTAGACGTAGGTAGTCGTGAATCTCTGTAATCGTGCCCACAGTTGAACGCGGGTTTCTCGAAGCTGTCTTTTGGTCAATGGAGATCGCCGGCGAAAGTCCATCAATGAACTCCACGTCAGGTTTGTCCATTTGGCCCAAAAACTGACGAGCGTAGGCCGAAAGGCTCTCAACGTAGCGACGCTGGCCCTCGGCGTAAATCGTGTCAAAAGCCAATGAAGACTTACCTGATCCCGAAAGACCGGTAAAAACGACCAATTGGTCGCGGGGGATCTCCACGGAGAGGTTTTTAAGGTTATGAACCCTCGCACCCTGGACCCGAATCGACTTAGACATAGAGGGAATCTACCGGTTACTCGACGCTTATCAGGCCGTCACTGGGCGCCACGCTCTGGCGCTGAAGATTCTGCAAGGTGTCGCGCAACACCGCCGCCTCTTCGAATCGAAGTTCACCGGCGGCGAGCAACATCGCTTCTTCGACGCGAGCAATCTCGAGACTGAGATCGTCAGGCAAAAAGTCGTCGAGCGACGAGATCCCGTGTGATTTTTGGGTAATCTCTCTCGCCGGTTCACTACGCAAACGGTTCAAAATGTCCGCGACGTTCTTCATTACCGTCGTTGGTTCAATTCCGTGCTCTTCGTTGTAAACGATCTGTATTAGCCTCCGTCGTTCGGTGAGAGAAATTGAGGCCCTCATCGAGTCGGTCATACGGTCCGCGTAGAGAATCGCCTGTCCGTTGGAGTTGCGCGCCGCTCGACCAATTGTTTGGGTGAGGGCGCTACGCGAGCGCAAGAAGCCTTCCTTATCCGCATCCAGAATCGCTACGAGTGACACTTCGGGCAAGTCGAGGCCCTCGCGCAGCAAGTTGATACCCACGAGAATGTCGAACTCACCAAGTCGCAGCGAACGAAGGATTTCGATGCGTTGAATCGTGTCGATATCACTGTGAAGGTACTGGACCCGGTAGCCACCTTTCGTGAGAAAGGTCGTGAGGTCCTCAGCCATGCGCTTGGTGAGCGTCGTAATGAGTGCCCGTTCACCCCTCGCGATCACCACGTCGAGTCGACCTCGAAGATCGTCGATCTGGTTTTTTGTCGGCACGACGAAGACCTCGGGGTCTAAAAGACCCGTCGGTCGAATAACTTGCTCGACAACCTGGTCGGAGTGCTCGATTTCGTATGGCCCCGGCGTCGCCGAAACGAAGATCATCTGAGGCACGAGTCCCATGAATTCATCGAAGTTGAGTGGTCGATTATCGAGCGCACTCGGTAAACGAAAGCCGTGTTCGACGAGGGTGAGCTTTCGTGAACGATCTCCCGCGTACTGACCTCGTACTTGAGGAACGGCCACGTGGGACTCATCGATCACTACGAGAAAGTCATCCGGAAAGTAGTCGAGCAACGTGAAGGGCCGTTCGCCGGGTTTTCTACCATCCAGGTGCGCTGAATAGTTTTCGATGCCCGCGCACACACCGGTCTGCTCGAGCATCTCGAGGTCGTGCTCGGTGCGCGAACGAAGGCGCTGTGCTTCTAGAAGTTTGCCCTCAGTCTGAAACGTCGCCAACTGTGCGCCAAGTTCTATCTCTATAGACCGACAAGCTCGCTGCAGCGTTTCGACACTGGTCGCGTAGTGCGTTGCCGCGAAGAGGGTGAACTCTTTTACATTTCCCCTGCTCTCTTGCGTGACCGGGTTGAAAAAAGAGATCTCCTCAATGGCATCGTCGAAGAACGAAACCCGCACGGCCTCATTGCTGTACGCCGGCTGAAGCTCTAGAGTGTCGCCCTTCATGCGAAAGGAACCGCGGTCGAGTACAAGCTCATTGCGGTTGTATTGCATCTCGACGAGTCGTCGCAGCAGCGCTCGTTGATCAAACGACGCACCTACTTCAAGTGGCAACATCCGTTCGCGGTATTCAATGGGTGAGCCGAGTCCGTAGATGCACGACACCGAGGCCACGACGATCGTGTCGCGGTGGGTCAGCAACGACGACGTCGCGGCGTGGCGAAGTCGGTCGATCTCTTCGTTGACCGAGCTGTCTTTTTCGATGAAGGTATCAGTGCGAGGAACGTACGCCTCAGGTTGGTAGTAGTCGTAGTACGAAACGAAAAACTCAACGCGATTATGAGGCAACATCTCTCGTAACTCAGAGGCCAGCTGCGCCGCAAGTGACTTATTCGGTTCAAGAATCAGCGTCGGACGTTGGACCTGTTCGACGAGCCACGCAATCGTCGCGGTCTTCCCACTGCCCGTAATGCCCTCGAGGGTCTGATAGCGGAGTCCGTCATTGACGCCTTGGGTCAAGGCGGCGATTGCTGTGGGCTGGTCGCCGGCAGGTTGAAAAGGGGACTCAACAAGAAATTCAGTCACCGTTGAGCCCAAGTTCTTTCAAGGCGGCGTCAAGCTGGCCGTAGAGGTCCTCGAGCGAACCCTCGTTCCACATCACCCGATCCACAATCTGCGAACGCTCATCATTACTCATTTGAGCGGCAATACGCGCTCGGGCGGCCTCTTCGCTATAGCCGCGTAACGTGCAGAGTCGACGCACGGCAGTTTCGGGATCGACTTGGACAGACCACACTTCATCGATCGAGAGATTGCCGCGATGCTCAGGACGAAAGAGTGGAATCGCCACAAAGACCACCGGACCGCTTGCGCCGTCAAGTTCGCGGGCGATCTCGACGCCAATGTGGCCGTGCGTTATATGATTGAGCCGTTTGAGCGCGCTGGTGTCGTGAAAAACCACGTCCGCAATGAAATCTCTGTCGAGCTCTCCTTCTTCTCCAAAGGCGGCCATGCCGAACGCATCGCGTAGCGCGGTCCACGCGGGCTGACCCTTTTCTACGACCCGTCGAGCGATGACGTCAGCGTCAATCACCGGCCAGCCAAGCGCCGCGAGTCGCTCGCAGACGGCGCTCTTTCCGGCGCCAATGCCGCCAGCCACGACCACTCTCTTCACACGTCCACGGTAGTCATCGCCAGTTACATCCCGACGAGAATTAGCCCGCCCGTACCCGGCAGTACCACCAGGGTTGACTAATGTCCATGAAGATGCTGTAGGGGGAAATTTGGCTCGATATTTAGTGCGACGACTGGTCATGTTGATCGGCATCGTCTTCGTTATCACCGTGGGAGCCTTTTATCTCATTCACTTGCTGCCGGGAGACCCGGCGGTGGTAATTCTGGGCACCGGCGACAGCCCCGTGAACAAGGCCAAACTTTACGCTCAGCTCGGACTCAATAAGCCGGTATATCAGCAGTACTTCGTATGGATTAATAACGTCCTCCACGGACGACTCGGCAACTCGTTCATCTCTGGCGACTCGGTATGGGGCACTGTCAAAAACGCAATCCCCATCGACCTCGAACTCATGGTCATTAGTCAAATCCTCGCGTTCGCCAGCGCCATCCCACTCGCCATGCGCAGCGCCAAGAAGCCCGACGGATGGTTGGACCGATTTCTGAGTGCCGGAAGTTTCACGCTGCTCTCGATTCCTTCATTCATTGCCATCGTGTTGCTCGTGTTGTTCGTGGCCATCGATCTGGGCATACCTCACACTGGCGTCTCGTCGTACGTAAGTCTTGGAACCGACTGGATTGGCAACTTAGAGAGCCTTTCACTGCCTTCAATAGTTTTGGCCGTTGGAAGTTTCGTCGTCTACTACCGAATTCTTCGTAGTGACTTGATCGCCACGCTCCAAGAGGAATACATCACCATGGCTCGATCAAAAGGCATCAGTCAGCGTCGAATTATGTGGCGTCACGCGCTGCGCCCGTCGTCGGTCGCACTTCTCGGTACGGCAGGAGTCAACATCGGTGGGCTCTTAGCTGGTGGCTTCATTGTTCAATTTCTCTTGGATATTCCGGGCCTTGGCTACCTGCTCATTTCATCGATTGGCCTGAGTGACTACCTCGTCGTCCAGGCCATTGTGCTCGTCGTCGCGGTAGGCGTCATTTTGATCAACTTCTTCTTTGACTTTCTTATAAATATTGTCGACCCGAGGATTAGCCGTGAGTAGCTCGATGTTCGTCCAGGAGTCCATTGAGGAAGTCGCGCTCGCCGATCGCCCCGAGCGCAAAAAGAAGCTCGGGATCCTTTTTTGGATCTGTGTCGTGTGGCTCTTGATCAATCTCATCGCCGCGGTCTTTGCAAATTTCTTACCTATCCAGAATCCACTCATTCAGGACTACACCGCAATAAATTCCAGTCCTTCGTGGCATCACCTCTTTGGCACCGATGACCTCGGTCGCGACATCTTTTCTCGGGTTGTCTATGGTTCGCGAGTCTCCATCGAGGCGGGGCTTGGCGCCATGGTCATCGGCTTTGGCCTGGGCGCGCCACTGGGTATGTTGGCGGCCTATCGACGTGGAAAGTTTGACTCGATTCTGACGATGTTTATGTACATCTTCCTCGCCTTTCCCGCAATTATCGCCACGATTGCCATTCTTTCGTTTTGGACACCACGTTCGCTTCTCAAGATCATCATCGTTATCGGCGTCGCATCGATCCCTCTCGTCTACCGAGTAATTCGCACCGCCACCCTCAACGTCGCCACCAAGGACTACGTCATCGCAGCCAAGGTTCAAGGCGCCACGGACCGGCGCATCATGGTTAAGGAGCTTTTGCCCAACGTCGCACCGATTGGTGTGTCATTTCTCCTCATTGGCATCGCGACCGTTGTCGTACTCGAGGGCTCTCTGGCATTCCTCGGACTCTCGGTGAATCCACCCACGCCGTCGTGGGGCAACATGATCAACGAGGCACGAACCATTCTGCAAGTGAATCCATGGCTCGCCATTTTTCCGTCGCTGGCGATGTGTCTTTTCTTGCTCTGTCTCAATTTCATCGGCGACCGACTTCGATCCCACTTTGACGTCACGGAGAGCAAACTGTGAGCCAGTCCCAGCAACTTCTCGTCGTCAAAGACCTCGCGACAACCTTCGACACGCCCCTTGGCCCCTTGCCGGCCGTCGGTGGCGTCTCTTTTAATCTCAATCAGAACGAGACGCTTGGGATCGTTGGCGAGTCAGGTTCGGGCAAGACCGTTTTATCTCGCACCATTATGGGCTTGCAACAACGCCAGAACGTGACGGTCACTGGATCAGTTCTTCTGAATGGATTTGAAGTCGTCGGTGCCAGTGAAGAGGAGAAACGAAAGATTTGGGGCTTGGAGGTCGCAATGATCTTTCAAGATCCCATGACGTCACTTAACCCCGTGATGCGTATCGGCAAGCAGATCGACGAGATACTTCGCGTTCGCTTAGGCATGGACCGAAAGGCGGCCAAAGCTCGCGCCATTGAACTACTGGAGCTTGTAGGCATTTCGTCGCCAGAGGAGCGCTACAGCGTATTCCCCGGTGAACTCTCAGGCGGCATGCGCCAACGCGTCGTCATCGCTACCGCGTTGGCGGGATCGCCGAAGCTGTTGATGGCCGATGAACCAACCACTGGACTCGACGTCACCATCCAGGCGCAGATTTTGAACCTCCTTGAGGAGATTAAGACGAGAATGGAAATGTCGGTCATTTTGGTGACCCACGACTTGGGCGTCGTCGCGACGAGAACGTCGCGCGTCATTGTTATGTACGCCGGGCGAATCGTCGAGATAGGCACCACTCGCGACGTGTTCTCTCATCACCGCATGCCCTATACCCGGGCGCTCCTTGAAGGATCGCCAAAAGTATCCAACCCCTCGCACACGCGCCTGAAGGCAATTCCGGGCCGCCCTCCAAACCTCCTCGATCTTGCCCAAGGCTGCAGTTTCGCACCGCGCTGCTCCTTCGCGACCGACCGCTGTCGTCAAGAGCGCCCGGAACTCGAATCCGCAGGCACACCAGGCCACTCGTTTGCCTGCTGGAATCCCCTTCCCACAACCCGAGGAGCGTCGGCGTGAGCGACAGCACCCAACCTCTTTTAAAGGTTCGAGACCTCAAGGTCACTTTCGGATCCCACGGTCGCAAAGTCTTTGCGGTGGCCGGCATAGATTTCGACATCTATGAAGGTGAGACGCTCGGACTCGTTGGTGAGTCGGGTTGTGGCAAATCAACTACGGGCAAAGCACTCATGCGCATCGTCGAGCCCTCCAGCGGCTCAGTGGAACTTGAGGGCACTGAACTTACGACACAAAAGGGGAAGGCCCTTAGAAACATACGTACCCGCATGCAGATGATCTTTCAAGATCCCATCAGTTCGCTTAATCCGCGACGCCGAGTAAAGGACATCGTCGCGGAGCCCCTCGATTGCTGGAAATCCGTCGAGGGCGTCGAGCGCGAAAAACTCGTCAATGATCTGCTCAGCAAGGTGGGGATCGATCCAGAGGTGTACGGCGATCGTTACGCGCGTCAGTTCTCTGGTGGGCAGTGTCAGCGCATTTCCATCGCGCGCTCCCTTGCGATGCGACCCAAATTGCTCATTTGCGACGAAATGGTTTCTGCGCTCGACGTGTCGGTGCAAGCGCAGATTTTGAACCTGCTCGAGGATCTCAAAGCCGAGTACGGTCTGACGCTCCTCTTCATCGCGCACGACCTCGCCGTTGTTAAAAACGTCTCTGACCGTGTGGCCGTGATGTACCTCGGCAAAATCTGTGAGATCGGACCGGCTGACACGCTCTACGACTCGCCAGAACACCCCTACACGAGCTTTCTCTTGGGAGCGGCCTTGGAGGCCGACCCGGATTCACCAGTGCACGGCGAAGTCCTTCAGGGAGAGCCCCCGAGTCCGATGAATCCTCCGAGCGGCTGTCGGTTCCGCACGCGCTGTCCCCATGCCACCGAAAAATGTGCTGCCGAAGAGCCACAACTCGTTGAGATAGCACCGAAACACGAAGTCGCCTGTCACTACCCACTGTCTCTTTCACGAAAACGGCCCGCCACCTGAAGTACTTCAGATGACGGGCCCTCAACGTAACGTCGTTATTCGCTTGGTGCGTCGCCGCTTTCTACTTCGCCGGTGACTTCTTCGACCTCAGCGGGTGCAACTTCGCCAGCGACCTCGAGCGTTGCTGTTTCGTCGGACTCTTCAGGTGACTTGGGTGACACTTCCGTTGCGTACTCTGCCCACGCGGCCTGTGCCTCGGTCTCGGGCGTAAATTCACCGTATTCCAGCGAGCCAATGTAGTTGCCCTCGCTGTCGTAGGCGTGTGAACCAAATGCTTCGCGGTACTCCTCGGAGACCTCGCCACCGTCAGCGGCCTGCTTGATCGAGAGTGAAATGCGGCGGCGAGCGGTGTCGAGTTCGATGATCTTGACCCACAGTTCCTCACCGGCCGTCACGACCTGCTCGGGCGACTCGACGTGGTGCGCGGCCATCTCAGAGATGTGCACGAGTCCTTCAATGCCCTCGCCTACTTGGATGAAGGCACCAAAGGGCACCAGCTTTGTCACGCGGCCATAGACCAACTGGTCAACGGCGTGAGAGTCGGCAAAGACCTGCCACGGGTCTGACTGTGTGGCCTTAAGGGACAGAGAGATGCGCTCTTTGGAGAAGTCGACGTCCAACACCTCAACGTCAACTTCGTCACCAACAGTAACCACCTGACTCGGGTGATCGATGTGCTTCCAGCTGAGCTCTGAGACATGAATGAGTCCGTCCATGCCACCAAGGTCCACGAAGGCACCAAAGTTGACGACCGAAGAAATAACGCCGTGACGACGCTCGCCGGGCTTAAGATTCGACAGGAAATCGCCGCGCTGCTCTTTTTGAGTCTCTTCGAGCCACGCGCGACGCGACAGCACCACGTTGTTGCGGTTGCGGTCGAGTTCGATGATCTTGGCCTCAACGGTCTTGCCGATGTAGGGCTGCAGCTCGCGCACGCGTCGAAGCTCAACGAGCGACGCCGGCAAGAACCCACGAAGACCGATGTCGACGATAAGACCACCTTTAACAACTTCGATGACGACACCCTTGACGACCTCGTCACGATTCTTGAGCTCTTCGATGTTCGCCCAAGCCTTTTCGTACTGTGCCCGCTTTTTAGAAAGGACCAGTCGACCTTCCTTGTCTTCCTTTTGAAGGACGAGACACTCAATGCGCTCGCCCAAGGAGACGATTTCCGAGGGGTCGACGTCGTTGCGAATAGAGAGCTCGCGCGAAGGTATGACACCTTCGGACTTAAAGCCAATATCGAGAAGAACTTCGTCGTGGTCAATTTTGACAACGGTGCCGATGACGAGGTCACCGTCTTCGAATTCGAGAACGCTGTCGCCGACGAGGGCTGCGAGGTCCGTGCCAATCAGGTTGTCTTCGGTGATGACGCGCGGAATGTAATTTCCTGCTTCGTCAAAGGTTCCCATTTGCTGGGTGGAGAGGAGGCTCGTGCCGTCCGACATGCGTACTTCTTTCGTTTGACCACACCGGGGCCTAACTAGTCAATGGGGCTGGGTCGCCGGTGTTAACCCAGGTGTCAACCCTACCACTCGGGCCTCTAGCCCTTTGCGGCCGCCCAATTTTCGCCCCAGTGAAGTGAAATCTCAAGGGGCACGCTCAACGACGCCGCGTTGGTGAGCGCATCGATCATGATGGCGCTGACCTGGTCTTGTTCGCTCGGTGGCGCCTCGACAATGACTTCGTCGTGCACCTGCAAGATGAGACGCGCTTGAAGATTCTCCGCGCTCAGTCGGTGGTCCAATCGGACCAGTGCGGACTTAAAGACGTCTGCGGCGAGCCCTTGGATGCCGGCGTTCATAGCTTGGCGTTCCGCCGCTTGGCGCTGCGGCCCGACGGCCGTGGCAAAATCGGGAAATGGCCTGATGCGACCAAACTCGGTGCGCGAGTAACCCTGATTGCGAATCTCTTTAATAATGGAGTCCATGTAGTTGCGCAGACTCGGGAACCCGTCGAAGTACTTATTGATGATCTCTCTGGCGCTACTCACCGGAATGCCCAGGCGCTGACTGAGTCCGAACGCCTCCATCCCGTACGCCAGTCCGTAGGAGACTGCCTTGGCCTGTTCGCGTTGCTCATTGGACACCTCAGCTGGCGCGACGCCAAAGACCGACGCCGCAATGGTGCGGTGTACGTCTTCATGAGACTCAAACGCCGCCAACAGGCCCCGGTCTTGAGACAGGTGGGCCAAGATTCGCAGTTCAATCTGGTTGTAATCAGATACCGCGAAAAGCCAGCCTTCAGTTGGTACGAAGGCGTAACGCAAGCGGCGACCTTCTTTAGAGCGAACGGGGATGTTGTGAAGATTGGGATTCTCCGACGACAGTCGTCCGGTACGCGCAACCGTCTGCATGAATCGAGCGTGAATGCGTCCATCGGGACCCACCGCACTGATGAGTGGCGCACCATACGTGCTTCGAAGTTTCTCGACTTCTCGGTACCGCAAGATCAGCGGCACGATTTTATGTTCGTCTTGAATAGCTTCAAGGCTCGTCGCGTCAGTGGAAAATCCGGACTTAATCTTTTTCACCGCGGTCAGTCCAAGTTCCTCAAAGAGCACTGTTTGAAGTTGTTGAGGCGAGTTCACCTTGAATTCGTGACCCGCGACCTTTTGGATCTCCGTGTCCAGTTCTCGGGCTTCGGTGGCGAACTCGTCAGCGATGGTCTTTAACAACTCAACGTCGACACGAATGCCAGTCGCCTCCATGCGGCCAAGTACCGCGACCAATGGCAACTCGATCTCGTCGTACACGCGACCGAGCTCCCAGCGAGTGATCTCCGCACGAAGCACGTCACGTAGTCTCGCCACCAACGAAACGTCGCGCACCAACGTCTCATCGCTCGAGGCGCTAAAGAGTGACGGCTTGGTGTTGTCAATAGGTTCGTCCAAGAAACGATGCGCGACGTCAGCGAGTTCGTAGTGCCCACTCGTGGCGTCAACCAAAAAGGCCATGATCGAGGTGTCGTCCACGGGGTCAGCTAAGGAAACGCCTCTCTCCTCGGCCTGGCGAAAGAGCGTCTTCACGTCATGTCCCGTAATCGCGGTCGTTGCGACCGCGCCAAAGAACTCATCAAGGTCGGCCACCGCGACAGTCCCGACAGCCGCGTTGAGTACTGCGACGCGATCCTCGTTGTACGTAACGATCGGAACCGCATCGCCTTTCAACACGTCCTTCAACGAAGAGCCCTGCTTCAGGGCAGGTGTCTTCTTCACAGGCGGGGCGGCTTTGATCTCTTGTTGGCCCCCAGGCTCACCGAGCAGACCTTGTTGGATCAATTTGTTAACGCGCGTGCGCATTGAGTTCATTTCAAAACGCTCAAAGAACGCATCAATCTCTTGACGGTTCCAACCGCCAAAGGTGAGATCGTCCAACGTGAAATCAAGTGGTACGTCGCGAATGAGACGCATCACCATTTCGTTATTGCGGGCACGATCCTCGAACGTGGCAAGGTTCTCTCGAAGCTTTGGGGTCATGCTGTCCAGATTCTTATAGAGCTCATCAAAGTCGCGGTACTGGGCGAATAACTTGGCTGCAGTCTTCTCCCCGACGCCCGGAACGCCGGGCAAGTTGTCCGAGGTGTCACCACGCAGCGCCGCGAGCATGGGATAGCGCGCCGACTCAATGCCACAACGTTCGAAGATGCCTGCCTCGTCGTACAGCGAGTAGTCCGACACGCCGCGGCGGTTATAGAGCACCTTGATATAGGGATCTTCAACGAGCTGAAACGTGTCGCGATCGCCTGAGACGACCACGACGGGAATCTTCAAATCACGTCCCCATGTCGCCAGCGTGGCTAGAACATCGTCCGCTTCAAAGTTCGATACGCCCAGCACCGGGATGTGAAGCGTCTCGCACATGGTACGAATGAGATCGAACTGAGGGTCGAGTTCGGGAGGCGTTTCGGCGCGCCCCCCTTTGTAGTCCTCGGTTAAGGCATCGCGAAAAGTTCCACCCGGAAGGTCAAAGGCCACGGCCATTGCGCGAGGGTTCTGCGAACCAATGAGCGACACCAGCATCGAAGCAAATCCGTGCAGCGCGTTTGTGACCAGGCCTGACGAGGTCTGAATATCCGTTGGGAGTGCGAAGAAGGCTCGAAAAGCGAGCGACATACCGTCCAACAGCAAAAGAGGCCGTTGGTCTTGTGCGTCGTTAGCCAACGAACTCGCCCTTCAAAATCTGCTGCGCCACGTCGCGCATTCTTGTGCGCGCGCGCATGGCGGACTGCTGAATGACTTCAAAAGCAGCTGGTTCGTCGAGGCCACGCTCAGCCATGAGTACTTCTTTCGCCCGCTGGACGATCTGACGTGTTTCAATCTTGTCGTCGGCGTTCGCGACGTCAGCAGTAACGAGCGGTTCGCTTGCGGTGGGATTAAGAATCGCCGCCAACTTGGGGAGGATCTCGCTGCTGCGAAAGGGCTTGACCAAGTAAGCCGCGACACCCGCGTCGCGGGCGCTCTCGATGAGCGTTCGTTGGCTGAACGCGGTGAGTAAGACAACGACGGTCTTCGATCCCATCAGGTGGCGCGCCACTTCGATGCCGTCGAGTCCGGGCATCTTCACGTCGAGCAGCGCCAGGTCAGGTTCGTGTTCCTTAATCATGGCCAAGGCGTCATCGCCGCGCGCAGCTTCGCCCACCACCAAGTAGCCGTCACCTTCGAGGATCTCCTTGAGGTCGAGACGGATGATGGACTCGTCGTCCGCAATTACTACGCGTTTATCCATGCTCGTCCTTCGGTGTCCATTCGTGTAGTAGTTCATCACGTGCGGCCATGAGTTCGCGCACCTCGTGAGCGCGTCGCGCCATTTCGGTATTCGCTACGACCACGTGACGTGAGAGTTCATCGTATTCCCTCGACTGAAGTGGTGTCTCGGATACCAAGGCTCTAATTCGAGCGTCCTCAAGCGCGTCGTTCCACACGGCCACCTGCTCTTCGAGCACGGCCAGGCTTTCGCGGGCTTGCGAGAGCTGGCGTTGAACATCATCTAAACGGCGTTTTACCAGCCGAGAACTCATATTTTCAGTCTAGGACTCGCCTGATGAGTTTTTCGATAGGCGCGTCGCGCCCGCCAGCATCCCACGACTCGGCTCGACGCCGAAACTCACGTCGACCACCGTCGATTCGGCCTCCCCATCTCCCTCGATAACCACGTTGCCAATATCACTTGGTTCGCTTACACAACTTCTCGCCAAGGCACGATGCACGCCGCGAGCAAAGGGCGACTCAAAGAATCCGCCCACGTAGGCCGTGATACCAAATTCCTTGGCTTTGGCAATCAATGTGCGCGCGTTCGCGAGCCCACCCACGCGGGCCGGCTTCACGCAAATCATTGTGGCGGCACCGTAGTTAGCGATGTAGCGGAGATCGCGCGTCGATCGCAGTCCCTCATCGATACTTATTGGCACATCAACCACCGCCGCCAATCGCGCGTGGTCAATGACGTTGCCGACCGCGTACGGCTGCTCGACTGCCGCGACGTCCACGACGTGTTGGATGACGTCGAGTTGGCGTCGAACTCCATCGTCGTCGGTGGCCGAACAGTTGTAGTCCATGATCACGGGGACGCTGAGCGAAGCAAGCCGTTCGAGTGCACTGTCCTCAATGACACCGGGCGCGCACTTGACACGAACGCGCGCCGCCGAGCTATCGACGCGCCATGGAACGTCATCGAGTAACGAAACCGTGGCCTGTGTCGGGGTCTCGAAACATTGTGGCCACAGATCGCCAATCGCGCTCGATGACGCTTTGAGCTCTCGGTCAAGCAGCGCCATCTCTACAAGCGCCATGGCCACGTTCTCCCTAGGAGAACCCGAGCTAAATCGCGCGACGCGGCTCCATTCGGGCAGCGAGCCCTCGCGCGACGCAACCGCTTCGAGTCGCGCGAGGGCACCTCGCACCGCCCTAAGGACCTGCTCCAAACTGGGATCACCATTGAGCGCGTAGGGCTGGGGAGCGACTTCACCAAACCCCAACGCACCATCGCACTCAATACACAAAAAGAGTCGAGCCCGTTCGTTATGAGCTTGTTCGCTCGCACGTATGGCCTGCGCAAGAACGGCATTCTGTTGGTACAGCGAGGTGTTCATCCGTGCCACCTTAGAGTTGCTGCTACCGTGGTCGCCGCAGCCCGGATGGCGGAATCGGCAGACGCGGAGGCCTCAAAAGCCTTTACTCGAGAGGGTGTGTGGGTTCGAGTCCCACTCCGGGCACT
>Ga0208357_1000945_pt1 | contig 22177 bp, 24 predicted proteins | sample NGESurdeep092012_6_FD_184487 | JGI IMG/M metagenome (GOLD analysis project Ga0208357, IMG submission 184487) | Arctic peat soil microbial communities from Barrow, Alaska - NGEE Surface sample F52-2 deep-092012 (SPAdes) | ecosystem: Environmental > Terrestrial > Soil > Wetlands > Peat ... | reverse complement strand
GGGTTATTGAACCCTGAGCAACCTCAGGTTCACTCCCATGGTTGCTCAGCATCGCCCCGTGGCTGAGGGTCCTTCGGGAGACGGGAACTGCCTTCCGGAGCACACGCTATGGGACGACGGGTCGAAATCCGATGGACCGTCGGTACGGTGTTTCTACCCTTGTGCTGACAGGACCAGCACTCCCTCATGGGCGGTGCCATTGAGAGCCATCGGCACGCTCTACGGTGGCGTGGCCCGCAGTACGTAACGGGCGTCGAACCCGTCGTCGGAGTAATCGACGGCCTCGATGCTGAACCCAGTCCGTTCGAACATCACCGCGAGCAACCAAGTGAAGGTGGAGTGCTCGTCGCGCACGTGCTCCTCCATCTCCCAGCGAGCCCAGTCGCCCTCGATCTCCTCGCCGAAGGGTGTGCCCAGGCCTCGATGCGCTCGTCTGCCTCGGCCGGGTTGAAGCCATAGACGACGTCCCACAACCGAAAGACGCCCCCAGGCCGCAAGATGGCGCGCACCCGCCGCAGCGCCATCACCTCCCAGAAGTCAGGCAGGTGATGGAGGGCGTAGCGGGAGTAGACGAAGTCGGCTGGGTCGCCCGTATGGTCGTAAGTGAGGACACCGGTGGCGTCGATTTCGACGTTGCCGATCGCCGCTTCATCGATCTTGTTCCGTAGCCGCTCTCGCATCACGGGCGATACATCGACGGCCACCACGCGTCGGCACACTTGGGTCCCGCTCGATCAGCCCGGCGACGAGGTCGTGCGTCGAGCGCAGGTCGGACGCCCGGACGTCTGGCTCGATGATCGTGAACAAGATGTCGGCGTGGGTGAGCAGGAGACATTTGCGCCGCTCGAGGACGAGGAGGTTCCCGTACCAGTCGTCGCCATCAGGCTCCTGCGTCGCCAGCTGCTCTGGGCGGATCACGTCGAGTAGCTTCTTCGTGCACCGAAGGATCACCGTGCTGATCGTAGGGCCGGTGCCTCGGCGTCGTCGGGGTCAGGCAGCGACCCGCTGGTTCTCGTGAACGAGGCCGCCGAGGCGATCGGTGCGCTGGACCCGGTCGGGAGCTAGAGGGGGAAGGACCGGCGGGTCAGTAGTGCTGGCTGGCGCTGCGAGGGCCAAGGAGCGGTGGGGCCGATGGCGATTGTAGTGGGCCAGCTACTCGGTCAAGACCGACTCCAGGTGTCGCCGCCCGAGCTCAAGCGTCCAGTCCAGGCACTCTCGGCGCAGCGTCCCAACCAGGCGCTCGGCATGGGCGTTCGCCTGCGGCGCCCGGACCGGCGTCTTGATGACCTCCACGCCCTCGGAGGCAAAAACCTCGTCACAGGGCCCGGTGAACTTCGTGCCCCGATCTCGGATGAGGAACTTTCGCTCCGAGAGGACGTCACCGGATCCAAGGAAGAGGTTGCGGGCCTGTTGGGTCACCCAGGGACCGGTCGGGTTGGCGGTGACCCCCGCCAGGTGCACCCTTCTTGTGTCGAGTTCGATGAAGAACAGCACGTAGGGGCGGCGGAAGAACACAGTGTCCACGGTGAAGAAGTCCGTCGCCAGGATCGCGTGGGCCTGGCTCGAAAGGAACGTCTTCCAGTTCGTCCCCCTACGGCTCCCGGCGGGTCCCAGTCCCTCCTCTGCGAGCACCCGTCGGATGGTGGTGGCCGACACTCGGCTGCTGAGGGCCTTGAGCTCGCCTTGGATGCGCAGGTAGCCCCAGCGGGGGTTTTCCCTAGCCAAACGCACGATGAGGGCCCGGGTGTCGGCTGCGATGGGCGGGCGACCCGGACCGCGCCTCGGGTGGGTCCACCTCCTGGCCACCAGCTTGCGGTGCCAGCGCAGCAGCGTCTCGGGGGTCACGAAAAAGGCCGACCACCGCGTGCGTGGCAGGAGCCGTGAGGCCGCCGCGAGGAACACGCGGTCGGCGTCGCCGAGCTTCGGCCGGGCGACCTGGCGGCGCAGGACGGACGGCTCGTGACGGAGCACTACCAACTCGAGGTCTTTCGATCCCTCAGAGCGGAAGCGGAGCACCACCAGCGACAGGACGCGCCGAGCCACGACGTAGAAGATGGACAGAGTCAAGCCCACAGCCTCCCCGAGACAGGTCGAGTCCGGGAACGATAGCCGGGGTCCTGTCAACGGCGCCGTCGGTGAGACAGGGACGCCCTGCTCATACGGGCTACCGGTTTCTGGTACCCCACACGCCAAGTACACGTTGGGGAAGCTGGCGAGCGCCTTCGCGTCGGTCTGACTGGCACCGACACCCCATGAAGCTCGACTTCCGACTCCGATGCCGTCAGCTTGGAGGCACCAGGGCGCCGTTGACCGAGGTCCAGCCCGATGGGAGTGAGGTCGGTGTGCCCCTGAAGCCGCCGGACACGACACCCGTGAGGTTCGCGCCGGCGAGGTTCGTTCCCTCCAAGTCGGTGTTGGAGAGGTTGACACCGTTGAAGTCGGCGCCGGCGACCAACGCGCCGGCGAGGTTAGCGCCGCTGAAATCGGCGTCGGTTGCTGTAGGCGCGATAAAGGACGCCTTCCGGAGGTCGGCGCCGGAGAAGTTGGCGTGGGTCAGGTCGGTGCCGAGGAAATCGGCGCCGGACATGTCGGCGTTCACCAGATCAGCAGAGGAGAGGTCGGCGGTGATGAGGTTGGCGCCGGAGAGGTCGGCGCCGGAGAGGTTTGCACCGGCCAGATCGATTTTGGAATAGTCCGCGCCGGCCAGGTCCGCGCCGGCCAGGTCCGCGCCCGAGAGATCGGCGCCGGGCCCTGCCAGGTACCCGTCGACGACGCTGGATTCAAAGGGGAACTGGGCCGGCACCGTCGTGATGCCGCCGGAGGTCACGCCCGTCATGACGGCGCCGGTGAGGTCGGCGTTCGTGAGGTCAGTTCCGGTGAGGGTGTCGTCGGTGAGGTCTGCTCCGGCCAGGTCGACGCCTGTCAGGTCCTGGCCGGCCAGATCGACGCCGGCCAGGTCGACACCCGGCCCCGCCAGGTACCCGTCGACGACCCGGAACCCAAAGGCGAACTGGGCCGGCACCGTGGTGATGCCGCCCGAGATCACACCGGTCATGGTGGCACCGTTGAGGTCGGCGCTCGTGAGGTCAGTGTCTTTGAGACTCGCGTCGTAGAGGTTCGCGTACGCCAGATCAGCACCGGTGAGCATGGCGGCGGTGAGCGTGCCGCCGGAAAGATCGACGCCGAGGAGATCGGCGTGCGCCAGGTTCGCTCCGGACAGGTTGGCCTCCTTCAGGTCAGCGCCCTCGATGTCGACGTGCTGGAGGTCCGCACCGCGGAGGTCGGCGCCGGCGAGGTCAGCTCCCGGGTACAGCAGGACGCCGTCGACAGGCACGCCGGGAACGATTGCCGGACTGGGTGACGAAGGCTTGCTCCAGGCTGCGGCAACCTGGGCGGCGATCGTGAAGGTGTACCGAGTTCCGTTGGCGAGACCGCGGACGGTGCAGGTGGTCGGACCCGTCGTGGTGCAGTGGCGGCTCCCCGGCCGAGAGGTCACTCGGTATCGGTCGACCCCCCCGCTGCCGCTCGACGCCGGGGCCCTCCAAGAGACGGTCGCTTGGCCGTTGCCGGCGACGGCCTGCAACGACCGGGGGGCGCTCGGTGGGGAAGCGGTCGCCGCCTCGATCGATGACGTACCGCCCAGTATTGCCGCGGCCGAGATCAGGCTCGCCACGATCCCGGAGCCTACCTCGCGTCCGTAGCGCATGGCGCTGGACCCCTTTCCTCCTGACGACGCTCCCGCTGCCTCCCCGCCGGTGACCGGCTGGGGGCGCGCATTACAGTCTCTTCATGAGGAATCGTACGCGGAACGGGGGGGCAACGTGAGGAGGAGCGTCCGAACGCCAACCAGGCGAAATCACCTGGCACTCGCTGGGGCGCGGGCAGTCGTGACTGCCATGCTGGCGGGCACGATCGCCTCGGTGGGTCTGGTTGCGATCTCCGGCCAAGCCGGTGCCGCGGTCAACTACGTGACCGACCCCGCATCGTTGGTCAATCCGTTCGTCGGCACCGCCAGCGCTACGGGGTCGACGCCCAATACTTTTGTGGGAACCGAAACCAGCGGCAACGCCTTCCCCGGAGCAGACGTGCCCTTCGGGATGGTCCAATGGAGCCCCGACACCCCGACCCGAATTGAGACCGGCGGGTACGACTACGAAGACACGTCGATCATCGGTTACAGCTTGACCCACCTCTCTGGCACCGGTGGCCCGGCCGAAGGCGATGTCCCCATCCTGCCGGTGGTGGGAACCGTGCCGGCGGACCCCGCCGGCGCCACCGAGCCCCTGGTCCACGATGACGAAGCCGCTTTACCCGGCTACTACAGCCTCGTGGCTGGTGGGGTGAGAACGCAGCTCACCGCCACCACCCGGTCGGGCATGGCCACCTTCACCTTTCCCAGCGCTTCACAAAACGGCACGCTCCTCTTCAAGGTGTCGGACAGCGCCAACACCGCAACGGCGAGCAACTTCCACGTTGTCAGCGGCACCGAGCTCGACGGTTCGGTGACGACCAGCAGTTACAGGATGTACTTCGACATGGTCTTCAACCGGCCGTTTACCTCCTCAGGGAGTTGGAGCACCAACGGCAAGGGCGGGGACGTGACCTTTGATACCGCACCGGATCCTGTGGTGCAGGCCAAGGTCGGTATTTCCTACGTGAGCACAGCCGACGCCGTGCTCAACCGGCGCGTCGAGAACCCTGGCTGGAACTTCCAGTCGGTCAGGAAGGCCGCCCACCAGATGTGGAGTTCCCTTCTGGGAAGAGTTCAAATTGCCGGTGGCACCAAAGTTCAACAAGCGATCTTCTATACCGCCCTCTACCACTCGTTGCTCCAGCCCAACGTGTTCAATGACGTGAACGGTGCGTACATGGGATATGACGGGAAGGTCCAGAAAGTCGATCCGGACCAGACGACCGAATATACGAACTTCTCCGAATGGGATATCTCCCGGAGTGAGATTCAACTCCTGTCGCTCCTGGTGCCGAACAGGATGGACGACATGATCACATCCATGCTGAACGACTACACGCAGACCGGTCACCTCCCCAAGTGGTCGGAGGACGACTCTGAGGGCTATGCGATGGTGGGAGACCCGGCAGACGACGTCATCGCTGACGCGTATGCATTCGGGGCTCGAAACTTCAACGTTCATCAGGCGCTGGATGACATGGAGAGACAAGCTGACGTTCCGAGCGTCTTCCGTCCTGGCCTCGACTACTACGAGCGCGATGGCTATCTTCCGATAAACGGGAAGTACAAGTGTTGTGATGCCAACGCACCGGTGTCGACGCAGGAGCAGTACAACGTCGATGACAACTCCGTCGCCGAGCTGGCCAGCGAGTTGGGAGAGAATCAAGTTGCCAAGAAATTCGCGACCCGTGCCCAGAATTGGCAGAACGTCTTCGATCCTGCCAGCGGGCTCATGCAGCCGAAGCTTCTCAACGGTGCATTCGAGCCGGGGTTCGGTCCCCAGCCGGGGTTGGGCCCCCACCCTTTGAATGGCTTCACCGAAACCGACTCCTTCGTGTCGACGACCATGATCCCCTTCGACGTCAAGGGCCTCGTCGACGCCGAAGGTGGAGATCAGGCCTGGATCGCGCTCCTCAACGGTCTGACCTCGAGCGTCGTGGCCGACGGTACCAGCCAGGTCCAGATGGGCAACGAGCCGTCGTTCGGCGTCCCTTGGGAATACGACTACGTCGGCGTTCCCTTCAAGACCCAAGAGGTCGTACGGGAGATCCAGGACCAGGTCTATGCCGACAGCCCCACCGGTCTGGCCGGGAACGACGACCTCGGAGAGACGAGCTCGTGGTACGTGTGGTCCGCTCTCGGCGTGTACCCGGAGAATCCCGGGTCGTCCGAGGTCGTGCTCGGGAGCCCGCTCTTCAAGGACATCGTCTTCCACCTGGGCGATGGCAGGACCATCACCGAGAATTCCCCCGACGCCGCTGACAACGCACCGTACGTACAGAGTCTGACCGTCAACGGGACGAGCTGGACGCGGACCTACCTCAGTTCCAGCGTCTTCACCAAGGGCGGGACATTGGACTGGACACTCGCCACCTGGCCCAGCACCACGTGGGGCGCTGCAGCCAAGGATGCGCCACCGTCGAGCACCGAGGGGTTGCTCCCCGCGCTCGGGTACGTGTCCAACAGCAATGGCGAGAGTGTCGCGGACCCCGGATCGAGCGTGAACATCTCGCTAGGCGTCCAGAGCATGTCCAAGGTTTCCCAGCACATCAGCTGGAGCGCGAAGTCGGAGTCCCGCTCCAGCATCGCCGTGGAGCCGGCTGCCGGAACCCTGACAGTCAAGAGCGAGTCCAAGTCCGCGGAGACGATCCATCTCCACGTCCCGGCGACCACGCCGGCAGGGACCTACACGGTGACCTTCGCCCTTCACGCGGCCAACGGCACCGCTCTTCCCGACGTCGTCACCGAGGTCGAGGTTCCTTGAGCCGCAAGGAGGTCTGGCGTACTTCGGCCTCGCGTCCTTGATCCGGTGGTGGTGGTGCGATGTCGTTCACCATGGCCAGGACGTCGGGACCGGGCCGGCACACCTGCGGCCACGTTCAAAAGCTGAGACGATCAAAACGTAAGATACGAACGAAACGTCATTTTGCGAAAATCGTCCCGAGGCTCCTGCGAGTACGTGATCATCCGAGAATCTCCTGGCCAGGGCTCTTGGTTGACCAGATGAGGGACTCGAACTCGACGGCCGCCGACAAGGAGCAGGGTCAACCACGTGGTCGTCAGCCGGGTCGCTCTTGGTGGAGAACCGAATAGCGGGCCGAGCGGGAGTCGGGCATCGCTAGATGGCCCTCGGTGGGTGTGTTCGGTTGGGACGATGGACCACGGAGACGGCGGTCGTGGGAGAGAACGGCCGCGGTGACGACCGCAAACATGCGGGCATCAGCCGTTGAGATCTCACGTCCGCCCTCCTCGTCCACACCGAAGAAGCTCGGCACCAGGTGAGCGGCATGGGGCCAGCCGTAGCGGATGGCACGGTCCCTGAACTCAAGGGGAACGCTGTCGGGATCGTCGAGAGTGCACGCCAAGGTCTCGGCCTCGAACGGCCACGGCGCGGCGGGATCAAGGTGCTCGAGGTCGGCTTCGACCACCTCGCCGGGGAAGATGGCGAGACCGGGCTGGATGCCGGCGTTGCCCATCACGACGGCCTTGACCCGTCGCCGCTCGCCGTCGAACACCACATCCACAACGAAATCAATGTCGTCGGCCCAGCGTCGCCACGGTGTTGCCTCGGCGTAAATCGGGACCTGGTCGAAAAGGACCTTCCAGTCGGCCGGGGAGGGCGGATCGCTCGGCTGGCGTCGGCCCGACATAGATCCGACGAAGGAGTCGAAGATGTCCTCGGCCTCGGCGGCCGGCACGATCTCATCGACGAGCGGAATGAGATTGAGGCCCGGCCGCCGGCGGAGCTCGGCGGCCACCAGGTCGCCCAGACCGACGGCCGCCAGGATTCGCACGGGGCGTCCCGGGGGAAGCGAGCCCGCTGGCTTGGTGAGCGCGCTCTCCACCGCTTGGGTCAGGGCGCCCCCGACGTCTTCTGCTACCGAGAGGCCACGGATGAGGCCGGTATCGACGTCGAGGATCAGGGCGGCAACCACCACCGGCTGGTCAACTACCCGCACGGCATGCGACACATCTCGACTCATGACCATCCAGGTAATGGGCGCCACCGGTTCGAGGATAGGTGACTTGTCGGGCGGACCCGCTCATGACACGGCCGGTTCCGAGCGCCGGTTCTTGGGAATATTTTGGGAATCAAACCCCTCAGATTCCCAAGACGACCGGCCACGGGACAGACGGGAGATGCCGGCTGAACTGCCCAAACGTCACGGGAAGTCACTGGCTGGACAGGCTCGATCCGATTCCTAAACCGAGTCAGCGCAGGTTCGATTCCTGCCGGGGGCGCCCGAAAACCGTGGTCGAGAGCGTTTCGAGCGATTTGAGCCTCTCCCGAAAAGGCCCTCTGGGAATATTTTGGGAATCTTCGCTACGTCTAGTCGATGCGCGGGCACCTCGAAAAGGTGGGTAAGTACGTCTGGCGAGCCAAGGTGCTCCTCGGTACCGAGACCAGCGGTCGGCGCCGATAGGGGGGCGGAAACGCTCGGACGGCTAACCAATCTGTACGAGAATTCGTTTCAGATCAGCGAGTAACCGAGAAAGTCGGCGGTTGCATCCAGCATCACCCGCAGGCCAGGATCCGAGAGCGGACGATGAAAGGTTGGATGGCTGGGCATGCGGTCGGTAGCTCGTTCAAAGACGGCCACGCTGTGCCCGGGCCCGAAGTTGCTTGCGGTGTAGTGGATTCCGTCGAGATCGGGGTAGTCGTCGTAGATGGCCTGTGCCCATTGCCGCGACCGGCGCCGATCTCCCGAGCTAATCGCTTGGTTGGCGTTCGCGCGAGTAGGCCAGGCCCCAGTCAAGTCGAGAAGTACAAGGGGGGCAGTGGGGGTGAATGCGACAATCCACGGGGTTCGGTCGTGCGGGTCGATGGTTCGAGTGTCGTGAAACGCCTCTGCCAAGCAAGCTTCGGGGGCAGGCCTGCCTTCGCCTGGAGGTCTGCGGATGGCGCCATAAAGAATGCCCCGATCTTGGAGGCGGCGAGGTGGGCTGTGGTGATCGAATCGCATGGTCGCGAGCGGACCTACGTGACGGAACTGGTCCCACGTGACTGGGTGGTCACCTCCTTGACGGTAGATCCGCCATATTCGCTCGTCGGGCTCAACGGCGATCGTGTCGGAGGTGCGAAGGACCGGTAGGGGACGCCCAGGGGGATCGAGTATTGCCATTCGCGGACTAAAGGTCGCGGGCGATCTCGATGACGGGAGCGGGATCCCCAGTGGATTTGAGCCACTCCAGCGGAGAAAGTTGCTCACCCTCAAGCTCTAAGTCAGGAAGGGGCGTGGTCAGCCACCTCTGTACGGCGACAGGATGCAGAGTCGGCGGTAGAACGACGAGAACCTGATCGAGGCCTCTAACTTGTCCATCGGCGCCGAACTGGAAGATCGGTATACGCCAGGCGCGTCCGACCTTGACGCCATATAGGGTCCGATTCGTGAGGCGTTGACGCACTCGACTTGGATCGACAGCCATTAACTGACCTGCTTCGGACACTGTCAATGAATTAGTGATTAGCCCGGCGAATTCCGCTGCCGTTCGGGCCGCCGCTCCACCTCGTTTCGCCTCGCCCGAAACGATCACACCTTCGCGAACCAGCTCGGCCATTTCCGGCTCGGTGAACTGGCTTTCGGCCCGCTTGAGGTCGGGTCTTGGCTGATTCTCCAAGGTGTCTGTCAATAGTTCGAGGAAGGTATCTACACTAAGTCGCGGGTTGCTGCGACCGACGAGTGCTACGAGCCGTCCCTCATGAACCAGTGCGTTGCGAATCAAGGTCAATAGTTGGGAGTTGTCTCTAGGCGATTGAGTCAGCATTAGGCGCAAGAGGACCTCGGATTTTCCCGAACCGAACCGAGTGCTCACTGCGGCGTCGCTTAGTTGCGTGATTTCCTCTAGATCGAGCAATTCCACCTGGATTCCTCGCAGGTTCTCCTCAATCAGGTCTGCGACCGCCTCCCTGGGCTCCTGAGCACTCACGGCATGAGTTTACAGGAGATGACAGGCGTCCGTCGCCCCGGGGCGCGGCTGTTGTCCATGGCCACGAAGAACTATCCGGTTTTGGCCAGGCGGGCTCAACCAGAAGTACCCACCCCTCGGAGCGGATGTCGGGCGAATTCAAGGAGCTCAGAATTGAGATTGGTGAAGCCCCGGAGCAGAGTCATGACCAGATAGGGTCAAGAAGAATCAAGGGAATCGGTCATCCACTCGATGAGCTCTACCCTCGTCAGTTGGGTCGACAGAATCGGGCGGAGTGGTGGATGCGATTCGACAATCAATTCACCGGCTAGTCAGCATCGGGTTGGCGACGCGAACTAGCGCTCGCAATCTCTGTTACATATTCGGCGAAGTAGGGATCTTTCTCTTCGTGTGGATAAGCCGCTTCGTATCGTTCAACAACTTCCTCGGGCGTTGCGAACTTGCAGCGAGGCCAGAGGCCGATCATGCAGCGCGGTCGTTCAACCAGTCAATCTTCAGTTCGTTTTGATCGGCAACTGACTTGACCGCTTCGACAACCGCATGCGTCAGTCGCTTGATGGAGTCGACGTCCCGTGTGCCGGTAGCGCGAATGTCTTGTAATACGAGAAACGATCCTCCCACCACGATCAGGGTTGCCTGCGGCTCGCCCTGCATTTCCAGAAGCTCGGCAACCTCTCCGAGGTGTTGCAGAATGTCGGACTTGTTTGAAAAGTTGGTCAGGCAACGTGCCGCCAGAGGCCGCGACGATCAATCCAGATATTTCGGTTGGCGAACGGTCGAGCAGCGCCCTGAGCTGCTGAAGCGATCATCCGAGGGGTACCTGGGGAGCACCAGGGTTCGGAGAGCGGGGGAATCGCAGAACACCACCTCGGATTGGGAATCCCTCCTTCGTCAGCAACCGTCTCGGCAGTAGCGGCAAGCAGATTGTCCAGCCGTTCGTCGCCCGTCTGAGGAGGCCGAGGGCTACGAAACGACAGTTCGGAATCAGGGTCGCCGGCGAGGAAGACGGTTCGTGTGTACGACTACACGCGAACGAGGTTCGATACATTCTGAACCGCTGACCAATACCGAGGCTCCAGGTGTCCCAGCAGTCCTGTACCTAGCCTCTTAACCTTCAACCTGACGTGCCATCTCAATCAGGTCGAGAGCCCCGGTCGCTTGCTCCGTGGTCGAATCGCTGTCTGAGGAGTGCTCAAGCGCTTCGGAACGATCATCTGAGGCACGTCTCACGATCGTTGTGATCTTGGGTGCCCCTTCGCCCTCTTGCACAAGACGGGCGCGTTCTATGAACGGCTCGATCGTTCTGAAGAATCGAATCCTATTCCTGACGCAGAGGTCGATCTCGTAAGCTCTATGGTCGAACTCAAAGGCAATTGCCTCAGCGCCGTCACTGCCATCAATGTCATCAATCCGTGTGATCCGAATGGCCATTCGACTAGAACTCTACCAATTGGCCAACTGAGTCAGCTTTCATGGACGCCCAGCGTCAATCCACTCTTGCACTTTGACATCACCAACGCGGCGGGCAGTTGGCATCTCGGCCCAGGCTCGGAATCGAACCTTGTCCTCGGCATCGAGACCAGAAAACAGCGTTTTGGAACTCGTGCCTGCTGAGGTATTGCCAGCTCGTGATCTGGAGGCAGAGTCTCCTCGACCGGCCTTCCTGCCTTTCTCTATGAACGGGGCGAAAGCGCTTCGAAGTTTCTCTGCATTTTCCGCACTCAAGTCGATTTCGTACGTGTTCCCGTTCAGGGCAAAGCTAATGGTCTCGTCAGCTTCACCACCATCAATGTCGTCGGTCAGTTGAACGATGACTGTCTGCGCCATACCTTCATCCTAGTCAGCGATCTAAGGGCAGCCAATCTGGTCCGCAGAAAGGCATGAGCCCCGGAAGCTCAGGCGCCTCCGGGCAGGGGTTATTCGCTCCGAGAGTCGTGGCCTTCCGTCACAGACTGTGTGGTGAGCGTGCCGCTGCCTACCGGCATCGGTCGTCTCAATCAGATCCACAGCGTGAGAGCGAACCAGGTCTTTGGTGTGGGGCGGAGAAGGGGATCGGGGGGATACCGATTCAGACCTGTGGCCGAGCCGTTCGAGGACAGGGGGTGCGGAACCCGAGTATTGCCACTGTCGGTCGTGATGTACACCTTCGGCGAAGGCCCGTAGCTCAGGATCGTGCCGTTCTCATTGCCGAAGAGGCTCGGCGGGTGGTACGGGCTGTGATTGACCAGGCGCGCAAGCTTCAAATCGGAATGTCGTTTTGAATGGACGGACCAGAAGGAACCGCATGCGGCTCGATGCTGATGCCTTCGAGTCCGGCCAGGAGAACAAGGAGACCGAGCAGGGCGAGGTAGTCCGAAGGGTGCGTGCGCGGATATCCATTGATCAGATCCGGGAGTATCGGAAAAAACAGCGCCAGAAATACACCGACTTGAATGAGCCGGCCCGCCCAGTCCTTCCTTTCCAATGTCAGGAAGGTCAAGGGAATGAAGAGGACGGCGTAATAGGCCCATGCGAACGTGAAACACAGAATCATCCCAACCAACAATGGTGCCGTAAGCCAGATGACCCGTTCTCCTGGGCCACCAAAGGGCCGCGACCACATGCGGCGACAAGCATCCACACAGACGAGTCCAGTCGCCACGCGGACGAGGGAGACGGCTGGCGTTGGGAACGAAAGAATATGCCCTACTCCACTGATCGACATGTTGACTGGTGCCACGTTGTTCGACCCGAAGGTAGCGATCACGTCATGGAGAAACGTTGCAGGGCTCCCACTGATCGTGATCACCAAGAAGGCCAAGGCGGTAAGGACTGTGGGTATCAGAACGGCTACGGCCACACACCGCCATAAGCGATGGAGGGCCAGCACGAGCAAAAGCGGCAACAGAAGTGGCTTGATCGTAAGGGACACACCGAGTGCGATGGCGGCAGCAGTCGGGTGGCCACGGTCAACGGCGAGGAAAAACGCGGCGGCAAGAGGAACAAGTAGCAAGGTAAAGTTTTCGTAGTTCGAGGCGATGCCCACCTGGCCCGATACGGCTAACACCACTGCAAACCCGGCCACGCGACGGGACCCAAGTGACTGCCTGGTGATCCGGGTAATGGCCCAGAAGGCATAACCGAGTCCCAGAAATTGGGCGACATAAATGACAAGCCGAGCCAGGCGAAGTGACAGGGCCGCCAGCGGAAAGACGAAAATCAGGCTCCCTGGCAGATAGACGAAATCGCCCCATTTCGTGCGGTGATGGAGCAGGGCATGACCAGCGGCCCAGACGTTCGCAAAATCGAGACCGAAGATACCGCGGCGGTAGTACTGGTAAAGATCGAACATCGCAATGGGGACGAAAAGAATCCACGTCGTCCTGGCCAAGGCGTCAGCGTGCTGAATTTCGTCGACCAACCGGGACAGCTCGTCCCGCCATCGACCTGCCCTGATGGATACTTCCGCCAGTTCCATTAGCCTTGTCTTCGTCTGAGCCAGGTCCGGCCATGGCCGCAAATCCGGATCGCGCCACGTGACAGGTCGATCGCCAGCTCCTGACAGGTGCCAAGATTTGAGATCTGGCCGCCTTCTACGGTCTACAGCTAGGACACGCCTTCTGCAGTCCGTGCTTGATCGACAAACGGCAGGAGCGCCCTTCGAAGATCACGGGCATTGAGCTCTGATAGCTCAATCTCATAGGCCGATCCGTCCAGGCCAAAAGTGACGGTTTCGTCGGCCTCGGATCCGTCCAAGTCGTCGACCAGGTCGATGACGACACCCCGGTGAATGCGTCGCATGATGCGCATGAGCCTGCCCTATCCTCCAACGTGATTCCACGGACGAGCCGTATCGAATGAATGAGGCATACCTCGTGAGGCGCAGGGTCTGGCGACGGGAGATTGATCCCGATTCATACGAGTGACGTTTCCCAATCGCATTTGTCCAGCCCCCCGGCCCGCTCGTAGCGGGACCTCGCCCCAGCAGGATCTTGCAACGGGGGACTCACACGCTGGTCACACAAGGCTGACCCAACTCTCCTGAGACAACGGACTCCGTGACTGGACGTGAGGAGGAGTGTGCTTGCCGGGCATCGTGCCGGTGTGGAAGGCCAGGGACCCCTTAGCTTTCTGGCCGGCCAGGTCGGTGAACACTGAGGTGGGTGTGGGAGCGGTGGGCCATGTGGTTCACCTGGGTCCAGACATCCAGAACGAAGGGTTGATCGACTTCGGAGCACACGACCAGGGCGGCCGGCCACCGGGTGGCGATCCAGCGTTGGGACGGTTCTGGAATCTCCGCCACCACGGCTGCGCTCCAAATGTCGCCCGCCAGCAGGGCCCGAGCCAGAGGTTCTTCCAGGTCGAGGAGCCCGGCACCTGATTGCCAGACGCTGATCCCGCCGGAAAGCCAAAGGGGAGCGACCAGGTGAAATTTCCTGGCCAGCCGTTCGCCGGGCATGGCGCGGATGCCGACCAGAATGGTTGCGCTAACAAGGGTGGTGTCGGGCGTGACATCTGTCGGTTTGTGCAACCGGAGAATCGGAGCGGTGCTCAACGCCGACGAGATACGGGATGGCCACCCACGTTTAGGTCGTATCGCTCCACCCTGCGATCATCTGATGGCGCGCTGACGCGGTGCTCACAGCCAGGTCACACTGCCTTGTGATCCCCGTAGAAAGGCACTCAGCGAGGTAGTTCACCAGCCAGAAGATGCTTTTCCACCCCTGACGGCCACGGCGGACGAAAGATTCCGGCTGCCCGCTGGCGTGACCGGAAGAGGTTCGTGATGTAGTTCATCCGGTCAGCGAAGCTGCCCCAATTGGCGGCCCTCGTCTTGTTGGTCTTGCCGTCCGAGATGTCGTAGCACGTCAGTACGGCTTGGAGCTCAGGATTAGCCACCTGACGAAGCACGGATGGGAAGGACAGGGTGCCGTTGCCGTCGAGCGACGGAACGGGCTGACCGACCCTCAACGCCACAGTTTCCTCGCCTCTGGGAATATCGAGAACCAGGAAAAACCGTGTGGCGAAGAGGGAATACAAGGTCGAGAAAGGAGCCGCCATTCCTCGACCGAGGACCGCCATGAGCCCTCGTTTCGGACCTCGCATGATCCGGTGCAGCCAGGAGAGAGTGAAGAAGCTGAGAGTGGCGGTCAGGTAGGTGTCAACCCGTGTCTGCTCATAGGCACCCAGGAGGAGGTTGCCGAGCAGGACAAGTTCCGCTCTCGCCTTGGGGTCTTTCTCGGACAACGCGGCATGGTAGGCGAGCATCCCCGCCTTCAGGGTCCGGGGGTCGGGTGGATCCACCGCCATCCAGCTGGGATCGAGGTGTGACAACTCTTCGAGGAAGGCCACCATTTCCACCCAGTAGGCGTCAAACTCCGGGTGCGGTTCGCCGTCCGGCTTTGATCTGAATGTGTCGACGAAGTGCCCAATGGCTGTGCCAATTTCCAGGAAGACCAGGCGATTGCCGATGGCCAGGGTTCGGTAGATGGCACCGTGGCCTCGGCTGAGGAGATGTTCGGAAGCGGAGAAGACCCAACGCCCCAAAGGTGCCGGTAGACGCCGCACCATATGATGAATGAGTCCGTGCTCCGGCTGTCGGTCGATACAGGTCCCAATGGTCTTGGACGACCAGGTGGCGAAGGAGCACCAATTGGCATCCCACTGACCGACATCGTCGGTGCCGGCCATGAGGTGGGCCAGTTGATGGGACAGATCACCGTAAGCCAGGGTTATGCGGTGGTTCCGCAGCTCCAGGACATCCAGCGGTTCCCAGAGGGGAAACCCGTTGCTGGCCACAGTGCGGATTTCGTGGATTGTGATGGGAAGGGTGATCCGTGTCGCGCTTGCGCTGGTCAGATCCTCTGGCAAGTCGGCGGCATGCCGTGCCGACGCTGCGGCGTCGCGCCGGCGTCCGGAGGCGCCCACCCGCAAGGACCGGGCGACCATGCCTTACGTCTCAGTGCGGGCCTGATCGGGCGGTACGAATTGGGAACTCGTCGACTGACGGCGTTGGCGGATCTGGCCACGGACCGCCCGCCGTTTCCCTCGCATCCGACCCCGCCAGCCCACACCCGTACGATCCGGCGACGCCCCGATTTTCAGGCGAGCAACGGTCTGCGCATCGATCCACACATGTGTCGGTTGCTCATCGAGGATGGTGCGGTCGACCCACATCCGGATCATTGACCGACCGAGCAAGCGTGATGGTGCCTGGAGAACGGGCGCACCCCACGAGGTGCGGGCGGCAATACGACTGACGGCGGCCAGGGCGGGCAGCAGCGGCCGCCACCATGCTCCAGGGGCGACGCCGAGCATGTCGGCGATTTCGTCGCCGGCCATGTGACGAACAAGGGTCCGGGGCAGCTTTCGCAATCCCCAGGGCATGGACAACTCCATTTCGCCCATGAGAACTTCCATGAGGCAGACGCCGGCCGCCGAGGGCGCATGGAGCTCCTCGGAGATACAACCGGTCAGCTCCTCCGCTCGGGCCGGGTCGAGGATGGATTCGGCGTTTTGGATTCCGAGGAGATGACCGATCACGGCCCACAAGTGGAGAAATGACTCCTTGGAGCGGTCGTCGAGACCCACACCCAGGCGGTCCAAAGCGCTGAACACAACTGTCGAAAAGCTGAGGAGGGTGCCGAGGAGATCCTCCTGATTGACAGGGACCCCGAGCCGAGCGACGTCCCAGTGGGGGGAATTACCGGGGGCTCGGCCCGGGGTCGATGGCTGCGTCAACCGGGCGCGAATGGTCGCGTGCAGGAGCCGCACGGTCCTGATCGTCTTGTAACCGCGCCGACCTGGACGTAGAGCATCCAACTGGCTGACGTCGAGGAGCATCTGTCCCGTCTCGGCGATCCGCCGGGCCGCCGTGGCTGGATTGGCAAGTTCGGATTGCCGCTTCAGAACCTGCGCCCCTTTGGCCGCTGCGTAGGCGAACGGCAGTGACGCGCAGAACAAGGACGTCACGATGTCGAGGCTCCAGGCCGTGAACACCCCTTGACCTCGTTCGACCAGGTCGGCGTCGGCCCAGACGGGGAACCGCTCCACATGTTCGACCCACCGGGTGACCGGTCCACTGTCGTTGAGATCACGGAGAGCGGCTATCAAGCCCTCAAGAGTGGCCTGCGGGTTGTCATTCTGGGTCTTAGCCAGGATCGCTCGGACGACCTTGTCGGCGTCCGGGTCACCTATTTCACGCAGTGCAAGCAACTGGGTGCGCTCAGGGAGCAGAATCACGACCTGGTCCGGGCTGAGGCTTTTGTCGGGTCGAGGTCGCCGCCCGGGTCAGGACCATGCCCCAGGCGACGACAAAGAGACCCGCGGGCCTGATCCATCTCACTGGTTTCACATATTGCGATCACATGTGGCTGACGCGGCCATCACCACCCTTCCGACGTGCGGCGGCCGGGCCACAAAAGGCCAGGTGGGGGGCTATGCCGGGTTTTCTTTCCTTCAGAAGGAAAGGTCTGAGACACAGCCGGAGATATATACGAGTGTGAGCCCTGAAAGACCCGAGGATATGAGTCTGTCCGGGCCCGAAGAGCGGCCCAGCGAGGAAGAGCGCTTCCGCTCCGTATTCGAACTCCGCTATCCCGCCGTCCACTCCTATGTGCTCCGGCGGCTTGGCCCTTCGAGCAACGACGTGGTCGACGTGACGGCGCAGGTCTTCGCCGTGGCCTGGCGGCGTCGATCGCATCTCCCGAAATCACCAGAAGACCTCCCCTGGCTTTACGGAGTGGCCCGGCGGATTGTCAGTCGTCATCGACGGGGCACGCAAAGACGCCAAAGACTGGAAAACCGCCTCGTCAGTGAGGCCGGCATTCAAGAAGACCCGACAACGTCTCCAAGTCCGGAGGTTCTGCGAGTCCGGGCGGCCATCGACCGGCTGCGGGCCAAGGATCAGGAAATTCTGAGACTGGTTCTGTGGGAGGACCTCACCCACGCCCAGGTCGGAGTGGTTCTGGGGTGCTCGACCAATGCCGTTGCTCTCCGCTTGCACAAGGCGCGCAACCAGCTCGGGGTAGAGCTGGAGAAGGCAGCGGTAAGACGTCGAGAAGGTCCCTCGGTCTCAGACGGCGGCGCACAAGAAAGGAGCGCCCCATGACCCTTGACGAACTCATCCGTGGTGCCGATCCGGCCCGAGAGGTACCGCCTCCCTCAGGCACATCCGCCACCGCCCAGTGGACCTACGCCCAGATCACGAGAGACACGATCAAGCAGCCACGACCCTTCCTCCGACTCCGGACCGTCTTTCCCGTGGCCATGGCGCTGGGCCTCATTCTCGTCGTCGGCGATGTCTTGATCGGCACCAATCACCCACAGACGTCTGCTTCCGCCACCCTCCGTCAGGCGGCCGTGACCGTCTCCGACCAATCCACGCCGGCACCGGGCCTCGGGCAGTACCTCTACACCGAGACGAAGAGTCTGTACCAAGTGACGATCTACCAGCCAGGGAGTGATCCGAACACGTTGGTGCCGGTGGCCTATGCGCAATATGTCGAGACGGAGGAGTCGTGGGCTGACAGCAGTGGCCACGGGCGGGGCCAGTTGACCCGAGGTCCGCTGCAATTCGCATCCGACGCCGACCAAACAGCCTGGAACGCAACCGATTCGGGCCGCAGTTTCTCGGCGCGATTTGAGCAGACAGTGGCCGAGCCGTCTCTGCTGCAGTTGGTGCCCGACGTCTCGGGGTTGTCCACCACGTCCGGGACCCTGAACCAGCAGATCGCCAATGGTCTCGGCGCTACCAATGTCGACCTGATCAAGGCGGGACCGTCAGCCGTGTTCCAGCGGGCCGCCCGGCTCCTGGTGGGGCCGACTTCGGCCATGACCTCCCCTCTGGCCTCTGCTCTCTACCAGGTGCTCGCCCAACAGCCCGGCGTCACGCTTCTCGGTTCCACCACGGATCACAGCGGTCGTCAGGGGGTCGGAGTCTCGATTTCGAGTCCGAGCGGCGTCAGCGAACTCATCATCGACCCGACGTCAGCCAGTGCTCTGGAAATTCAATATGCGCCACCACCCACGGGCATGCCGTCCCCATCCGGTGGGCCGACCATCACGTGCCAGCCGGTCGCCACCTGTGCTTCATCGGGTCTCCAGAGCGCGCCCGTTGGCAACGACGAGCTGGTGTCACCCATCTGGTCGGACACGGTGACGACGGGAGTCGTCGACTCCGAGAACGCCACCACGGCGCCGGGAGGTCCCGGCACCTAGGGGCCCGCTGTGGCCGTCGTCGGGTGAGGGACCGACAAAATCATCCGCCGAATTAACCAAAGGAAGGCCTGTGTTCTAGGCAGAAAATTGTGAATCGCACCACTGCACGCAGACAATCTCCGGCGGGGGGCCACCGGGTCTATTTAGCGCGGTCTCAAAACGAAGAACCACTAAAACTGCACCTTGACAGTGGTTCTTTTGCTTGGCTAAATCATGGCGGCAAAGAGTCGCTAACCATAAACGGGGGGATCCGATGCGGAGTCGTTTTCTGAACAGGTGGGTGGTCGGATCCTTGCTCCTGTCATTCGGCTCGACGGTGATCTTCGTGGCCATATCGGGCGTCGTCGCCGCACCGGTGTCGGCCGCCGCCACAAGCAGCTGTACGGAGCCCGTGTTCCCGGCGGGAACGCCCGCGCCCACGTCAGTGACGGGACCGTCCCAACCTCCGACGGTGAGCGTGCCGGTCATCGCTCTCGGTGCCAACGGTTCGATCGAGACGCTGACGCCGGTTTGTCAATGGGTGATGTCCTTTGATCCTCCGACTGGCGACCCCACTGTCACGTTCACGCAATATGCGAATCTGAAGATGACTCTGGCCACGCAGTACGGTGTGAGTTATACGAACAACACCGGGGTGAGCTGCCATTTCACCGCCGAGGTGCTGAACGGCTTTGGCGGAGGTGGTGCCCAAGAAACGCTCAATAGCAGCAACTGCAACACGGACGGCTATGTCCCGGGAGAGAGTTCCGTTCAGGGCACGTTGGTGAACAGTGCCACGGGCCCGGTCGAGACCGTCGCCAGTTTCAGTAGCACGGTGACAAGTTTCGCCTCGGGCGCCAACGTGTCATACGGGTTCTTCAATGCCTGTTCGGAGAATCCCGTCGGGTCTCACACCAATTATGCATGTAACTACTTTTACGGAGGTCCGAGCCTCTAGGCCACCTGACTTTCCTGCTGCGGCCGGTGGTGCCTCTGACGCCGGGGCCGCCGTCGCCGAATGAAGACCCAGAATTGGAAGGAACCAGATGGAGATCGATGACCTCGCCAACGGTGCCACGGGCGCCGATACGCGGAGCGGCGACGTCATCCGATCTTCCGTCACGTTCATGGTCACCAGCCACCGCCTCCGGCGGCGTGACGCTGAGCATGAGTGGGTTTGGACGCCGTGCTGATCGCTTCCCAAGGTGCCCAGGAATCGAGTCCCGAGCCCACTTTGGGGATCGGAATACTCGGCCCGGTTCTCGTCAAGGTGGACGGTGACCCGGTCGAGCTGTCGCGGTTGCTCGAGCGCGCCCTTCTGGCCCGTCTGGCCTTGGCGGTGGGCGAAGGTGTCTCGTGCCAACGATTGGTGGATGATATCTGGGGTGAGTCTCCTCCTCGAGACGGACTAGGCAGCCTTCAGACTCTGGTCTACCGACTCCGGCAGACGCTGGGCGCCGCCGCGTCGTCCATTCTCACCACCCAGAACGGTTACGCCCTCGACGCTCCCGGCGACGCCGTCGATGAAAAGCGCTTTCTGCATCTGGTGGCCGAGGCCCGAAAGTCACACGAGTCGAGCAGCGGAGGAGTGCGAAGAGACCTGCTGGGCCAAGCACTGGCCCTCTGGCGAGGTCCGGCACTGGGTGGACTGGAGGATATTCCCTTCGCTCCTTCTTGCCGGACACAGCTCAACGCCATTCGCATGTCAGTCCTGAAGGAGAGAATCGAAGCCGACCTGGTTGTCGGCCTCGATGCAGAGATCGTTCCCGAACTCGAGGGCCTCGTCTCGGAACACCCATTCGAAGAGCATCTCTGGGTGCAGCTCATGCTCGCCCAGTACCGGTCCGGATCTCAGGCTGACGCGCTGCACTCCTACGAGCGGCTGCGTCAGATCCTGGTCGAAGAACTCGGGATCGAGCCCGGGCCGGCAGCCAAATCGCTCGAACAGTCCATTCTCCATCACGATGAAGTCTTGATCCTGAAGAAGCCGGCTCTTCGGGCCGCCGAGGCAACACTTCCTCGGGATCGACGGCTGATCACTCTCCTGGTGGCTGATCTCGAGTCTCGATCGGGGCTGTGGAAGAGCTCTTCTTCGGCGGTAGCGGGTGCGCTCCGTCGGTGTGAGGCGCTCGTGGTTGATGTCGTGGCTTGCCATGGTGGCGAAGTGGTTTCCCAGATTGACGGTGCGGCATGCGCTGCCTTTGAAGAGCCGAGTAAGGCGCTTCTGGCCGCGCTGGATCTCCAGCGGGCTCTCCTGAACGAGCGGTGGGATGAAATTGAGAGCCTGCTCATCACCATGGCTGTTCATACCGGCAATATTGAGGTGCACGACGGCCAATTGTTCGGGCCGGCGCTCCACACCACGGCCAGCCTGGTGCGTGCCGGGCACGGAGGCCAGGTCCTGGTGTCGGCGGCGGCGGCGGAACTGACGCGCGACGGCTTGCCCGAAGGAAGCGAACTGCGGGACCTCGGTCATTGGGTCCTACCTGACACGGCCCGACCCGTGCATGCTTATGAGCTGCGTCACCGGGACCTCCCGTATGCGCCTCAGGCCTTGCGGGTCGGTCGACCGGGAACAGGAACCCAACCCTTGGTGGCCACTACTTTTGTCGGCCGCGAACAGGAACTTGCCACTTTGACAGCCCTCGTGGCCGAACTACCGCTGGTCACGCTGACTGGCCTGGGAGGAGTGGGAAAGACACGCTTGGCCATCGAAGTGGCCCGAGCGGTGGCCACCACGTTTCCCGAAGAGTGGCGGTTCTGTGACCTCTCGGCCGCCACCAGCGAGGATGAGGTCATCGAGCGGATGGCCACCTCACTCGGACTCCAGGCGCGGACCCCCGAGGAGCTCTTTGTCGCTGTCACTGATTGGCTCATGCTGACGCCGGCTCTCTTCGTCGTCGACAATTGCGAACATGTATCGGGCCCGGTGGCCGCCGTGATCGGCGCCGCCGTGAGGAAGAGGTGTTCGGCCCGGGTCCTGGTCACCAGTCGTCGTGCGCTCGGAATGCCGGAGGAGCACGTGGTGCGGGTCCACCCCCTGCGCTCGGCCCCGATCGTGGGCGATGGTCTTAATGACGTTCCACCGGCCGTCCGGCTGCTTTTTGACCGGTCGCGGGCGGCCGGAGCCACCCTGGCCTTGGAGGACCCCGCCCTCGGGCGAGTGGTGGAACGTGTCGACGGCCTTCCCCTGGCCATCGAGCTGGCCGCCCGTCGACTGACCTCCATGACGCCTGACGAGTTAGTCGATCGTTTTGATCTCTGCGTCGATCTGCTCACCGGTCCGGCCGGTCCGCCCCGCCAACGCACGATGGACTCGACCATGGACTGGTCGTTCGCCTTGCTGGCGCCCTCGGCCCAAAAACTCTTCGCCGCCCTGTC
>Ga0208357_1000943_pt1 | contig 22207 bp, 22 predicted proteins | sample NGESurdeep092012_6_FD_184487 | JGI IMG/M metagenome (GOLD analysis project Ga0208357, IMG submission 184487) | Arctic peat soil microbial communities from Barrow, Alaska - NGEE Surface sample F52-2 deep-092012 (SPAdes) | ecosystem: Environmental > Terrestrial > Soil > Wetlands > Peat ... | reverse complement strand
GCACCGCGACCGCCAAGGTCACATAGAATTTGTCGATGGAAGCGTGCGCGGACCAGCCGGCGAAGCTCATGGTCGCGACCATCATGCCGGAGGCGCCGTTGGTCACCCCTTCCCACCGGGTCAGGATTTCCTCGATGATGAAGGCGAAGGCCAGCGTCGCGATGGCGAGATAAATGCCGTGCAGCCGCAGCGCCGGCAGGCCGACGATGAGGCCGATCAAGGCCGCCAACAGGCCGCTTGCCACGAACGCCAGCGGAAACGGCACGCCCGCCTGTTGCAGTACCGCGCTGGTATAGGCGCCAATCGCCATGAAGGCGGCATGGCCCAGCGAAATCTGGCCGGCATAGCCCGACAGCACCATCAGCCCGGCGCCGGCGACCACATAGATGCCAACGAAGACGCCGAGGGTCAGCACATATTCCGGCGCGAAGATCGGGCCGACGATCAGCGCCAGCGCCAAGATTCCGTACCAGAATACGTCCTTCCGGTCCTTGAACAGGCGGATGTCATAGTCGTAGTTGGTCTTCTTGACGAACTCCACCGCTACACCCGCGTCTTCAGCGAGACGCCGAGTAATCCCTGCGGGCGGATCATCAGCACCAGCAACAGCACCGCATAGGCGGCGACCGACTTGACCCCCTCGGGCATATAGAGGCCCGACAGTTCCTCGACGATGCCGATCAGCACGCCGCCCAGCACCGCGCCGGGGATGCTGCCGAAGCCGCCCAGCACCGCGGCGGGAAACGCCTTGAGGCCGATATAGCCGACATTGACATGGACGAAGGCAATCGGCGACAGCAGCACGCCCGCCACGGCGGCGACCCCGGCCGACAGCGCCCACACCATCGAGAACATCGAGCGCACCGGAATGCCGACATAGCCGGCGGCGAACTGGCTCTGGCTGGTTGCCTGCATCGCGATGCCGACCCGCGTGAAGGTGAAGAACAAATAGATCGCCCCAACCAGCAGGATGGTCACCACGATGACGCTGATATGCTCATAGGCGATGGCGACGCCGGCGACACGCAGCACCTTGCCCGCGAATGGATTGTCGATGCTGTGCGTATCGGTGCCCCAGCCCGGCACCATGCTGGCCAGCGAGCGTATCAGGGTGGCGAGGCCGACCGTGGCGAGCACGATGGAAAAGGTCGAATAGCCGATCAGCCGCCGCAGCACGAAATGATTTAGCGCGGCGCCAAACAGCGCGGTCGCGATGAAGGCCAGCGGCACCCCGACGAAAAACGGCATGTGCCACAGATTGATGAAGGTGAAGGCGAAGAAGCCGCCGATCATCATCAACTCGCCCTGGGCGAAATTGACGATCTCGGTCGCCTTGTAGATCAGCACGAAGCCCAACGCGACCAGCGCATAGATGCAACCGATCGAAATTCCGCTGACCAACCCTTGCAGAAAAATTGTCATTTACCGACGCGCCACGGATCCGGCCCGGCGTCGGGCTTTCGGTCGCGGCAAGGTCCCTCCCCCTTTTTTTCGCTGGGCGCAATTTATCAGCACCCTAGGCAACATCACAATTGTATATTCGGATAAAGATGCGGGGAGCGACCATGACGGCGGAAAATCACGGGCGAGTGGCGCTGGTGACGGGCGCGGCGGGCGGGATCGGGCGGGCGACATCGGCGCGCCTCGCGGTGGATGGCTGGCGCGTCGCCGTTGCCGATATCGACGCGGCGGGCGCGGATCGGGTCGCGGCAAGCCTCGGCCCAGGCCATCGCGCCTATACCGCCGATGTCGGCGACGAGGCAGCCGTGGCACGGCTGTTCGCCTCGGTCGAGGCCGACCTCGGGCCGGTTGCCGCGCTCGTCTGTCACGCCGGCGGCACCTTCCATACGCCCGAGCATCATCCCGCCATCGCCGACACGTCGCTCGATGAATGGGTAAATACCGAGGCGCTGAACTCGCGCAGCGCCTTTCTCTGTGTGCGAGAATATTTCCGCGCTCGCGCCCGTCAGCCGGTTGCCGACGGGCGGATCGTGCTGACCGCGTCGCAGGCGGCCCATCAGGGTGGTGGGCCGACCGGGGTCGCCTATGGCGCCTTCAAGGCGGCGGTCATCGGGCTGATGAAAAGCGCGGCGAGCGAGGCCGGGCGGATCGGCGCGACCTGTAACGCCATTGCGCCGGGTGCTGTCGATACGCCCGCCCTTTCCATCACCAACCCGCCGCCGGTCATCGCGGCGATGGGGCGCCGCGTCCCGGTCGGGCGCATCGCCCGGCCCGACGAGATCGCCGCCACGGTCGCCTTCCTGGTTTCGCCCGGCGCGAGCTACATCAACGGCACCACCATCGACGTGAATGGCGGCGGCCTGATGCGCTAGGGTGTAATTCAAGATTAAAAGAGATGGTTGGCCATGATTCGCGACCTTGTCGGTTTTGTCCTCCGCAACCTGCCCGGCCTGTTGTTTGTCGCCGCGCTGATCCTCGCGGCGATCCGGCGCCGCCCGGCCGCGTTCGCGGAACGCTTTTTGGCGTGGCTGTTGTTGCTGCCGATCGGCGTTACCGGCCTGTGGGCGGGGATCAGCCATGTCTTCTTTCCTTCCACCGCCGCCGCTTATATCGGCTGGGCGACCAGCCCGTTCCAATTCGAAGTCGGCATGGCCGATCTGGCCATCGGCGTGACCGCCTGCATCGCGTTCTGGCGCGATCTGAACTTCAAGGCGGCCGCGATTTGCGCTGCCACGATCTTCCTGCTCGGCGACGCGATCGGCCATGTCCGGCAAATGATGCTGGCCGGCAATTTCGCGCCGGGAAACGCGGGTACGCCATTCTATGCCGATATCATCTGCCCGGTGCTCGCCATCATCCTGTGGATTGTCGCAACGCGGGCCCGGCGCTAAAGAATTTTGTACACATCGTAGCGCACGCCGGCATTGCCGTTGAGGCGGATGGGAATGCCGTAGCCGACGCACACCGCCTGGTTCAGCGCGGCATAGCGCTCGTCCGCCGTCTCGAAAAACACCGCGACGCGGAAATAATATTCGGATGGATCGAGCGTCTCGGGGTCGGCGAATTTCGCCATCACCTGCCGCGAGGCGCGCAGCACGCCCTTATATTCCATCTGAATCAGCGCGCCGTCATCGGTGCGCAGCGCGAGCCGCACGTCGGGGATCGCGGCGCCGTCGGCCAGCACCAGCAGGTGATCGGCCCCGCCCAGCACCTCGCCGCGCATCATCGGCCCCTCGAACGTGCCGCTCTTGACGAAGCCGATGCCGCGCTTGCCGCGCGGCGTCTTGCCGAATTGCAGCAGCGGCGTCGGCTCCATGACGAAGCGCGCGATCAGCTCGGCCGCGAGGCTCGTCGATTCGGTCATGCTCAGAACCCCTTGCGCCGCAGCCATTCGCCTTGCGCCTCGACCGATTCCTGCATCTTGTCGGGCTGGCCGAAATAATAGTGATTGGCGCCCTGGATGACATGGCGCTCCTTCTCGGCATGGGTGACAGCGTTGAAGATCGCGTCGGCGTGCGCGGGGGTGCAGGCATCGTCGGCGGAATTGACGATCTGGAATACCGGCACCGAGATTTTCGGCCCCGAATTCGGGCCATCGGCGCGCGCATCGTCATAAGACCATTGCGACAGCCAGGAGCGCAGCGAGGAAAACCGCGCGAGGCCGGCCGGCGTATTGTTGACGATCCTGGGGTCGCCCATGAAACAGGTCCCGACCTTGCGATCGTTGGGATCGATGCTGCCGTCATACCATTTCGGCTCCGCCATCGTGCCCTCGACGACGAAGCATTGCTCCTCCGCCGTCATGCCGCGCTTCTGGAAATCCTCATAGCGCTGCCTGACCCAGGCGGTGATGCGCCGGTTGCGCGCCACCTGCGCCGCGCGAAACCCGGCCAGCCAGGCGCGGTCATAGGGCGGCTTCGGCCCGTCCGGGTGATAGATATCGAGCGCGATGTCGCGCCGATGCGGATTGGCTTCGTCCGTGATCGACGGGTCGAGCCATTCGGTCAACGTGCGATGGCGGCTCATATGCGCGGCGAGCTGCATCACCGCATCGACCGGCGGCAGCTTGGCGCGCGTCAGATCATATTCCTCGCCCGCCGGCGTGTGGGTGATCGAGGGCTGTTCCGCCTCGGCCTGATAGAACATCGACAGCGAGCCGCCGCCCGACCAGCCGGCCAGCACCACCTTCTCATAGCCGAATTTTTCCTTGGCATGGCGGATGGTGGCGCCGAGATCGTAGGCGACCTTTTCCATAATCAGCGTCGAGTCATTATGCGGATAGCGGCTGGCGATGGTGATGACGTGCCAGCCATTCTTGGCCATCGCGATCGGCATCGGCAGGTAGTTCTGCACCCCGGTCGGATGCATATAGATCAGCACCGTCTTCGAGGGCGCCTCGCGCGGGCGCAGCAAATGCCCTTCCAGCGAGACCCAGCCGATGCGCCCAGCATAGGTCTCCTTGAAGGCCGATTTCTCCTCGAACAGGACGAGGAACGGCACCCGGTCATAGGCGTGAGTCCCCTTCCCTGTCGTGCTACCCCCCTGATTAGTCGCGGTCGCCATGTTTTCCTCCCCTTCGGAACCCGCCGCCACCATACCGGCCCATCCCGGAAAGCAAACCTCTATTCCGCGGGGCGCATGAACGCGGCGCTTGCGCCACGGCCTGCGCGGGCCGATTTTAGACGGGCACAGAAGCGGAGCATTTTTGCCATGACCGACAAGCCCATCAAGATTCCCGGCCCCGACCATCCGATCACCATCGAGCCGAGCACCCGGCACATCGTCGTCAAAGTCGCCGGGAAGATCGTCGCCGACACCGAGGCGGCCCTGAGCCTGCGCGAGGCAAGCTATCCGCCGGTGCTCTACATTCCGCGCAACGATGTCGACATGACCCTGTTGCAGCAGACGGATAATGCGAGCTATTGCCCCTATAAGGGCGACTGCACCTATTTCAGCATCCCCGCCGGCGGCGAGCGCGCCATCAACGCGGTGTGGAGCTATGAGGGACCCTATGATTCGGTCGCCGCGATCAAGGATTACGTCGCGTTCTATCCCAACCGGGTCGATTCGATCGAGGGGTGATCGGAAAGGTTACTGCCCCGTTTACTGGGCGCTGCTACGCCATTCCGTACCGCGCGGGGACGATCGACGGCTTGAATATGCGCTCCACGATGTTATCCTCACCTTGCCAGTGCCGCCGCCGGGATCGCGCCCCGAGGGCGGCGGCACGGCGCCGCGGTGGCCGATCGCCGTAGGCGACCTCCCATCATTGACGGCACGGCCGGCGCAGGCGGAGCGGCGTCGGAACCAACCCCCTACCCAAGCCCGGCGGCGGGCCGCTATGCTGGCGGCCGCGAATCAGAACCGAGGAAACGCCCGATGCGCCGTGTTGCCGTGCCCTTGTCCTACTTTGAATTTTTTCCCGCGATCAAGGCGGACCTCGTTGCGCGCTATCCCGACGTCAAGTTCATGACCGAGCATCGCATGATGCAGGGCGACGCGCTGGTCGAGTTCCTGAAAGGCTACGAAGTCGCGGTGATCGGCCTCAACCGCTTCACCGAAGAGGTCTGCGCCCAATTGCCCGATCTTAAGGTCGTATCGCTGTGCTCGGCCGGGGTCGATCACATCGACCCCGCGATCCTCAACCAGCACGGCATCAAGATGTGGTGGGCGCCGGGCATCAACAAGATTTCGGTCTCGGAACTGGCGGTCTGCTACATGGTCTTCACCGTGCGGCGGCTGCATTATTTCTCGTCGATCCTGCGGGCGGGCGAATGGGGCGGGCCACGCGGCTTCGGCGCCGATCTGCGCGGCAGCACCGTCGGCATTCATGGCTGCGGCCATATCGGCAAGGAAGTGGTGAAGCTGCTCCAGCCCTATGGCGTGAAAATCCTCGCCAGCGACAAGGTCGATTATTCCGACTTCTATCGCGAATGGGGGGTCGAGGGGGTGAGCTTCGACGAGCTGCTGGCGCGCTCCGACGTGCTGACCATCCACCTCTCGCGCAACCGCGGCACCATCGGCCTCTATACCGCCGCCGTGCTCGACAAGATGAAGCCGGGCGCGGTCCTGATCAATTGCGCGCGCGGCAACCTCGTCGATGAACATGCGCTGGCCGAGCGGCTCCAAAGCGGCCACATCGCCGGCGCCGCGTTCGACGTCTTCGCGGTCGAGCCGGCGAACGGCAATCCGCTGTTGAATCTTCCAAACTTCTTCGGCTCGCCGCATATCGGCGCCACCACGATGGAATCCTGGGGCGCGATGCTGCGCTCCGGCGTCGAGGGGATCGAGCGTGCCTATCGCGCCGAGCCGGGCGTCTATCCGTTCGACTGAGGGACCGCGTCATGAGCCCCGAGGAAAATAATTTGCTGTGCCGCGTCGAGGGCGACGCGACGATGGGCCAGATCTTTCGCCGCCACTGGCTGCCGGCCTGCATGATCGAGGAAGTGGCGGAGCCGGACGGCGCACCGGTGCGCACCCGCATGCTGGGCGAAGATTTGGTGGTGTTCCGCGACAGCAAGGGCCGGCTCGGCGTGCTGGCCGAGAATTGCCCGCATCGCCGCGCCTCGCTAGCGTTCGGCCGCAACGAGGAATGCGGGCTGCGCTGCCTCTATCACGGCTGGAAATTCGACGTGGACGGCAACGTGCTGGAGATGGCGTCGGAGCCGGCCGACAGCCCGATGCTGAAACGCGTGCGGCATAAATCCTATCCGGCGCGCGAAGGCGGCGGCTTCGTGTGGATTTACATGGGCGCACCCGAGACGATGCGCCCGTTCGAGCCGCCGGCCTGGGCGCCGACGCCCGATGCCAAGATCAGCATCGTCAAGATGCACACCGCCTGCAATTGGGCGCAGGTGCTGGAAGGCGCCATCGATTCGGCGCACAGCTCGACCCTGCACTCGACCAACATGCCGGCGGCGGCGGTCGATGGCGCCAAAGCGTCGGCCACCGGATGGCAGCGTCCCTCGACCGACAAGTCGCCGCGCCTGCGGCTGCAACAGACCAGCTTCGGCTTCCGCTATGCCGCGATCCGCAAGCCGATCCTCAACGCCGCCAGCCACGATTATATCCGCACCACTCTTTTCATCGCGCCATACACCGTGCTGATCCCGCCCAACGACCAGTACAAGCTGGCGCAGATGCTGTTCCCGATCGACGATTACAACACGATGTTCTATTGGGTCGCCTGGCATGAGACAAAAGGCATCGCGCAAACGGCGTGGCGCGAATTCTGCGCGGCAACGGTCGGGGTCGATCTCCATGCCGATTATCGCAAGGGGCGCACGCTCGACAATCGCTTTCAGCAGGATCGCGCCGCCATGAAGGCCGGCGACTTCACCGGCATCGCGGGCATTCCCGCCCAGGATATGGCGATGTGGGAGTCGATGGGGCCGATCACCGATCGCGGCGGCGAGTTGCTGGGGTCGAGCGATCTCGCCATCGCCACGTTCCGCCGCACCATGGTCGAGGCGGCGCGGCGTTTTCGCGCCGATGGCACCGCCATCGGCACCACGGCGCCGCATATCCCGCACACCCGCCTCGCCTCTTATGAGGGCATCGTGCCGAAGACCCAGAATTGGGCGACGCTCGGCGTCGCGCCCGAGGAGCTGGCGCTGGCGGGACAAGAAGGCCAGCCGGCGGCGTGACCGATCCGCGCCCCGTGCGGCTCGGCGTGGTCGGGCTCGGCCGCGCCTTCATGCTGATGCTGCCGGGCCTCGCCGCGCATCCGGGCTTTGTCCTGGCGGCGGCCGCCGATCCCAATGAAGAAGGGCGGGCGCGGTTCGCCGCCGATTACGGCGCGCGCGTGTTCGAGACCGACGCCGAAATGTGCCGCGACGGCGGCATCGACGCCGTCTATATCGCGACGCCGCATCAGTATCATGCCGCCAACACCCGCACCGCCGCCGCGCACGGCAAGCATGTGCTGGTGGAAAAGCCGATGGCGCTGACCCTGGCGGATTGCCAGGCGATGATCGATGCGTGCCGCGATGCCGGCGTGGCGCTGGTGGTCGGGCACAGCCACAGTTTCGACGCGCCGATCGAGAGAGCGCGCGCGCTGATCGCCGGCGGCACGCTGGGCGCGGTGCGGCTGGTCAATTCGCTGAACTACACCGACTTTCTCTATCGCCCGCGCCGGCCGGAGGAACTCGATCCCAACGCCGGCGGCGGCGCCATCTTCAACCAGGCGCCGCATCAGATCGATGTCGCGCGCCTCTTGTGCGGCGGCCTCGCGACCAGCGTGCGCGCGGTAACGGGCGCCTGGGACCCGGCGCGCCCGGTCGATGCCGCGTTCAGCGCGCTGCTGAATTTCGCGAATGGCGCCAGCGCGACCCTGACCTATAGCGGCTTCGCGCATTTCGACAGCGACGAGTTGATGGGCTGGGTCGGCGAAGGCGGTCAGGACAAGCACCCGGCCCGCTATGGCGCGGCCCGGCGCCTGTTGCATGGCGCCGACGAAGCCGCGCTGCGCCGCGCGCGCCGCTATGGTGCGACGGTCTCCCCTGCCCCCACCGTTCCGCCGCATCATCAGCATTTCGGCCAACTGATCGTCAGTTGCGAGCACGCCGATCTGCGGCCGCTGCCGGACTCGATCTGGATTTACGGCGACGGCGAGCGCCGCCAAGAGAGGCTGCCGCCGCCGACCCTGTTCCGCCGCGAGGTGCTGGACGCGTTCCACCAGGTGGCGACGGGCGGCCCCCCGCCGATCCAGACTGGCGCGTGGGGCATGGCGACGATGGAGGTGTGTCTCGCCATCGTCCAATCGGCGCGTGAGGGGCGCGAGATCGCGCTGACGCATCAAGTCGGCATTCCCGACTGATGCGCGCGATCATCGAACGGGTGCTCGGCCGCCGCGTCTGGGATTCCCGCGGCCGGCCGACCGTCGAGGTCGAAATTCACCTCGCCGGCAACATCGTCGGCCGTGCCATCGCGCCGGCCGGGGCCTCGACCGGCAGCGGCGAGGCGGTTGAGCGCCGCGACGGCGGCGCGCGCTTTGGCGGCCTCGATGTTTCGGGCGCGGTGGCGTCGGTCAATGGCGAGATCGCCGCCTGTCTGCGCGGCCGCGATGTCTCGGACCAGTTGGGCATCGACGCCGCGCTGATCGCGCTCGACGGCACCCCGTCCAAGGCCCGCCTGGGCGCCAATGCCATCGTCGCTACGTCGATGGCGGCGGCGCACGCCGCCGCCGGTGCCGCCGGTCTACCCCTGTGGCGCTATCTTGCCGGCGACGCCGCGCCGACCATGCCGCTGCCGGAGATTCAGATTTTCGGCGGCGGGGCGCATGCCGGGCGGCGCGTCGATATCCAGGATTTCATGATCGTCGCCATCGGCGCATCGGATTACGCGCAGAGCCTTGAGTGGACCGCCGAGGTCTATCACGCCGCCGGCGAATTGATGGCGGAAGCCGGCTTGCGCCAGGGCGTCGCCGATGAGGGCGGCTTCTGGCCCGCGTTCGAGACCAACGAGCAGGCCCTCGACATGCTGGTCCGCGCCATTGAGCGCGCCGGCCATCGCCCCGGCGACGACATCGCCATCTCGCTCGACATCGCCGCCTCGGATTTCGGCCGCGATGGCCACTATCGGCTGGGGCTGGAGCGGCGGGAGCTCGACGCCGAGGCGCTGGCGACGCTGCTGCACGGCTGGCTGCGGCGCTTTCCCATTTGCGCCATCGAGGACCCGCTGGCGGAGGACGATGCGGCCGGCTTCGCGCGCTTCACCGCGCGGGCGCGCGGCATCGCGGTGGTGGGCGACGATCTCTTCGTCACCAGCGCGGCGCGTATCGAGCGGGCGGCGGCGGCACGCGCCGGCAACGCCGCGCTGATCAAACCCAACCAGGTCGGCACGCTGACCGAGGCGAAGGCGGCGCTCGACGCCGCGCGCGCGGCGGGCTGGATGCCGATCGTCTCGGCGCGGTCCGGCGAGAGCGAGGATGTCACCATCGTGCATCTGGCGATCGGCTGGGGCGCGCCGATGCTGAAAGTCGGCGCGTTCGCCCGCTCGGAGCGCATGGCGAAATGGAATGAGGGGCTGCGCATCGCCGAGACGCTGCCCCAGGGCGGCGCGCTGCCGCCGAAATCGGCGTTTCCGTGGGGCCGGGGTTAGCTCAATTTCTCGGTCAGCGCCACCAGCCGCGCCGCGACGATGTCCGTGAACGCCAGCACCGCCGGGTCCTTCGGCGCGTCGCCGTCGAACGCGGTCTCCGCATAAGGCAGCGTCACGGTCTCCGGCACCAGGATGCCACCCATCACCTGGAACGATTGGCGCAGATGCGCCTGCGCCCGCGAGCCGCCCATCGGCCCCGCCGAGCACGACACCATGGCGACGATTTTGCCCCGAATCGCCGCTAGATTCGGGTCCCCGGCATGCGGGCGCGACGCCCAGTCGATCGCGTTCTTGAGCAGCGGCGTCACCCCGCCATTATATTCGGTAACGCCAATGAGCAGCGCCGCATATGCCTTGAATATGCCGTGAAGCCTCGCCGCACCCGGCGGCAGACCCTCGCGCTGCTCCAGATCGCCGTCGTAAATCGGCAGATCGAAGGCGCGCAAATCGATCAAGGTGACCTCGGCGCCGCGCGCCCGCGCCGCGCCCACCGCCAGCCCGAGGATTTTCTGGCTCAGCGAGCCGCTGCGCGAACTGCCGGCGAAGGCCAGGATTTTGGCGGACATGTATACAAATCACCCCTCTTTGCGGCGCTATGTTTGACATAGGGGGAGTGGTGTGCACAATCTTGGAAATGGCGACCCATCAGCGATCGGTGACGGACCGGCTGCGCGAACTGATCTTAAGCGGCGAGATGCCGCCCGGCCGCCATCTGCTGGAGGTGCCGCTGGCGCGCGAGCTTGGCGTCTCGCGCACCCCGCTGCGCACCGCGCTAACCGCCCTCGCCCAGGAGGGCCTGCTGCATTATCGGCCCAATCGCGGCTATGTCGTGCGCAGTTTCAGCCTCGATGAGGTGCTGGACGCCTATGTCGTGCGCGGCATGGCGGAGGGGCTGGCGTGCCGGCTCGCCGCCGAGCGCGGGCTGAGCGAGGATTCGCGTGCGATCCTGGAACAATGTCTGGCCGACGGCGACGCCATCCTCTCCACGGGCGAGCTGACCGAGCTTGGCGTGGTGCCCTGGCGCACCATGAACGAGCGGTTTCACGCCACCATCCTCGCCGCCGCCGGCAACGCGTTTCTGCTCGATATTGCCGAGCGCATGGTGTCGGTGCCGATGCTGTCGCGGCGGGTGGTGCATTGGTACGAATATCCGCGCGTCCGCGCCTCGCACGAGCTGCATCATCTGATCTTCCAGGCGATCCGCCGCCGTCAGGGCGAGCGCGCCGAATATCTGATGCGCGAGCACATCCACCAGGCCACGGAGATCATCCGCGGCATCTATGAGAATTCGCGCGGCGCCGACCTGCAAGCCGCCGGCTAAGGAGAGAGACCGATGCTGCAAAAGCTCCACCACGTCGCCTATCGCTGCACCAATGCCACCGAGACGGTGGAATTCTATACCAAGATCATCGGCCTGCCCTTCGCGCACGCCGTGACGGCGGATTATGTGCCGTCGATCAAGCAATATAGCCCGCATCTGCACATCTTCTTCGAGATGGCGGATGGCAGCTACATCGCGTTCTTCGAGGTGCCGAAATCGCCGGCCGCGCAGAAAGACCCGAACACGCCCGAGTGGGTTCAGCATCTGGCGCTCGAGGTCGAAGATGAGGCGGCGCTGATCGAGGGCAAGCGCCGGCTGCAAGCCGCCGGTCACGATGTCATCGGCCCGACCGATCACGGTTTCTGCAAGTCGATTTATTTCTTCGATCCCAACGGCCACCGCCTGGAAATGACCATCCGCTGCGAGCAGCCGGGCGAACTTGCGGGCTTCAAGACCGAAGCCTGGACCATGCTGGAGAAATGGGAAGAGCGCCGGCGCGCCGAGCATTGGGACGAGCTGCATCGCGCCAAACAGCCGGAAACCGCCGGCTGAACCGGGCGGCCACGATGATCGAATTTTATTACGGGCCGACCTCCAACGGCCGCAAGGTCGCGATCATGCTGGAGGAGATCGGGCTGGCCTTTCGGCTGCACCCGATCGACATCCTCGCCGGCGACCAGTTCACGCCGGAATTTCTCAAGATCAATCCCAACAACAAGATGCCGGCGATCGTCGATGGCAACGGACCTTCGGGCCAGCCCGTCACGGTGTTTGAGTCGGGCGCCATTCTGATCTATCTCGCCGAGAAGGCCGGGCGCCTGCTGCCGACCGACGCGACCCGGCGCATCCACGCGCTACAATGGCTGATGTGGCAGATGGCCGGCATCGGCCCGATGTTCGGGCAGTGGGTGCATTTCGTCCAATATGCGCCCGACCCGATGCCGTATGCCGTCGAACGCTATCGGCGCGAGGTCGACCGGCTGCGCCTCGTCGCCGACCAGCACCTCGCCGAGCATGAATATTTTGCCGACGAGTATTCGATCGCCGATATCGCGTGCTGGCCATGGCTGCAAAGCTTTCGCACGCGGCTGCCGCCGCAAACGCCAACCCCGCATCTCGACGCCTGGGCCGAGCGGGTCGGCCAGCGTGCGGCCGTGCAGAAGGGCAACAGTCTGCTGATCGACCAGGTTCGCGCCGAGGCCAAGGGCGAGAAGCCGGTAACCAAGGAAATCTGGAACGTGCTCTACGGGTCGGTGCAGCACGGCGACCGCTATCGCGAGCCATCGCCCTCATGATCCGTTTCGGTCTCGATGGCCGCATCGTCATGGTGACGGGTGCCGGCTCCGGCATCGGCCGGGCCGTGGCGCAAGCGCTGGTGGCGGATGGCGCGCGCGTCATCGTCGCCGATGTCGATGAAGCCGCCGCGCGGGCGGTGGCGGCGGAACTCGGCGCCGCGGCGACGCCGGCCGTCTTCGATGTACGCGATGCCGCCGCGACCAAACGCGCCATCGCCGCCGTCGAAGCCATCGGCCCGATCGACGGGCTGGTCTGCTCGGCCGGCACCTCGCACGCCGCGCCCGCCGAGCTTCTCGAAGAAGCGCAGTGGGATTTGATCCTCGACATCAACGCCAAGGGCAGCTTTCTCTCGGCGCAGGCGGTGGCCGGCGGCATGATCGGGCGGCGGCGCGGCGCCATCGTGTTCATCAGCTCGCTCAACGGCAAGGGCGGCCATCCCGGCCGCGCGCATTACTGTGCGTCCAAGGCGGCGGTCGAGGGGCTGACCCGCGATCTCGCCTGCGAATGGGGACGGCACGGCGTGCGCGTCAACGCGGTCGCGCCCAATGTCACGGATACGCCCCTCGTCCGCCGCAACTTGCCGGAGGCGTTCGTCGATGGCGTCATCGTCGATCGCACGCCACTTGGACGGATGGCACAGCCCCAAGAGGTTGCCTGGGCCTGCCTGTTTCTGCTGTCGGATGCCGCCGGCTATATCACCGGCACGGTGTTGCCGGTCGATGGCGGGATCAGCGCCGGCTATTTGACCCATCTCGGCGGGGCCGATTACGGCTCGCGGAGCATCATTTGAAATTGCCGCCGGGCTAACCGGCGGCCGGTATCGGGAGAACACGAATGACCTTGCGCAGCTTGCTCGCCATCGCCGCCCTGCTGGTCGGCATCAATACCGCCAACGCCTTTCCGGTTGGCGCGCCCGAGGGGCCGTATAAAGACCCTGGCATTACCGACACCGAGATCGTCATCGGCCTGTTCGGCCCGGAATCGGGCCCGCTGCGCAATTTCGGCTTCGACGCGATGGGTGCCGCGCAGATGTGGTACGACATGATCAACAAGACCGGCGGCATCTGGGGCCGCAAGATCCGGCTGGTCATCGACGATGATAGATGCGATCCGACCGCGCTCAACGCGGTGATCCGCAAGCTGGTCACGGTCGACAAGGTGTTTCTGCTCAATGGCGGCTCCTGCACCGCCGCCGTGGTCGCGGGCCAGGAATATGTGACGCGCGAGAAGGTGCCGCTGATCATGCTGAACGCGGCCGGCGATGGCGCGCTGTTCCCGCCGACGCGTTATGTCTTCGGCGCCTTCGGTGGGACTCAGCTCACGGTCGGCGGCACGCTGGTCGATTTCGTCGCCAAGGAGTTGAAGGCGAAGAAGATCGCCTATCTCGGCAGCGACGATGATTTCGGCGCCGCCAATCTCGCCGCCGGTAAATTCATGGCGAAGAAACATGGCGTCGAGTTTGTCGCGGTGGAGCGGGTGCCGCGCAATCTCGTCGATCTGACCGCGCCGATGCTGCGCATTCGCCAGGCCAATCCCGATGCCGTCATCATCACCACCTATCCCCAATCGGCGACGCTGGCGATGCAGAAGGTCAGCGAATTTCAGCTCGCGATGCCGATCGTCGCGGCGGTGCAGGCGGTGCCCAATCCGGCTTCATTGGTGAAGACGGTCGGCAATCTCGCCGCGTTCAAGAATTTCTATTATGGCTCGCCTCTCAACGACCTGACGGACGGCCCGCGCCAGAAATGGGTCATCGATATGTATAAAAGGGCCTTCCCCGACCGCAAGCCAACCGCCTTCATGGCCTATGGCCTGCCCTCGGCGCAGGCCGTGACCTACGCGCTGATGCTGGCGGGGCCGAACCCGACGCGTGAGAGCTTCGTCGATGCGATGTCCCATCTGCACTTTGTTACCGGCGTGATGGCGGGGCCGATCGAGTTCGGGCCGGACCGGCGCGACGGGCACAATGCCTCGATCTTCATCAAGTTCGACGGCACCAAATCGACCCGCATGCCCGGCGTCTATGTCAACGAGTTCCGCGGCAAGTAGATGGGGCTCGTAGCCCAGGCGGTCGCCAGCGGCATCGTGACCGGCGCCATCTACGCGCTGATCGCGTTGTCGCTGGTCATCCTCTACAAATCCACCGGCGCGGTGAATTTCGCCGGCGGCGATGTGGTGATGACCGCGTGCTATATCGCGCTGCTGGTGCTGGTGGGGTTTGGCCTGCCCTATTGGCTGGCGGCGCTCGCGGCGATCGCGGGCCTGTTCGTCATCGGCGCCGGGTTCGATCGGCTGGTCATCGCGCGCATCGTCCGCCAGCGCCACGCGCATAACAGTCTGGTGGCGCTGGTGATCGCGACCATCGGCCTCTCCGATCTTCTCAAAGGCAGCGTGCGGCTGTTCGGCTACACCGACAATGTCCAGACCCTGCCGCCGCAATTCACCGGGCCGCCGCTGTTCTTGGGCAATGTCATTCTGTTGCGGCAGGATGTCGGCATCGTCGGAGTAACTTGCGTGGTGATGCTGCTGCTCTATGCCTTTTTCCGCTTCACCCGGCTGGGCAAGGGGCTGCGCGCCACCGCCGACAATCCGCGCGCCGCCGTCTTGATCGGCATTCCGGTACAGCGCATGCGGATGCTGGTGTGGGCCATCGCCTGCGGTCTCGGCGCCATCGCCGGGCTGCTGGTGGCGCCGAAGATCCTGATGACGCCCGACATGGGCGTTATCGTCATCCTCGCCTTCGCGGCGGCGGTGATCGGCGGCTTCACCAACATCCCGGGCGTCATCGTCGGCGGCTTCATGCTGGGCATCATCGAGAATCTGGTCGGCATTTTCATCTCGACCGCCGCGATCGCGGTCGCGCCCTTCATCGTCATCATGGCGGTGCTGCTGTTGCGGCCGCAGGGCCTGTTCGGCGGCAATCCGACCTTCCGCAAAGTATGAGCGAGCGATGGGTCCTGGCGGCGCTGGGGGTACTCGCCCTCGGTGCCTTGGCGGTGCCGCTGCCGATCTACGCGCTCTATGTCGCCAACCTTCTGCTGATGTACGCGGTGCTGGCGATCGGCCTCGATGTGCTGCTCGGCCTCGCCGGCCAATTCGCCTTCGCGCATATCGCCTTTTACGGCATCGGCGTCTACACCGCCGGTATCCTCGGCAATCGCCTCGGCTTGCCGTTTCCGCTGCCGCTGCTGGCCGGCGCGATCCTGGCCGCCGCCGTCGCGTTCCTGATCGCGATTCCGGCACTGCGATTGCACAGCATCTATCTCGCCCTCTCCACCTACGCCTTCGCGGCGGCGGCGCAATGGGTGTTTCATTCCTGGGATAGCGTCACCGGCGGCGCCGACGGGTTGCGCCTGGCGCCGACCCGGTTCTTCGCCTGGCATATCATCGACGATCGCGACGCCTATCCGGTGCTGCTCGGCATCGCCATCGTGACGATCGCGCTGAGGCTCGGGCTGCAACGCTCGAAGCTGGGGCGCGGCATGGCGGCGATGCGCGAATCCGAGCCGGTGGCGCTGGCCTCCGGCATCGACGTGCGGCGCGTGAAGATTCTCGCCTTCACCATCTCCGGCTTTTACGGCGGCGTCGCCGGCGGCATGCTGCCGCTGTTCCAATCCTATGTGCACCCGGACAGTCTCGGGCTGGAGGCGCTGGTCGTCATCCTCACCATGGTCGTGGTCGGCGGATTGGGCTCGGTCGGCGGCGTGCTGATCGGCGTCGTGGTGATGGGATTGCTGCCGGAGCTGTTGCGCGACGCCGCCGTCTATCGCGAGTTGATCTACGGCGCGATCCTGATTCTGGCCGTGACCCTGATGCCGCGCGGCATCGCGGGGCTGATCTTGCGGGCGGGCAAATGACCGCGCTCCTCGAACTCGACGGGCTCGAGGTCCGCTTCGGCGGCTTGCGCGCCGTGGCCGGCCTCGATTTGCGGGTCGCCGCCGGCACCATTCACGCGCTGATCGGCCCCAATGGCGCCGGCAAATCGACGGTGTTCAACAGCATCTCGCGCTTCTACACGCCCAGCGCGGGCACCATCCGCTTCGACGGAAAATCGCTCCTCGATGCACGGCCGCATGAGTTGGCGCGGCGCGGTATCGGCCGCACCTTCCAGAATCTGGAACTATGCGGCCGCCTGTCGGCGCTGGATCACATTCTGATTGGCATGTCGCCGGCCATCGTGGAGCGCAATCCCTTCTGGCCCAGCCCGGCGCGGCGGCGTGGCGAGCGCCGCGAGCGCGCCGAGGCGCTGGCGCTGCTGGCGCGGGTCGGCATCGCGGAGGTCGCCGACCGCCCCGCGGAGCAGCTCGATTTCGGCCGGCAGAAGCTGCTCGACCTGGCGCGCGCCCTCGCCTGCCGCCCGCGCCTGCTGCTACTCGACGAGCCCGCGGCCGGTCTGCGGGCGCGCGAAGTGGCGATGCTCGACGCGCTGCTGATCGATCTGGTGCGCGAGACCGGCCTTGCCATCGTGCTGGTCGAGCATGTCATGCCGCTGGTGATGTCGGTCGCCGATCGCGTCACGGTACTGAATTTCGGCGAGAAGATCGCGGAGGGCGCGCCGGCCGAAATCCGCGCCGATCCGCGCGTCATCGAGGCTTATCTTGGCCGGGGTGTCCATGCTGCGGATTGACAACCTGACCGCGGGCTATGGCCGCATCGAGGTCCTGCATGGGATTTCGCTGACCCTCGGCGCCGGCCAGCTCGTGTGCCTCTTAGGCGCCAATGGCGCCGGCAAGACCACCACGCTCAACTGCATCTCCGGCGTGATCGGCGCCACCAGTGGCAGCATCGAATTCGACGGCCAGCGCCTCAACGGCCTGGCGCCCGACCGCATCGTCGCACGCGGCATCGTCCAGCTTCCCGAGGGCCGCGCGGTGTTCGGCTCGATGAGCGTGCGCGACAATCTGGAGCTCGGCACTTGGTGCCGGCGCGACCGCGCCGCCGCTCTGCGCGACCTCGACCATGGGCTGACGCTGTTTCCGATCCTGCGCCAGCGCCTGAAACAGGCCGCCGGCACCTTGTCGGGCGGCGAGCAGCAGATGCTGATGCTGGCGCGCGCCCTCGCCGCCGGGCCGAAGCTGCTGCTGCTCGACGAGCCCAGCCTGGGCCTGTCGCCGGTCGCGGTGGAGAATATGTTCGGCGTCATCGTCCGTCTGCGCGGCGCGGGGATTCCGATCCTGCTGGTCGAGCAGAATGCGCGCGCCGCGCTCGATGTCAGCGATGCCGGCTATGTGCTGCAGAATGGCGAGATCGTCGCCCAGGGCAGCGCGGCCGAATTGCGCGACAATGATTTCGTCCGCGAAGCCTATCTCGGTTAGGGAGCACCAGCATGGAAGCCACCACCTATTATGTCGTGCGGTTCTGGATCAAGCCCGAGGGCGGTCAGGCGGTGATCGACTGGCTCGACAGCCGCCACATGGCCGAGGTCACGGCGCAGCCGGGCTTTCTCTGGTCGCGGCGCTGCCGCCTGGAACAGGATGCGCCCGATGGCTGGCACGCCTATCTGATGATCTACGGCCTCGAATCCCGCGCCGCGCTGGAGCGCTATTTCAACAGCCCGGCGCGCGAGCGGTTCGCCGAGGAAGGCAAGCCGTTCGCCGCCGTGATGCGCACCGAACGCGGCTGGGGCACTGTCGAGAGCAGCATCGGCTGAGCGGAGACGAAAATGGCACCGTCCTACGAATGGGATCGCATTCCCGAGATCGTCACCTTCCCCGACACCAGCGCCTATACCGAGACCTATGGCTTCGCCGGCACCTCGGGAAAGATCTTCCTCGAGGGCCAGCGCTTCGTGCCGCGCAACCGGCCGTCGAAGACGCTTTATCTGTTCATGCACCCGGCAAGCACGCTACAGCTTTTGCCGATGCCGTCAGCGCTGGCCGGCGACGGCATGCATGTGCTGTGCGCCGGCAGCCGCTATCCCAAGAACGATAGCGGACTGATCATGGAGAAGGTCGCCTTCGACCTGGGGCAGTGGGTGCGCCATGCGCGTGAACAGCTCGGCTATGAGACGGTCGTGCTGGTCGGCTGGTCCGGCGGCGGCTCGCTGTCGCTGTTCTATCAGGCCGAGGCGGAGCGGCCCTCGATCACGCGTACACCGGCCGGGGATGGGTTCGACCTGACGACGGCGAAGCTGATCCCGGCCGACGGCATCATCTTCATCGCCGCCCATCTGTCGCGCGCCGAGACGCTGACGGAGTGGCTCGACCCGTCGGTCCTAGACGAGATCGCCCCCGATCGCCGGGACCCCGCGCTCGACATTTACAGCGCCGATTGCCCGAACCGGCCGCCCTTCACCGCCGAATTCGTCGCCCACTTTCGCGCCGCCCAAATCGCGCGCAACCGCAAGATCACCGCCTGGTGTCAGGACATGCTGGCGACCCTGAAGCGTCGCGCCACCCCGGAGATCGAACGATCCTTCGTCGTCCATCGCACCATGTGCGATGTCCGCTGGATCGACCCCAATGTGGACCCGAACGGCCGCCCGCCGAATTGGTGCTATCTCGGCGATCCGCGCACCGCCAACGTCGCGCCGGCCGGGCTGGCGCGCTACAGCTCGCTGCGCTCCTGGCTCAGCCAGTGGAGTTACGATCTGTCGAACGCCAAGGGCACCAGAAACGCCGCGCGCATCCACACGACGCCGGTGCTGCAGATCGAAAACGGCGCCGATGACGCGGTGCCGGCGACCCACAACCCGATCATTCGGGCGGCGCTTGCCACCGCCGACAAGGAATATGTCCGGATTGAGGGCGCCAGCCATTATTACCGCGACCAGCCGGCGCAGATGGCGACCTGCCTCGCCGCCGTCGGGGAGTGGAGCCGGCGCAAGCAACTCCTTCTCGATTAAAGCAAACTGCCGCCAGGCCGCCCTCCGCCCGCTAGCGGCGGCGCGCGACTCGGCGGCAGCCGTCCAAATCCGACGATTTTGTGACCGGCGGCGCCTTTTTGCGCCGCAACGGAACCTTTGTCCCCGCCGCTTTGTTTTTTTCGAGGGATACTTAACAAGCTAAGCGGGAATATGCCGATCGCCGCCGCCGCCGTTACTCGCGACCAACGGACGCGCTCAGCGGAGCCGCGGACCGGTGGCGCCATCGCGACCGCCGCTCCGCTGAGCGCGCAGGCGGGTACTCGCGCGGTTCCGGTCGCGGGCGATGCGCTCGCGCCGCCCAAGATTTATTACCTGCATTACCCGATGATCGGGGCGCTGGCCGACTGGCCGCGCCATCTGGCGCGCTGCCGGGCGATGGGGTTCGATTATATCGCGATCCCGCCGCCCTTCGCGCCGGGCCGCCGCGGCAATCCCTTTCTGACGGACGATTTCGCGGTGCCGCATCCGGCGCTGGGCCTCGGAACCGGCGCCGATGCGATCGCGGCGATCGCCCAGCTTTGCGCGCGGCACCAGCTTAAACTGATCGTCGATCTCGTGATCGACCGGGTCGCCGCCGACGGCGCCTTCGCCCGCGCCCATCGCGCCTGGTTCCGGTTCCCTGAATTGGCCGAGGACGAGGTGCCCGATCCGCGCCACCCCCGCCAGTCGCGCGAGGTCGCGCTGGCGCGTGTCGAGGAGCCCGCAATCGCCGACGCGCTATGCGGCTGGTGGGGCGAGCGGCTAGCCCCCTTGGCGCAATCGGGGACCAGCGGGTTTCGCTGCCTCCACCTCGACCGGGTGCCGGCCGCGCTATGGCGACAGCTGGCGGCGCAGGCGCGTCAGGCGGCGCCGGGCCTGATGCTGCTGGGCTGGACCCCGCCGCTCGATCATGCGGCGCTGGCCGATTTCGTCGACGTCGGTTTCGACTATGTCTTCGCGGTGGCGGCGGGCGATCGTAAAACCTCGACGCGCTTCATCGAGGATGCGGCCGCGCTGCGCCGGATCGCGCCGGTGATCGCGGTGCCGGAACTGCCGTTCGGCCCCCGTCTGGCGCGGATTTGGGGCCGATCGCGCATCGCCTATCGCCGCGCTATCGATTTCGCGACCGCCGTGTCGGACGGTGTGCTGATGCCCGGCGGCTTCGAGTTCGCGGCGAGCCGGCCGCTCGACCCGCTCTATTCGGCGCCGCCGGACCTCGACGATGCCGAACGCGACGCCCCGTTCGCGCTCGCCGACGAGATCGCCGCCGCCAATACCCGCCTCGACCGCATCGGGCAGCTCGATCTGACCGAGCGGCTGCTGCCGCTCGCCGCGGCCAACGGCGTCGGCGCCATGGCGCGGCTGGGCGGCCCGGCGGCGCCCCATGCTCTGCTGCTCTTGAGCAATCACGATCTCGACAATTCGCGCGTGCTGGATCGCGCGCCCGCGCTGCTCGCGGCCACCGCCGGCGCCTTCGGCGGCGCCATGCGCATCGACGGCGATGGCGCCCCCGACGCGCCGTTGGCCGCGGGCGAGGTGCGCGTCCTGCGCATTCAGCCCAATGATCCGATTCTGGTGACGGGGCGCAATCGGCCGACCGCCCAGCGCGCCGTCAGCGCGGCGCGTATCGCGATCGAGAATGTCACGCCGTGCGTCGATAATGGCCGCTTCGCCGTCAAGCGCGTGGTCGGCGATCGCATCGAGATCGAGGCCGACATTTTCGTCGATGGCCATGAGGCGCTCGCCGCGGCACTGCTGTGGCGGCCGATCGACCAGCGCGACTGGCACCAGGCCCCGATGGTGCTGGCGGAGAACGATCGCTGGCGCGGGGTCTGCGTCCCCGACCGCATCGGCCGCTATGTCTATGCGGTCGAGGCGTGGTGCGACCATTGGGCCGGCCTGACGCGCGACATCGGTAAGAAGCGCGCCGCCGGCCAGGACGTGACGCTCGATGTCGCCGACGCCATGCATCTTGCCGAGGCGGCACGGAAGCGCGCAGGCGGCGATGACAAGAAAATTCTCGCCGCGCTCGTGAAGAAATTGTCGTCGGCATCGGGCGAGGCACGCACCGCGCTGATCCTCGCCGACGAGATGCGCGCGGCGATGAGCGCCGCCGACGACCGCCCGTTCCTCGCCCGCAGCGAGCCCGACATCGCCATCGACGTTGACCGCCCGCAGGCGCGCTTCGCCAGCTGGTACGAGCTGTTTCCGCGCTCGGCGACCGACGATCCCGCGCGCCACGGCACCTTTGCCGATGTCATCGCGCGCCTGCCGGCGATCGCCGCGATGGGGTTCGACGTGCTTTACTTTCCGCCGATCCATCCCATCGGCACGAGCAACCGCAAGGGCCGCAACAATGCGCTGACGGCGGCCGCGGACGATCCCGGCAGCCCTTACGCCATCGGCGGCGCCGAGGGCGGGCATACCGCGATCCACCCCGCGCTCGGCACGCTCGAGGATTTTCGCCGGCTGCGCGCCGCCGCCGCCGAGCACCGGATCGAGCTCGCCCTCGATTTCGCGATCCAATGCTCGCCGGATCATCCGTGGCTTAAGGAGCATCCCAACTGGTTCAGCCGGCGGTCCGATGGCTCGATCCGCTATGCCGAAAATCCGCCGAAGAAATACGAGGACATCGTCAATCCCGATTTCTACGCCGACGCCGCGATGCCCGATCTGTGGCTGGC
>Ga0208357_1000942_pt1 | contig 22214 bp, 19 predicted proteins | sample NGESurdeep092012_6_FD_184487 | JGI IMG/M metagenome (GOLD analysis project Ga0208357, IMG submission 184487) | Arctic peat soil microbial communities from Barrow, Alaska - NGEE Surface sample F52-2 deep-092012 (SPAdes) | ecosystem: Environmental > Terrestrial > Soil > Wetlands > Peat ... | reverse complement strand
GGGAGCCGATGCAGGAGACCTATCCCTAATGGATCAAGCCATTCCTGCCTCCGGAGGGGTCTCCGGCTCCGCCAGAGCCGCATGCAGCCGCCGTCAGGGGTAGCCGAGCGGCTAAACGTCTCCGCGGAGCCGGAGGCGCAGGTTTTGGTTTGTGTATCAACTCCGGCGGCGCCTTCGGCATCGATAGCTGTGCCCACCGCGGTGCCCTGGCCGCCGGCGGGCTGACCATCGCCGTGCTGGCCAGTGGCCTCAGCTACGCCTACCCGCGTGGTCACCATGACCTGTTCGCCGCGATCGCGGCCCAGGGCGTCCTGGTCAGCGAGTGCCCGCCGGACCGGCCGCCGACCCGGCCGGGGTTCCTGATCCGCAACCGGGTCATCGCGGCACTGAGCCGAGGCACCGTCGTGGTCGAGGCCGCGCTGCGCAGCGGGGCGCTCAACTCCGCCAAGCACGCCCGCGAGCTGCGGCGCCCGCTCATGGCGGTCCCGGGTCCGGTGACCTCAGACCAGTCGGCGGGCTGCCACGAGCTCATCAGGGAGGCGGGCGCGCTGCTGGTCACCGGGGCCAGGGACGTCATCGAGCACGTCTCCCCGGTCGGCGCCGAGCTGGCCGGGCCGCGGCTGGGCCCGGCCGTGCCGCGCGACCACCTGGACCCGGTCACCGCGGCCGTGCTGGAGGCCGTTCCGGCTCGCGGCGGCCGCGGCCCGGCCAGCATCGCCGTGCTGGCAGGCGTCGACCTCGACACCGCGCTGCGCTGCCTGGGCCTGCTCGCGGCGGGCGGCTTCGTCCAGCGATGCGACCAGGGCTGGCGGGCCAGAAAGTACACCTGACACGCCCCCGGCTCAGGCGCCAGGGCCCCGGGCGGGCTGACACTGGGGGCATGGAACCCGCCAGCGAGGACCAGGATCAGCTGCCGTCCGGGCTGAGCCGCGGGCTGGCTGCCTTCGAGCGGTACCTGGCCGCCGAGCGGGGCATGTCCCCGCATACCGTGCGCGCCTACCGCGCGGACGTCACGTCGCTGCTCTGGTACGCCAGCCAGGACGGCTGCGCCGAGCCCGCCGACATCGACATCGGCGTGCTCCGGGGCTGGCTCGCGCGCCAGCATGGTGCCGGCCAGGCCCGGGCATCGATCGCTCGCCGGGCGGCCGCCGCGCGCGCGTTTACCGCATTCGGGCATGCCCGGGGCTGGCTGGACGCTGATCCGGGCCGGCTGCTCGGCACCCCCAAGGCCGGCCGGAAACTGCCGCAGGTCCTGGGCCGGGAGCAGATGGCGGCGGTCCTGGCCGTCCCTGGAGCCCGCCCTCCGGCCGCCGTCCGGAGACTCCGCGCCCCCGGAGCTGTCGAGGGAGCCCGTGCCCCGGCCGCCGTCCAGGAGCCCGGCGCCCCCGCAGCCGTCCAGGAGCCTGGCGCCCGCGCGCTGGCGCTGCGCGACACGGCGATCATGGAGCTCTTGTACGCGGCCGGGATCCGGGTCGGCGAGTTGTGCGGTCTCGACGTCGGGGACCTGGACGAGGAACGGCGCACCGTGCGCGTGCTCGGCAAGCGCAGCAAGGAACGAGTCGTGCCGGTGGGCATCCCCGCCGCCCGGGCGGTGCGCACGTGGCTGCTCGAGGGCCGCGGCACGCTCCTCAGCGAGCGGAGCGGCCGGGCCCTGCTCCTGGGAGCACGCGGCGGCCGGATAGACCCCCGCACCGCTCGCCGGGTCGTCCACGAGCGGATCGCCGCCGCCGGCTCGGTCCCGGACACCGGCCCGCACGGGCTCCGGCACACGGCCGCCACCCACCTGCTTGAGGGCGGAGCCGACCTGCGCAGCGTGCAGGAGATACTGGGTCACGCGTCCCTGGCCACCACGCAGATCTACACGCACGTCAGCGTCGAGCGGCTGCTGGCTGCCTACCGGCAGGCTCATCCCCGCGCCTAGCCCGCGCTCCGGGTCCGCGCCTCCCGACCTGGCCACGCTCCGCCGGGCCCCTGCCGAACCCGGCCGCGCCGCCCGGGCCGGTCGGCGATGTTGCCATCGGGCGCCTTCGGTCGCCCGCGCCGCCGAGCGCCCGGGCATGTAGAATGATTCAACGGCCAGCAAAAGGCTCGCGCGCGCCTGCACGCAACCCGGCTGTTGGTCGAATTCGCGCGCCCGCTAGCCGCGTCGGATGCCGTATCTGGCTCCGCGCGGGACGCTCCTTACCGGTTCGCGGGACCCCAATCCCGCCGCGAGGACGTACAGGCGCCAGGCAGAAACCGGACGGCTCCTGTGCCCGCGCGCCAGGTGCCACGAGAGGAAAGGGGACACCGGCATGGCACCGGTCGTCACCATGCGTCAGCTCCTGGAGAGCGGAGTTCACTTCGGCCACCAGACCCGGCGCTGGAACCCGAAGATGAAGCGCTTCATCCTGACCGAGCGCAACGGCATCTACATCATCGACCTTCAGCAGTCCCTCGACTTCATCGACCGCGCCTACGAGTTCATCCGCGAGACAGTCGCGCACGGCGGCTCGGTCCTGTACGTGGGGACGAAGAAGCAGGCCCAGGAGGCGATCGCCGAGCAGGCCCGCCGCGTCGGGATGCCCTTCGTCAACCAGCGCTGGCTCGGCGGGATGCTGACGAACTTCAGCACCGTCTACAAGCGGCTGCAGCGGCTCAAGGAGCTCGAGGAGATCGACTTCGACGACGTGGCAGGCTCCAACCTCACCAAGAAGGAGCTGCTGCACCTGCGCCGCGAACGGGAGAAGCTGGACCGCTCACTCGGCGGAATCAGGGACATGGCCCGGGTGCCGAGCGCCATCTGGGTCGTGGACACCAAGAAGGAGCACATTGCGGTCAGCGAGGCCCGCAAGCTGGGCATCCCGGTGATCGCGATCCTCGACACCAACTGTGACCCGGACGAGGTCTCTTACCCCATTCCGGGTAACGACGACGCGATCCGCAGTGTTGCGCTCCTCACGAGGGTGGTGGCCGACGCGGTCGCCGACGGCCTCATCGCCCGGGCGGGTGCCGCCACGGGCGAGGAGAAGCCGGCTGCGGCCGACGGCGCACTCGGGACCACGGAGCCGCTGGCCGAGTGGGAGCGCGAGCTGCTGGAGGGCAAGGCAGACTCGGCACCTGCGGCGAACGGCACCGCGCGGGCTGCGACGTCCAACGGCGCGGCCAGCACGGCCACGGCGAGCACGGATGCTGCCCCGGCGCCAGCCGAGGCCAGCACCCCGGAGGCCAGCACCCCGGAGGCCAGCACCCCGGAGGCCAGCACCCCGGAGGCCAGCACCCCGGAGGCCAGCACCCCGGAGGCCAGCACCGCCGAGGCCAGCACGACCGCGGCAGCGCCTGCGGCGCCGCCCGAGCCGGCCCCGTCCGACGCGGGCACCCGCCCGCGGCCTGGCAGCGCCGAGGCCGAGTCCGCCGACCCCCTGGCTGCGGAGCCTGACGCCATCGACCCGGAGGACGAGATTCCCGCGGCCGAGGCTGCCGAGACTCCGGCGGCCGAGACTCCGGCGGCCGAGGCTCCCGCTGCCGAGGCCCCGGCCGGCGCTGAGTCGGCCTGACCGCCTGGGCGCGGGCCGCCGCGGACCCGGGCGCGCCGCCCGGGGCGAGGCTGTCCGGCACGAAGACAATGAGAGATGGAGACATGGCGAACTACACCGCCGCGGATGTGAAGCGGCTCCGCGAGCAGACCGGCGCGGGCATGATGGACTGCAAGAACGCCCTCGTGGAGGCCAACGGCAACTATGAGGCTGCCGTGGAGGCGCTGCGGATCAAGGGCGCGAAGGACGTAACGAAGCGGGCGCAGCGGACCGCCGGGAACGGCCTGGTCACGGCCTCGCTTGAGGGTAGCAACGTCGGCGTCCTGCTGGAGCTCAACTGTGAGACCGACTTCGTCGCGAAGACCGACCTGTTCCAGGAAGTGGCCGCCGACATCGCGCGGACCGCGCTGGCGGCCGGCGCCGACGACCGGCTCGCGGTGCTCGGCCAGGAGGTACGGCCCGGCCAGACCACTCAGGAGCTGATCGACGAGGCCGGGGCGACGCTGAAGGAGAAGCTGGAGCTGGGCCGGTTCGCCCGGTTCGACGGCGGCTTCGTAACTACCTACCTGCACAAGTCCGACCCCGGCCTGCCGCCGACGCTCGGCGTCCTCGTGCAGCTGGGCAACGGCGGAGCCGAGGTCGGGCAGGAGATCGCTCACCAGGTCGCGGCCATGCGGCCGCAGTACGCGACCCGCGATGAGGTGCCCGCGGATCTGCTGGCCAACGAGCGCCGGATTGCTGAGCAGGTCACCCGCGAGGAGGGCAAGCCCGAGCAGGCCATCCCGAAGATCGTCGAGGGCCGGGTGAACGCGTTCCTCAAGGACATCGTCCTCGTCGAGCAGCCGTCGGTGCGCGAGCCGAAGAAGTCGGTCGGCCAGCTGCTGGCCGAGCGGGGCGCCAGCGTCCGGCAGTTCGCGAGGTTCCAGATCGGCCAGGCAGGTTGAGGCTGGCGGAAGACGGCGCCGCAGCCGTGAGCGGGCGGATCCCTGAGTCGGAGTTCGAGGCTCGTCAGGGGTCCGCCGCTCGCGATATGCATCCCAGCTGGCGGCGGGTCGTGCTCAAGCTGTCCGGTGAGGCATTCGCCGGCGATGAGCCGCTGGGCATCTCCCCGGACGTGGTCATCCACATCGCACGAGAGATCAGCGCCGCCGCCCGGGAGGGCATCGAGATCGCCGCAGTCGTCGGCGGCGGCAACATGTTCCGCGGCGCCGTACTGTCGCAAAGCGGAATCGACCGCTCCCGGGCCGACTACATGGGCATGCTCGGGACGGTCATCAACTGCCTGGCCCTGCAGGACGTGCTGGAGAAACTCGGCGTGGAAACGCGGGTCCAGACGGCCATCACCATGGGCCAGGTGGCCGAGCCCTACATTCCCCGGCGAGCGATCCGGCATCTCGAAAAGGGCCGGGTCGTGATCTTCGGGGCCGGGCTGGGAGCGCCGTTCTTCTCGACCGACACCTGCGCCGCGCAGCGCGCACTGGAGATCGGCGCTCAGGCCGTGCTCAAGGGCACCCAGGTGGACGGGGTCTACGACGCCGACCCGCACCTCATGCCGGATGCGGTCCGCTTCCACCGGCTCGACTACGCCGAAGTGCTGCGCCGTGAGCTGCGCTTCATGGATGCCACTGCCGTCAGCCTGTGCATGGATAATGACCTGCCAATTGTCGTGTTTGACCTCATGAGCGAGGGCAACGTCCTCCGGGCCGTCCGCGGGGAGCGGCTCGGCACGCTCGTGAGCCGGTACGGCCGCTGATGACCCGCGTCCGGCGCCACTGCCGCATCCGCCTCCCCGCTGCGGCCGCCGCCGTGGGAAAATGCGAATGTGCCAAGCTGGCGCCCGGCCGGACGCCTAACAACGCGCGGGAGTCGCTGTGATTGACGACACGCTCCTCGAGGCCGAGGAGAAGATGGACAAGGCCCTGACGGTTGCCAAGGAGGACTTCAGCGGCATCCGAACCGGCCGCGCGCATCCCTCAATGTTCAACAAGATCACGGCCGAGTACTACGGGACGCCGACGCCGGTCAACCAGCTGGCGTCGTTCCACATGCCCGAGCCGCGGATGGTCGTGGTCCAGCCGTTCGACAAGTCCTCGCTCGGCGCGATCGAGAAGGCGATCAGGAACAGCAACCTGGGCGTGAACCCGTCGAACGACGGCGCGCTCATCCGGGTGGTCTTCCCTGAGCTGTCCGAGGAACGCCGCCGGGAATTCATCAAGGTCGCACGACACAAGGCCGAAGACAGCCGGGTCTCGATCCGCAACATCCGACGGCACGCCAAGGACTCAATCGACAAGCTCGTCAAGAACGGTGAGTCGGGCGAGGATGACGGCCGGCGCGCGGAGCGCGAGCTCGATGAGCTCACGCACGGCTACGTGACGCAGGTGGACGAGCTGCTTCGGCACAAGGAAGCCGAGCTTCTCGAGGTATAGCTTGCGCCTGGACCCAGACAATGCGAGCTCCGGCAATCCGGAGCAGAGCCGTCCGGAGCGGGACAGTCCGGAGCAGCAGGGTCCCAGGCTGCACGGTCCCGGGGCGGACGGTCCCGGGCCAGGCGACGATCCGAAGCCCGGCCCCGCGGCGCCGGCGGCCGAGCGCAAGCCCAGCCGGGCCGGCCGCAACCTTCCCGTAGCTATCGGCGTAGGCCTCCTGATGGGTGGCGTGGCCATCCTCACGCTGTTCACGGTGAAGGCCACGTTCCTGCTGTATGTTGCCGCGCTCGTCGGGATCGCGCTCTGGGAGCTCAGCCGGGCGCTGGATTCTCGTGGCATTCATCTGTCCCTGCTGCCCGTGGCCGCCGGCGGCGTGGCGATGCTGACCCTGGCCTACTGGGAAGGTGACCGGGACGCCCTGGCGGCGCTCGCCGTGACATTCGTCGTCCTGCTGGCCTGGCGGCTGCGGGGCGGGGTTAACGGATACGTGCGGGACGTGACGGCCAACGTCTTCACCCTGGCCTATATGCCGCTGATGGCGCTGTTCGTCGCGCTCATGCTGGCTCGGCCGGACGGCGACCGCCGGGCCCTGTTGTTCCTCATCGTGACGGTCTGCAGCGACGTCGGCGGGTACTTCGCGGGCATCTTGTTCGGCCGGCATCCGATGGCCCCGGCGATCAGCCCGAAGAAGACCTGGGAGGGGCTGGCCGGATCGGTCGCCTTCTGCCTGGCCGGCGGGGCAGTCGGCCTGACCCTCCTCCTGCACGGCCAGCTCTGGCAGGGCCTGGTGCTCGGCGCGGCCGCCGTCGCCGCCGCCACCCTGGGCGATCTGGCCGAGTCGATGATCAAGCGTGACCTCGCGATCAAGGACATGGGCACCGTGCTGCCCGGCCACGGCGGCATTCTCGACCGGATCGACTCCCTGCTGATCATGGCGCCGGTCGTCTGGCTGCTGCTGGCCGTCTTCATCCCGGCCAGTCGCGGTGGCTAATCACCCTGGCCAGCCGCGGTGGCTAGCCGCTGACCCAGCTCCGCCGCTGCGCCGCTAGCTGGGTGACCAGGCTCGCCGTCCCGCGATCCCTCGCCATTAGCCGCTCGCGCTCGGTGATCGGAACGATCCACAGCCAGCGCACGGGCGCCTGCGACACGGTGAAGCCGGCCAGCGACGGAACGTCCGGGCCGAGCAGCCCGCCGGGCTCATCGAGGAGCAGGACCGCCTCGTTGCCGCCGCGGAGCGGGAAGGTACTGGCCTCGTGGTACCAGGGGATGCTGTGCCCGGCACCGAGCCAGGTGACCTCACGCCACGGGTACTGCGCCAGCCACAGGAAGATGCGGGCGGCATCCGCACTGGCCATCGTGGTGGCCAGGGCCAGCTCGATCCGCGCCTGGCTGGCCGGCAGCTCGCCGGCCTGCTCGATCAGCGGCATCCGCTGGCAGCTCATCCCGACCGTGGACAGCACGGTGAACGGGCGCTGGGGGGTTGGCGGGCGCTCCGACACGCCCGCAAGGGGCTGCTGGCCGCCGCTGACGTCCCAGTACCGGCCACCGGGGCCAAGCCGGCCCAGCAGGTGCCCGAAGACCGCCTGCCGGAAGGACGCCCAGTTCGCCGGGTCAGCGCGCCATCGCCAGTATTGGTCCGCCGCCTCGATCCGCGGGACCAGCCCTTCCATGGCCTGGTCGAGGGACCAGCCGAACGGGGTCTGCCCGATGATGTCCCGGCCGTAGCCGGGCATGCCCGTGGACATATCCGACCAGCCTGGGATCACGGCCACCGGCTCGCCGTGCTCCAGGATGGCGACCCCGTCGCCCTCCTCGAGCCAGACCGCCCGCAGCGCCTGCGGGTCGAGCAGCGGCCGCCCCTGCGGGTGCTTGGTGTGGTCGGCGGGCATCTGCGGGGCCTGACCAGCGCCGAGCCCGGCCAGGTCGACGACCGGGGGCGCCGGCGAGTGGTTCGCTATCCAGGTCGCGGCGATGGCACCGGTGCCGTCGTGCACGTAAGCCGCGGTGGTGGTCCCGTCGTACTCGACCACGACCCGGCGGCTCCCATACGGGCTCTCGCTGTCGAGCAGCACGGCGGGCTGGGCCGGCCCGGCAGATATCCTGGGCTGACTGGCCCCTCTGCGCAGCGTCGGCATAGTACGGAAATCTACAGACCTTGAGCTGGTCAATGCTGACATGCCCGGAAGATCATCGACGATTTGCCGCATTGCCGTCGAGGTGGGCACCGCCAGCGAACAAATGCGGCCAGCGAGAACGGAGTCCGCAAGTGGCCAGCGCGTCCCTACCAGTACCGGGCGCCGTGACGCCGGTCCCGGCCCCGCTGGAGCTCGGCCCGGTCGGCGGCCCCGCGGCGGCGAGTCGCCCCGGCCGGGGACGGCCGCCCCGGCACCTGGCCGACCTGGATGCCGCCGGCCGGCGGGATGCCGTCACCGACCTCGGGCTGCCCGGCTTCCGGGCCGACCAGCTGTCCCGGCACTACTTCGCCCGGCTGACCGACGACCCCGCCCAGATGACCGACCTGCCCGCCGGGCTGCGCGATGAGCTCACGGCCGCCCTGCTCCCCAGGCTGCTGACGCCGGAGCGGGAGCTTACCTGTGACCAGGGCACGACCCGCAAGACGCTGTGGCGCGCGTTCGACAACGCCTACGTCGAGTCGGTGCTGATGCGCTACCCGGACCGGGTGACGATGTGCGTTTCCTCGCAGGCCGGCTGCGGGATGGCGTGCCCGTTCTGCGCGACCGGCCAGGCCGGCCTGACCCGGAACCTGTCCACGGCGGAGATCGTGTCGCAGGTGTTCGCGGGGGCCGCCGCCATGGCCCGGGGCGAGGTGCCCGGGGGCGCCGGCCGGGTCTCCAACGTGGTGTTCATGGGCATGGGGGAGCCACTGGCGAACTACGCCAGCGTGCTGGCAGCGGTACGCCGGATCACCGATCCGGCGCCGGACGGGCTCGGCATCTCGCAGCGGTCCGTGACCGTCTCCACCGTCGGCCTGGTGCCGGCCATCCGGCGGCTGGCCGCGGAGGGGCTTTCGGTCCGGCTGGCGGTGTCCCTGCACGCGCCCGACGACGAGCTGCGCGACGAGCTCGTCCCGGTGAACCGGCGGTGGAAGGTGGCCGATGTGCTCGACGCCGCGTGGGGCTATGCCGCTGCGACCGGGCGCCGGGTGTCCATCGAGTACGCGATGATCCGGGACGTTAACGACCACGCCTGGCGCGCCGACGCCCTGGCTGATCTCCTGGCGGGCCGGCTGGCGCACGTCAACCTGATCCCGCTGAACCCTACCCCCGGCTCGCGGTGGACCGCATCGGACCCGGACGTGGCCCGCGAGTTCACCGAGCGGATCGCAGCGCGCGGAGTCCCGGTCACCGTGCGCGACACCCGCGGGACTCAGATCGACGGTGCCTGCGGCCAGCTAGCCGCCGCCGGCCGCACCGCTCCCTGAACGACCCGCAGGCCGGGCCCGCGCTAGCGTGGAGGGCCATAGGTACGCCCCTTGGTTACTAACGGGACATCCACAATTGATCACCCCGCCCGAGTGATTACCTCGGGTATCTCACGCATCACTGGCACCTCGGATACCAGGGAACTGAGCTGCTTCTGCCCGAGTCCTGGGCGCGACCCTGGCTGCGCGCGGAGTACCGTGGTCCGCCATGTCGTGGAGCCGCGCACTCGCCACATGGCGCAGAGCCGCCCTGGCCAGCCTGATCCAGGGCGCCTGGCATTTCGCCGAGCGGGCCGGGACCATCACCGCCGAGTCGGCCGCGGGCCGCAGGTTCGCCGCCTTCGGACCGGGCTCGATGATGGCGTTCCCGACCGGATCGGTGTACGGAGAACGCTGGATCGAGGTCGGCGACTCCACCATGCTCGCGGCGAACGTCACCCTGTGCGCCGGCATGGCTCCCGGGCACGACCTCGGGCCCGCGCCGGTCCTGCGGCTCGGGAATCGGTGCGTGATCGGCCGGGGCAGCCACATCGTGGCGCACCACTCGATCGAGATCGGTGATGACGTCTATACCGGGCCCTACGTCTACATCACCGATCAGAACCACTCCTACGAGGACCCGGATATCCCGATCGGGGCGCAGTGGCCGGTCAACGCGGCGGTCAGCATCGGCTCCGGGTCCTGGCTGGGAACGGGGGCGGTCATCCTGCCCGGCTGCGTGATCGGCCGGAACGTGGTCGTGGCGGCCGGTGCCGTGGTCCGGGGCAAGGTGCCGGATCGCTGCGTCGTGGCCGGTGTCCCCGCCCGGGTGATCCGGGAGTACGTCCCCGGCGCGGGCTGGATCCGCGCGCCGAGGGAACCAGGCCCAGTCGACTGACCCGCTCGCTCAGCCCAGGCCAGCGGCCTTGGCGGCGCCCTTCCGGTCAGCTCTTCCGGCCGCGCCTCTCCGGTCAGCGGTCCTGACCGCGCCGTCCCGGCCAGCGGTTCCGGCGGCGTCGCCGCGGGATGCCGCGCGGCCTCGGCCAGCGTTCCCGGCAGGGCCCTCCCGGTCAGCGGTCTTGGCCGCGCCGGCCCGGTCGGCGTTCCCGGCCGCGTCCCGCCTGGTGGCGCGGACCCGGCTGGCCGTGCGGTCCCCGCTGGCCGCCTGGTCCCCGCTGGCGCCATCGTCCGGGCCGGCAGCGTCGTCCCGGCTGGCCGCGCCGTCCCCGCCGACAGCGCCACGACTAGCGGCGCCGCGGTCGCCAGTGCCGCGGCTGGCGGCGCCGCGCCTGGCGTCCGCGGAGCCGGCCAGCCGCGGCGTGAACACCTCGCCGTGCAGGGCCCGGTTGATCAGGTCGACCGCTCGGGCCGTGGCGACCAGCCGACTGCCCTCGCTGCGGTAAGCAGCCAGTACGGCGGTAACGCCGCCAGGCGGCAGATCGTCGCCCAGCTCGGCCCGGGCGGTGCGATAACCCTCCCGCGCCCCGGTCACGCACGCCTCCACATGATGGCGGGCCAGCGCCGCGAGCGCGATCGGGTGCCGGCGCAGGACGCCGTGCAGCCGGTAGTCCGGCGGCACGACGTCCAGCAGCCAGGTGACCGCCGTCTGCTCGAAGCCCTCGGTGCCTGGCGGATGGACCCCCGCAGGCCAGCCCGGGGGGAGATAAGCTGCCACCACCGAAGCGTAACTCTCTTCGAACACGAATTCTACATATTTACTAGGCCAGCAGGCCCCTCTACTAGGCTAGGCCAGCAGGCCTCGCGTGCAGTCCGGCATGGCCGCGGGGACGACGGGCCCGCCGCGCCGCGGCCGGCGTGCCTGACGGGCACGCCGCGCGGCGGCAGCTTCGACCATCTGGTCCCGGCGCCGCTCGGCGGCGACGGCCGTGATGAGAGCCGGGTTCATGGCTACCTCCTTGTTGTCGGCCCGCGGGGCGCGGCCCGACAACATCGAGACTCGTCGTAAGACGCCCCCGGCCGCATCGGGCAGACGACCTATCTGCGGCGGACCCGGGTCTTAGGGGTCTTAGTGCCGGGCACGCCGCGTGCCCGCACCGCGCGCCGAGGCGAATAGACTGGTAGCAGGCCGGCACGTGCGGGCCTTCCCCTAAGTCTTCCGGAGCCTGTTCGCATGCCTGCCGACACCATCCAGCTGGCCACTCGCGACGACCTGCGTAACGTGGCCATCGTCGCGCACGTCGACCACGGCAAGACGACGCTGGTGGATGCGATGCTCTGGCAGTCCGGCGCGTTCCGCGCCGGATCCGCCGTCACCGACCGGGTCATGGACTCCGGCGACCTGGAGCGCGAAAAGGGCATCACGATCCTGGCCAAGAACACCGCGGTGCGGCACGCGGGGCTGACCATCAACATCGTTGACACCCCCGGTCACGCCGACTTCGGCGGCGAGGTCGAGCGCGGCCTGTCCATGGTGGACGGCGTCGTGCTGCTGGTCGACGCCAGCGAGGGCCCGCTGCCGCAGACCCGGTTCGTCCTGCGCAAGACGCTAGAGGCGCAGCTGCCGGTCATCCTGGTCATCAACAAGGTCGACCGCCCGGACGCCCGGATCGCGGAGGTCGTCGACGCCTGCTACGAGCTGTTCCTCGACCTGGACGCCTCCGAGGAGCAGATCGAGTTCCCGATCGTCTACGCCTCGGCCCGGGCCGGGCGCGCGTCGCTGATCAGGCCCGCCGACGGAGAAATGCCCGACTCGCCGGACCTCGAGCCGCTGTTCACCACCATCCGCGCCGCGGTGCCCGCGCCGTCCTACGACCCGGCCGCGCCGCTGCGGGCTCAGGTCACCAACCTCGACGCCTCCTCCTACCTGGGCCGGATCGCGCTGTGCCGGGTCTTCAGCGGGGAGATCTTCAAGGGCCAGCAGGCCGCGTGGTGCCGCCGCGACGGCACGGTCCAGCGGGTGAAGATCACCGAGCTGTTCCGGACCGAGGCGCTCGACCGGGTGCCCACGGACTCGGCCGGGCCGGGCGACATCATCGCCGTGGCGGGCATCGCCGACATCATGATCGGCGAGACGCTGGCCGACCCGGACGATCCCCGTCCGCTGCCGCTGATCACCGTCGACGAGCCGGCCATCTCCATGACCATCGGCGTGAACACCTCGCCGCTCGTGGGCCAGGTCAAGGGCTCGAAGGTCACCGCCCGGATGGTCAAGGACCGGCTGGACCGCGAGCTGGTCGGGAACGTGTCGCTCATGGTGCTGCCGACCGAGCGGCCGGACACCTGGGAGGTCCAGGGCCGCGGCGAGCTGGCCCTGGCCGTGCTCGTCGAGATCATGCGCCGCGAGGGCTACGAGCTCACCGTGGGGCGGCCGAACGTCGTCACCCGCGAGATCGACGGCAAGCTGCACGAGCCGGTGGAGCGGCTGACCGTCGACTGCCCGGACGAGTACCTCGGCACCGTGACGTCGCTCCTGGCGCTCCGCAAGGGCCGCATGGAGAACCTGACCAACCACGGCACCGGGTGGATCCGGCTGGACTTCACCGTGCCTGCCCGCGGCCTGATCGGCTTCCGGACCCAGTTCCTGACCGAGACCCGCGGCACCGGCATCGCCCACCACGTCTTCGACGGGTACGAGCCGTGGTCGGGCCCGATGCGGATGCGGCCCACCGGCTCGCTGGTCGCCGACCGGACCGGCGTGGCGACGGCCTATGCCATGTTCGCCCTCCAGGAGCGCGGCTCGCTATTCGTGGAGCCGGGCGCCGCCGTGTACGAGGGCATGATCGTCGGCGAGAACTCGCGCGCCGACGACATGGACGTGAACATCGCCAAGGAGAAGAAGCTCACCAACGTCCGCCAGTCCACCGGTGAGGAGCTGGAGCGGCTGATCCCGCCCCGGCAGCTGAGCCTGGAGCAGGCCCTGGAGTTCTGCGGCGACGACGAGTGCGCGGAAGTGACGCCGGCCGCGGTGCGCCTGCGCAAGGTGGTCCTGGACGCCAGGGACCGCGGCCGCCAGCGGGCTCGCCGCTCCCGCGCCGGCGAGTGAGCAAGTAGGCCGGCCCGGCCGGTCGCTACCTGAACGACAGGTAGATGACGCTGCCCAGGCCGAACACCAGGCAGTAGACGGCGAACGGCGTCAGCGTGCGCGTCTGGAAGTAGCGGACCAGGTAGCGCACCGACACGTACGCGCTGATCCCGGCCAGCACGCTGCCCACCAGGATCTGCCCGTGGATCCCGTGACCGAGCGGGCCGGTCAGCTTCGGGAGCTCGAGCAGGCCCGCGGCGAGAATGACCGGGGTGGCCAGCAGGAAGGCGAACCGCGCGGCGTCCTCGCGGGCCAGCCCGCGGAACATGCCCGCCACCATGGCGACGCCGTCCCGGCTGATTCCGGCCAGCAGCGCGAGGATCTGGACGGTGCCGATCCCGGTGGCCTGCAGGTAGCTCATCCTGGCCAGCCGCCCGTCGGCCTGGATGGCCTGCGCGACCTCCTGCTGGCGGACCGCCCGCTGGCCCGACGCGTGCGCCGCCGTGGTCCGGACCAGCGGGCCGTCGTCGTTGGCGCGCTGCTCCTCCAGCTCGGCGTCGGCCGCCCGGGAGCGCCAGGGCCGGAACCGCTCGCCCGCGTACAGGATGCCGCCGTTGATCATCAGGAAGACCGCGGCCAGGACGGGCCGGGCGAACAGCACCCGGGTCTCGTGATCAGCGACGAGGCCGACCAGCCCGACCGGGATCGTGGCGCAGATGATGATCCAGGCCAGCTTCTGGTCGGCGGTCTCGACCCGGCGAGCCCGCAGCGAGCCGAAGAAGGCGGCGATGAGCCGCAGCCAGTCGCGCCAGAAGTAGACGAGCATGCCGATCGCCGTGGCCACGTGCAGGCCGACGACGAAGGCCAGGTAGGGCGACTGCGGAGCGGCCGCATTCAGGTCCCGCGCCCAGCTGCCCCCGACCAGTGCCGGGATGAGCACGCTATGCCCCAGGCTCGATACCGGGAACAGCTCGGTGACCCCCTGGATAATCCCGATGATGGCCGCCTCGGGATAGGTCATGTGGGACATAGCAGCCTTTCGCGGGGCACTGGGTACGGGAGTCGCCAGCAAGGTTAGCCATCCGGCCCGCTCGCCGTGGCCAGACCCGGTCACCCCGGCACGTACCCGCTCCTATAGCCACCGGCCGCGGCCGGGGGACTCGCCGCTAACGTCCCTGTCATCCGGCGGCGAGACAATGCGCGGATGACAACGCGCGGTGGTGAGCGGGCCGTGAGCGGAACGGCTAGTGAGTACGCGAGCTGGCAGGGGCACGTGATCGTCTGCGGCCTGCACGGCGTGGGGCTGCGCATCGTGGAGGAGCTCAGCCTGTCGGGGGTCCCGGCGATCGTGGTGGACGACAACCCCGAGCCCGCCCTGGCCCGGACCCTGCGGGGCTGGGGGGTGCCGCATATCCCCGGCAGCCCGCGCCAGGCCGACACGCTAGCCGAGGCCGGGCTGGCGGGCGCCGCGGCCGTAGTCTGCGCGCTGGAACACGATCTGCAGACGCTGGAAACGGCGCTGCTGACCCGGGAGCTGCGCGCTGACGTCCGGGTGACCGTTCAGCTCAGCAACCCCGCGGTGGGCCGGGCCCTGCCGCAGATCGCCATCTCGGTGCTGGACGTGGCCGGGCTGTCCGCCCCGTCGATCGTCGAGGCCTGCCTGGGCTCGCCCCAGGAGATCGTGCTGGCGGGCCAGCGCTTCTGCGCCGCCCGGACCGTGGCGCCGCGGTCCGGGAGCCTGCGTGAGCTGTACGGGGCGCTGGCGCCGATCGCCGTCCTGCCGGCGGCCGGCGGTGACGCGGTGGTGTGCCCCGGCCGCGACCACCAGGTCGCGGCCGGGGACGACGTGACGCTGTTCGGCCGGCCGGAGGAACTGCAAGCCGCGGGCGTGAGTGACAGCCGCGGCGCCGGGGCGGCCGGGGCCGGGCCGGCCCGCCAGCTCCGGCAGGCCCGGCACCTGCTGGCCTCGCTGGCCCAGGCCGCCGACCGCCGCCTGGCGCTGGCCCTGGCGCTGCTGTTCGTCGTCCTGACGGTGTCCACGGGCGTGCTGCGGCTGGCGTACCACCTGCCGGGCGCACGGCGGTTCCCGCTGCTGGACGCCGCCTACTTCACCGTGGAGACGGTCACCACCGTCGGCTACGGCGACTACTCGTTCCGGCACCAGAGCCCGTGGCTGATGGCCGGCGCGATCGGCCTGATGCTGCTCGGCGCCCTGTTCGTCGCGGTGTTCTTCGCGCTGCTGACCAACACCCTGGTCAGCGCGCGCATTGAGGAGTCCCTGGGCCGGCGGCGGATCACCGGGCTGCGCGGGCACGTCCTGGTGATCGGGCTGGGCACCGTCGGGCTGCAGGTGGTGCGGCTGCTGGTGGCCCAGGGCGCCGACGTGGTGGTGGTGGAGCAGGATGAGAGCAACCGTCATCTCGGGCAGATCCGGGCCCTGCGCGTCCCGGTGGTGATCGCCGACGCCACCCAGCCGCAGACGCTGGAGTCGGTGAGCCTGGCCAGCGCCTCCGCCGTCGCCGTCGTGACCAGTGACGACCTGGCCAACCTGGAGACCGGCCTGGCCGTCCGCGACCAGCTCGGCGCGCACTGGGCCGCCACGCCGGTGGTGCTGCGGATGTTCGACTCGCGGCTGGCGCGATCGGTCCGTTACAACTTCGGGTTCTCGTTCGTGCGCTCCACCGCCGCGCTCGCGGCCCCCTGGTTCGTGGGCGCGGCGCTGGGCCTGGAGGTGCTGAGCACCTTCTACGCCGGGGACGAGCCGCTGCTGGTGGCCCGGCTCACGGTGACCGCCGCCGGCGGGCTCAACGGCCTGGCCATGAGTGACCTGGCCGCCCGTACCCGGGTGCTGGCCATCAGCCGGACCAGCGACGACGGGTACCTGGAGTACCAGCCCCGGCGCGGCACCCGGTTCCGGGCCGGGGACCGGGCCTACCTGATCGGGCCGTACGAGGAGCTGCTCGCGGTGCTGCGCCAGGACCGGCCCGCGCCGCAGGCGGCAGCACCGGCCCCGGCCCCGGACCCCCGGCGCGGGCCGGGGGGCGAGGGCTGACCGGTCAGGGCTGCTTGCCGGGCACCTTGGGGGTGTCGGCGCGCGGGCGGCGGGAGATCTTGGAGCCGAGCCAGGTGATCGGGTCGTACTTGCGGCCCACGACGCGCTCCTTCAGCGGGATCAGCGCGTTGTCGGTGATCTTGATGCCCTCCGGGCAGACCTCCGTGCAGCACTTGGTGATGTTGCACAGGCCGAGGCCGAAATCGTCCTGGGCGATCTCCCGCCGGTCGGCGGTGTCGGCCGGGTGCATCTCCAGCTCCGCGACCCGCATGAGGAAGCGGGGCCCGGCGAACGGGTTCTCGTTCTCGGGGTGGTCACGGATGACGTGGCAGGTGTTCTGGCACAGGAAGCACTCGATGCACTTGCGGAACTCCTGCGACCGGCTGACGTCGACCTGCTGCATCCGGAACTCGCCCGGCTTGACCGACGGGTCCGGGGTGAACGACGGGATCTGCCGCGCCTTCTCGTAGTTGAACGACACGTCGGTGACCAGGTCCCGGATGACCGGGAAGGTGCGCATCGGCGTGATCGTCAGGACCTCGTCCTCGGGGAAGATCGACATCCGGGTCATGCAGGCCAGCCGGGGGCGGCCGTTGATCTCCATCGAGCACGAGCCGCACTTGCCGGCCTTGCAGTTCCAGCGGATGGCCAGGTCGCCGGCCTGCGTGGCCTGCAGCCGGTGCAGGACGTCCAGGACGACCTCGCCCTCGTTGGTCTCGACCGTGTAGTCCGCGAGCTCGCCCGCGCCGGCGTCGCCCCGCCAGACCCGCAGCGCTGCCTTGTAGCTCATGAGTGCGCCTCCTCTTGCGCCGCGGCCGGAACCTCGTCCGCAAGGACGGTCAGCTCCTCGTCGGTGAGGTATTTCGTCAGCTCGCCGCGCTCGAACAACGTCAGCAGGTCCAGCCGCATCGGGGTCAGCGGCTGGTGAGTCAGCGCCGCCCGGTCATCGCCGTCGAGCGTGCACACCAGGTTGACCTTCCGCCAGTCCGGCGACATCTGCGGGTAGTCCTCGCGGGTATGGCCGCCGCGCGACTCCTGCCGCTCCAGCGCGGCCAGCGCCACGCAGTCTGACACCAGCAGCATGTTGCGCAGGTCCTGGGCCAGATGCCAGCCTGGGTTGTAGGGTCGGCCGCCCTCCACGCTGACCTGGGCGGCGCGCTCGCGCAGCTTCTCCAGCTCGGTCAGCGCGGCCTTGACCTCGTCCTCGCGCCTGATGATGCCCACCAGGTCGTTCATGGTCTGCTGCAGCGCCGCGTGCACCTCGTAGGGGTTCTCGCCGCCGGTGCGCTCCAGCGGGGCGAGCGCCTCGGCCGCCGCGCCCTGGGTCGCGCTCTCGCTGACCGTCGGCCGCTCGGCCGGCCCGAGCTCGTCGACGTAGGCGGCCGCGCCGGCGCCGGCCCGGCGGCCGAACACCAGCAGGTCCGATAGCGAGTTACCGCCCAGCCGGTTCGAGCCGTGCATGCCGCCGGACACCTCGCCCACCGCGAACAGGCCGGGAACCGTGGCCGCCTCGGTATCCGGGTCGACCTCCACCCCGCCCATGACGTAGTGACAGGTGGGCCCGACCTCCATCGGCTCGGCCGTGATGTCGACGTCGGCCAGTTCCTTGAACTGGTGGTACATCGACGGCAGCAGCCGCAGGATCTCCTCGGCGGGCCGCCGAGAGGCGATGTCCAGGAACACCCCGCCATGCGGACTACCGCGGCCGGCCTTGACCTCGGCGTTGATCGACCGGGCCACCTCGTCGCGGGGCAGCAGCTCGGGCGGCCGCCGGTTGTTCTCCGGGTCGGTGTACCAGCGGTCGCCCTCCTCTTCGGTCTCCGCGTACTGCCCGCGGAATACGTCGGGCACGTAGCCGAACATGAACCGCTTGTCGTCGGAGTTGCGCAGCACCCCGCCGTCGCCGCGGACGGACTCGGTGACCAGGATCCCCTTCACCGACGGCGGCCAGACCATGCCGGTCGGGTGGAACTGGACGAACTCCATGTTCAGCAGGGTGGCCCCGGCCAGCAGCGCGAGGGCGTGCCCGTCGCCGGTGTACTCCCAGGAGTTCGAGGTGACCTTGAAGGACTTGCCGATGCCGCCGGTGGCCAGCACGACGGCCGGCGCGTCGAAGACGATGAACTCCCCGGTCTCCCGGACATAGCCGAACGCCCCGGCGATCCGCCCGCCGTCGGTGATCAGCCTGGTGATCGTGGTCTCGGCGAAGACCTTGATCATCGCCTCGGGATCACCATGAGTAACGGCGTCCTCCTGCTGCAGCGCCACGATCTTCTGCTGCAGGGTGCGGATCATCTCCAGGCCGGTGCGGTCACCGACGTGGGCCAGCCGCGGGTACTCGTGCCCGCCGAAGTTGCGCTGGCTGATCTTGCCGTCCTTGGTCCGGTCGAACAGGGCGCCCCAGGCTTCCAGCTCCCAGACCCGGTCCGGGGCCTCCTTGGCGTGCAGTTCGGCCATCCGCCAGCTGTTCATGAACTTGCCGCCACGCATGGTGTCGCGGAAGTGCACCTGCCAGTTGTCCTTGGAGTTGACATTTCCCATCGCCGCGGCCGCGCCGCCCTCGGCCATGACCGTGTGCGCCTTGCCGAACAGGGACTTGGAGATGATCGCCGTCTTCTTGCCGGCCAGCCGCGCCTCGATGGCCGCGCGCAGCCCGGAGCCGCCCGCGCCGATCACTACGACGTCGTAGGAGTGCCGCTCGATCTGTGTCATCTGTCTCGCCTGTCTCGCTGTCTGCTTCAGTTGAAGATCCGCGGATCGCTGAACACGCCGGCGGCCAGCAGCCAGATGTACAGGTCGGTCAGCATCAGGGTGCCGAGCGTGGTCCAGGCCAGCTGCATGTGCTTGGCGTTCAGCTTCGATACCTGGGTCCACGCCCAGTACCGGGCCGGGTGCTTGGAGAAGTTCTTGAGCCGGCCGCCGGTGATGTGGCGGCAGGAGTGACACGACAGCGAGTAGGCCCACAGCAAGATCACGTTCACCAGCATGATGATCGTGCCCAGGCCGAGGCCGAAGCTGCCGTTCGGGCCGCGGAAGGCCTGCACCACGTCATAGGTGTTGAGCACCGAGATCACCAGCACCATGAAGAAGAAGTAGCGGTGCAGATTCTGCAGGATCAGCGGGAACCGGGTTTCACCGGAGTAGCTGGCGTGCGGCTCGCGGACCGCGCACGCGGCGGGTGCCCGCCAGAACGCCCGGTAGTAGGCGCGGCGGTAGTAGTAGCAGGTCAGCCGGAAGCCGAGCACGAAGGGCAGTGACACGAACGCGTAGGGGATGATCGGCGGGACCTTCGGGATCCAGGTCCCCAGGCTGGACGACCCCGGCACGCACTCGCCGCTCACGCAGGGCGAGTAAAAGGGGGTCAGGTAGTGGTACTGGGGCACGTAGTACCACTTGCCAAGGAAAACGTGGACCGTCGCGTAGGCCACCCAGATGGTAAGCAGCGTGGCGGTGATGGCCGGCGCTCGCCACCACCGGTCCTTGCGGAGCGTCCGCTCCGATATCTGCGCTCGGGTCTTGGCCGGCGCCACCGATGCCTGCGTCATTGTCAGACGTCTCCGCCCTGGAAGATTGCTTAGCTGGCCGTGCGTTCTCACGCCAGGGGCACCTGTTCCGCGCCGGGGCGCAGCGGTGAATGCCGCGCGCTGGCCTGGGTTGCCGCGCTGGCCGCGAGTTCGAACGAAACCCTATGCACTTGAATATCATCCTCGGGACACGCCCGGAGCCTCTGGGCGTGTGACTCTCGCTACAATGCGCTAGCCGGCGGGGCGCCGGGGCTCGGAGGACTAGTCAGGCGGGGCCGGCGCGCTAGGCGGGCGGGCCGGCGCTAGGCGGCGGGCACCGGGACGGGCGGGTGGCTCAGGGCCGCGTGCAGGAAATCGACCTGGAGCAGGAGCAGGTTCTCGGCCACTTCTTCCTGGGACGCCATATGGGTCACCCCCGTGAGCGGCAGGACCGTGTGCGGCCGGCCGGCCGACAGCAGCGCCGAGGACAGCCGCAGCGAGTGGGCGACCACCACGTTGTCGTCCGCCAGCCCGTGAATGATCATGAGCGGCCGGCTCAGCCGGTCCGCGTCGGCCAGCAGCGAGTTGCGCTCGTAGACCGCCGGGCTGGTCGCGGGCTGGCCCAGGTAGCGCTCGGTGTAGTGGGTGTCGTAGAGCCGCCAGTCGGTCACCGGGGCGCCGGCGATCGCGGCGTGGAACACGTCGGGCCGCCGCAGCACCGCGAGGGCGGCCAGGTAGCCGCCGAACGACCAGCCCCTGATCCCGACCCGGGTCAGGTCCAGGTCGTCGCACTGCTCCGCGGCGGCCTGCACGGCCTCGACCTGGTCCTCCAGCGGCGGGTCGGCCAGGTCCCCCGCGACGGCGCGATCCCACTGCGGACCCCGGCCCGGCGTCCCGCGGCCGTCGGCCACCACCACCGCGAAGCCCTGCTCGGCGAGCCACTGGGAGGTCGCGAACGCGTCGCGGGCGGCGAGCACCCGCTGCGCGTGCGGGCCGCCATAGGGGTCGCACAGGACCGGCAGCCGGCCCGATCCCGGCTCGTGCCAGGACGGCAGCAAGACCGCCGTCCGGAGGCGCCGCGGCCCGAGGTAGCTGAGGATCGGCCGCGGGTCCGGCAGCTGCGGGCGCTCCGCGAACGACGGGATGCGGGCCGTCCCGGCGGCCGCCGGCCCCTCGGGGGCGTCGCGCAGCACGACGACGTCCGCGCCGCTGCGGCTGAGCGTCCTGCTGCTGACCACGGTCGTGCCGCCCGAACGCCGGCCGCTGTGCACGCCTTCCTCCGGGGGCAGCGGCGTGAGGCCGTCCGGACCGGCCAGCCACAGGCCGATAACGGCCGGGTCGTCGGCCGATGCGGCGAACAGGACCGCGTTGCCGTCGACGTCGAGGATTTCCCGCACCTGCAGCCCTGTCGGGGTGACCGGCTCGGCGGTGCCCGCCGCGTGCTGGGCCGGGGTGCCCAGCAGCAGCCGTTGCGCCCCGTCGGAGTTGGCCGTCCAGGCGATCCGGCCGTCGGCGGTCCAGGCCGGGACGCCGGCCACGATGTCCGTCCAGTAGGGATCGGTATCGGCGCGCAGCACCGCGGTCTGGCCGGTGCTCGGGTCGATCTCCAGCAGGCGCATCTCGCGCTGGTCGCGGCTCTGCGCCACCAGCAGCGGCGGCCGCGACGGCTGGCCAGTTCCGGCGTCGCCGCCGCCGTTGGGGGCGCCGGGGGCGCCGGGGGCACCGGACCAGCAGACGGTGACCAGGTAGGGGAACGCGAGGTAATCCCAGCTCACCGGGGTCAGCTGGCCGGTCACGGTGGCGATGAACGCCGTCACCTCGGCGTTGGGGGTGCCAGCCGACGGGTAACTGACCTCGCGGGCCGGCGTGGCCGGGTTAGCGGGATCGGCGATGTACCACCGTTGGACGGGGTTCTCGTCGACGCGCGTGACCAGCAGTGCCGACCCGTCGGGCGCCCACCAGTACCCGCGGGTGCGCTCCATCTCCTCGGCCGCGACGAACTCGGCCAGGCCAAACGTGACGTTCCCGGTGTTGGCCGGGTCAGTGCTGGTGGGGCCGGCGGCCGCGCGGTCGGTGCTGGCGGGGCCGGTGCTGGCGGGGTCGGCGACCGCGCGGTCGGCGCCCGTGGCGAGGTCGATGACGCGCAGGGCGCCCCCGCTGGCATAGGCGACGAGCTGGCCGGTGGGGTCAGGCCGGGGGTCGGCGGCGGGCGTCCTGGTGGCCAGGTGGCGCACCCCGCTGCCCTCCCCGTCGGTCCCGCCGGTCCCGTCGGTCCCGCCGGTCCCGTCGGTCCCGTCGGCCCCACGGAGGTC
>Ga0208357_1000941_pt1 | contig 22221 bp, 21 predicted proteins | sample NGESurdeep092012_6_FD_184487 | JGI IMG/M metagenome (GOLD analysis project Ga0208357, IMG submission 184487) | Arctic peat soil microbial communities from Barrow, Alaska - NGEE Surface sample F52-2 deep-092012 (SPAdes) | ecosystem: Environmental > Terrestrial > Soil > Wetlands > Peat ... | reverse complement strand
CCCCAGATCATTATCGGCACCCCGGGCCGGATCATGGACCATATGCAGCAGAAGACATTAAATTTAAATAAAACGAGTGTGCTCGTGCTGGACGAAGCGGATCGGATGCTCGACATGGGATTCGCGCCGCAGCTCAAGCGTATTATGACGGGAGTTCCGCGCGAACGGCAGACGATGCTCTTTTCCGCCACGATGCCGCAGAGTATTCTTTCGCTCGCGCAGTCATATATGAAGCTCCCATTACGCATTGAGATCGCGCCGCCGGGCACCGCGATAGAGAAGATCGCCCAGGAATTATATTTTATCCAAAAGCCGGACAAGTCACGGTTATTGGAAAAATTGTTGTATGAGTATCGCGGATCGGTGCTTGTCTTCTCGCGCACCAAGCATGGCGCAAAGAAGATCGCCGCATCCGTGCGCGCGCTCGGCCACACCGCTGCCGAGCTCCACGCCAACCGCTCGCTTAGCCAGCGCCGTGAAGCGCTCGAAGGATTCAAGAATGGCAAATATCGCGTTCTCGTGGCGACGGACATCGCTGCGCGCGGCATCGATGTGAAGGGGATCGAGCTCGTCATCAACTATGACCTTCCGGACAATCCGGAGGACTACGTTCATCGCATCGGCCGCACCGGCCGCGCTGGCGCCACCGGTCACGCGATCTCGTTCGCCACGCCGGATCAGCGCGGCGACGTCTATAGCATCGAGCGGTTGATGCGCATCAAGCTCCCGCTTTCCAAGACTCCGGAGTTGCCGCCTGCGCGCGCGGAGCAATATATTCCACGTGAGCCGTTTACGCCATATCGCGGCAAGCCGGGAGTAGGAGCATCGCGTGGTGCACGGCCGTCGTTTGGCGGCAGTGGAGGCCCAGCCCGGCGTCCCGCCTTCAACAAGCCATCCTACGGCGGCGGTAAGCCTTCGTATGGCTCCTCCTCGCCCCGAACATCATCGACGTCTACATTCGGCAGTAGTCCCGCAAAGCGGACTTTCCATAAACCTGGAGGGTATGGCGGCTCACGGAGGCCGGGCCATGGTAACTCGGGACCAAGCCGCTATTCGCGGAGATAGATAGATTTTTAGCGATCTATCATGATTGTTAAACATGTGACACAGGTCGGTAATCGCATCATCCGCACGAAGTCCAAAGAGGTTGTGGTGTCTTCAAAGCAGAATAAGACGATCGTCAGGAATCTCGTCGATTCCATGCGGTATCATGGGCTGGTGGGTATGGCAGCACCACAGATAGGGATCAATAAGAGGATATTCGTCACGGAGATCAGAAAGACGAAGACACGAAAATCGAGCATCCTCGACCCCGTACGAGTATTCATCAATCCAAAGATACTGAGCTTGTCTTATAAAAAAGAATCCGACTATGAAGGGTGTGGCAGTGTAGCGACGGGAGGATTATTTGGCAGCGTGAGAAGGTCGCGATCGGTCGTCGTCGAAGCGTTCGATGAAAAAGGGAAAAAGTTTAAGCTGCGTGCAAGCGGATTGCTGGCACGGATCATCCAGCACGAACTCGATCATATTGAAGGAAGAGTTTTTCTCGATCGTTTGCCGAACATGAAGAGCATTATGAGCAGAGAAGAATATCTACGGCACTAAAATTAAAAATATAATCATGAGATCCCAAAAAAAGAAAATAATGATCGCGATCGTTATCATCATCGCAATGGGTATAGCGTTCGCGCTGAATCAGTTTTTTATTTTACAAAAAGCGCACAGCACGTTCGATAATTATTACGCGTTTCGCGGATGCGCACAGCTGATTTCAACAACGACCACATCCGGCGTGTGCAAGACCAGCTCGGGCGACACGATCACGATCGTGGAGATCAACGGCAAGTGGTATTTGCAGGGTGACGGACCGGGCGTTTGGTAGCCGTCAGGACTCCGTCATCTTCCAGTCATCCGCAAAGAAGTACTGTGACATTTTGAATATCCCATATGCCATGTAGGGCGCCGCGAGGACGTCGATCGTGTAATGCACATGGGCAAAAAGCACGGCGATGCCGAACACCACCGAAAGGACGAGGTACGCATACCGCCAGAATTTTTCCTTCCACATTATGAGCGCTACGAGGAAGGGGAGTCCGGTGTGGCCGGAGAAGAAGAATCCCGCTTCAAGCCCAAGGCCGGTGTAGGTCCGGTCAAAGATCCCGGTGGGATCAGGATTCACGCCACCGGGATAGATGCCGATATGAGTCACCGCGATGAACACCGCACGCGTGGCGATGAATATTGCCGCCGCTTTGAGCGTGAACAACAAATATTGTGGTTTTGCGAGGATGAGGATGATGCTGATCCCGATCGCGCACAGTGCGCCCTCGATGATCAGAAAGTTGAGGTTCACGACCGGCAGGATACTAAGGAATAAATCAGCCACCGAATTGCTGGGAACCCGATTTACATATGCCGAGGCATAGTATTGGAAGACAACGGCTAGGATGAGGAGAATGACGGCATTCACGAGCGACCGAACATGTTTCCGGGTCCAGAAGCCATTATAATTGAAATACTTCATTTATCCTTATTTTAGCACTATTTTGCCTGTCAAGGTTGTCCACAGTTACGCTTGACAGTACTATTTAAAGGATTAAACTGTAATTATGCATAACATACAACAAAAGCTCTTAGAGCTGGCGGAGAAGAAAAATTTGGGTAATCTCACCCTGCGGGAGATCGGGGGGCTCGTCGGGGAGACGTCACCGCAGAAGATAAAGCATCACCTTCAGCAGTTGGAAAAACGGGGATTCATTCATATCAACAAAATGGAACACACAATAACCACCACAAAACAACAAGGCACCACGATAAAAGGAATTCTGGGCAACGCCAAACTTCTTTCCGTCCCAATTTTAGGTGCGGCCAATGCCGGTCCGGCAACGGTCTTTGCCAATGCAAACATCGAGGGATATTTGCGCGTTTCGAGTACGCTCGTGCCGCGGCAACGTCTGGCTCATCGATTGTTCGCACTTAAAGTAGACGGCCCATCCATGAACATGGCGTATATCGGCGGAAAAAAGATCGATGATGGGGATTATGTGATCATCGACAGCGAGGACCGCGAGGCCGCTAACGATGACATCGTGCTTTCCGTCATCGAAGGCATGGCGAACATCAAAAAATATTACGTGGACAAAGAAAACAATCAGATCCTACTGATGTCCGAATCCACGCATGACTTTCCCGCGATCCACATCCACGAGAACGACGAATTTGCCATCAACGGGAAAGTGATCGGCGTGATAAAGACTCCTTCCAAAAAGAAGTAGGAATAATATATCCGACCATGGCCAGAAAATGCTTTATATCTTTCAAGACGGAAGACGTCGACTATAAGAATGCCATACAGAATGATTTGGATGTAGACATGATAGATAAGTCGCTCAACGAGGCGATTGACTCTGATGACGAGGAATACATTATGCAGCAGATTCGGGAAAACTACCTTGCGGATTCAACTGTAACAATACATCTTATAGGCGCCCATAGCGCTGAAAATTTGGGCAGTGAAGAGCAAAAATTTATCAAACGAGAGCTCCAAGCGTCGTTATATAATGGGGAAAATAATCCAAGAAGCGGTATCCTTGGTGTTGTTCTCCCATCGGCCCAATCACAGATTTATAAAAACGGTATTCTTTGTAAATGTGGTAACGTAATTTCGGTCGTAAATATGGAGGATGATACTACGATAAAAGAATTCCATCGCAATTTCCTTATTAAACCAAATAGTAATTGCCACTGGACTGAAGATGATCGATATTGCGTCCTAGTTACATGGGAAGACTTTGTAAAGGATCCTGAAAAATATATTGAACTAGCATTTTCTAAAAGAGAACATCCTATTGCAGAAAAAGTTACGGTACGTCCATAAGAATGACAGTAAAGGAGCAAGAGGGGCAAGAGCCAGATTCGGGGTATCTGCGGCTAGAGGATCAGATTGCATGGTACGATCATAAGTCGATGAGTTCTCAGCGGCATTATAAGCGTGTGAAGATAGCTGAGGTTATCTGTACGGTACTTGTACCGATTATGGCAAATATTAATGCCTTAGTAACGGCAGCATTGGGAGGGGCTGCGATCGTACTTGAGACATTTGAACAAATTAACCAGTGGCAACATAACTGGATCACATACCGCTCAACCTGCGAATCATTACGACATGAAAAATATTCATACCTCAGTAAATCTGGTGATTACGAAGTTCAGACCGAGGAAGAGGCAAAACGCTTACTTGCGCAAAGGGTAGAATCCCTTATTTCAACTGAGCATTCAAAATGGATCTTGCATCAAGAACATAAAATCAATAAACAAAAAGATTTACAGAAATAAAATCTTACCCTTAAGATTTTTTAGTGATGATTATTAAAAAATCATTAAATAGTGTTTGACTTTATAGAAAAGAAGATTATCATTATCTACGAAGACGGCGATCCGTAGGAAGATGGATCGAAGCTGCTTGGTACATAAATGGCCACCCAATGAGTGGCCATTTATGTTTTTAATATTACTAAAAAATTTTAAATTGTTTTAATCGGCTCTGTGATATGGTGGCTACGCCTGTGGATACGGGCCTGTCTTCCATATAGTAGGATGCCGTCCCTACCAAGCGGCGAACCGGGCGCAAGTTCCGGCAGGTCCACAGGTAAATAAACCGGGCGCTCTTTTTATAGAGCGCCCGTTGCGAAATTAGCGGACCATGACTTGCATGTCCGCGGGACTGGCCGGCAATGCATTAAGCATCGCCGTGGCCTTCCCGAAAAGAGCGAGCAGGAAGCTGACGAGCGCGGATAGTACGGCGGGCATGAAGATCCCCAGCACTATGATCAACGCGGCAAGTCCTATGGCTCTTCGCATTGTGGTGCGCGCAGGCGGGGATGAATTAAAACAGCATCGACCCGTGCCGTCGCCACTATGCGTGGCCGTTCCTCCTGCGGGAAACCCTTTGTGCGAGGGCTTGCCGCAGGAGGAAACATTGTGAATGTCGCTATCTCTTATATAACAAGCACCGGCGATAGATTCAATGGATCTGTTGTCAAACTGATTGACAACATACATTTCTATTTGCGAATTACTTGCAATTTAATTGACGCGTGAAATGTGCGCCGTATACTGGATAATAATGAACAAAACAAAATGGATCGTCATCGTCGTGTTGTTCGTCGTGGGGGGGGTCGTGTATGCCCTCGTAAAATTTGGAAATATCGGTCAGTCCGGTAATGATGGGACAAATGGCGGTGCCATCAAGATAGTCGCCGCCGAGAATTTCTATGGCAACATTGCTCAGCAATTGGGTGGCGATAAGGTGTCGGTGATGAGCATTCTTTCAAACCCAAACGTAGACCCGCATGAATACGAGTCGGACGTGGAGGACGGCATTGCTATCACGAACGCGAACATCGTGATCGAAAACGGGCTTGAGTATGACACGTGGATGGATAAATTACTTTCCGCATCGCCGAACCCCAACCGGATACTCATCACTGCAGGCGCGATCGTGCCGGACCCACTCCCGGAAAATCCGCACGTGTGGTATGGCATTGATAATATTTCCGCCATTGCCGCAGCGATCGAAGCCGCGCTCATAAAGACCGACTCGGCGGACGCGGTGCTTTTCCAAAACAACCTCGCCACATTCAATGCATCGCTTGCGCCGATCACGGCAGAGATGAACACGATCAAGGCGCACTATGCCGGCACGCCGGTAGGGCTCACTGAGACGATCTATCTGTACCAGACCGGCCCGATGGATCTCGACGTTCTGACACCGCTTGCCTTTGAGCGGGCGATCGCGGAGGGCAACGACCCGTCGGCGCAGGACGTAAATACGACGGATCAACAGATAGAGCAGAAGCAAGTGAAGATATTGATCTATAACAGCCAGACGGTGACGCCCATTACGACAAATCTACAGAATATGGCGACGGCGGAAAATATTCCGGTCGTGCCAGTGAGTGAGACGATGCCGCCGAACGACACCTACCAATCCTGGATGATAGCGGAGCTGAACACGCTTAGTACCGCGCTCGCGAAATAAGGTAGAATAGTAATTATGGATATGAATAAGGTGATTTCGCTTGACGGCGTGAGCGTAGAGCTCGGCGGCCGGACGATATTCAAAGACGTTACCTTTTCTGTTGAGAAAGGGGAGTTTGTGGCGATTCTTGGACCGAACGGTGCCGGGAAGACGACGCTCTTTCGCTTGTTGTTGGGATTATTGAAACCGACCGAAGGGGAAATTCGCGTGCTTGGCGCCGTGCCACATCGCGGCGATGGCAATATCGGCTACGCGCCACAGCATCGCGTCTTAGAGACCGATCTTGCACTACGCGCGCGCGACGTGGTCGGGTTCGGGTTGGACGGAAATAAATGGGGGATCGGCTTTGGCAGCCATAAACGGGACGACATGATTGATGCCGTGCTCAAAGAAGTGGACGCATACCAATTTGCGAACGCGGCGGTGGGGCATCTTTCCGGCGGCGAGCAGCAGCGATTGCTCATCGCGCAAGCGCTTATCACGAACCCCAAAATATTATTGCTTGACGAACCGCTCTCCAACCTGGACATCAGCCACGCGCAGGAGATCATCGCGCTTCTGACGGAGATATCAAAACATCGCGGCGTGACGATCATGCTCGTGTCGCACGACATCAATCCGCTCCTTCCGGCGGCGAACCGGGTGCTCTACATGGCGCGCGGGCACAGCGCGATGGGCGCGCCGGATGACATCATCACGAGCGCAACGCTCTCCAAGTTGTACGACACCAACGTGGAAGTGATACGGAGCGGCGGCCACGTCTTCGTTGTCGGCGCGGAACTATGATGTCGATCTTCCAATATTCATTCATACAGAACGCTTTCCTTGCCGGAACGGTCGTCGCGGTCGTCGGCGGGTTTGTGGGATATTTTTTGGTGACGAGGGGACTCACATTCGCCGGCCACGCGCTCTCGCACATCGGCTTCGCGGGAGCCGCCGCCGCGCTCCTCATCGGGCTTGATCCGATATTTGGAATGCTGGCATTCACGATCGTTGCCGGCATCGGGATCGGCGTTTTTGGGAAAGATCTGCGCGAGGAGGACATCAACATCGGGGTTGTGATGACGCTCATGCTCGGTCTCGGCGCACTCTTCATCTCGCTCTATAACGGATACGCCGAACAGGCATATAGCATCCTGTTCGGGACGATCCTTGGGATCAGCCACACCGACGTACTGGTGACACTCATATTCGGCGTTGGAGCGATCGTCGTGTTGGCCGCCATTTTCCGCCCACTGCTTTTTAGCTCCATCGATCCGGAGGTGGCGGAGGCGCGGGGCGTGCCCGTGCGCACCCTTGGCATAGTGTTCCTCGTGCTCGTCGCCGTCGCGGTCTCGATGTCGGTGCAGGTGGTCGGCGTGCTCCTTATTTTCACCCTGCTCGTCGGCCCCGCGGCCACCGCCACGCGTCTCGTGCATAACCCGCTCGGCGCGGTGACCACGAGCGTCGCGCTCGCGCTCGGTTTCACCTGGCTCGGAATATTCCTGGCAGCCACGGGCAGTTTCCCCGTCACGTTCTACATCGCGACGATATCGTTCGTCGTCTATCTTCCGGTGCGATTATTAACAACATGATCGAACTATTACAACAGCCATTCGTGGAGAACGCGTTCATGGCAGGAACGTTGATCGCGATCGTCGCCGCGATCGTCGGTTACTTCGTAGTCCTGCGCGCGCAGGCGTTCGCCGCGCACGCGCTCTCGCACGTGGGCTTCGCGGGGGCGACGCTCGCGGCATTACTCGGGATAAGCGGCTTGCTCGGCATGTCGGGATTCACCGTGGTGGCCGCGCTCGGCATGGGGGCGCTCGGCAAGCGCATCCATGGGCGTGATGTGGAGATCGGCATGATACTATCGTTCGCGCTCGGCCTCGGCGTTTTGTTTTTGCGGCTCTACACCAACTCGGCCAGCGAGACAGTGAGCGTGCTCTTCGGTTCGATCCTCAGTGTTACCCATACAGACATCGTGCTTACGCTCATCTTTGGCATCGGAACGCTCATTATACTGGCCGCCATCTTCCGCCCACTGCTCTTCAGCTCGATCGATCCGGAGGTGGCGGAGGCGCGGGGCGTGCGGATCAAGGCGCTCTCGATCATATTCATGTTCCTCCTCGCGATCACCGTCGCGGAAGCGATCCAGGTGGTGGGAGTGCTGCTCGTGTTTGCGCTCATCGTGGCACCCGCGGCAGCGGCGCAACATCTTACGCGCAAACCTTTCTCTGCCATTGCGATTTCCATCGCACTCGGCGTTGCCTTCACGTGGGGCGGCCTGCTCCTCGCGCTCGCCACCTCCTGGCCGGTGAGCTTCTATATCGCCGCGCTTGCGGCGCTCACATACTTTGTTGCCATCAGGGTTGGGCACGTCGCCCGGCCGCACGCGCGGGCGCACCCCGCACATCCGGGGAGGGAACATATCAAAGCAGCATAGCTCGCGAAATAAAAAAACCGCAGGAACAGGGATTAAATCCCACTCCTACGGTTTGCCTTGCTGGGACAGCTCCCCGAGGCACGGCCCATAGTCTATTAGCATTTTGTCTGTGACGCTGATCACCCAGACCCTCTCTGCGCCGTCCTGGCGAACGAGCGTCACTTTGGGCAGTCCCACCACGCCGGCCGGTACGGTGCCATTCGTTCCCGGGATCGATGGATCGGGGACGACCGCCACTGAAACATCTTTGAGCAGAGCTTCGTCATGGCCTACCCCACCATTTTCATCCCGTCCATCTCGGTAATGGAAGTTGAGATAGGGCCCTCCGAACGAAGTTCCCGCTTCAAGGATGAAGTATCCACCACAATAGTGGTTTTCCGTTTGTTGGTAATCCAATGGCTGCTTAATGACCGGATATTCCGGCCCGACGACCTTTGGCAACGGCTCTACCTGCCCCTCCACAAGTGTCGGAAGCGATAGAAGCATCGTGGCGATTGCGAAGAACAATACCTGGATTTTCATCTGCTACCCTCCACATTCCTTATAGTGTGAGAGGGAAGATTTGTCCAGTGTGGCCGACTACTTCTCCGTTCGGATCAGATTCCAACAAAAAAACGAAACCATGGATACAAGGAAGCTCACAGCGCCGAAGGTGTCCTCGCGCGGCCAGGAGAGAAAGTGTGTGAGTGGCATCGGGAGCGTCCATGGATGGAACACCGCGTTCATCGCAATGTAGATCCAGCCGAGCAATCCAAAAAGAAACAGTGTCAAAAAAAGCGAACGGAGAATTTTCATACGCATCCGCTTAATTATACACCACGCAGCTTTTTATTGATCTTCTCGAGCGATTGCAAAAGATCGAGCTCCGCGTGTACGGATTTCCCGAACTGCATCAGTGCCTTCACATCCTTCGGAAGGCACACGCCGCCATATCCACGGCGGCCTTCCTTAAAGACATCGGCAAAAACATCAAAATGGCTGGATCCGACGCGCGGGTCGAGTGCGGCGCCTTCCCTGACCGTATCGTAATCAATACCTGCCGCCTGGCAGATGTCGTAGATCTGATTGCCGAAGATGACGCGGGTGGCAAGGAACGCGTTGCCGAAATATTTCACCATCTCCGCTTCGGTGGAGCGCATGATCTTCCCGTATGGCGCCTTGGGCAGTATGCCGAGCACTTTCCGGGCCGCGCGCTTTCCTTTCGGCGTCACATAGCCGACGATCTGGCGCTCCGGTTTTAGGAAATCCTGAGTCGCCGTCCTCGAGCGCAAGAACTCCGGATTGAAAAGAATAGTTTTGCGCGGATACCGCTTTTGGAACTTTTCCGTGGAGCGCGGCATGATCGTGGATTTGACGACGACGATCTTGCCATCCTTAATATTCGCGATGGATTCCCGCACGGCGGAATCGTCATATCCTTTTCCATTCAGGAACGGTGTCGGCACGGAGACGAAAATAATGTCCGCGCGGTTCACTTCCGCGATGGAGCCGATGTTCTTGAACTTGTCGTAAAGAAAAAGCTCGTAATGCTTCTTATTTTTTTCAAACCAATTCCGGACGGCACCGCCCACGTAGCCAAGGCCAATGACGCCGACTTTAACACGCTTCTTCATGGTCTATGGAAATTATAAATTCTTAAAAAGGCCGGTGAACCAATTCCATATTCCCGAGATCAAGCCAGAGACGTTATTGCTTATGTCAGCGCTCAAACTGATTGTGGGTTGCGGAGGGACGGTGACGCTGTAGGTCGCTTGATCGGTGCCGACGGTAACGTTCACCGAGTAGGTCTGGCCGCCTTGCATACCGAGCTGTGCGTAGGGGAGGTAAGAGTATTCACATTGTTTGCTTGCGATCGACGCGGCGGAAGAGATCGTAGTGCTTTGGTCTCCAACGGCGATGGTGATTGGCACCGCACTCGTGAGGGCTTGGGCATCTTTATCGCACACCGCTACGCCGAACTGCTGGGGATTGGCGGCGACCTGGCCAAGTCCGCCGTTCTGGAGGTCTAACGCCAGAGCCGGGGATATGCTTACATAGCCGATGAGCGCTACGGAAAAAATGATAAGAGCGATAGCGGTATTTTTCATAGTAGGTAGGTTAGATATTAACATCCATTTATTGATTAGTCAAGAGTAGCAGATTTTGCAGCGTCGTAAATGCTGGCTTGTCGCTCCCGTCGGCGCGCACGAGCCCGAAGAAATTCTCATTGGTACTCGTGGAAGTGCCACTGTCTTTATAGGTATACCAGAAGAACGGACCGCGCCAGGAATAGGAGCTGAAAGTATTGAAGGCATCGGTCACCATCTGCGATTGCTGTGCCTCGCTTACATACCACTGTGGATCGGGGCCGTTGGTCGGCGTCCCGAATTCCGTTCCCCAGATCTGTTTAGCGCCATCTCCGTTCGCCGCCATGATGCTCCGCAAGCTCGGCGTCGTCACTGCCATCTGGTTCCACGCCCCGCCGCCGTCGTTGGAGGGGAAACTGGGGAATGTGTAGGGGTGATCGGCGACCGCGTCGAAATATCCCTGCCCACCAGCGGCATAGATACAGCTCAAGAAGTCGGTGGGAGCCATGTTGGTGCCGTCGGTTGCCGCAGGCGAAAGACCACCCGTGATAACGGTGGAACTCGGTTCCACTTGTTTGATCGCGGTATAGGTATCTTTCAGGAGGGCGGTATAGGCATTGCAATTCGTGGTCGGTCCCCAGAATGCGGAATTATTCGGCTCGTTCCATATTTCCCAGGCCGTAATGCCTTGCGACGAATAGCGTTGTACCGCGGCCTTCGCAAAGTTCGCGAAGAGTGCCGGATCGGATGGAGCGCAGAAGTTACTTCCGGGATTGCATGTGGAGCTGTCTACCCACGTCGGCGTGTAATCGAGGATCGCAAGAATTTTTATATTATGAGCATTGATGGCCGAGACGACCGGATCGATCGCCGACCAGTTGAACGAGGAGCTATTGCTCGATTGTACGTTATCCCACTCCATATCAAAGCGAACCCAGCCGACGCCGAGCGATGCCATATTGCTTAGTTCCTGATTCAGGGTTGCGCTACTGATATTCAGAAGGCTTTCTCCTACGGAGAGTCCGAAATTATAATTGAGCACTACTGGAATAGATAATGTCGTTGTGCTGATCGACGTCGAGGTAGCGGAAGATATCCCGCCGCCATCATATGAGGAAACGGAGTAGCTATACAGTGTGCTCGGAGTTAATCCAGTATTGGTAAGTGAAGGTATAGCCGATGTGGCGATCTGTGTGTTTCCTTGGTAGATCCTGTAGCCCGCGATACTGCCGCCCAACTCGGTCGAAGAGCTCCAAGTGAGGGATATAGTGGAAGTGGTCGTCTTCGTGATGGAGAGGCCGGCGGGAACAGTGGGATTAGGGGCGACGACGGTGATGGGGGTGTTTGCGGACGTGCCGACATTTCCGGCGGCATCGTATGCTTTCGCGGTCAAGGTATGGGTACTGGTAGTAAGGGATCCGCTCGCCAAGGAAAACGTGTATGGGGAGGTAAGCGTGGATGTTTGCAGTGCGCCATCAACATATAATTCCACCTTTGTGACGCCGACATCGTCGGAGGCAGTTATAGAGATCGCGATCGATCCGGCAATGGTACTGCTCGAGATTGGACTCGTGATCGAAATGCTCGGAGGAGTCGTATCGGGTGGGGGAGCGGGCGGTGCGGAAACTCCACCTCCTCCTCCACCGCCGCCTCCACCACCACCTCCTCCGCCTCCGCCATCGTTAATATAAACAATCGGTACAGTGACTGGCACCGGTGTTGATGTGGCCTTTGGCGTTGTAGTTGTGGATGATGTGACACTGGGGGATGCGGTCGTGCTAGCGGTGGTAGCGATCATAAATATCGGCACGGATGCAATTTTGGTAGTCGGTGGAGTTTCCACAACCGCTTCCAGATACGCTCTGCTGAGAGGTCCAAAATAGCCGGTGTCGGGGAGACCGATCGATGCCTGCCATTGTGCCACGGCGGCCGATGTTATGGGTCCAAAATAACCGGTGGGACTTGGAATGGAAAGAAATCCTTTCGCAATAAGGAATGATTGTAAAGACGAAACATCGGAACCAGTGGCTCCGATGGAAAGATCAGTATTGTAAGCGACGAGAGAAGCAGGCGGGGAGGTCGAAGGGATCGAAGTAGGTGCCGTTGAGAGAGTGGAGGCGGAATTGGAGCCTATGGTAGACGCTCTGGCGGCGGGGCTATTTCCTTCGATGGCAGCCCTGCTCAAAGGTCCGAAATAGCCAGTGTCGGGAAGGCCGATGGACGCTTGCCATTGTGCCACGGCAGCCGATGTGACCGGCCCAAAATAACCAGTTGGGCCGGCAATGGTGAGGAACCCCTTCACAATAAGGAATTCCTGTAGTGAGGTTACATCAGCCCCAAAATCCCCGGCGACAAGATTACGAAAATAAGACGGGGGAGTTGAGGTGCTTTGGGCCAAAGTACCCGCCGATATCCCGATCCCTAGGACAAAAAAAGACAAAAAAATCAACAACCGCCATACTTTCATAGATATATGATACTTATAAACAAACAAAAATCAAAACCTACTTTGGTGCTCGAGCCGCCGCCGCTTATTCATATATTTCTGATCCGCCATTATTATAAATAAGGCTTTTATTGTTCTTAAGAAAACTTACGGGAAGATAATAATATACGACATCAGCACTGACGTATTCAATGAAGGTTCCATTTTTGGTATTGTTATACCCTAAATATACATATGATTTTTTTTCGATAGTCTCCGGCAATACTATAGGCAATGTGTAGATACTTCCGTATCCCAAGAGTTTTATACTGGAAAAATATTGGTCGGATTGAACGGGAAGTTGGGGATCGCCGTTTTGAGCGATCCAGTCGATCGAGCTTATCTCTTGGGCATGCGTATAATACCCGTCATAGTAAAATCCATAGTTGTTGAGGGGAAGTGCCGGCCTCCCGCCGCCGGTTATCTCAGGGATCAATCCCGATAGCATTCCAAAAAAGATTAGTACCACAATACTACAGGCTCCAAGCCGTTTTTTATCGCTACGGAACATGAACGAAAAAATAGAAAAAAGTCCAAGCATGATCGGGAGCCCTAAAAATATCAGGTTTTGTTGGAAAAGCCGTAGCAATCCATAATCAACATCACTTGATGGTAAAAGGGTCTGTCCTACCAGGATGAGTACCCCCGCTATTGAAATCGCAATATATTCCGAGGGTACGCTACGGAGGAGATTTTTTTTAAAACTATAGCCGAACGCCAGCCCAAGAAGTCCTACCAGCAACAATATTTGCATGGCGTAGGCATATATTTGTTTTACCCCGTTATAGAAATTTGCCAGATCGATATGGGTCATCGATTCTATATCTTTGCCAAACGATGTAAGAGATATGAGCGGTTCCGAGGTCAATGTCGGGGTATAGTTCTTGGTCACGCTGGGGGAGAAAAGGTTGGATGGGTCTGTGGCGATCTCCGCTTGGATGGCAGTTTGCTGGATAAATTGATCGAACAGTGCTTGCGGACTAAGTTTTGATAACTTCACCAAGCTGTATTGATCGATACCCGCATGGTCGCTCGCGAACGGATTTTCTATATTGGCCCCGATCTGCTGGAGGGTAGCGAATACGTTACTGGAGGTTTGGGTTATGACGGTAGACCATAAAAAAATGATGCTGAGCAATCCTAAAACAAAAAGAAAGGTAAGGCGAATGGGCCTGTCATATATTTCCTTGTTGGTGATTTTGCCGGTTATGCCGGAAAACCAGTGAGGCTGTTTGGCATTCATGGCCCATCGTAAACCCCAATTGATGATATATGCCAATGCAAGCAGTGCGATCGCCACATACGAGGTTGAATAATGTGACAGCACCATTCCTGTTAACAATAAGAAAAGTACAAAAGTTCGGCTCTGCCCGGTGAAATATTTGGTAGTAAGTAATACAAAGATAAGCGCCGCAAAGAAAAGAAACGCGATCCCTTGGCGATTGAGGAAGGCCATGTCGGTCATGAAGGTGGGGAAGGAGATATAGAGAAATGCAGTGAGGAAGGCAAGCATGTCCGAAACGTATTCCTTGCTGAGGTAATAGATAATCACTACGGCGCCTGCCCCCAGGAACTGCAAGAAGAATTTGAATATATACGTGCCGCTCACATGGAGAAGGTTCTGGAGATAGACGGGAAGGATGGTAAGGCTTAAGCAGGCCATATAGGCATCACGATAAAGGGCCATGCTCCAGTAATGAGCGGTATTCACCAACGTAAAGACATGATATTCAAGCAGGATGTCATGCCCCGTGATGAACCACCCCCGCATGGAGTTCATCAATAGGAAGGAAAGTGCCATCATGTAAAGGGTCAATGGCGGGACGGAAGGGTCGATATCATTCCGCGTAAGTATGACCGCTAAGATCAGGGAAAATGATAATCCATAGGCGACCATAGAAAGAATATTTGATCCTCCATTATTGAGGCTTATTGCTCCAAGGCAGGCGATGAGGGGCAACAAGGATGAGATAAAAACACAAATCCAGCTTTTGGTATTGAACGTGGAGGTCTCAAGGGGTGAATTTTTCTTGTATAAGAAATTAAGCCCGAGCAAAACATATATCAATCCATCAAAGGCCAAAAGGAGGGGGAGCGTTGTTAAGGGCTGATTCATGCGAAAAAATGGAAGGATGGTATTTATTCCCAAGCCAAGGACCATGAGCATCAGAACGCTCAACGCGATGCTGAAGATAAGCCCAAACATCAGTGGAAATCGCTTTTTGGTCAAAAAAGGCAGCAACAGTAGTCCGGGGACTATGATGACATAGAAGAAAGAAAGGAAGGAACCTATATACAATGGATCGAACTTAAAAATGGCCACAAGGTTGACCAAAACGAGCCCTAAAAGAAAAAAGATAGGTAAAGGCTTTACGTGTGGGGAGGGCGGTGTAATAGCTTCGTTCATTGTGGATACGCGCGGTTCAGGGTTTCTCCGATCACATCCCAGTCATAATGTTTCAAAATAAAATTTCGGCCGTTTTTCGCGATCTTGTCGCGATAGGTTCGATCGGATAAGAACTTTACCACAGCATCCGCAAATTCCTTGGGATCATCAGCCAGAATGATATCATGGCCATTGGTATACATAACACCCTCCGCACCCTTCACTGTCGACACTACGGGCAGGCCGGCAGCCATATAGGTCATGATCTTTATCCGCGTTCCAGATCCATATCGTATCGGGCAGATACCGACGATCGCTTGATCGAGATAAGGTTGGATAGCGCCAACAAATCCCAGGGGTTTCACTGTTGCATCATGTATGCCTTTCGACGCGAGCCATTCCGGCGTTGCACCGATCGCCAATAATTGCACATGAGGTATTGCTGTTCTTATAAATGGATGCACCGACGTTAGATAGAACTCCAGGCCATCGCCGTTAGGGGGATATCCGACGCCGCCTATGAAGAGAATGAGCGGGAGATCCTTCTTGGCGATCGGATCCGATAGCGGATGTTCCACTCCATTGGGAACCAAATAAGTTTTTGGATTATATGTTTTAAAGAAATCAACATCATGGGCTGAGCATGCAAATATAGCGTCGGCTTGCGTTGCTGCTTCGATCTCCATTCGTTCCAAACTTGGAACCAGAAACGTGCCGACCACTTTTTTGGATAAAGAGAATAGATCCAACGAATCTTTGAACGCTTGATGTTCAACGTTATGACAATCAAAAACGATATTAACCCCGTTGCGCTTGAGCCATGGGATATGCGGGCGAATACAATAGTAAGCGTCGAGTTGTTCGATCTGAACGATGTCAGGCATCGATGCTTCACATGCTTTGCGAAACATTTTGCCAATGCCGATCGATTCGAAAACGTCCATATAGGGAGGAACGCCGTGCATAACGATAGCTCGTAGAGCGGTGATCGGCGTTCTTTTATACTCTGCCGCGATATGAATTCGGGCTTTCATGCGCGATTCAAATTTCTTCGTGTCGGCCTTAATATCCCGCGGGGAGATGCTGAACACTTCAGTATCCGTGTTTTTCTGCTTGGCGAGTTGCCTAAGGAGATTGTAGTTGCGGATCTCGCTGCCTCCAACGGTATCAGGAACGGTTACCGCGACGAAATATATTTTTTTTCGCCCCCCGGCCTTTTGGGGGTTGACCCACCGGTGAAATCCTAAAGCAAGCGTATCCCAGTTGAATTTCTCCAAAGCGAAATTACGCGCCTTTTCGGCTTTGGCCGATCTACCGGGATCGTTCAAAGCATTCAACAATGTGGTCTCAAGCGCTTCAAGGTCATCGGCTTTTGCAATATAACCGCCCCGGCCGGCATCCACCATGGCAGGCATATCGCCGATATCGCTCACAAGGGGAACCACCCCCCGGGACATGTATTGAGGTATCTTCATATTGCTCGCCGCCAAAACAGTCGTTTCGTTTGGCATATAATTGTAGCCGATGTCACCTTCGGATAGATGGGCGCGGGCCTTGGAGAGTTCAAGCCATCCGGTGAACGCCACATGCTCATTAAGATTTAAAGAGCTACTTTTTTGTTTGAAGTAGGCTAAATATTTTCCATCCCCCATGATCAATACCTGCGTTTTGGGAATAGATTTCAAGATATTGGGTAGCACATCAAAAAGTGGCTCCAGAATATTTTTTCTATTTAAAGAACCCATGAAGACGATCCGTTTTTCGGTTTGATGAGCAAGAGGTTCTTTGAACCATTCGCCGTCCACCCCGTTCGACATGATATGAATCGGTTTCGCGGAAAACTTTTTATGGTATAGATCAAAGAGATATGTTGATGCCACAACGATCCGGTCGGCATAATACGCCACCAATCGCTCGGACCATTCAACGAGTTTTCTTTGGTAAAGGGGATGTCCTTCGATCTTCATGACATCGCTTCCGAGATCATCGAAATCAACGACCACCGTTGTCCTCCAGAAATATTTTGCAAACAGACCCACGATCGAGATGGGCGTCGGTTTGTAAATATATACGAGGTCGGGTTTTTCTTTTATGAGCTTATGGAGAGTACCAAAGAGATAGGGGATCAGATTGATCTCCAGCCGGCGAGTATTGAATTGAAACGGCTGGAGGATCCTGACTCCGTCGATGATAGTTATCTTTTCCGGGATAAAATCATTATATTTATCGGCCGACGGCGCAACAATAGAAACGTCGTACCCAATTTTATGCAGTGATTTCGCTAGAGCAAGTATGCGATAGCTAAAATTACTCCGTACATTTCCAGAGGCAAAAAAAGTTATTTTCATAGGACTTTATCAAAGAGGTCGGAATATTTTTTTGTTTGGATATCCCAGGAAAAATTTTGTGCTTTCGCCGCTCCATAATCCGCAAGGCTCGTGGCCAATGCCTTATCGGCTAAGACACGCTCTATCGCTTCCGCGAGCGCCACAGGATCCTTTGGTGGCACCAACAGGCCATTCTTGCCGTTCTCGATCACTTGGGGAGTGCCGCCAATGTTCGTGCCAATGATCGGCCGGCCGGAAGCCATTGCTTCAATAAGTGCGATACTAAAGGCCTCCGAGTCAGACGTGGAGGGAAGCACGATCATGCTCGCCCGTGCGTATGCATCAACGAGATTTTGGCCTAACTGCGGTCCGGCGAAGGTTACTGCGAGAGCGATACCCAGTTCCTCAGCACGTTGGCGATAATGAGGGATCGCATCGCCGCCACCGATAAGCTCCAGAGTTACGTGTGGGCGGTGTTTGATGACGAGCGTCATCGCTTGGAGGAGCTGTTCGATACCTTTCCAGCTCGAGCTATGTTCGATGCGTCCGACAAAAGAAACAACCTCCGTACCTTCCGGAAGCGGGGTTTTTTTGAAACGGTCAAGGTCCACGCCGGTCGGAATGAAATATATTTTATTCGCGAATTGGGGAAATGTGCGTTTGGCAAATTCTTGCGATACCGCGACGATCGCATCGGCCCTTTTGAAGAGCATGGGCAAAAAGATCTTCTCGTATGTGCCGATGATGGCATCAATCGGCCATTTACCCTTAAGCATGCTGCCAGAGTGGTAGGTGAGGACAACAGCACGATCCCCGGCCACCTGCGCGGCGAGGTCGGCGATAAAAGGAACAGGGGAATGGACGTGGACGATATCGGGCTGTTCAACGGCAAAAAGTTTTTTTAAGGATCCATACCATCTTGGATTAATGGGCGTATTGGAAATTTTTATCCATATTGGCAATCGGTGCACCGTCATACCGTCGATTATTTCCTGCTTATATTTCTTTCCTTCATGATTGGCAGTGATAATGCTTACCTCATATTTTCCGCTGGCGTGAAGATTTTTTGCAAGAAGATAGGCATAATTTTCCAAACCGCCGATCTTGGGATAAAAATATGACGAGACTACCGTGATGCGGGTCGTGTGTGGTATCGCATTGCCGAGTGTCCGCATCAACACTTGATCATACAGCTTTGCACGCGCATGCCAATCAAATTCCTTTACCATTTTTGCCCGCGCCGTCTTTCCCATGGCAGCGGCGCGTGCGGGGTCGTTAAAAAGGGCAATGATTTTTTTTGCAATCAATTCAGGGTCGCGCGGGGGCGTCAGAAGTCCGTTTATGCCATCATCAATGATCAATGGAACACCGGCGTCGTTCGTGGCGATGGTCGGCAACTCGCATGCCATGGCCTCCAATATGACCATGCCAAAAGCTTCGTTCACGCTGGGGAGCACGAAGACGTGCGCGCTTTGGTAGCAGGCTAATAGGTCAGTACCGTCCAGCCATCCCATGAAGTTCACCGCATCGTTGATACCCTGCTCACGAGCATACGCTTTATATTCATCTTTCATATTCCCATCGCCCACCACCGTAAGCCGGATCGCGGGTATGGTTTTGCGTACGATCTGCATTGTGTCGAGAAGCGTTTTTAACCCCTTTTGCTCCTGTGAACGGTCGAGGCCTGCCACAAAAAGCAGGGTAGGGACAGATGCTTTTTTATCAAGGGCCGGGGTAAAAAAGTCAGTCTCCACTCCCGGTGTGATCGTGACGCTTTTATAGATATAGCGTTTTAAGAATTCAAAACGGATGAAGTCCGATGAGCAGATGATGCGATCCGCCCTGCGCAAAAGGATTTGCAGGGGTCCATGCTCATAGAGCCATATCAAGATATCGTGCCCTATTTTATTTTTATGCATCGTGCCGGCGTGATAGGTCACGACCAGCGGCTTTTTACCTGCCATCATCCGGGCAATATCACCAATGCCGGGAACCGGTACGTGAATGTTGATAAGGTCGGCATTTTCCGCGGTAAAAATGATCTTAATTTTTTTAAACCAGCCAAATGAAAAAGGAGTATTGGAAAATTTGTATTCGTAGCCAAGGCGATATACCACGAGGCCGTCGAATTCCTCTTTTATATCTTTTCCATGTCGTTCCCCGGAGGTAATGACCACGATATGCCAATCATAGGACTCCGAAAGATTTTTGCTGATCGTATGGGTATAACGTTCCAAACCGCCACCCATCGGAGGAAAATATGGAGCAACAAAGATAGCGGTCTTTTTGGATTTCATATTGTTAACTGGCCATTAGAAAGGTAATCAACATCTTTATGGTTGCTGATATGACGAAACACTCGTTCAAGTCGTCCCCAATCGTTGTTCTTATGGATCTCCCACGAATGACCCCACAGATGAAAGACGCCGCCGCGAACTTTGGTTTTTTCGAACAGGGCGATCGCCAGATCGTCCCAATTGAGATATTGCTTTATGAAATGAACGGCACCTGCTTGCCGAAATATCGGGATGATATCCGACCAGTGGCGATACCCCTGCACGGTGGTGGGGAGCGCGAACGCATCGGTGCCCGTCGTAAGCGAAAAACGCTCTATTGTCCGCGCCAAAGAAAATCCTGCATCTTTAACCATGCTTTTATGTTCGGGGGTATACCTTCCTTCAGGATAGCAGAAACTCGTTATTTTTTTTCCGGTCCAATGCTCAAGCGTTGATTTTGAGGTCAGTATTTCTTCTCGTGCGGCGGCCGCACCAATGGCCGAAAGGCGGGGATGGGTCATGGTATGGGCGCCGATCTCAAAGCGATCGGCCATTCCTCTGACCTGTTCTTTGGTCAAACGATTACTAGCGGATAGTTGGCGGTTTTCCGGGGCAATATAAAAAGTAGCCGCCAAATTATATTTGGCGAGCAGTGTTGCGAGGGTGATGTCGGCGATGTGTCCATCATCCCAACTGGTGGTTACGACAACCCCCTTCATGAGGCATACACCTTTTTTACTTCCGCGACAATTTGGTCCCAGTCATATCGTTCCGCATAGGTGCGATAGAATGATCGTTCCACGGGTCTGTCCAAAAGCATTTCGCTTGCGTCAGCGATCTGCGTTTCATCGAGGTCCGTCAGGACGCCATTCTCGCCATTGACGATGAGTTCCCGTGTCGCATTGTTTTCATGATCGATCGTGATAAAAGGCATACCGCACGCGTTGGCCTCCAACGCCGCGATGCCAAACCCTTCGCGCGTGGAGGGAAGGATGAAGACACGGGACGCCAGCAAAACGCGATACAGCTCTTTTGGATCATCGAGAAAACCTAAAAAGGAGACGTTATTTTCTATGCCCAATTTTTTCGCGAGCGCTTCAAGCGAATTCCGTTCCGGACCTTCTCCGATGATAGATAACGATATGTTTGAGCGCCGATCCCTGAGGATCTTTGTGGCACGGAGCAGTATGTCGACGTTCTTATGGGACAGGAGCCTTCCCGCAAAGACAAGGTCGTTGGATTGAGGCGCCGGAGGAGTGTTTATGATATGGAGCATATCCAAGCCGTTATGGATCGTCACGATCGGTTGTTTTACCTTAAGCACCGAGCGAAGACGCTTGGTGTTGTGCTCAGAGACGGAGATGATCAGGTTGGGCAGGCGGGCACTGATTTTTTCGACCCAATACGCCACCCGGGCCTTCATTCCCGGTCCAAGATACTCCTTCCAATATTCTTTACCCCATACCTCATGCCACGTGACGACCATTTTTTTTCCTTTGAGGACGCACACGATCTTCAGGGGAAAGAGCACAAGATGGGGCATGTGGTCTACTTCCATGATATCAAATTTTTCACCAAGAAGTTTAAAACAATGAAGCGAAAATAACACCGCCTCTTTTATAGAGCGTCGATTTCCTGCGTACAAAGGATAGAGGGGGCTTATGGCTTTGAGCCGGACCCCGTTCTCAACGATCGTCTTTCCGCCCTTCCACCATTGCATGGTATAGATCGTCACATCATGTCCTTGGGCCGCCAAACGCCGCGTGATCTCATAGATACGCTTCTCTTTCCCTCCCTTATTATAGGGATAGATAGCATCCGAGACGATGGCAACTTTTTTGTCAGTTCTTTCCGCCATAATGATGATGGGCGACTAGTTTTCGTTCCCCACTATGACACTTTCCATTTTCTTGATGCCATGGGTGGGTTTCCACATAAGATTTTTGGTCAGCGTGGCGAGAATGCCAATACCGTCCCTGAACGGGGATATCTTGGTTTCTCCCTTGCGGACATCGTATGTGATAGGCACCGAGTACATCGAAAACCCTAATTTTGCAGTTTTCGTGATGAGCTCCATCTCGACGGAAAATCCTTTCGAGCATAACTGGGGACCGATGACATCGATAGCCTCTTTTTTCCATGCGAAAAATCCGCTGAGGACATCGGTCACGTTTACCTGATAAAATTGACGCACAAGAAATGCGAAGCCCCAATTC
>Ga0208357_1000939_pt1 | contig 22248 bp, 17 predicted proteins | sample NGESurdeep092012_6_FD_184487 | JGI IMG/M metagenome (GOLD analysis project Ga0208357, IMG submission 184487) | Arctic peat soil microbial communities from Barrow, Alaska - NGEE Surface sample F52-2 deep-092012 (SPAdes) | ecosystem: Environmental > Terrestrial > Soil > Wetlands > Peat ... | reverse complement strand
CCCTCGCAGGTAGTGGCCATCGACGCCGCCCAGGCGCCTAAGGTCGCCCTGCTCAGGGCCGATCAGTCGAGCTTGCCGCCGGCCGCCCTGCTCCGGTCGATCACACCTTCGTCGGCTCCTGTCGGCCTGCTCATCAGCGGCAGGCCGATGTCAGTTAAGTTCACCGTCAGGCTCAGCCGCGCGCCCCTCGGCCCGGTGAAAGCGCAGTTCACCATCACCGACGCGACCGGCGCCGCCTTTCAGCTCTCGTCGGGGCTGTTCACCGCCGACGGCCGCCCGCACGTGCTCACCGCCTCACTCGGCGGTGCCCACGCCGCCTACCCGCTCCGGCTCACCCAGGTGACCCTCTTCTACACGATGCCCGCGAAGCAACTGAAGACCCCGGTCGCGCTGACCGTCGCCGGGGCGACCCCCACGACCTGGATCGCGGACGCCAGCTCACCTGAGATGGTCTCGGAACTGTCCACCGGCAATATGTACGGCCCGTCAGCCGCACCGAAGGTGACCGGCTGGCAGAGCGCGCCCGGCGGCGCGACCCTCACGTTCACCCCCGGCTACGGGCGATGGTCGCCCGCTCCAGGCTCGCCAGCGGTCGTCACCGAGCCGGTCGCCGGGCAGGTCTCGCTCTCCGCCCTGAACACACCTCCGGCCGTCGTCCCCGCCATCGCGACTCGGGCGTTTGACAGCGCCAACAACACCGGCGTGGGCAGCGTCGTGCAAACGACCGTCAACGGCGTGGCCGTGCCAGCGAAAATCGTGGCGGTGGCGAGCGCGTTCCCCACTATCACGGGCGCCGGGCTGGTGATGGACCTGTCTACCCTCGAGGCGTTCCTGGTCAGCCACGGCACCGCGCCGGTGGCCGTCACGCAGTGGTGGCTGGCCACGGCCGACGGCCAGGTCCCCACGTCCCTGACGCGTGCGTTGCCGTCCGGCGCGACCATTCAGAGCAGCGCCGTCCTCGCCGCCGCGACCGTGGGCGACCCGCTCTCCGCCGTACCGCAGCAGGCACTGCTCGCCATGACCGTGGCGGCCGCGCTGCTTGCGATCTTTGGCTTCTGGGTCTCGATCGCGGCGAATGTCAGACAGCGGCGCGCCGAAAGCGCCGTGCTATCAGCGCTAGGCGTCAGTCAGCGGTCTGCGGCCGCACAACTGTTCCTGGAAAAGCTGCTGCTGTCGGTCCCCGCGGCCGCGCTCGGCCTGCTCCTCGGCACGGTGCTCGCCCGGTTGCTGGTGCCCGCGGTCACGCTCAGCCCCACCGCGCAGACACCGGTCCCGCCGCCGCTCACGATGTTCGACCTGCCGCAGACGATCCCGCTCGCGGCCGCGGTCGCCGTACTTCCCGCACTGGCCGCCGCGCTCGTCGTCTTCCGGCGTCCCGATCCGGCCGCCGAACTCCGCGGGGCGGAGGAAGCGTGAACCGGCGGTATCGGCCGCGGGCCCTGTATCTCTGGCTGGCGCTGCTCACCTTCCTCGCGGTTTTCGCGGCCACCGCCGGCGCGCGGGAGACTCTCGCCAGCAGGACCCAGGCGGTGCGGCAGACGGTGGCCGCCACTGTACCGACGGCCCGGACCATCACCGTCTCGGCGGCCTGGCGTGACGTGCAAACCGTCATCTCTTTCGTCAACAACACCGGCGATCCCACGACCATCGTGCCGTCGGCCACAATCGACGCGATCACCGCGTCGCTGCGCGCCGCCTTCAGCCGCGCCCCGGTCAGACTTACCCCGGCCGACACCGACTGGTCGTCTATGACGGTCCCGTTCAACCAAATCAACGACGACCTGCCTGGCACCGGCGGCACCCCGGTCAAGATCGAGATAACCGAACGGCAGCCGCTCGGTTCGCAGGTGCGGCTGCTGAGCGGGCACCTCCCGGTAGCCACGCCGGTCCCCGCGCCCGCAGCTGGCACCGGCAAGGCGGGCGACCGGCACCCGGCGGCGACGATCCAGGTCGTCATGACCAGGCAGACGGCGGCAACGTTCGGCCTGCACGCGGGCTCCGAGTTCGTGATGCCCGGCTCCGAGCTCGCATCGACCGGCACGGTCATTCAGGTCACTGTCCTGGTCACGGGAATCGTGGTCCCGGTTGACCCTGACTCGTCCTTCTGGGGCACTGACCCGGGCGTCCTCGCCGCCGACCTCCAGTTCCAAGGGTCGCCCCCGAGCCCATACTGGGCGGCCGGGGTGATAGCCGGGCCGGACGAGGCAGGCGAGTTGCAGTCGTACTTCGGCTCGCGCAATCCCCGGATGGAGTGGGTGTTCCCGCTGGACGTGAGTTCGCTCGACGACCAGCAGGTGCAGCCGCTGAGCGACGGGCTCGACAAGATCGCCACCGAGACGCCGACGCTCTCCGGTCCCCTAAAGCCGGTCGCCGCCACGCTGACCGCGTCGTCGGGCATGTTGTTCTCGCTCAACCTGTTCACCGCGACCGCGCAGTCGGTGGACACGTTGCTCTGGCTGCTCTATGTGAGCCTGACGGTCGCCGCCCTGGCCGTACTGCTGCTTGCCGCACGGATGGTCGCGATGCGCCGGTCGGCCGAGATCACGGTGATCAGGGCGCGCGGCGGATCACTGCGGCAGATCGCCGTCGGCACCGGCCGCGATGCCGCGCTCCTCTGCGTCCCGGCGGCCGTGATAGCGGCCGTCGCGGCAATCGTCGTCGTCCCCGGAGCTGGGTCCGCCCAAGGCGCCGGATCGGCCGGCGGCTGGTGGCCACCGATCACGGTAGTCGCCGTCGCGGTCCTGGGGCCCGCGCTCATCGCGGCCTGGCAGCATCGGCTGCGCCGCCGAAGCGCCTTCTCCCAGGTACCGAGGGGCGGGACCCGGCTGGTCATGGAGGCGGCGCTGATGGCCGCGTCGGTGGCGGGCATCGTCGTCTCTCGCGACCAGGGCGCGCAGGCCGGCTCGGGCGTGAACTTCTACACCAGCTCCGCGCCGGTACTAGTGGCCATCCCGGCGGTGATCGTGATGCTTCGGCTGTACCCGCTGGTGCTGCGCAGACTGCTGCGAGCCTCCGCGCGCAGCTCCCGCGCGCCCGGGTTCCTCGGCCTAGCCCGGGCGTCCCGGACCGGGCTTACCCCGGCGCTGCCCGCGCTCGCCCTGGTCATCGCGCTCACCGTGGCGGCCTTCGCCGGCATGGTGCGCGACGCGGTCATCGACGGCGAGGTCGCGGCGTCCTGGCACACGGTCGGCGCGGACGCGACGGTCACCTCCTCGTACACGGCGCAGAGCTTCACCATCTCGTCGGCCGCTGCCCGGGCGGTCGCCGCCGTGCCTGGGGTGACGCACGCGGCCGAGGTCATGAACGAGTCCTGGGCCACCACGGCAGGCAGCCAGGTCAACGTCCTTGCCGTGGATCCCGCCAGTTACGCCGAGCTTGTCGCCCGCACCAATGGGTTCCCGCAGGTGTTGGCCGGACTGCTGGCGACGCCTGACAAAGCGGGGGCACCCCAGCCCGTCCTGGTGTCCCCGCAAGCCGCCGCCGAGCTCGGCAGTGGCGCGGTCACCCTCAGCACCAGGCAGACGTCCCTCCAGCCGGTCCGGGTCCGGGTAGCCGGCGTGATCGCGAGCACCCCCGCGCTGCCAGCCGGCGGCGCGTTCGTGATCATGCCACTGGCCGCGATCAAGTCCGCGATCACGCCGCTGGAGCCGATTTCCGTCAATGAGATGCTGCTAACCGGTGGGTCCATCGACCGAGCACGCCTTACCGCAGTGCTGCGGCACGCGCTGCCAGGCGGAGTCGCCACCTTCCGTTCCGACGTACTTTCCGGACTGACCAGCGGGCCATTGCAGCGCGGAGCCTTCACGTTGTTCTCCCTCGCAGTCGTGGTTGCCGCGATCCTCGGCCTCGCCGTCATGCTCCTCGAGTTCGCGCTCGGCGCCGAGGAACGGGAAGCGACGCTCGCCCGTCTGGCGACCATGGGCCTGGGCGAGGGACAGCGGGCGCGGGTGGTGGCCCTCGAGGTGCTGCCCGCCGCCATCGCGGCGGCGGTGGCCGCCTGGGCCTGCGCCCTGGCGCTTCCCCGGGTGCTCGAGCCGGACCTCGACCTGTCGGTGTTCACCGGGTCGTCCGGCACGGTGAAGCTCGCGGCCGACGTGGCCTCCTTCGCGGTGCCACTGGCCGGCCTAGCCGTGCTCACCGCCGTGGCGCTTGGCATAGAGATCAGGTCGGGACGCCGCCGCGGCGCGACGTCCCTTCGAATAGGCGGATGAACGGGATGGAAGACGGCAGCTAATGGCCAGCCGGGGCAGCGGAGGCGAACGGGCAATGGTCGTCAACGTGCGGGACGTCACCCGCACCCACGGCAGCGGCCCGACCACGGTCGCCGCGCTTCGGGGCGTGAGCTTCGCCATCGGCCAGAGCAGGCTGGTGGCACTACGCGGCCGGGCCGAGTCCGGCTGGACCGGCCGGGTGACCCGGCCGGTAACTCCTGTGTCATCGCGCGACTGGTGCGCCTTCTTTCGCGGCGCTGCACCGGGCCGCAGTTGGTGTGCCCCAGCGGATCTTGGTAAGCAGGCGTAGGCCCAGCCGCGGGGTGAGGTGGGGCAGGTAGGCGCGGCCGATCGCGGCGGCGATCGCGCCGAGCGCGGCCGGATCCGGGTAAGTCAAGTAGAGCGGATGGTAGACCGGCTGGAACTTGGCCTTGAAGTGCAGCAGTGACTTGAAGCCATAGGCTGGTTCCATGGTGCTGGCGATCATGTCGAGCAGGCGCTGCTCTACGCATGGCTGCTCGCCGCGGTCCAGCCGGGCTAGCGGCGCGCCGGAGAGGCTGACGAAGCGCGCTCCTTCCTCCTGGAAGGTCAGCGCCGCCGTCGCGATCAGAAACTCCATCATGCCGTGGAATGTGCCTGGCTCGGTGTTTCTGCGTATGAAGTCGAGCGTCCAGCCGGCCTGCCGCCCGTCGGCGTAGACGGGCATCCAGCTCGTGATGCCGTGGAGCCTGCGGTCCTCGCCCACGGCGATGAGGCAGCGGATATTGGGGTCGTTGAGCTCGTCCAGCCCGCCCAGCATGAAGCCCATCTCGGGCAGGCCCTTGTCCGCCACCCATACCTCGGAGATCTGGTGAATCTGGTCGGCCAGGTCAGGTGGCATCTCCGGATAGCTCCACCACTCGGCAGTGACGCCCTCCCTGGCCGCCTTGTTTAGGGCGTTCCGCACGTTCTGCCACTTCTTGCCCGTGAATTGCAGATGGGCCAGCGGGAGCACCATGTCCTCGGCGATCTGCACCGATTTCCAGCCGAGTCGATGCGTGACAGCGCGGGCCTGCGTGGTGACGCCGTACAGGCATGGCTGCAGGCTGCGGTGCTCGCAGAACCTAGCGAACTCCGTAATCGCGGAATCGAGGGCGGCCGGGTCGCCGTATGGCTCGCCCAAGGTCAACGCGACGCCGGCGATGGCCCGGTAGGCGATGGCGGCTCGCCCGTCTGGGCTGATCCAGTGCTGGTTTCCTGGCCAGGTCGACATGTAAGAAAGCGTCGAGCCGCCTCGCGCGAGGATGGCGCGCGCCCGGTCCGCCGTGTCTGCGTCGCGATAGGTGCAGGTGTGCAGGAAGAACGCGGCAAGCGAGCCCAGGACCACGATCCAGAACAGCAGGAAGACCGACCCGTAGAGCAGCCTCCCGGCTAGATGGGCCGAGAGGAAGCGGTTGCCGAACAGCATGTATGCCAGGAACCGCATTGGCAGATCCCACGCCGGCACGCCGAACTCCGGACGCGGACTGGAGTGCCCCCGCAGCAGGTAACAGACCAGCAGGAACGCCCCGAAGCTCACGCTCAGCGCGGTGGCCAGGGTGGCCGTCAGCTTCCGGATCGCGCGGCGGTCGGCGGTCTGGTCGAAGTGCCTACGGGTGAGCAGCAGCGCTATAAGCGTCACTACCGACAGGAGCATCGCCTCCCTGGCCGGAAGAACTGCCCGGGCCCCGGGATCGAGCCTGGCAATGCGCGTGCTGGGGCCGGAATCGACTGCGTAGGCGACCGGGATGCTGACACCGAGCACCGCCAGGTTGATGACCACCGAGAGCCACCAGGCCAGGCAGCGCCCGCGGCGCAGCCCGTAAGCACACAGCAGGAGCAACGCCGGGGCGGCCTGCACGGGCGCGCCCGGCCACGAGGGGTGGACCTGCGCGCTGGCGACCGTCGCGGTCAGGATGCCGCCGAGTGCCGGGACCGCGACCAGCATGGCGACCAGCAGGCGTGCCTCGTGCTGGGGCGCGCGCAGTCTCGTCCATGGCCAGGCGCGGTCGTGCAGCGTCACAGCGGCGAGACCACCCACCGCGCCGCATGCCAGCGCGACCTGCTCCAGATGCCCGATGTACAGCACGCTGATCGCGATGGCGGAGGTCAGCAGCAACCGCACCCGCCGACGCGACAACGGGGTAAGCGTGCAGCTCAGCGCGAAACCGACGCCAAGCACGCCAGGCAAAGCGCCGACGGCCGTCTCGCCAGTCAGGGCGCTCAGCCACGGAACGCGTGTCAGCTCGGCCAGCTTGATCAGCCCGGCGGCCGCCAGGAGGCTGGTGGCCTGGCTGACCAGCAGCGTGGTGAACGTTCGGGTGATCCCCGTCCGGTGCTCGGCCGGGGCCAGGATCAGCAGGCCCAGCACGGTAACGGCCAGGTAGCTGCCCAGGCCGGACGCCCACAGGGCCGAGCTGAGCGGAGTCCACCAGTAGCCGCGCCCGAGTGACGGCAAGCCGGCGCCGACATAGCCGGACAGCCAATGTGGCGGCCCGTGTGCGACGCTGCCGGTGACCAGCCCGGCAACCCAGACCACGGCCAGGTAGCACACCGTCGCCGGGGCGCGCCGGAACTGCTCCCAGGCCCTGCTGGACAGCGATAGCCGCCGCGACTGGTCCTGCGGGAATGGGCTGGCGGGCCGCTCCGGCATGGCTGGAGCACTCTCCTGCCGCTCGGCCCCGATCCGGCCCAGGCGATGCAGCATGGCAGTCATCGCGCGCGCTCCGCGATGCCCAGCCGACTGGCCGGCGGAACCCCCTTGCGCTCCAGCCCGCCGCGCCGGACCCGCCCGTCATGCTCGCCCGGAAAATGCAAGAACGTCACCTACATCCCTCATGTCGCGCCGAGGGTACATGGTCGGTCCGCTGCTGGGGTGCACATCCTGTCATTCGCGCCGCCCGCGAAACCCCGGCGTTGGGGCAGAACCGGGTGCGCGCTAGCACTCGATCGGGGTCGATCAGGGCGAAGACGCGGTTCGCCAGCCAGACCACCGGAGCCTCGTCGGAACCTCCCCTGGTGCGCCGCGCCCCGAAGCAGCGTGGTTGTCGTGCCGCGGCCCGGTTCCTGCTATCCCGCATCAGTCTGTCTTCTTGCTTTGGTTAGGAGTGCGCGGGAGCGCTGGATGAACGTGTCCGTAAACCGAAAGGGTGCCGCGGTCATGGCCTGTGCGCCGTCCCACTGCATGAAGGAGGCCTAATGCGGTGACGCCGATTCGATCCGAATGTGTGCGGATCGAGAATGCGGTGCGGTTGTGATCGCGTCCGAACGAGCTGCCTGAGCACGCCACACGGCGCGGGCGCCCGGCCGAGATCATCGCCCGCCACGGGGGAGTGGTGACCCGGGGGCGCTGGCGGCGTATGGCCTGACCTCGCCGCCGCTGGCGCCGCAAGTCACCTGGCCAATTTCGTCGCGTCCCGCGCGAAGCCTAAAGGTGGCCGACTGGATATTCTAGGCGTATGGACTGGAGCCTGTTCGGCTGTGCCCGTAAGGGGCACGTGACGTACGCGCCGAGCGAGCCGGAGTTGCGGGAGCGGCTGGTGGTGCAGACCGCGGCGGGGGCGGCCTGGCGGTGCCTGCGCTGCGGCGCGTTCGCGACCGGAGGGCAGCACGGCAGCGGTCCGGCAGCGGAGGCCCCGCTGGTCCGCCGGGGTAGGGAGCTTCGCAGCGAGCTGCTTCTGCGGATCTTCTCCGTTGAGCGCTTCCTCCGGTTCCTCGTTTTGAGCGCTGCCGCCTACGGCGTATGGCGGTTCCGGTACGACAAATCCGGTGTCCAGCGCGCGTTCAACGATGCCCTGCCGGCCATCCGTGACTTGTACCGCGGCCTCGGGTTCGACATCACGCACTCCAAGCTGCTGGGGTTCATCCAGCATTCGTTCACGCTCAATCCGCGCGCGCTGCTGTACCTGGCCGTCGGCCTGGCCGTGTACGCGGTCATCGAGTTGGTTGAAGCCGTCGGGCTGTGGCTGGGCCAGCGCTGGGGCGAGTATTTCGCTATGGTCGCGACTTCGGTCTTCATTCCTTATGAAATTTACGACCTGACGGTGAAGATTACGTGGCTGCGGGTTGCGGCGTTCGCGGTAAACCTGTTGCTCGTTATCTACCTGGTCTGGACCAAGCGGCTTTTCGGTGTGCGAGGCGGCAAGCAGGCATATGATGCCCGGCTGCGCGCCGAGTCAGTCATTGAGGTGGAGCAGGCAGCGGTGCTGGCCGCGCAGCCCGGGCACGGCTAGATGGGGCTAGCGGCAATACCGCTCACGACAACGGCGACTCCACCGGCACGTTCTCCTACACCCAGTACCTCATCTCCCCGCACTGGAACCGAGGCAAGTCGCTGTCCACCCTGGAAGCCGCTGACCTAAACGGGGACGGCGTGCCGGACCTGTGGGCCGTCACCTCGGATGGCACCGCGCGCGCCTACACAATCTCCAACCTCTCTGCCACCGGGCGAGCGAAGATAAAGCCCGAGCGCCCGCAGAAACTGTCCTAGACATCCCACGCGACGACACCGCGCCGGCAAGATGCCGGTGCCGTGAGGCCAGGAGGGTGTGCACGCCTCCTCGCTCCTGGCGGCCGCCCGCAGCCCACCGCCAAGGAGATGGTGGCCACGGCGGTACTGTCGCTGCCGCTGACACCGAGGCATCGGTCAAGGTGCGCACCCTGGATGCCCGCCGACCGCCGGAGGACCTTGAGCTTGACTTGTGGGCCGGGGTGCTGCCGGTCCCGGCGCACATCCGCGACCGGGTCGGCTAACCGACAGCAAGTCCGCCAGCCTGCGCGCCACCACCTGAACATGCGGCGGCCGCAGGATGCTCACGTGCGAGCCTGGCACCGGGATGATGTCGGGCGTCCCCCGGGTAACCGAGGACCAGCCGAGTGTCCGGCGGCCCATCGCTATCAACCATCCCTGCCGGGTGCGCATGACGGTGACCTTCCCGTCGTACGGCGCCACCCGGTACCTCTTCTGGGCGCTGACGGGCTGCATGGTCCTCGCGTTCACTGCCATGACGTCAGCCGGGTCACCGGCGTCCGGCCGGGGACCGGCCGGGGCCGGGGCCTGGGTCGCCCGCCGAAACGGCTTCGAAGCCGCCGTCAGCAGTCGCTCTGCCGCGATGCGGGGCAGCTGGCGCCAGAGCATTACCGACTCGCCCCAGTAGTATCCAAGGACGCCGTACGGCCGGGTGGTGTCCACTAGCACCACCCGCGGCTCCGCATCGCCGGCCTCCAGCATCTTCCTGGCCGCCTCGAGGACGATCAGCCCGCCGACCGAGTGCCCGGCCAGCACGACTGGACCGGACGGCGCAATCGCGCGGACGCGGCTCAGGACATCCCCGGCCAGCGCGGAAACCGCGAGCTGGTCACTGGCCGGCCCGTAGCCGAGGGACCCGTCGCCAGGCACGTAAAGGCCGTAGGCAGGCTGCTCCGGCGGCAGCAGCTCGGCCAGCCGCCGCAGGCCCAGCATGGAGCCAAGGTAGGCCTGGACCAGGAACAGCGGCGGGGCGTCACCGTCGGTGTTAAAGGCGAAGTCAGCCGGCGAAGCCGTCGCTGCGTCGCGCAGCAGGCCCGCCAGGCCGGCCACCGAGGTGTCGGCCAGGGCCTCGTTGAGGCGCAGCCGCCGTCCGAACTGGCGCTCGAGCTCCGTCAGCACCTGGACGACGCCGAGCGACGTCCCGCCCAGGTCGTTGATGAAGTCGTCGGACGGGCTGACCTGCCCCACGAACCCGGTCACCCGCGCGACGATCTCGATGACCCGGGCGGTGTCCTCGTCATAGCGACCGGGTGCCAGGCCCTCGCCGGTGACGGGGCGGCCCGGTGACCATTCCGGCAGCGCCGCCGTGTCCAGCTTGCCGTTGACGGTCTTCGGCAGCTCAGGCAGGACGACGATCCCGGCCGGGATCATGAACCGCGGCAGGTGGTCGGCCAGGAAGTCCCGCAGGCCGGCCAGGTCAAGGTCGGCGCCCGGCTGCGCCGGGACGATGTAGGCGACTGCCCGGGAGCTGTCGCGGACGACGGTGGCCGCCTCCGCGACCTGCGGATGGGACCGCAAGGCGGTATCGATCTCGCCGAGCTCGATCCGGATGCCGTTGAGCTTGACCTGACGGTCGGCCCGGCCGGCGAAGTAGAACGAGCCGTCGTCGGCACGGTACCCGAGGTCGCCGGTGCGGTAGTAGCGCCGCCCGCCAGCCGCCGCCTCCGGGCCGACGAGGAAGCGCTCGGCGGTCCCGGCCGGATCGTTGACGTACCCTTCCGTCACCTGGCCGCCGAAGACGCAGATCTCGCCCCGCTCACCGTCCGGGAGGCGCTCGCCGCCGGGGCCCAGGATGAGTATTTCCGTGCCGGGTACCGGGCGGCCGATCGAGATCACCTCGGGGACCGGCGCCGTCACTTCCGCCATGCTGACACAGACGGTGCACTCGGTCGGGCCGTAGCCGTTCAGCAGCCGGCCGACGCGCCCGGAAGCCAGCAGGCGCTCCGCCACGTCCGGGGTCAGCGCCTCGCCCCCGACGATCAGAGCCTTGATCGGCGGCAGCTGCCCGGCCCGGAGCAGTTCGCTCGCCACCGTGGGGGTGGTGGCCGTCAGCGACACCGGCCGGACGAGCTGTCCCAGCGCCAGGGCATGGGGGATCACGTGGACCGTGCCGCCAGCCGACAGTGGCAGCAGCACCTCGTGGAAGGACGCGTCAAAGCTCAGCGAGCAGGATGTCGCACTGGAATCAGCCTCGGTAATCCCTAGAAAATGCGCCGACCACTCATTCATCAGCGAGATGTTACGGTGAGTGACCATGACGCCTTTCGGCTGCCCGGTCGATCCGGAGGTAAAGAGTATGTAGGCGTGATCCTCCGGCCTGAGTGCCAGATCATCCGGCCGTGTTTCAGGCGCGGACGCCAGCGGGCCGGGCAATTCGACGCACGTCCGGTGCGGCCCGGACAAGTCCGAGTCACCGCTGCCCGAAATGGCGGCGTCCGATATGACCGCCGCGGCGCCGGCCTGATCGAGCATGAACCGGAGGCGGGCCGCCGGGTACGACGGGTCAAGCGGGAGATACACGCACCCGCTAGCCATGATCCCGAGCATGACGGCAATGGCGTCCGCGCACCGCGGCAGGTGCATTCCGACGACACTGCCGCGGGAAATTCCACGGTCGGCGAGCAACGCCGCGATGCTGTCCGACCGCTCGCGGAGGTCGCCATATGTCCACTCGAGTTCCCCGTCGGTAACCGCTAGCGCCTCGGGCCTCCGCGACGTCAGCTGATAAATGTCCTGGATGACGCTCGACCAGTAGGGCAGCGAAGACGCCTCGCCGAGTCGCTCATGAAAACGCTGCACCATTAGCCCTCCCTGGTGATGATCGTCACCGCTGCCCCTGAGATTCGCACCAGGTCCGCGGGCGCGATCTCGATTTCGACTGCGGCCGCGCCGCCTCCGATCAGGATGCTGGGGTAGTCCAGGAGCGGGCGGTCGACCACAACCGAGATACCGTCCGCCAGCCCGAGCGGAGAGACCCCGTTCCGCGGGTACCCCGTCTTGACTCTGAGGTCCTCGGCCGACGCGACCTCGACCCGGCTCACGCGGATCGCGCGGGCGGCCGACTTGAAGTCCAGCCGCCGGCTGACCGAGCAGACAGCAGCGGCGTAGGCCTGGCGGTCCGGACTGCACAGGAAAAGCGTCTTCGCGATGCGCTCGACCGGGTACCCGAGCGCGGAAGCGAAGTCAGCCGGGGTCCTGATCTCCGTTGCCAGCTCCCGGTGATCGTAGACCTTGCACTCAGCCTCGAGCCCGCGGATCGCGGCGCACACGTTCTCGTGAAGCTTCTCGATCTGATCCATGTCAGCGCTCTTGGAACTGCGCTGCAATCGTGGTGCGCACGGCGGGCGGTACAGACGGGGCAAACTTCTTTAGGTACTCTTCCACCCACCGCGTCTTCGGAGCGAGAAATGGGAAATCACTGCTGACCATATAACGGATAGCGAGCAGCGGGAGGGGGGACTGCAACGGCCTGAACTCAGAATTCCTGACCCCGGGCTCTTCGCACCCCGGGTAGAACTGGCCAATCATGAGGCCGACCGGTATCGACTTTTCCTTAAGGCGCCGCTGGGCTTCGTCAATTATGCTGTAGTCCGTTATCTGGGGAAACAGGATCAAGATAGATTTAGTCGCGGCACCCGGCCCGTCCACTGGCGGCAGGCCGTGAAATACGGGGATCACATCGGCGGCGATTTCTTCGATATCATTCGCTGTCAGATCTGCCCTGTCCGCGCAGCCGACCCAAAATGTCTCTTTACTGATCGACACGGCCGAGAACGGGCAGACAGGCCCGGCCCGCCCTAGGTCGGCATGCGGTGCGACGAGGTACTCAGTGGCCCATTGGCGTATACGCGCCTGGTATGGCGCCAAGGCGTCGCCGGGCGGGCAGTCGTCAGACAGCTTCGTCAGATTCACCCCCGTGGGCGTTCGCAGGTCGCCGGTAGAGTGTTCCATGTTGTCCTCCAAGCTTTGAAATTTTCTCAACGAACCCTACCGACTGCGACGCGCAGGCAACCGCCGAACTAGGCAGAGATGTCCACGTTTCGCCAAGGATCGCTCCGCCTTCCAGGCGGCCTTCGCCAAAGGCTCGTCTTCAGCCTCTTCGGGTGATAGGAACGGACCTGACCTGGCAGTCATGACAGGCCTGCCACCGACCGCCAAAAGCCTTGCTGGCGTTCAGATTTTGCCGGGCCGTGCGCGGATCTGGCTCTGGTAGCTTCGCTTCAGGCGCACGGGGTGCCTCCGGGTCCGCGGGAAGGGCTGAGTCCACTCGTCTGTGAGGTATGCGCTCCGGCAAGATCCACCTCCTCTCATGGCCATGTCGGGCCTGATTAGCGGACCGCAGGTCTGGTCAGGAGAACTGGAGCGCTTTTTTTCCTTGCCGCCGCAGCCCAGCATCGAGCAGCTGAGAAAGCGGGCGCGCGAGTTCCAGCGCGCGGTCCGGGCTGGGCGGTCGTTCCCGCTTGAGCTGGTCGGCGAGTATTCCCCGGGTCCGGTGGATCCTGAGTCGTTCACGCTGACGCAGGCGCAGCTGGCGACGGGCACCTGACCACGGACAACCGCTACCGGGTACACCGAGGCTGGGTATCGGCGGACGACACCGCGCGCTGCGCCGGGATCGCCACGCCCGCCCACCCGGACTCTGCCCAGTGGCAGCCGGTGCTGACGTCGCAATACAACGGAGTGCATGGGGTTGTGTTCAGCACGCCCGGCGTCCCGCTTTTCGGTGAGCTCACCCCGGCTGCGGTCACGCTGTCCGGGCCCCCGGTGACGCGGGATGCTCCCGCGGTGCTGTTCCGCACCGGGTGCGGGACCATCGCCGGCATCGTGTCTCCGGGGACCACGCGGGTCACCGTGGGGCGCCCGGCGGACCAGGGAGCCTGGGAGGCCGCCGTGGTGGCCCGCGACGTGTTCGTGGCGCCCAACGCGTTCACGGTCGACGACACGGGCCTGGTGCTCTGGCTCGACGGGGCACGCCGCGGCCTGATAGTGCCGCTGGATGCGCTGCCCGGCGAGGCGCGCAGCGTTGCCGACCGGCCCTCGCCGGCCGGGGAACGCAGCTGGGCCGCGGGTCGGCGGCTGGCGACGGCCCTGGCCATGGCCGACATGCCGCCGGTCGCGGATGCCAGCGCGTGGACGCCTGGGGCGTACGCGGAACTGGCGGACGGTGAGAGCATCCAGCTGGGCAGCTACCGCCATCTGCTGCTCTGGCACAAGGCCGGCGAGGAGCCCTTCGTCTTCGACTTCAGCCGGAAGCGGGGACCGGTGGTCGACTTCGCGGTCACCGGCAAGACGGTCGCGCTGACCCGCGTCCACTACGGCTTCAGCGACGGTGCCGGCGACCGTGTCGTGCTGGCCGGCCTGGCGGACCCCGCCCGGGTCGGCTCGGTTGTGCTGCGCCGCGCGGACGGCACCGAGCTGCCGGCTGTGCTGGCAGGCGGCACGGCCCTGATCACCGCGCCGGGCCTGACCGCACCACGCGAGCGCGCGACCGTCGCCGACCGGATAGTAGTCCGCGACGCGGCCGGAACCGTGGTGGAAGACCTGCCCTATCAGCAGCAGTGACGGAGCCGGCGTCGGACGCCGACGCCGGCCAGGGGACCTGAACAGAAGGCCGGAACCGGGAGCGGAGATGGACGCAGTGGTGGAGTGGGTGGACGTGCGTGAAAGGCTGCCGAAGGACGGCATGCCGGTGGCAGCGGCAACGACAGGCCGCTACCCGCGGGGCAGCGAAGCGGAGCCAGATGATACCGAGTCCGGGCAGGACTTCTGGCTGGTGATGCCCATGCGCTTCGCCGCGCGTCACACCAGTGAGGACGGCTCCCGGTACCAGGACTGTTTCATCGACTCCGACCGCATCGTCCGGCTGCCCTGCGGCCGCCCCTGCGCCGAACCCGTCACCCACTGGGCATACCTGCCCGCCCTGCCCGGCATGACCGTGCACTCCGTGGTGGGTGAGGGCGTGCGGACGGCCCTGCAAGACGCCCGGGGACGAGACTAGGCAGCGCGCCGCACTCGCCTCCCGCATCCGTGCCGCGGCCGGCTTCGTTGGCTTCCCGGCCAGCTCGGGTGCGACTGGATCAGGGGCCAGCCCACTCCTGTGAACGGCGGGAACTCGGTCAGCGAATCGTCACCAGTGACCGCGGATGCTCTCCACGCCGATGTACGCCAGGGGCAGCACGATGATCAGTGCGCAGATGGCGAGGTTGACCACCTTGTAGCTGAGAAACACGGCGATGAACTCGCGGAGTGTCGCGCTCGGCCAGTAGTAGCCGGCCGTCCGTGCCCCTGTGATCTGGCCGTTGACCCCGAGGCGGCGGGCGATGACCGCGGCCCGGAACACGTGGTAATTGCTGGTGACGACGATGCACCGGTAGCGGGGCCGCAGCCGCTCCATGATGGCCTTGCTGAATGTGAGGTTCTCCTCCGTGCTGCGGGACTGATCCTCTCGCGTCACGAAGTCCGCGGGAACCCCGCGCTCGATCAGGTAGCTGGCCATCGCCTCTGCCTCGCTGACCCGCTCATCGGCGCCCTTGCCGCCGGAGACAATCAGCATCGGGCTGGTCTTGCGGCGCGCGGCCAGTGCCTGGTGCAGCTGCCGGCCCCGGTCGAGCCTGCTCGCGAGCAGCGGCGGCGGCGGGAGTACATCGCCCATGGTCAGGGCGTGGCCGACACGTTCGCCTAGCCGGGCGCGATCTGGCGTAACTACGCCACTGGCCGGCCCGTCATGCGCCCGCTGGTCGTCTGCGATCACTGAACCCTTGGAATAGGTCGCATCCCACGACAACGTTTTGCCCGCAGACGTCGTCTTTGTGAGTGACAGCGAGAGACAAGGGGATCGTGTGGACAGAAGGCAGGACGGCGCTTCCGAAGCCACAGTTGCCGGGTCTGGCGACGCATCGCGGCGAGGGCGCGCTCCTCACCTCAGACCGGCGCATCGGCGCCTGGCGCGCCAGTACCACGCAGTGCCCGCACGCGCTACCTAGCATTCCGCGACACGGTTTTGCCGGCTTCCTGATTTCCATCAGGCTGTAGCCGAAGGCTAAAAGCGCAGGTCACGTCCCGCGCTCTATTAAGCGCGCCATTTTTTCCTTTTAAAATGAGTGCGGTCAAAGAGCTAACGGGATTTCATTTTGTCGAAAGATGTGCATCAGCGCGAGACGCTGTGCTAGCTTGCAGCCTGATCCGAAAAGTCCGTGTCGTGCATGTTCTTCCATAGTTGCCTGATTACCGGAGCGCAGCCGCGTGCTCTGCTCATTCCGCATGTAGTCACGGAAGGGAACCATGCCAGATCGGGTGTATCTGCCTGCGTCCTGGCCGAGCGTATCTGTCGTCATTCCGGCCATGAACGAAGCCCGGAACCTGCCGCATGTATTCGCTCGCCTGCCGGTCGGAATTCACGAGGTCATCGTCGTAGATGGTCATTCTCACGATGACACCTGTGCAGTGGCCCGTCAACTGAGGGCCGACACCAGAATAGTTACACAGACGCGTACCGGTAAGGGCAACGCGCTTGCCTGCGGATTCGCGGCCGCTACCGGTGAGATCATCGTCATGCTCGATGCGGACGGCTCTGCCGATGCCGGCGAGATCCCCGTTTTCGTCCAGGCACTCCTTGACGGCGCCGACTTCGCGAAGGGCACTAGATTCGCTCGAGGCGGCGGGAGCAGTGACATCACCCGGCTGCGCGCCCTTGGCAATCGTGCGCTGATGGCCATGATGAACCTTGGCTATGGCACGGCGTATTCGGATCTCTGCTACGGCTTCAATGTGTTCTGGCACAAGCACCTCCCAGTATTGCGCCTCGACGCCACGACACCACCGCATCAAGACGGCGCGGGACGGTTGTGGGGTGATGGCTTTGAGGTCGAGACCCTAATCGCCATACGCGTGGCCATAGCACGCCTCGCCGTCGTCGAGGTTCCCAGTTTTGAGTATTCTCGTATCCATGGAGTGAGCAACCTCAGTGCGTTCAGCGATGGCCTGCGGGTACTGCGGACGATCCTCACCGAGCGTCACTTGCGTGTTGCGGAGACAAAAGTCGGCCACCCAACCCCGCGTACCGCCAGTGTCGACACGCAGATGCACCTCCCCCGACATCGCTAGGACGATCATGCTGCGAAATCCGAGCCTGCGTAGCGCATCGCGGTCACTGGTGTATCACTTGCCTGCCGAGGTGGAACGCCGGCTGCTCTTTACCTACTACAACAGAAGGCTTCCGCGCTTCGGCCAGCCTGCGACGTTTAGTGACAAGGTAAATTGGCGAATACTGAACGACCGCAGGCCGCTCCTTGAATGGACGTGCGACAAGCTTGCGATGAAGGAACATGCCGGCCAGGCTGGGCTCGAGGGGCTACGTATTCCACATACATTCTGGTCCGGCCGGGACGTCGGCGAGTTGTCGGATATCAGCTTGCCCGAGCACTGGGTGCTCAAACCAAATCACCGCTCTGGACTCGTCTACTTCGGCCATGGGTCGGCCAATCAACAAGAAGTTTCAGCGGTAACGGCGACCTGGCTCGACATGTTTGAGTCAAACCAGATGCATGAATGGGCCTACTCAACTGCCCGCCCGATGCTTTTCGTCGAGGAACTACTTGGTCCGCCAGGGGCGCCGCCACCCGACTACAAGTTTTTCGTTTTCGACGGGAAACCGGAAATGATCGAGATGGTCAACCGGTACGACGGGAACCAGCAGCGACTCTACCGGCCTGACTGGTCACCGCTGGAAGTTCTCTATGGTCCGCAGGGGATGGCTCCCGTAGCGCCGCCGCCGCCGAACCTGAACCAGATGCTGGATGTCGCAGGAGAACTCGGCCAGCCATTCGATTTTATGCGAATTGATCTCTACGACTTCGACGGTGCGGTCGTGTTCGGTGAATTCACTCCCTACCCGTGCGGCGGCCTAGAACGCTTCATCCCCGCCTCGTATGACGCCGAGCTCGGGGCGAGCTGGCAACTGCCGAAGTTGTAATAAGTTGCAAATTGTCGCCCGCTTATCCGGTGAGAGGAAATGAGCATGCCTGGCCTGAGTCAGACCTTGCACGCCGAATACGACCAGCTTCTTCGCCGTGGGGTGCCCGGGATCGCCGTGGAGCGGCTGTCCTTCTCCATCATGCACGGCAACGGCAATGTGATCCTCGTCGTGGATGAGGCGCTAAGCGGCCTTACCGGCTCCGAGATCGGCAGTGACCTCGCGCGAGAGCTCTGCGAGTCGTTTCAGGCCGTGCGAGTGGACGGCATCGCGTTCGTCAGGACCGCCTGCAGCCCGCTGCGAATGACTTATTTCGACCGGGATGGCACCAACGCGTCGATGTGCGGGAACGCGCTGCGCTGCGTGACCCAGTGCGGCACCGAACAGGGATATCTGCGGACCGACGCAGACAGCATCATGACCGACGATGGCGCGAAGTGGGTGTCGGCCGCCGGGGGCGCGATCCGGGTCGCGCTCGGGGCCGGGCGGGAGTTTCAGCGGGTCGCGGCCGACCGCTATTTCATCTTCAGCGGTGTGGCTCACCTGGTCGTACTGCTCGGCGAGGGCGAGGACCTCGATGCCGTCGACGTGAAGACCGCGGGGGCCGCGCTGCGCTACGACGACCGCCTGTGCCTGCAGCTGAATCATCCCGAGGGCCTGCACGTGGACTTCATGCAGCGCCAGTCCGACGGGATCGCGATCCGTACCTACGAGGTGGGCGTGGAGGACGAGACCCGGGCCTGCGGCACCGGGTCGGCGGGATCCGCCTACGTGGCCCACCGGGTCTGGGGGCTCCCGTATCCGCTTCGCGTCTTCGTCCGGCACGGCGAGATACAGGTGGAGGAGACCGTGCACGGGCTGGTGATCAGCGGTGTCACCGGCCGCCTGTTCAGCAGCGCGGCCGTCCGCGAGGTGGCGGCGGCCACTCATGGGTGAGCCCCTGCGCGTATGCGTGGTCGGTCCCGGCACCAGGTTCCTGTCCGGCATCACCTACTACACCTATTCCCTGGTCGGGGCGCTGGCCGGGGCGGGCCATCAGTGCTCGGCGCTGCTCATCCGCAAGCTGGTGCCAGAGCGCCTTTATCCGGGACGTACGCGGGTCGGAGATCCGCTGACCGATCTGCGTCTGCCACCGGATGTCCACCGGATGGACGGGCTCGACTGGTACTGGGGCTGGTCTCTGGTCCGGGCCCTGAGGTTCCTGGCCAAGGAACGGCCGCAGGTTCTCGTCCTTCAATGGTGGACCGGCGCGGTGCTGCATACCTACCTGATGTTGGCCATCGTCGCCCGACTGCTCGGAGCCAAGGTCGTCGTGGAATTTCACGAGGCCCAGGATGTCGGCGAGGCGCGGATTCCCCTCGCCTCACGCTACATGGACATTCTCGGCCGGAGCCTGCTCAGGCTGACGGCTGCCCAGCTAGCCCACTCAAATTTCGACCTTGGCCTGATCAAGGACCGCTATGGCCTGAACGGGAGCGTGGCCCTGGTCCCGCATGCCGGGTACGAGTACCTGCCACGGCGGCCAGCGGTCCGGGCCGCTCCGCCCGACCTGATCAACCTCCTGTACTTCGGCGTCATCCGGCCGTTCAAGGGGGTCGAGGATCTCATCGCGGCCTGGGACCTGCTCGGCTCTGACCGGTCACGGTTCTGGCTCACCATCGTCGGCGAGACCTGGGAAGGCTGGGACTTGCCCAACCGCCTGATCGCCGGTTCGCCGGACAGCGACAGGATCACCTTCGTCAACCGGTACGTCACCGATGCCGAGGCGGCCGGCTATTTCGGCGGCGCCGACGTCATCGTGCTGCCGTATCACCGTTCCTCGTCTTCCGGGCCGCTCCAGATCGCGATGGCCAGGGGGCTGCCCGCGGTCGTCACTCGGGTAGGGGGCCTAGTCGAAGCCACCGCCCGTTACTCTGGCGCGATCTTTGTCGAGCCCGCCTGCCCGGCGTCGCTGGCCGAGGGCATCCACCAGAGCGCCGCGCTGGCCGGCCAGCACTGCGGCGGCGTAAGCACCTGGGCCGACACCGCCCAGGGGTATTCGGAATTGTTTGACGGTATGTTCCGATGACGATCGGGGATCGCCGCTCCGGCGGGGTCATCTCATGACCCTCGCGCGCCACGCGGTAGCAGTCCCGCTAACGACGTCGAGGTGGCCCCACTCCGGGCGGCATACCCGGCCCAGGGACCCCCTGACCCTGAATTCGTTTTACCTGACGGCCGCGACGATCGTGACGTCGCTGCTTGGCTACGTCTTCTGGACTGTGGCGGCGCGGCTGTATCCCGCGTCCGCCATCGGCGAGGCCGGCGCCGGCGTCTCCGCCATGGCCTTCGCTTCCCTGCTCGGCGCCATGGGCGGATCCATGGCCGTCCTGGCCGAGTTGCCGGCCAAGCGGCGGCACCGCGACTGGTCCGCCACCGTAACCGCCCCGCTCCTGTTCACCTCGGTGACGTCAGCGGTGACCGCCCTGGGCACGGTGATCGTCTTGTCGCGGACCGGGCACTCGGCGTTTCTCTACCGAAACGGATGGTGGGTGGCGGCCTTCGTCGTCGGGGTGGTGGCCACGACCGATTCCCAGCTGCTGGAGAACATCTGGGTGGCCGAACGGCAGGCGGCCTGGTTTCTCGGCGCGAGCACCGTCTTCGCGGTGGTCAAGCTGGCGGTCGTCGCCGTGCCTGCCTTCGCGGTTTTCGGTGCTACCGGCATTCTCTCCGCATGGTCAGCCGTGCTGGCGGTCACCGTCGTCGGCTGCCTGCTGGTGCTGGCGGTCAAGTTCGGCTACAAACCGCGGCTCACCGGATTCCGCGAGCAGATCTGGTCGATGCGGCAGACCCTCACCGGCAACTACGTGATCAGCGTGGGCGATCAGCTGACGCTCTACGCGATTCCGGTCCTGGTCGCGCTGAAAGTCTCTCCGGAGTCAACGGGCTGGTTTTACGCCGCATGGAAGATTGGCGGCTTCTACGTGATATTCGCCTCGGCCGTCGGGACATCCACCTTTGCCGAGGCCAGCCACCAACCCCGCCGCGCCCTGCCGGTGGCCCTGTCCGGCCTGAAGATGGTCATCCCACTGGTGACCCTTGGGGCCGCCGTCACCATTTTCGCCGGACACCTGGTCCTGAGCGTGTTCGGCGCGCAATACGCGGTCCACGCCTACACGCTGCTCGTGCTCTTGTCACTGTCCGCTTTCCCCGACGCGATCGTCACCATCTACCGCAGTGTCCTGCGGGTACACAAGCGCTACCGGACGGCGGCGGCCATCTGCTGGGCCATTTCCCTGTCCAGGCTCGCCCTTACCTTGCTGGCCCTCACCCGATGGGGCATCGTCGGCGCGGGCTGGGCGTGGCTTGCCACCCAGGCCGGCGGGGCGATCTGGTGCGCGCTTGATCTGGCTTTCCACCGAAACACCGCTTTCTTGGCTGACCCCACACAAGTCCCCCTGGAGGAATCATCATGAGATGCCTCGTGACCGGCGGCTGCGGTTTCGTCGGCTCTGCCCTGGTACGTCGGCTATTGGCGCAGGAGTGCGAGGTCGTCGTGGTGGACGACCTGTCCCTGGGCTCGCCGGAGAATCTTGGACCGAGCCAGCACCAGGTCACCCTGGTCCAGGAGGATGTATCGAACGATCTGGCCGCGATCTTCGCGTCCTTTCAGCCGCAGGCCGTTTTCCACTTGGCCGCGCTGCACTTCATTCCCGACTGTGACGCCGACCCGGCGCGCTGCCTGCGGGTCAACGTGGACGGCACCCGGGCGGTCCTGGAAGCCACGGCGGCCCTGCGCCATCGGGTGCCGGTGGTGCTTGCCTCCTCGGCCGCGGTCTACGCGCCCGCCGACTGGGCTCATCAGGAGGAGGACTCCCTGCGGCCGGTCGATGTCTACGGGTACTCCAAGCTCTGGGCCGAGGATCTGGCCGCCAGCTTCGCGGCCCGCACGGGGATACCGGTGGGAATCGCACGGCTCTTCAACGTCTTCGGCCCGGGTGAGACCAATTCTCATTTCATCCCCAGCCTCATCTGCCAGCTCCAGGCGGGGGACACCGTCCGGCTCGGGAACCTGAAGTCCAGAAGGGATTACGTCTTCGTGGACGACGTCGCCGACGCACTGCTGCGCCTGGCGACGCACTGCGCCGACGGGCAATCGGCGACGCTGAACATCGGCAGCGGTAAGGCCTATGCCGGGGATGAGGTCGTGCGAGCGCTGGCCGGATTCACGTCGACCCCGGTCGGCTCGGCGCCGACCATCGACCCGGATCGGATCCGGCGGGTAGACCGGCCGGTGCTGCTGGCTAATACTGCCCTGGCCCAGAAGCTGCTCGGCTGGGCGCCGCGGACCTCCCTGCTTGACGGCCTGCAGGCCGCCTGGGAGCAGCCGGTGGGCGCGGGGGTGAAGCTCGCGTGAGAATCGCCATGGTTTACAAGCACTACGCGCCGTCCGCGGGAGGCGTCGAGTCGCACATCGAGGAGATTGCCAAGAGGCTGGCTGAACGCGGGGAAACGGTCGAGGTTCTCACTCATCTCGACGA
>Ga0208357_1000938_pt1 | contig 22250 bp, 19 predicted proteins | sample NGESurdeep092012_6_FD_184487 | JGI IMG/M metagenome (GOLD analysis project Ga0208357, IMG submission 184487) | Arctic peat soil microbial communities from Barrow, Alaska - NGEE Surface sample F52-2 deep-092012 (SPAdes) | ecosystem: Environmental > Terrestrial > Soil > Wetlands > Peat ... | reverse complement strand
AGCGTCGGCGGCACCCTGGCGCGCGTCGCCATGCACGCCTTCGTCAAGTCGGCGCGCGAGATCGCCGAGACGGGCAAGTTCGACAGCTTCGTCGGCGTCATGTCGAACGCGGAACTCAACGCCTTTTTCAGCGACGATTTTAAAAAGCGGCAATCGTGACCGAATCCGCGCATCCCGTGACCGGCCAGCCGGTCGGCATCCCGGTCGACGCAACACCTTCGCCCCGGCCCGGTCCCGTGACGCTGCAAGGCCGCTACGGCCGTGTCGAGCGCCTCGCGCAGCATCATGCCGACTCGCTGTGGCAGCAGGTGAAGGACGCCGATACGATCTGGACCTACATCGCGAATTCGGGGCCATTCGCCGACAGGGCCGCCTTCGATGCCTGGCTGACGAAACGCATCGCCGCCGAGGATCCGTACGCTTACGCCATCATCGAAGGCGATGAGCGTGTCGTGGGCACCGCCACGCTGATGAGCATCCGCCCCGCGATGCGGGTCGTCGAGGTCGGTTCGATCGTCTATTCGCCGGTATTGCAGCGCACGCCGCTCGGCACCGAGGTTCAATACCTGCTCGCGCGCTACGCCATCGAGAACCTGCGCTACCGCCGCTATGAATGGAAATGCGATTCACTCAACGCGCCGTCGCGGCGCGCGGCGCTGCGCTATGGATTTGTGTTCGAAAGCATCTTTCGGCAGCACATGATCAGCAACGGACGAAACCGCGATACGGCCTGGTTCGCGATTCTGGATAGCGACTGGCCGGCGCGCAGGACGGCCTTCGAACGCTGGCTCAGGCCGGAGAATTTCGACGCGGAGGGCCGGCAGATCGAGAGCCTTGCGGGGCTAAACGGCGCTGCGTGACGGACGGCTTATGCCGCGGCGTCGATAGGCGCGGCGGCAAAATCCGGATAGGCTTCGCCTCCCGCCATTTGGGTTCCGCACGGGCGTCGCGCCAAGGCGGAGCAACACGCTTTCATGGACATGCCCTCGGCCCCATCGCTCCGCCTAATCGAGCAGCGGCCTTTCGTGCTGTTCTGGCTGGCGCGGCTTGCCGCGACCACCGGCTACCAGATGCTGGCGCTGCTGATCGGCTGGAAAATCTACGCGCTGACCGGCAGCGCTTTCGATCTCGGCCTGGTCGGCCTGATCCAGTTCGTCCCCGCGGTCGTGCTGACGCTGCTGATCGGCCACGCCGCCGATCGCTACGACCGCCGCACGATCGTGCGCGTCGCGCAGATCGTCTATGCTGTCGCCGCGCTGATGATCACCGCTGCACTGATCGCCGGCGTGCTGACGCGTGATCTACTGTTCGCCGTCGTGTTCATGATCGGCTGCGCGCGCGCTTTCGACATGCCGACGGGGCATTCGCTGGTGCCCTCGCTGGTGCCACCGAAGCTGCTGGCGCGCGCCGTCGCCGCTTGGTCGTCGGCCAATCAGGTGGCGGTGATCAGCGGCCCGGCGCTCGGCGGACTGATCTATGCTTTCAACCCCGTCATCGTCAGCGCGCTCTGCACGGTCTTTTTCACCGCCGCGGTGGTATTCGTCACCTATGTCCGCCCGCGCAGCCAGCCGCAAAGCCGCGAGCCGCCGACCTTGCGCTCGGCATTGACCGGCTTCGCATTCATCCGCCACCGCCCGCGCCTGCTCGGCGTGATCTCGCTCGATCTATTCGTGATCCTGCTCGGCGGCGCCACCGCGCTGTTGCCGGTCTACGCCAAGGACATTCTGAATTCCGGCCCGATCGGCCTCGGCCTGCTGCGCTCGGCGCCAGCGGCCGGCGCGCTCTTGACGACGATCGTTCTCTCGCACTATCCGATCGAGCGGTGGATCGGTCCCGCAATGTTCGCCTCCGTCGCGATCTTCGGAATCGCCACCGTCGCATTCGGCCTTTCGACCTGGATGCCGCTATCTCTGGTCGCTTTGGCGGTGCTTGGCGCATCCGACTCGATCAGCGTGGTGATCCGCTTCACGCTTGTGCAGATCGAGACACCGGAGGACAAGCGCGGCCGCGTCAGCGCGGTCAACTATCTGTTCGTGGGATCGTCGAACACGCTCGGCGACTTCGAATCCGGAACCGTCGCCGCATGGCTCGGCGCTGTACCCGCGGTCCTGATCGGCGGCTTAGGCTCATTGCTGATCGCCGGGCTTTGGATGCTATTCTTCCCGACCTTGCGCCGCATCGACCGTTACGAGCCGGCAAACGATGAAAGGTCCTAGATGCACATTCTGATCACTGGGGCGGCCGGCATGATCGGCTGCAAGCTGACCGAACGACTGGTCATCGATCGGGCGATCGGCGGAGAGCCGGTTGAAAAACTGACGCTGATCGACATCGTCGCGCCGACGCGCCCGGTGGGATTTTCCGATCATGTGAAGACACGAGCGGCCGATCTGGCAGCACCCGGTGTCGCCGAGAAAGCGGTTTCCGAACGGCCGGATGTCATTTTCCACCTCGCCGGCGTCGTCTCGGGCGAGGCCGAGACCGATTTCGACAAGGGCTATCACGTCAACCTCGACGGCACCCGCGCTTTGCTCGAGGCGGTGCGGCTCGCCGGCGGCGGCTACAAACCGAAATTCGTCTTTACCTCGTCGATCGCCGTGTTCGGCGCGCCGTTCCCCGACGCGATCCCGGACGAATACCATCTGACGCCGCTCACCTCTTACGGCACGCAGAAGGCGATGAGCGAACTGTTGCTTTCCGACTATAGTCGCCGCGGTTTCCTCGACGGCGTCGGAATCCGCCTGCCAACCATCGCCGTGCGTCCGGGCAAGCCGAACAAGGCGGCCTCCGGCTTCTTCTCGGGCATCATCCGCGAACCGCTCGCCGGCCAGGAGGCGATCCTGCCGGTGTCGGAAAGCGTGATGCACTGGCATGCAAGTCCGCGCGCGGCGGTCGGCTTCCTACTCCACGCCGCCGGGCTGACGCGCGCTCAGCTCGGTGATCGCATCAACCTGACCATGCCTGGCGTCGCCGTCACCGTCGGCGAGCAGATCGCGGCATTGAAACGCGTCGCTGGGGACAAGGTGGCGGCGCGCATCCGCAGCGAACCCGACCCGCTGATCGAGCGCATCGTCGCCGGCTGGCCACGACGCTTCGACGCCAAGCGGGCGATCGCGCTCGGGTTCAAGGTCGAGGCGAGCTTCCACGAGATCATCCGCGCGCATATCGAGGACGAATTGGGCGGTAAAATCGTCTGATCCGCCGGCCGGAAGCCTCAACTTGCCGCTCCCGGCCGCGGTCCTTACATTGCGGCCATGACCTATGTCGACGCCACTCTGGCGCCCCTGCGCAAAACCGGCCAGATCAAGATCCATGGCGCCGCGGCCGTCGAAGGCATGCGCAAAGCCGGGCAATTGACCGCGCGCTGCCTCGACATGCTCACCGAGCACGTGGCCCCCGGCGTGCCGACCGCGACCATCGACAAGCTGGTCTACGACTTTGCCATGGACCACGGCGCCCTGCCGGCGACGTTGCTATACCGGGGCTACCGCAAGTCCACATGCACGTCCCTAAATCACGTAGTCTGTCACGGCATTCCGAACGACAAGCCGATGAAGGAAGGCGACATCGTCAATATCGATGTCACCTTGATCCTCGATGGCTGGCACGGCGATTCGAGCCGCATGTACCCTGTCGGAGAAATCCCGCGCCGGGCTGAGCGGCTGATCGAGGTCACGCACGAGGCGATGATGCGCGGCATCGCCGTGATCAAGCCGGGCGCGACCACCGGCGATATCGGCCATGCCATCCAGGCTTTCGTCGAGGCGCAGCACATGAGCGTGGTACGTGATTTTTGCGGCCACGGGCTCGGCCGCCTGTTCCACGACGAACCGAACATCGTCCACGTCGGCCGTCCCGGCGAAGGCATCGTCTTGAAGCCGGGCATGTTCTTCACCGTCGAACCGATGATCAATCTCGGCCGGCCCCACGTGAAGGTCCTGTCCGACGGCTGGACGGCCGTGACCCGCGATCGCTCGCTGTCAGCTCAATTCGAGCACACCGTGGCCGTGACCCCGGCCGGCGTCGAGGTCTTCACCTTCTCCCCCGCCGGCCTCGACAAGCCACCTTACAAGAAGAACTGATCTCCCCCTCACGCCCAGCCTGCTCTAGACTGCACCTCAGAGTTGCGGGCGGGTTGCATGACATCGGACCACGACAGCGACGGCGGCCTCTATGAGCAAGCGCCGCACTATCACGGCCATCGCGAGCGGCTGCGCGCCCGATTTCGCGACGCCGGGTCGGAGGCCGTCAGCGACTACGAGTTGCTCGAGCTCGTGCTGTTCCGCGCCATCCCGCAGCGGGACGTAAAGCCGCTCGCCAAGGATCTCGTCGCGCGCTTCGGCTCCTTCGCCGAGGTGATCGCCGCGCCGCACCCGCGCCTGCTCGAGGTGAAGGGCATGGGCGAGGCTGTCATCACCGAACTCAAGATCGTGCACGCGGCGGCGCAGCGCCTGACGAGGGGCGAAATGCGCAAGCGTCCGGTGCTGTCGTCTTGGGGCAGCGTCCTCGATTATTGCCGCACCGCCATGGCCTTTGCCGAGAAGGAGCAGTTCCGTCTGCTTTTTCTCGACAAGCGCAATCAGTTGATCGCCGACGAACTGCAACAGACCGGCACTGTCGACCACACGCCGGTCTATCCGCGCGAGGTGGTCAAACGCGCGCTCGAACTCTCGGCCACCGCGCTGATCCTGGTGCACAACCACCCGTCCGGCGATCCAACTCCATCGCGCGCCGACATCCAGATGACGCAGGCGATCATCGACGTGGCGAAGCCCCTGGGCATCGCCGTGCACGACCACATCATCGTCGGCAAGGAAGGCCACGCGAGCCTGAAAGGCCTGAAGCTGATTTGAGCTACTGCCGCACCAGAGTGATCTGGTCGGCGGTCTCCGGCAGGCGCCGCCAGGTGTCGTTCTCGATCTCTTCGAACCGCCAGGCCGCCCCGCGCGCCGGGCTGAACACCAGGACGCCGCGGTCGAGCCGCCAGACCGTGAAGGCGAGGCGCGCGATCGTCTGATCGCAGCCCGGCTTGACCGTCAGCCCCAGCCCGTCCTTTTCGGAGGTGATCGACAGGGTGACCGAGCAGACCGGCTTGTCGCCGCGGCGGACCGTCCAGTCGCCGGCCATCTGGTCGGGAAGCTTCGCAGGCGTGCCGGCCGCCGCCGCGGGGTTCTGAAGGAACAGCACGCCAAGGCCGGGCGTGGGCGCCTCGTAGATGCCGTCCTCGACCTCGCTGAACTCGATCAGCGCACGGCCCTCGGCATCGACGAGGCGCAGCAGATCGTTGTCGGGAAACACCCAGCCGCCGATGTCGTCGACCAGCGGAAAGAGCTTGTTGCAACCGTCGTTGAATGTGACCTCGAACCCGACTTTCGTGCGCTTGCCGGCGAAAGTGGCGGTGCAAATCTTATCGCGCTCCGCGTTCGAGAATTCCCAGCTGCCGATGAGATCCTTGGCGGAATCGCCGAGCGTCGGCACTGACGGCTGCGCGGGCTGCGGCGCCTGCGCGAAAGCAGGAGCAGCGGCCCACAGGATCGCGGCGAAACCGGCAGCACGGATCATGAGTCGATCATAGCATTCGTTGGGGCCGCCGCGCGCCTACCTCTTTGGCGAATAGGGCGTCTCCGCCACCGGCGTCAGCGGCGGCTTGCCGGCCGCCCACGCGAGAATGTTATCGACCACAAGCTGGTCCATCGCCGCGCGCGTCGCCTCGCTTGCCGAGCCAAGATGTGGAAAGAGGACGATGTGGTCCATCTCCGACAATTCCTTCGGAACGTGCGGCTCCTTGGCGAAGACATCGAGCCCGGCGGAGTAGATGGTGCGGTTCTTCAACGCCTCGATAAGCGCCTGCTCATCGATCACCGAGCCCCGTGCCATGTTGACGACGATGCCGGTCGACCCGAGCGCCTTGAGGACCTCGGCATTGATCAAGTGCTGCGTCGAGGCGCCGCCCGGCACGATGATCATCAGGGTGTCGGCGTCGCGCGCCATATCGAGAAGCTTCGGATAGTGTTTGTAGCCCACACCGGCCTGCGGATTGCGTGAGTGGTAGACGACCGGCATGCCGAACGCCTCGAGGCGTTTGGCGATCGCCTTGCCGATGCGCCCCATGCCGACCATCCCGACGGTGCGGTTGCGCAGAGTTGCCTTGGATAGCGGATAATGCGCTGACGGCCACTTGCCGGCGCGTAGATAACGATCGGCCTGCGGGAATTCGCGCACGGTGCACAGCAGCAGGCCGAGCGCCGTGTCGGCGACCTCCTCGTTGAGCACGTCGGGCGTGTTGGTGACGATGATGCGGTGTTCGCCCGCCCATTTGGCATCGATGTGGTCGTAGCCGACGCCGAAGCTCGAAATCTGCTCAAGCTTGGGAAACTGGCTCAGAAAGGCGCCATCGACCTTGTTGGCGGTGTAGGCAATGGCGATGGCGCGGATCTTGGCGCCGTGCTCCTTCAAAAAAGCCTCTTTGTCCTTGAACTCGAGCCAGTGGTGCAAAGTCACCTTGCCGTCGAAGCCCTGCATCATCACGGGCTTCCTGGCGCCAACCAAGAGAACATCAGGCTTATCGCCGGCCATGGCATCGCACTCCGATCAAACGAGGAAAGTAACAGGTTGCTCGATTAAAGCCTTGAACGCCGCCAGCAACTCGGCCCCAAGCGCACCGTCAATGACGCGGTGGTCGCAGGAGAGCGTCGCCGACATCTGGCTGACGAATTTTACGCCGCCGTCTGCTGTCTCGACCGGCGCGCGGCGCGCAGCGCCCACGGCCAGAATGGTGGCGTGAGGCGGATTGATGATGGCGGCAAATTCGCGCACGCCATACATGCCCAGATTGGAGATGGCGGAGACGCCGCCCTGGTATTCGTTAGGCTTAAGCTTCTTGTTGCGTGCCCGGTCCGCAAGGTCGCGCATCTCGGCTGAGACGGCGGTGAGCGGCTTGGTATCGGCATTGCGCACGACCGGCGTGACGAGGCCGCCATCGAGCGCGACGGCAACGCCGATGTCGGCGTGGGCAAAGCGCAGGATGCGGTCCTCGGCCCACACGGCGTTGGCGGCCGGCACACGCATCAGCGCAGCCGCCCAGGCCTTGATAATGAAATCGTTGAGCGAAAGCTTGTAGAGCGGCTCGTCGTTCTTGCCCTTCGGCGCGGCGGAGTTCGCCTCCTCGCGCATCGCCGTCAACCGGCCGATCTCGATGTCGCCGACCAGATAGAAATGCGGGATCGTCTGCTTGGCTTCCACCAGCCGCTTGGCGATGGTCGCGCGCATGCCGTCGAGCGGCACTTCCTCATAGGCGACACCTGCGAACAGCGCCTTGACCTGCGCCGCTGTCGCGCCGCTCGCGGCGCGCGGCTGGGCCTTGTCGACGTCGGCGGCAACGACGCGGCCGTGCGGGCCGGAGCCCCGGATGTTGGCGAGATCGATGCCGCGTTCGCCGGCAAGACGGCGCGCGAGTGGTGTCATTGTGACCCCACCGACGCGCGCCGGTCCGAAATTGCGTTCCGGCGTGCGCACTTCCCGCCAGGGCTCCATGTTGGGATAGGCGAAGGAACGACGGTCCTCCCGTTCGTCCCCGCGCAAGCTAGGCTCCAGCTCTTTCTGAGTCTGTATAACTGGATTCCGGGTTCCCGCTTTCGCGGGGACGAACGGAGATGGCGGCATGCCCTGGGCGGAATTGGATGAAGAAGCCGTTTTCAGCTGCGCCGCCTCACCGCCCACGCCCGCGATCACGGCCACCACCGCGCCGACCTTGGCCACCTCGCCGACCTGAAAGCGAATATCGCTGAGCGTTCCCGCGAACGTCGCCGGCACCTCCATCGAGGTCTTGTCGGTCTCGATCTCGAACAGATTGTCGCCCGGCTTCACCGCGTCGCCAGCGGACTTGAACCATTTCACGATCTTGCCCTCGGCGACCGTTTCGCCGAGCTGCGGCATCAGAACATCCATTCCCAATCCTCTGACCGTAGTCCGTCACCCTGAGGGAGCGCAAAGCGCGAGCCAACATAAGTCGGCTTTAGCCGACTTATGAAATTATCATTCTAATGTCGGGTAAACCGACATTGGAATGGGCGCCATCCTTCGAGACTCGCCGCAAGCGGCTCGCGCCCCAGAATGACGGCATTCTTACCAAATCACCGACACGTATTGCGTTTCCTGGAATTCCTTCATGCCCTCTTGCGCGCCTTCGCGCCCGAGGCCGGATTGCTTGGTGCCGCCGAACGGCGCCGCCGGATCGGAAACGAGGCCGCGGTTGAGCCCGATCATGCCGAAGTCGAGCTTCTCGGACACCCGCATGCCGCGCGACAGGTCCTTGGTGTAGAGATAGGCCACCAGCCCGTACTCGGTGTCGTTGGCGCGCTTGATCGCCTCGTCCTCGGTCTTGAAGGTCTGGATCGACGCCACTGGCCCGAAGATTTCCTCGTTCAGCAACTTTGAACTGTCGGCGACGTTGGTGAGCACGGTCGCCGGATAGAAATAACCCGGGCCGTCCGGGCTCTTGCCGCCCGTGAGCACCTTCGCGCCTTTCGACACCGCGTCGTCGACCAGTTCAATCACCTTGTCACGGCCGTCTTTGTTGACCAATGGGCCGAGCGCGACGCCGTCGTCGAGGCCGTTGCCCATTTTCAACCCCGACATCTTGGCCGTGAGTTTCTTGGCGAACTCGTCGTGCACCTTCTCATGCACATAGAAGCGGTTGGCGGCCGTGCAGGCCTCGCCCATGTTGCGCATCTTCGCGATCATGGCGCCGTCGATGGCGGCATCGACATCGGCGTCGTCGAACACGAGGAACGGCGCGTTGCCACCCAGCTCCATCGACGGCTTGATGATGTTGTCGGCGGCCTCATGCAAGAGCTTGCGGCCGACTTCGGTCGACCCGGTGAATGACAGCACGCGGACGCGCGGATCGTGCAGCATGGCACTGACCACCGGGCCGGAGCGGCGCGACGGCACCACGTTGACAACGCCGGCCGGCACGCCGGCTTCTTCGAGCGCGGGCATCAGCGCCAGCATGGTGAGCGGCGTGTCGGACGCCGGCTTGAGCACCACCGGGCAGCCGGCCGCGAGCGCCGGGCCGATCTTGCGCGTCGCCATCGCGGCCGGGAAATTCCACGGCGTCACCAGTACGGCGATGCCGGCCGGCTTGTGTTGCGCGACGATGCGGGCGCCGCTCGCCGGCGCAATCGATATTTGGCCGATGTTGCGCACCGCCTCTTCGGCATACCAGCGAAAGAATTCGGCAGCGTAGGCGATCTCGCCGCGCGAGTCCGACAGCGCCTTGCCATTCTCCAGCGTGATCAGCTTCGCGAAACGCTCGGCATCGCGCATGATGACGTCGTAGGCCTTGCGTAGAATCTCGGCGCGCTCGCGCGGCTTCTTCGCGGCCCAGGCCGGGAAGGCTTCCTGCGCGGCGTCGACCGCGGCCTTGGCGTCGTCGACCGTCGCGCTCGCAACCGAGGCGATAACCTTTTCGGTCGCCGGATCGATGACGTCGAAACGACCGCCGTCAGAGGCCTTCTTCCACTTGCCGCCGATCCACAGATCAGTCGGCACATTGGCGAGGAGATTTTCGTACATGAACGCGGCTCCTTGACTAACTCAGCTCCCTAAACTCCGCCTGATCGTATCAACGATACGTGCGGGGGTCGGCAGCACGATGTCTTCGAGAATGTCGGCGGCGGGCAGCGGAATATGCGGTGTCGTAATGCGCACCGGCGGGCCATCGAGATCGTAGAAGGCTTCGTCCGCAACGATGGAGACGATTTCGGCGCCCCAGCCGCACAGCCGCGGATTTTCTTCGACCGAGAACAACCGGTGCGTCTTCGCCACCGAACCGAGAATGGTCTTCGTATCCAGCGGCACCAGCGAACGCACGTCGATCACTTCGCAGTCTATGCGGTGTTCGGCTTGCAGGATTTCGGCGGCAACCAACGCGCGCGACACCATCAGCGCCAGCGCGATGATCGTGCAGTCCTTGCCCGGACGCACGATCTTCGCGGTGCCGAGCGTATCGACGATCTCGCCGTCCGGCACTTCGCCCCTGGTGGCGTAGAGCGACTTGTGCTCGAGGAAGATCACCGGATCGGGATCGCGCACCGACGCCGCGAGAAGCCCGATGACGTCGGCCGGGGTCGACGGCGCCACGACCTTGAGACCCGGAATCATCATGCACCAGTTCTCGACGCTTTGAGAATGCTGCGCGCCGAACCGCGACCCAGCGCCGTTGCCAGTGCGCACGACTAGCGGGCACTTGGTCTGGCCGTTCGACATGTACCGGCTCTTCGGGATTTCGTTGGCGATGTAATCGAAGCACACCGCAAAGAAATCCGAGAACATGATTTCGGCGATGGGCTTGAGACCCGTCATCGCCGCGCCCATGGCGGCGCCGAGGATCGCCTGCTCCGAAATGGGCGTGTCGCGCACGCGCAACGGCCCGAACTGCTCGTACAGGCCGACCGTCGCCTTGAACACGCCGCCGGCTTTCGCCACGTCCTCGCCGAGAAACACGACGTCATTGTCGCGCGCCATTTCCTGCGCGATGCCGCGGATTACCGCGTCACGATAGGTGATTTCCGCCATCTTAATTTCTCCATGCCCAGCCGCCGTCGGCATAGACATCGGTGGTCAGAATATCGAGCGGCGGCATCGGCGCGGCCTTGCAGGCTTCGGTGGCGTCGTTCACTTCCTTCATCACGCTGGCATCGATGTCGGCAATCGCCGCATCGCTGACGCCGAACTGCTTGAGCCGCTCGCGATACACCTTGATCGGATCGCGCTCTTTCCACTTCTCGAGTTCGCCCTCAGGGCGATACTTGGCCGGATCGGCGCGCGAGTGGCCGCTGTGACGGTAAGTCATGCACTCGATCAGCGACGGGCCTTCGCCGGCGCGCGCCTTGGCGAAAGCTTTCTGCGCCTCGCGATAAACGACATCGGCGTCGTTGCCGTCGATGACGATGCGCGGCAGGCCGTAAGCCGCGGCGCGGTCGGCGGCGGGATGCTCGACCGCCGTCACATCCTTGATCGGCGTGTATTCCATGTACAGATTGTTTTCGCAGACGAAGATCACCGGCAGCTTCCACACCGACGCGAAATTCAGCGCTTCGTGAAAGGCACCGATATTCGTCGTGCCGTCGCCGAAGAAGCAGACCGAGACGTCCTTGTCGCCCTTGTACTGCGCGCGCCACGCGGCGCCGCAGGCAATGGGAAGATGAGCGCCGATGATAGCGTAGGAACCCATGACGCCGTGCTCTTCCGACGTCAAATGCATCGAGCCGCCCTTGCCGCGCATCAGGCCGTTGTCACGCTGCATGAGTTCGCCGAGCACCTTCTCGACCGGCACGCCGCGCGCCAGGGTGTGAGCATGACCACGGTAAGTGCAGAACGACAGGTCACCCTTGACCATCGCCTCGCCGAAACCGGCGGCAATCGCCTCCTGACCCAGCGACAAATGGCTGGTGCCCTTGACCAGGTTTTGCAGGAACAGGTCGTAGGCGCGCTGCTCGGCTTCGCGCAGGCGGACCTGCGAGCGGTACAGCGCAAGCCGCTTCTGCTCTCCGATGTCGTCGTTCAAGCCGGAGCCGGCCGAAGGCTGCGCCCGGTCTTTCGCTGTCGCCATGAGGTTCCTCGGGGAAGGTTATTATTGCGCTTTCGGGGCAGGAACTTAGCCCCTCGGAGCGCGGGGCCGCAACTGGCCGATTCGGAATGGCAGCGGCGCAGTGGGCCTAGTCCCGCGGCCCCTTCAGCACGCCTTCGCTGGTGGTCGTCCTGCCCAACTTGCGTTCGCGCCAGATCATGTAGAGGCCCGAACCGACGACCATCGTCGCGCCGCCCAGGGTCCAGGCGTTCGGGAGGTGATCGAAGACGAGATAGCCAAGGATCGTGACCCAGATAAGCTGCGTGTAGATGAACGGCGCCAGCACCGAAGCCGGCGCCAGCTTGTGCCCGGCGATTAGGAAGAAGTGCCCGACGCTGCCGAGCACGCCCATCATCAGGAGGAGCGCAACCTGCGTCCACCGCTCAGGCGTCTGCCAGACGAAGAACACGATCGGCAGCATGACCAGCGCGCCGATGAAGTTGGCGTAGAACAGTGTCGTCTCGTTCGAATCGGTGCGCGAGACGATGCGCGTGACTACGGCGTAGAGGCCGTAGCAGAGCGTGGCGGCGAGCGAGAATAGCGCAGCCGGATGTACGGTGCCGAAGCCCGGCCGCGTGATCACCAACACGCCGCAGAAGCCGAAGCAGATCGCCGACCAGCGCCTCCAGCCGATGCTTTCGCCGAGCAGCGGGATCGACGCCATCGCCACGATGAACGGAAAGGTGAAGGTGATCGACAGCACCTCGTCGAGCTGCATCCAGCGCAGCGCCATGAAGTTCAGCACCGTCGACCCGATCAGCAGAAACGAGCGGACGAGTTGCAGCCTGAAGTTTCCCGTCTTCAGCAGCCCCGGATTGCGGATCGGGTTCGACACGACGAGCGTCAGCAGGAAGGCGCTGGTGTAGCGCCCCCAGGCGATTTGCAGCACGTCCATCTCGGTGTTGAGATATTTCGCGGTCGTGTCCAGGCAAGCGAACAACGCCACCGTCGCGCACATCAGGCCGATACCGGCAAGCCGTTGCCGACGCTGAATCGCGACGTCGCTCAATAGGTCGCCCGTCCGCCGGAAATGTCGAACACCGCGCCCGTGGTGAACGAGCAATCGGCCGAGGCGCAGAACGCGGCGAGCGCGGCGATCTCGTCGACCGTGACGAAACGCCCACGCGGAATTTTCGACAGCATGAAGTCGATGAATTTCGGCGTCATCTGATCGAAGATCGCGGTCTTTGCCGCCGCCGGGGTGATGCAATTGACCGAGATGTCGTGACTGGCGAGTTCCTTGCCCAGCGACTTGGTCAGCGAGATGACGCCGGCCTTAGAGGCCGAATAGGCCGGCGCATTCGGGTTGCCCTCCTTGCCGGCGATCGAGGCGATGTTGACGATGCGGCCGTATTTCTGCGCTATCATGGTCGGCGCCACGGCACGGCAGCAATGGAAGGGGCCGTCGAGATTGATCGACATGACCGAGCGCCATGCTTCGAGCGGATACTCCCATGTAGCGATATTCGGCCCGGCGATGCCGGCGTTGTTCACCAGGATGTCGATGCGGCCGAACTCCTTCAGCGTTGCGTCACGCGCGCGCTCGACGTCGGCATATTGAGTGACGTCGACCGGCTGGACGGCGACGCGGCCGCGGCCTTTGAGCGCATCGGCGGTCTTCTGTGCCAGGGCGGCGTCGCGGTCCCAGATTGACACCACAGCACCCGAATCGAGGAAACGCTCGACGATGGCGCGCCCGATGCCCTGCGCCCCGCCGGTCACCGCCGCGAAGCGGCTCGAAAGATCGATTTTGTTGGCCATTTGGTCCTCCTGAACTGAAACTAGCCAAGCGGAAGCGCGCTGGCGAGCGGTGAAAATGCGGACGTGCCTTGCGGCGATTTCGCGCAAGCACGGCTTACTGGCTGCGGTCAAATCTCGTACCCGCCCCTGATCGCGCTCCTGCCGCCGCAGCATCGCCGTACCGCGCCGCGAGATGCCGCCAAATCATTGCGGCGCAGCAAGGCAATATCGCAAAGGCCTTGCTTGCCTTACCGCCGCGGTTTTGCATTGATGCCGAAATAACCGCAAAAAGCCGTCATAACCGGTGGAACACTAACCTGTTACGGAGGATCGCCACCATGCTGCTCAGCAGAAGACATTTCGTAGCTCTCTCATCCGCCGCCGCCGCCGGCGCGCTTACTCTCGGCCGCGCCGCCGCGGCGCAGACCGAGATCAAGCTCGGCCATGTCGGCGAGCCCGGCTCGCTGATCGAGGCCAGCGCCCTCGAATTCGCCAAGCGCGCCAACGCCGAGCTCGGCGACAAGGCGAAAGTGACAGTCTACGGTTCGAGCCAGCTCGGCGGCGACTCCGAGATGATGAAGAAGCTTAAGCTCGGCACGATCGATCTCGTGCAGCCCTCAACCGTGATGTCTTCTTACGTGCCGAGCTTCGGCTTGTTCGAGATGCCCTATCTGGTCAAGGACCGCGACCACATGGCGCGGATCCGGGATCAAGTGGTGTTCCCGAAGCTGGTGCCCGATGCCGAGAAAGTCGGCTATCACGTGCTTGCGGTGTGGGAGAACGGGTTCCGCCAGATCACCAATAGCAAGCGGCCGATCGTCAAGCCGCAAGACCTGCAGGGCATTAAGCTGCGCGTGCCGGGCGGCACGTGGCGCGTGAAGATGTTCAAAGCCTACGGCGCCAACCCGACGCCGCTGGCGTTCTCCGAGGTGTTCGTGGCGCTGCAAACGGGCGCCATGGACGGGCAGGAGAATCCGCTAGCGCAGATCGTCTCGGCGCGCTTCTACGAAGTGCAAAAGTACTTGTCGATGACCGGCCACGTCTACACGCCATCCTATCTCGTCGCCGGCGCGAGCTATAAGCGCATGGCGCCGGATGTGCAGAAGATCATCGCCGAGGTTGGCATCGAGACACAGCCGGAAGTGCTCAAGAACGCCGCCAAGCTCGACAACGACCTCCTCGACAAAATCAAGAAGACGCCGAGCGTCGCCATCAACGACGCGGACAAGGATGCCTTCATCAAGGCGAGCAAGTCGATCTACACCGATTTCGCCAAGGAAGTGCCGGGTGGCCAGGAACTGGTCGACAAGGCACTGTCGCTCGCGAAGAAGGCCTGAGTTGCAGCGATCTGCGGGCCGGCGGCGATGCCGGCCCGAACTATGTATGGTGTTCGAGCCGGAGAAGCTTTCTTGACCTTGCAAATCCTGCGGCGCCGCTACGAGCAATTGCTCGAAGCCATCGTCCTTGTCCTGATGATCGCGCTCACAGTGCTCGTGATCGTCGGCGCCACATTCCGTTATCTTGGCAATGCCATTAGCTGGTACGACGAGATCGCCTCCATCGGGCTCGTCTGGCTGACCTATTACGGCTCGGCCCTCGCGGCATTGCGCGGCGCGCACATCGGCGTGCCAGGCCTCGTCAATGCCATGCCGCCAACCCTGCGCGTCGCCGCCGCCGTATTCGCCGAGGCGGTGGTGCTCGTCTTCTTCGCCCTGCTCGCTTATTACGGCCTCCAAGTCCTGATCGTGCTCCAGGGCGAGCATCTCATCACTTTGCCCGAGGTCTCGACCACGATCACGCAGTCGGCCATTCCGATCGGCGCGGTGCTGTTCCTGATCGCCGAAGTGATGCGGTTGCCCGACGTCATGCGCGCAGCCCGCGGCCACGGCTTCATCGACACAGAGACGATCGCACGGCGCTCCCGATACGACCGCCAATCCGGGGGCGCTCTGACATGACGATCGCCATCATGCTGATCGCGATGATCGGCCTGTCACTGCTGAATGTGCCAATCGCCATCGCGCTGGGCTTCGTCGCCATGGCGGCGATCGGGATATTCCAGGGTCCGGACATGCTGCCGAACCTTGCGCTGGAGATGTTCAACGGCGCCTCGAGCTTCCCGCTGCTGGCGATCCCACTGTTCATCCTCTCCGGCGCAATCATGAACGCCTCGTCCATCTCGCGGCGGCTCATCGCCTTTGCCTCCTCACTGGTCGGATTCGTACGCGGCGGCCTGTCGATGGTGTCGATCGGTACTTCGGTGTTCTTCGCCGAGATTTCCGGCTCGGCCGTCGCCGACGTCGCCGCGCTAGGGACCATCTTGATCCCGGCGATGAAGAGCCGTGGCTATTCCAAGGAAGTTGCCGCGGCGACCATGTCCTCGGCCGCCAGCCTTGCCATCATCATCCCGCCGTCGATCCCGATGATCCTGTACGCGGTCATGGCGCAAACATCGACGGTGAAACTGTTCGTCGCCGGCATCGTGCCGGGCCTGCTCGGCGCGCTCGCCATGGCCGGCGCCGCCTATTACCACGCGGTGAAGTACAATTTCCCGGCCGAACAGCGTTTCAGGCTTTCGGAAGTCTGGCGGACCGGCAAGGAGGCCGCCTGGGCCTTCATCCTGCCGGTCGCGATCCTCGGCAGCATCTTCGGCGGCATTGTCACCGCGACCGAAGGCGCGGGCATGGCCGTGCTCGCCGCCACCGTCGTCGGCGGTGTCATCTACCGTGACCTCGACCTCCGCGAGCTGAAAAAGGCATGCGTCGACGGCGGCATTCAGACGGCGGTCGTGATGCTGCTGGTCGCGTCATCGGCGCTGATCGGCACGTTCCTGACCGAAGCGCAGTTGCCGCAGGCGCTCGGCCACGCGATGACCGAGATCACCACGAACAAATATCTCGTGCTGCTGATGCTGAACTTCGCGTTCCTGATCCTCGGCATGTTCCTGCACTCGGCAGCAGCGATCATCCTGGTGATCCCGATCGTCATGCCGCTGGTGACCGCGGTCGGCATCGACCCGATTCACTTCGGCCTCGTGGTGACGCTCAATCTCGCCATCGGCCAGCAGACGCCGCCGGTCGCGAGCGTGCTGATGACCGCCTGCGCCATCGCAAAATCGGACATCTGGGAGACGACACGGGTCAACATCCCCTACATCGCGGCGCTGCTCGCGGTGCTGGCGCTGTGCACCTATGTGCCGATCGTCTCGCTCGGCCTGGTGCATGTGTTCTACGGCGGATAGGTCACGCGTCACACGTGCTGCGGAGCACCAAAGGCCGTGCAATGTCCGGGGCGGTTCCAGCCGCCGGTGTTTTTGAGGATCCCGGGTCGGCGCGCACCACTTCGTAATGTGCGGCGGCCGAGACACGTCAGCGTACTGCCTCCTCCAGACTCATCGCGAGGACCCGTGCGACATGCAGCCCGACACGTGACGTTCGGTCATGAATCTGGTGGCGGCAGGAGGTGCCGTCGGCCACGATAAGGGCCTCGTCCGCCGCCTTGCGCACCGCCGGCAGCAGCGACAATTCGCCCATGGCCAGCGACACATCGATCGTCTCGGCGCCGTAGCCGAAGGCGCCGGCCATGCCGCAGCAGCTCGATTCGACGGTTTCGACCTGGAGTTCGGGGATCAGCCGCAGTGCCCCTTCGACCGCGCCCATGGCGGCGAAAGCCTTCTGATGGCAATGGCCATGCAGCAGCGCCTTCTGCGGCAACGGCGCGAGCGGCAGCGACAGCCGGCCGGCTTTCTCTTCGCGCATCAGGAATTCCTCGAATAGCAGCGCGTTGGCGGAGAGCTTCTCGGCGGCTTCGCCCTTGATCAAGGCCGGCAACTCGTCACGGAAGCTCAAGAGACAGCTCGGCTCAAGACCGACCACCGGCACGCCGCGCGTGACGAACGGTGCCAACGCGTCGAGCGTACGCTGCATCTCGGCACGCGCTTCCTCGACGGCGCCGACTGAGAGAAACGTTCGGCCGCAGCACAGAGGCCGTTTGCCGCCTGCCGCCTGCGCGGCATGGACGCGATAGCCGGCGGCGGCGAGCACATTGCGCGCGGCGTCGAGGTTCTCGCGCTCGAAATAGCGGTTGAAGGTGTCGGCGAACAGCACGACCTCCTTGCCGTCGCCCGTTGCCGGCAGGTCGCGACAAATGTCACGCCGCCATTGCGGCAGGCTGCGCCGCGCGGAGAAGCCGGCGACGCGCTCGGACGCGCGGCGAAGGGCCGGCACGCGGTCGCGCAGGTTGAACAACCACGGCATTCGTGCTGCGAAGGGCGCGTAGCGCGGGAGCCAGCCGACCAGCCGGTCGTGCAGCGAGAAACCGCGCTTCCGAGCGCGGGCGGCTTGCACCTCGATCTTCATCCGCGCCATGTCGACGCCGGTCGGGCATTCGCGGCGGCAGGCCTTGCAGGAGACGCACAGCTTCAGCGTCTCGGCCATTTCGTCGGAGGTCAGCGCATCCGGCCCAAGCTGTCCGGTGATGGCCAGCCGCAGCGAATTGGCGCGCCCGCGCGTCACGTCCCGCTCGTCGTGGGTGACGCGGTAGCTCGGGCACATGACGCCGCCGGTCAGCTTTCGACAGGCGCCGTTGTTGTTGCACATCTCGACGGCGCCCTGGAAACCTCCACCAGCGCCGGGATACGCGGACCAATCGAGCCGCGTCGCGATGTCCTCACCGCGATAGCCTGGCTTGAAACGGAATAGCGAGCGGTCGTCGAACTTCGACGAGCGCACGACCTTGCCCGGATTGTAGAGGCCGTGCGGATCGAAGCCGTCCTTCACTTCCTCGAAAGCGCGGGCAAGCCGCGATCCGAACATCGGCTCGTTGAATTCCGAGCGCAGCAAGCCGTCGCCGTGCTCGCCGGAATGCGAGCCTTTGTACTCCCGCACCATCGCGAAGGCCTCTTCGGCGATGGTGCGCATCGCGTGCACGTCCTTATCCAGACGCAGGTTGAGGACCGGCCGAACGTGCAGGCAACCGGAACCAGCATGTGCGTACCAGGTGCCGCGCGTGCCGTGCTTCGCAAAGATGTCGGTCAGGCGGCTCGTGTAATCGGCGAGATGGTCGAGCGGCACCGCGCAGTCCTCGACGAAGGAGACGGGTTTGCCCTCGTCCTTCATCGACATCATGATGTTGAGGCCCGAGGTGCGCAGGTCGGTTATCGCCGCCTGGAGCTCCGGATTGAGCACCTCGACGACGCCGCCCCATTTGGCGCCGGTTTTGTCCCAGGCGAAGCCGAGATCGCCAATCAGCTCCTCGAGCCGGCGCATGCGGCGGAGATTTTCCTCGTGGTCATTCTCGCCGAACTCGACCAGCAGGATCGCCTCCGGCTGCTCGCGCACGAAGCGGTCGAGCGTCGGCTGAAAGATCGGGATCGCGCCCGACAGTTCGATCATGGTGCGGTCGATCAGCTCCACGGCGATCGGGTTCAGTCGCACTAAGTGCTGCGCAGCGTTCATTGCTTCGTAGAAGCTGCCGAAATGACAAGCGCCGACGGCGCGCCGCCCGAGCAGCGGGGACAATTGCAGCTCGACACGCGTCGAAAAGGCCAGCGTGCCCTCACCGCCGACCAGCACATGCGCGAGATTGATGTCGTTCTTTCCGGGCGTCAGCGCGTCGAGATTGTAGCCGCCGACGCGGCGCTGAACCTTCGGAAAACGCGCCGCGATCTCCTCGGCTTCGCGCGCGCCGATGGCGAGCAGGTCGCGGGCGAGCGGCCGGATCGCCTCGGGCGCATCTTCGGCCCTGCCGATGCGCCCGAAATGCGCTTCGTCGCCATTGGCGAGGATGGCGTCGATCGACAGCACATTGTCGCGCATCGTGCCGTAGCGCAGCGAGCGGCCGCCGCAGGAATTGTTGCCGGCCATGCCGCCGATGGTCGCGCGCGAGGCTGTCGAGATGTCGACCGGGTACCAAAGGCCATGCGGCTTAAGTTGACGATTGAGGTCGTCGAGCACGATGCCCGGCTCCACGGCGACGCGCCGCCCTCCAACGTCGAGGTCGAGAATGCGGTTGAGGTACTTCGAGCAGTCGACCACGAGCGACGACCCGACCGTCTGGCCGCATTGCGACGTGCCGCCGCCGCGCGGCAATACGGTCACCTTTTCCGCCCGGGCGATGGCGATCGCCCGATCGGCTTCTTCGATTGAGCGCGGCGCGACCACGCCGATCGGCATGATCTGGTAGTGCGATGCGTCGGTGGCGTAGCGGCCGCGGGTAAAGGGGTCGAACCACACGTCTCCGGTTAGTTCAGCCTTTAGACGCCGCTCCAGGCCGGGCATTACGACAGCCACGGCATAAATCCCTGATTGACCACGCTTAGCCTATGCTTTCGGGGGATGTTTGCGATGCGGAAAATCGCTTGACCGCAATGTTGCATTCATAGTTCAACGCCACAAGCACCGCTCCCCTGACTGGGACCGGGCCCGTGGTCACCCAGAATCCTTAAGCTGCCGCGTTAGGAGCGTTGCCGATGGCTCAGAATTCGTCGCGCCAAGTTGGGCGTCATTTCCTACAGATTCCCGGACCCTCGCCGGTTCCCGACCGCATCCTGCGGGCGATGGACACGCCGATCATCGACCATCGCGGTCCGGAATTCGCCAAGCTGGCCAAGCGCTGCCTCGACGGCATCAAGACCATCTTCAAGACGACCAATCCGGTCATCATCTACACCGCGACCGGTACCGGCGCCTGGGAAGCCGCGCTGGCCAACACGCTGTCGCCGGGCGACCGCATCCTGATGGTCGAGACCGGCCAGTTCGCCACGCTGTGGAAGAAGATGGCCGAGAAGCTCGGCCTCAAGCCCGAGTTCATCACGAGCGACTGGCGGCAGGGCATCGATCCGAAAGCAGTCGAAGCCAAGCTGCGCGAGGACAAGGCCAAGGAGATCAAGGCGGTCTGCGTTCTGCACAACGAGACCTCCACCGGAGCGCTGACGCCGATCGCCGAGATCCGCAAGGCCATCGACGCCGCCGGCCATCCGGCGTTGTTCATGGTCGACACCATCTCCTCGCTCGCCTCGGCCGACTACCGCCACGACGAGTGGGGTGTCGACGTCTCGGTCGGCGGCGCGCAGAAGGGCCTGATGCTGCCCCCGGGCATGTCGTTCAACGCCATTAGCGACAAGGCGATCGCCGCCAACAAGACGTCGAAGCTGCCGAAGTCGTTCTTCGCGTGGGACGAGATGCTGAACATGAACAAGATCGGCTTCTTCCCGTACACGCCGGCGACGCAGATGCTGCACGGCCTCGCCGCCGGAATCGACATGCTGCACGAGGAAGGTCTCGACAACGTGTTCGCCCGGCACGATCGGCTCGCCGAAGCGACGCGGCGCGCGGTGAAGGCCTGGGGCCTCGAGAACCTCAACAAGAACGCGGCGCAGTACTCACCGACGATCACCGCGATCCTGCTGCCGGAAGGCCACGATGCCGACAAGTTCCGTAGCCTCGCGCTGGACCTGTTCAACATCTCCTATGGCGCAAGCTTCGGCCAGTATGCCGGCAAGTACTTCCGCATCGGCCATCTCGGCGACATCAACGACGGCACGCTGATCGGCGCGCTCGGCATCACCGAAATGGCGCTGGCGGCGGCAAGCATTCCGTTCAAGAAGGGCGGAGTGCAGGCGGCTGTCGACTATCTCGCCTCCGCGCACACCGGCGCGGCGCGCCAGGCGGCGGAATAGACGCTTCTGCTAAGCGACGAATGAAAATGGCCGGGTCGTCCCGGCCATTTTTGTTTTCTTATCCCTCCCCTGAAAGGGGAGGGTCGATCGCACGCGGAGCGCGATCGGGGTGGGGTCACGTTGCCACAACCGTATGACCCCCACCCGGCTCGCTTCGCTCGCCACCCTCCCTCGCATGCGGGGAGGGATTAGGCCTACGCCGCGCGGGGCCACTCGCTGATGCGCTCGACGTCGGCGATGAAATCCCCGATCGCCGCCAAGGTTGCCTGCGGCGCCTCGCGCTGCGGCGAATGCTTCGCGTCTTTCAGGAGCGCCACCTCGACCGGGCAATAGCACTCGCGCTCCGCCGTCTCGATCTGCTTCACAGTACCGTACTGATCGTCCTCGCCCTGCACGATCAGGATCGGCACGCGGATATAGGCCAATTGCTCGGTGATGTCCCAGTTGCGGAAATCGGGATCGAGCCAGGCGCCGTTCCAACCGTAGAAGGCGTTGTCGACGTCCTTATGCCAGCGCGCGAGCTTCTGTTTGAGGTCGGTACTGTCGTAGGCTTGCTTCGCTTCGGCGATCGACGCGATGCCGCCGTCCTCGGTGAAGAAATGCGGCGCAATCAGCACCAGTCCGCCGACCCGGTGGTCCTGGTGGGTGCCGGCATAGATCGCGGCAATCGAAGCGCCGTCGCTGTGGCCGAGCAGTATGCCGCGGCAGAAGCCGATCATGTCCAGCAACGCCGGAAGCACGTCGCGCGCTTCGTCTTGCATGTAAGTGAGCGGCCGCGGCAGCGCGACCGGGCTCGACCGGCCATAGCCGGCGCGCGAATAGACGAAGACGCCGGCGCCGGTCGTTCGTTGCAGTTTCTCCGGAAAGTCGCCCCACAGGCCGGCGCAGCCGAGGCCCTCGTGCAGCATGACGATGGTGGGCGCATGCTCCGGTCGCGGCCCGAGCATGCGGTACTCGAGGCTATGTGCGCCGATGGAGAGAAAGCCGGATTCGTCGATGTCTGTCATTGCACTGCCTTGATCCGTCGTCCCGAGGTGCGAGCGGAGCGAGCCTCGAAGGACGGCGCCGTCCATCCTTCGAGGCCCGCTCTACGAGCGGGCACCTCAGAGTCTGACCGAAAATGAAACTGAGTCATTTCAATGAGTTACCGAAGCCGCTCTTGACGAGGAAATTCACATCAGAGCCAGCGAATGCCCGCCA
>Ga0208357_1000936_pt1 | contig 22279 bp, 20 predicted proteins | sample NGESurdeep092012_6_FD_184487 | JGI IMG/M metagenome (GOLD analysis project Ga0208357, IMG submission 184487) | Arctic peat soil microbial communities from Barrow, Alaska - NGEE Surface sample F52-2 deep-092012 (SPAdes) | ecosystem: Environmental > Terrestrial > Soil > Wetlands > Peat ... | reverse complement strand
GATCGGACTGAAGTAGACAGAACCATCACCCGAAACACCCGGCAGATCCCCGCAAACACGGGGATTTTTCACGTCAACACGAACGTAACTTCGGGTTAGGCGTCCGCTCGACGCGCTGGGCCGCGCGCATAGCGGCGCGCATGCTGCCGCGATGCATCCGCGTCGTTAATGGTGCGCGAAGTGCTGTTTGCGGCCGAGGCAAACAGCACTTCGCGCACCACCAATATGTCAAGCACGGATAGTCGGGGGCAATCTTCTCGCCGCGCAGCGGTCGCCAGCCGAGCGGTTCGCAAGAGTCTCGCGGGCGGCGTTCTCCCAGTCGGCTTCCGAGATCCCGGTCATTGCGTCTCCTCCTCGAAGTCACTGCGTGTAATCGCCTGCCATATCTCCGCAGCCACCCAGCGTTCCTTGCCACCGCGACCCCACCGGCCGGCCGAACGCACCCAGCCCAGATCCTCGGCCTTTCGCAACAAGTTCGACCCGGTCGGCTGGGTGACGCTCAGTGCACGCACCACAGCTCCGACGGTGACGACGGGATTCTTGAGCAGGATGTCGATAAGGTCTGCCACCTGAGATCTATCGCCTCGCACCTGTGCGCGATAGCGCTCACGCATGTCGTGCAACGTGCGGATGCGGCCTGCGCTCTCGTTCGCCTGATGCTCCACTGCTGCCGCGAAGAACTGGATCCATTCGTCGATCTCCCCCCGCTCGCGCACGGCCTGGAGGCGGTCGTAGTACTCAGTGCGGTTGGTCTCGAAATATTCTGAGATGTGCAGAATCGGTGCGCTCAGCACGTCGTCGTGCATCAGTTCGAAGCCGATGAGCAGACGACCGATGCGCCCGTTGCCGTCCAGGAACGGGTGGATAGTTTCGAACTGATAGTGCATCAACGCCCCACGAAGCACGGGAGGCATCGTGGAGGGCTCGTTGACGAAGCACTCCCAATCGGCGAGCAGCGCGCCAAGCTCGTCCTGATGAGGCGGGACGAAACGCGCCGTCTCGGGCCGGGCATTGGGCGAGCCGATCCACACCGGCGATTGCCGCAGTTCACCCGGTGACTTCTCCTCGCCACACACGTTACTGAGCAGGGTCTCGTGCAGGGCGCAGAAGAAGCGCAGCGTGAGCGGCCACGTCTTGATCAGCTCGGTGCCCTGCTCGATGGCGCGAAGGTAGTTGGCGACCTCGCGCAGGTTCTCGTTCTCGATCGGGACGTCTTCGTTCTCGGCAGAGAGCACTTCGCTCAAGGATGCCTCGGTGCCCTCGATCCGCGAGCTCGCCAGGGCCTCCTGCGCGAGCGCCGGTCCTAGCAGCAGTGCCGGGTCGTCGATGAGCAGTGCGAGCCCGGAGAGGCGACCGAGGGCGAGGTCGGCCCGCGACACCGCTGCGACTGTCTCCGGTTCCAACGCGAGCTCGCGCGGGATTGGTGCAGGCAGAAAGTACGCGTGTGGCCAGGCGCTCAGCGGCTTGGTCGCGAGCGCACCGAACCTGGTGCTGGTGAAATCACTGGATCGCATCTCGTCCGTCCGAGTCTTATAGAAAGCTACCGAACTTATAAGCCTGAAGGCCTCTTGCTTATAAGTTAGCTTGAAACAATGAAGCCTGCGCTCAATGACTCGGCCGTTCCCGCTGCGTCCCTCATATTGCACCCAGTTGGCCGGTTCGGATGCACGGGCTACCGTGTCCGATGGACGCTACGCAACACGACTCGTCGGGCTGGGGCAAAGCCCACTTGCAATAGCGGGTCAGACCGGGTCTTCGACCGCAACCACCGTGTCGTAGAGCCCGTAGTGCCGAAGCTCTTGGTGGGAGTCGAGCCCCGTGTACGACAGGGAAGCATCCTCGTAGCGACGGAACGCGAAAACGGCCTGGTTCATGTGACCCGCGTTGAACACGCCGAGCGAGACAAGGAGGTTGAAGTCCTCGACCGTGAGGCCCGTCACGGCCTGGAAGAGCTCCGGCTCGATCTTCGTGATGACGTCATAGAGCGTGTTCTCGCGGAAGTCGGTGAGATACATGAACGCCGGAATCCGCGTGGCGAACTTGATCAGCTTCTCCTGGATCTGCTTGCGCTTGGACTTGTATTCCTTTTCCTCGGCCGTGAGCTCCTTCTTCTCGCCTGAAGTCAGGTCGTCGCCCTTGTCCTTCTTGGTTTTGCCGACGGCCTCACTCTTGTTCACGACGGTCTCGAAGATACTGGAACCCAGCGCACGGAAGCCCTCAATGTTCATGACGGCCTTCATGGCGGCTTCGTCGGACATAATCTTCTTGAGCGTGAGATTGTCGACGTTGACGAGCACCGCGGATTCCCATTTGCGCGCCAGGAGCGTCGCGGACGTGCCGGACATCGCAATGTCGAGGATGCCGCCAGCGTCGACCTGCGTCATGTTCGATCCGTCATAGGCGAGCACGGGCAGGAAGTGGACCAGTTCCTCAACGGCGCGTTCGGGGTTCGACTCCTCGGGAGCGAGCCCGGTGCCGTACTCGCTAATCTGCCGCAACGCACGGGTCGGGGCGAAATCGAATACGAAGCAGACCGGTTTGAGGACCGCCACCTCGTTCGGGTCGTCACCGTTCGGATTACGGATCGCCCACGGCGACTGCACGCGAAAGGCGGCCTGAAAGTACGTCTCAGGCGCCTGCAGGTTGCGGAGCATGAGGATCGACGACCATTGCGGCACGGTCACGCCGGTGGTGAGCTTGCCGACTGTCAGTGTGATGGTCTTCGTGTCGAAGCCGCTCTCGATCGCCTCGCGCACGGGTGGCAGTGCGTCGAGACCGACTCCGACGTTTGGTGCCGAGACGTTCACGACCGTGTAGTCACGCCAGAACGCGTTTTGCGGTTCGGCGAGTAAGTTGGCCATCGCGGCGCAGGATGCCGTGCGCGGCAGCATCCAGGACGAGTGTTGCAGATACGGCAGTAGCCGAGTGTCCGAGTACGGGAAAGGCGGACGCGTCCCGGCCTTGAGTGCGTCGACCTGCGTCGGCAGGTACGAACCGCGGATGATGTCGAGCCATTTCTGCACGTCGTCCTTGTGCACGAAAACGGCATCGGCGCCTGTCCCCTTCGCTACGAAGAACGCGTTGAGGTCAAACTCATCGAACTCGCCCTGGTGCGCAATCGCGACAAGTTCGTCGGGCATCTGGTATGTCAGCAGCCGCATCTCGGGTAGCGCGGCGTATGGATTCGGCTCGGACGGATGCTGCGCAGCGAACTCGGCCTTCGCGCGTTGTTCGTCGGTGTACGTCCAGTTGAAGATCTGCTCTTCGATGAAGCGCCCGGCGGCGAGCGCCTTGAACGGTGTGCCGGAGAGGTAGAGGTAGGCGCCGGCCCTGATCGGAACGAACGTGTCCTCGTCGCTGCCGCGTTCCTCAAGCTCCTCCGCAAAGGTCTCCAGGTCCTTGCCGAACTCTTGCTCCGTCGCCTTCTTCTGAGCCTTCTCGTCCTCGCCCTCGAACAGCTCTTTCGCTGCATCGCGCCACGCGCCGAAGTGGTACTCGTCGAACACGACGAGATCCCACATCACCTCGGTGAGCCAGGCGTGCTTCGCCTTGAAGTTGCCTGCGGCGTCGCGCCCCATGAGGTCTTGGAACGACCCGAAGAAGACGAGAGATTGATTGGGGTCGATGGATGCCGGGTTGGTCCCTGTGGCGCGAGAAAGATACTGCCACCCGTCGAAGTCCACGTGGGATTCCAGATCCGTGCGCCAGGAGTCTTCGACCGCGGGCTTGAAGGTGACGACGAGCACGCGCTTCGCGCCGAGCTTCTTCGCCAGTTGATACGCGGCGAACGTCTTGCCGAAGCGCATCTTCGCGTTCCAGAGGAACTCCGGCACCGCGTCGTCGTTTTCGGCCCAGATCGACCGGTAATAGTCAAAGGTCTTGTCGACGGCAGCCTGCTGCTCGTCTCGCATCTGAAAGGTCTCGTGGTGTGTGCCGGTGAACGCTTTGCCTGCGCGCAGCTCGGCGATGGCGGTGCGCGCGTCGTCGACGGAGCAGCGCATCCACTCAAGCATCGGATTCGCGTGCCCTTTCGACTTCAATCGATCGCGAACATCGAAGTCGCGGAAGACACTGCCATCCGATCGATCTGCGGGTTCGTCGAGCACGATCTCGTAGTTGGCGATCGCCGCCGTCTTGAGCTGCTGTGCGACGCGGGTCTTTACCTCCTGTGTGGTTTGCCCGACCTTGAGCAGGCCCGAGTGCGCGTCGTCGGCGATGGAATACGCGTATATCCGGAGCCGGTAGTCAGGCTTCTCCGGAAGAAGGTCCTCGATCGGTTTAGGCACGCTCGCTGCCATCCCACGCCATCGGCTTGATCTGAGACGCGATAATGCGGACTTCCTCGCTCGCGAGACCGTACTGCACGGCGAGGTCATCGTCGGTCCATGAACGCCGAAAATCTTGGTTCGGGACAAACGCAAAGGAATCCCTGGTGATGTTCTGCGTGAGTAGAACCGCCGATACCAGGAACCGCACGAATCGCGTCCGAAGGTAGTTCGCCGCGTTGATCGCTTCGGCTTCCGTAGTGAATGGGCCAACAATTAGGTAGGACTCGGTTGCGACCGAGCCGGGCGGCATGACTGCGATTCGAGAGAGCACCCGCCTGCGGCCAGACTTGTCCGTTTGCCCGGCGTGCTCGCTTGATGTCTTTGAGACCAGTACCTTCCATGTATCCACCAGTTCGCCGCCCTTGGGCACGTTGGCCCTCAGGATTCGCCTATCACTGCCGCTCGCGTACAAGAGCAAATCACCTGACGCGTCGTGTCCATGCGCCGAATCGATCCCAAACGGTCGCCTGGCGGAGACGCGCTCCGCGAGCGAGCCAACCCCGTCAGTGAACACCTTCTTCGCAATGGTGAGGACGCGATTATCTCGAACGAAGACTTCGTACTCATCCAGAACGCGTTCGGACGCGACGGCATCGTCGCCGACTCGCGTCTCTACGCTGCATGGCCCTCGATTATCGCGATCCCAGAGGAAGTAGCAAACACCTCCAGCAATGTCGACCCCGTCGAAGGCCTCCCGCGAATCAGGGTAATCGATCAGCCGACGAACTCGCCGGTCGCTGAGCATTGCCGCGCGAAATTTGTTTAGTCCTTTTCCTCCGGTGTACCAGTTCGCCTTGATGATCATTGATAGATATCGGGGCGCAAGCAGCTGCGCCTGCTCCACGAACTTCTGGTAGATCGGTACGGCACTTGAGCCGGCACCGCCACCGTCGTTCAACTGGTACGGAGGATTCCCGATGATGACGTCGAACTGCATGTCGGCTCCGAACAGCTCGGCCACGCGAGCCTTGATGTTGTCAGTGTGGATGAAGGCGTAGGCGTGGGTCTCGAGCCCGGAGTCGCGGGCGTACTCCGCTTCGGCGGCACCGCAAAAGCGGCATTTGCCGGTGTCTGGAACGTCGACGAACTCTTCCTCGCCCGTCAGTGGGGCAACCCGACGCTCTCGCTTTCGATCCGTCCAGGTGTGCTCAGTGGGCTCGAACCAGATGTTCCCGTCCGCTGTGGGGAACGAGCGCGCCACCGAATGCGGGCCTCTGGCATCCTTCGAGCAGTAGACGCTGCGTCGAGCGAGTAGCGCGGTGAGCTGGGTGATACCGATGCCGTAGACCTGCTTGGTCAGGATGTGGTCTACACGAACGGCGAGATCTGGAATGGCATCCGCCAACCCCATGGTCAGACGCGAGACGATCCCGCGGAGAAACACGCCCGACTTCGTGAATGGGTCGAGGAACGTCACTATCGAATCAGCCCAGATGCTCGCGCCGTGGTGTGCCTCGGCCCACGCGACCTCGAGCGTGTCAAGCATCTGGTTCGCAAGCTCGGGCGGCGTGAACACCTCGTCGTTCGAGAGGTTCGCGATGCACGTGAGCACGTCGGGGTTGTGTCCGCGGAGGGTGAATAGGGCCTTGGCCTCGACCGCAGGCCCGCTCACGCCGCGAGCTCCTGTACCGACATGGTGCGGTAGGTGCGGACAGGCGTGAACACTTCGTGCTCGTCGAGTCGCGTGAGCAGGTCTGCCTTCGCTGACGAGCGCTGGGCGAGGCTCGCGTATCGGAAGTCGCGTCGCTGATACTTGCCACGGCCGAGGTAGCCCCACTCCGGAAACGTGATCGGATCGTCGTCCGACGTTGTCATCTTCAGTGCGTCGCCCTGCACGATGTTGGCGGCGAGCACGGCGGTGGCCGCCCGTGACCACACGTCTTCCCCATTCACGCGCAGGAACCGAGTGAAAACCTGCCGCAGGTTCTCACGGCACTCTGCGGCATTGTCAGCGAGCAATTCGATGCCGTACACGCACATCAGCGCGAAGAGCGCGTAATGGCGTTTCTCGAAGTCGCTCCGACCGTGCCGTCTCCGCACGGCGGCAAGCTTGCGCTCGAGGATCGGCACCAGGAAGTTGCCCGATCCGCACGCGGGCTCGAGAAAGCGGGAGTCGATCCGCTGCGTTTCCGACTTGACCAAGTCGAGCATGTCCTCGACGAGCCACGACGGCGTGAAGACCTCGCCGTGATCGGCGACGCGCTGCCGCGATCTGACCAGGTCGGTGCTGCGTGAAACTTGTCTCGGCATACCACTGAGCGTACAAGTACCCGGTGACTGTTACCCTGGCACGCGCGACCGGGTGCCATGAGGCTGGATGAATGCCCCGAGTCGCATCCGATGCTGCCGCCCACATCGGCAGGCGTATCGCCGATCGTCGACAGAGCCTCGGCATGACTCAGGATCAAGTTGCCGTGATCAGCGAAATCGACTCGTCGAATGTGCGCGCCTACGAAAGCGGCCGTGCGATGCCCAGCATCCAGTCGCTCGTCCGGATTGCAATCGCACTCGGCGTCGAACCCGGTGAACTCTTGCGAGGACTCACGCTGGAGCTGTTCAGCGCTCCTGCCGAAGACGGCCGTCGACGCCGGGCGAACTGAGCATCAATGACGCCGCAACGGCGAACCATTCCTATCGGATTGCCAAGCCGGATTGATTGGCGCGCCGCAGCAAGAAAATTCGTGGTGAGGGCAACCCGGACGGACCCGCAAGCGACCTCGCATCACATCACAGCATGCGCGTTCGCGACGCCGTGAACGCGCATGGCGACGAGCGATGGTGCAGCGCATTCGGCATCCTGATAAGAATGACGGATGGAGCGCTTCACCACTGATCCCGTCGGAGCGTGAGCGGCACCGACCCGCAATCCGTCTGGCGAGTGCGCGGAATGCCGGCTCTGCTCGCGGCCACGGCACTTGGATTCAGCGGATACGCCGTGCTCATCACCGTGGCGCCGCTGTGGGCGGTGGCGGGAGGCTCGGGGCCAGTCGGTGCCGGGCTCGTCAACGGCTCACTCCTGCTGTTCACCGTGCTCGCGCAGGCGTTCGTGCCTGCGGCGCTACGAATGTTCGGCTGGGGGCCGACACTCGCCGCCGGACTCCTGCTGCTCGGTGGCGCGTCGTTCCCGCAACTGCTCTCGAACGAGCTGAGCGTCCTGCTCGTATTTGCGGCCGTGCGCGGGTTGGGATTCGGCGTGCTGACCGTCGTCGGCAGCGCAGCTGTGGCGGAGTTGGTGGAACCGGGGCGCCGCGGCCGGGCGATCGGAGCATACGGGTTGGCAATCGCCGCCCCGCAACTATTCCTGCTTCCACTCGCTCCGTGGATGGCGCAGAACATCGGATTCCTGCTGGTGTTTGCGATCGGTGCCTGCCCGCTGCTGGGGATCCCGGCCGCGTTCGTGCTCGCGCGCCGGCTGGGTGAGAAGCATGCGGAACATGTCGCTCGCGGAGACGGTGCTGCCTTGGCCGGGGAATCCGGCGGCGTCAGCGGGCGGGCCATTGTGATCGCACGGCTGCTGCGTCCGGTGATTCTCTTGTTGGGCGTCACCCTCGCCGGCGGCGCTATGCTGACCTTCGCCCCGCAGATGAGCAGCAATCAGACGGCGACCATCGTCGGCCTGTTCCTGCTGACCGCAGTCACCGCTGCCTGCCGATGGCGCTTCGGCGCCCTTGCCGATCGGTACGGTGTTCGGCGATTCCTCTGGCCGCTGGTGCTGGTCACCACGATCGCACTGGCGCTCATCGCTTGGGCTGTCATCGATCCCAGCTCGACCAGGATCGTGCCGTTTCTGGCCGGCCTGGCTCTGCTTGGCATCAGTTACGGCGGCTTGCAAAACCTCACGCTCGTCGAGGCGTTCTCCTCGGTGCCCCGACTGCACTACTCTCTGGCAAGCGCCGTCTGGAACACTGGCTTCGACGCCGGGACTGGAATCGGCTCTGTGCTCCTTGGGGTGCTCGCCGGAGCCCTGTCGTTCCCGTCAGCGCTACTCATCTGCGCCGCGATCTCGCTCGCGACACTGCCCCTCGCGCTCGTCAGGCAGAGGCGCCGTGCCACACTCGTCTGACCTGCCGATGCCACTGCAGCGGCGTCGTCGCGATCTGCCCGCGTACGCTGATCCCATGCCAGCCGCCCGCCTGCACCGCGTCGCCGTCCTCGTGCTTGAGGGGGCGAAGCCGCTGGATGTCGGCATCCCTGCGCAGGTGTTCTCGACTCGGGCAAGCATGCCCTACGAAGTGCGCGTGTGCGGCGCCGAGCCCGGTCTCGTGGCCGGCGGTGACGGCCTGTCGTATCACGTCGCGCACGGCCTCGAGGCGCTGGCCTGGGCCGACATCGTGTTCATTCCGGGCTACCGATTCCCCGGCCGCGACGACCCGCCGCGGGCCGTTCTTGACGCGCTCACCGCCGCGCACGCCCGGGGTGCGCGCCTCGCCGCGATCTCGACGGGCGCGTTCGCGCTGGCCGCAACCGGGTTGCTCGATGGCAAGCGCGCCACGACGCACTGGCACTACACGCGCGCACTTGAGGCGAAGCATCCGCTCGTCCGAGTCGACGAGAACGTGCTGTTCGTGGACGAGGGAAGCGTTCTGACTTCAGCGGGCGCGGCATCCGGAATCGATTTGTGTCTGCACATTCTGCGCGGCGATCTCGGGGTGGCCGCCTCGAATCACGCAGCCAGACGACTGGTGGCGGCCCCATACCGCAGCGGCGGTCAGGCACAGTACGTGCCCCGGAGCCTGCCCGAGCCGCTCGGCGAGCGGTTCGCCGCGACGCGCGAGTGGGCACTGCATCAGCTGGGCGAGCCCCTCACTCTGGCCGCACTCGCCCGGCACGCCGCTGTTTCACCGCGCACGTTCTCGCGACGCTTCGTCGAGGACACCGGCTACACGCCGATGGAATGGATCATGCGCGCACGCATCGACGTCGCCCGCGAACAGCTGGAGCGATCCGAGCGCAGCATCGAGCAGATCGCCGCCGAAGTCGGCCTCGGCACCGGTTCAAATCTGCGGATGCATTTCCAGCGCATCCTCGGCACCTCACCAAGCGAATATCGGCACACGTTCGCGGCGCGAGCACCCCGGCACGAGTAGGTCGGTGCGCGATCGGCGCTGCTCAATCCCGGTCGGCGAGCGTGCGGATCTTGCGCTCGAGTTCTCTCCGCTCCGCGGCGTTTCCGCAGAGGCGAGCGGCCTCGAGAAGCGCTGATCGGGCGTCATCGACACGGCCGAGTCGAGCGAGCAGCTCACCACGGATGGCGGGAAGCAGGTGCGAACCGGACAACTCGCCTCGCGCATCCATCGCATCGACCAGCGCGAGACCGCTCGCGGGGCCGGATGCCATCGCGACAGCGACCGCACGGTTCAGCGCGACGATCGGCGACGGCGTCAAACGCTGGAGCGCGTCGTACAAGATCACGATCCGCGCCCAATCGGTACCGGCCACGGACGGTGCCACTGCGTGGCACTCTGCGATGGAGGCCTGCAACCCGTAGGCGCCGAGCCCGGTACCAGCTGCCACTGCCTGTGCCAGGGCCGCGCGCCCACGTTTGATCGCCGACCGATCCCACAAGCGTCGATCCTCGTCCTCGAGCAGCACAGGACGACCGGATGCGTCGAGTCGCGCAGGAAAGCGGGCGGCAGTCAGTTCGAGCAGCGAGAGCAGCTCGAACACCTCGGGTTCGGGCGCGAGCCGCACCAGCACGCGAGCAAGCCGGTATGCCTCCGTGGCGAGATCCGTGCGCATCCATTCGTCGCCGCCGGAGGCGGACGAACCCTCGGTGAAAATCAGGTAGACGACCTGAAGTACCGAACCGAGCCGCGCGGCCAACTCGTGCCGTTGCGGAACGGCAAACGCCACGTGTTCTCGTGCGAGCGCCTTCTTCGCGCGCGTGATGCGTGCCTGGATCGTCGCTACCGGTACGAGGAACGCCTTCGCGATCTCGTCGGTGCTGAGCCCGCCGACCACCCGAAGCGTCAACGCGATCCGCGCGTCCTTTGACAGGACAGGATGACACGCCACGAACATCAACGCGAGCACGTCGTCGTCGATCGCATCCGGGTCGAAAAGGGTGTCCGCTCCAGGGACGTCGGCGTCGAGATCTCGGGCGAGCACCGCGTATCGTTCATCGCGCGCGGATCGCCGCCGGAACGTGTCGATGGCCCGGCGACGGCCGACCGTGAGCAACCATCCGATCGGCTGCGCGGGCACACCGTCGATCGCCCAGGAGACGAGCGCCTCCGCGAGCGCCTCCTGGGCGAGATCCTCGGCGAGCGAGAAATCGCCGGTGTAGCGGGCGAGGGCACCGACGATGCGAGCGGACTCCATCCGCCACACCGCTTCGACGGCGGCCCTCGCCGTGCCTGTGCCGGCTTCGCTCGCCCGAGTCGCGCTTGCGCTCGCAGTCTTTGCGTTCGCCGCGCTGGTACTCGCCGCGCGAGTCAGAGCTGGCCGGTCCGCTCGCGCCACGCTCGTTCCTTCTGAATCCACGTGTTGTCTTGCGGGAATTCATCGATCGACGGAACGCGGCGGATCTCAGCTTTGCTCCCCTCCATCATCGGCATGCGCTTGGCCCATTCGACGGCCTCCTGCTTCGAGGCCACATCGAGGATGTAGTAGCCGTTGAACAGCTCCTTCGTCTCGCCGTAAGGGCCGTCGGTGACCACCGGTGTCTCACCGGTGAAATCGACGACGACGGTTTCACTTGCATCCTCGAGCCCCTCGGCCGCAAGCAGAACGCCCGCGCGGATCAACTCGTCGTTGAACTGGCCCATGGCATCCAGAATCTCTGCGAAGTCGATGCTCGCAAACTTCGCGGACGACTCATCCGTCGGGCGCATGATCAACATGTACTTGGCCATCTCGTACTCCTTCCTGTGTTTGTGTGCTGGAAGGTTTGTGTTCTGGAAGGTCGCTCTCCAACCCTCTCACCCCAAGGTCGAACGACACCATGCCAAATCGACAGAGTGCTGAATCGACACAGTGCTGAATCGACACCGGTCGACGATTCAGCGGCCACCCGATTACGCGCGCAACACCCGTGGCGCGATCCTTTTGAACCATGGCGATCACGCCGCTGTTGCGAACGGATGCTTCGCGCGACTCTAAAAGAGGAACACAAAGGATAAGGACACCACCCATGACCACTCGCATCGCCATCAACGGATTCGGACGTATCGGACGCAACGTGCTGCGCGCACTGCTCGAACGCAAAAGTGACCTCGAAGTGGTGGCCGTCAACGATCTGACAGAGCCCGCCACTCTCGCACGACTGCTCGCGTACGACACAACCGGCGGCCGGCTCGGTCGCCCGGTGACCGTTGACGGAAACACGCTTGTGGTCGACGGCCGTCGCATCCTGGTGCTCGCTGAGCGCGACCCTGCGAAGCTGCCGTGGGCCGAACTCGCGGTCGATGTCGTGCTCGAGTCGACCGGCCGCTTCACCTCGGCCGCGGCCGCGCGCGTTCATCTTGAGGCCGGCGCCAAGAAGGTGCTCGTCAGCGCACCGTCAGACGGTGCCGATGTCACGCTCGCGTTCGGGGTCAACAACGACGCCTACGATCCGGCCGTGCACACGATCATCTCGAACGCGTCGTGCACGACAAACGCTCTTGCCCCGCTGGCGCAGGTGCTCGATCAGTTCGCCGGCATCGAGCACGGCTTCATGACGACCATCCACGCGTACACGCAGGAGCAGAACCTGCAGGATGGCCCGCACCGCGACGCTCGGCGTGCCCGCGCCGCCGCGGTCAACATCGTGCCGACCACGACCGGCGCCGCCAAGGCGATCGGTCTGGTGCTGCCGAACCTCGAGGGCAAACTGTCCGGCGACTCGATCCGCGTGCCGGTGCCGGTGGGCTCTCTCGTCGAGCTCAACACGGTCGTCTCACACGATGTGACCCGTGACGAGGTGCTGAAGGCATACCGCACCGCGGCGGAGGGGCCGCTTGCCGGCATCCTCGAATATTCGGATGACCCGCTCGTCTCCTCCGACATCACCGGCAACCCGGCATCGGCGATTTTCGACTCCGCACTGACCCGCGTCGATGGCCGCAACATCAAGGTGGTCGCCTGGTACGACAACGAGTGGGGCTTCTCCAACCGCGTGGTCGACACACTGGAGTTGCTCGCCGCCGGCTGATCGGGCCGGGCGCGCCGGCGACGCCCGTCAGCTGCTCCGATTTGCGCCCCAACTCATATCATGTAATGACGGTTCTGCTCGCCATTAATCACTATAATGACTACTATGGCCGTCATTAGCTCCGAAGGTACCCCATGGTGACAGAACTGCCTGGTGCGATCCTTCGGTCCGCCCGCGAGATCGGTCGAGACTTCGCCGACTGGCGGAAGATCTTGGGGCTCACCGCCGCCCAGGTCGCAGACCGCGCCGACATCACGAGGGATACGCTCCGCAAGCTCGAACACGGCGATCCGACCGTGAGCTTCCACGTTGTACTGCGCGTAGCCCGCGCGCTCGGCATCCTCGAGACGATCACCAAGGCGCTGGATCCACTCGACACCGATCTCGGCCGCGCCCGCGCAGGCCAGCTCGAGCGAAAGCGCGTCCGATGACCCTCTACGACGCGCTCGAAGTGCATGTCGAACTCGCCGGAGAAACGGTGCTTGCTGGCCGCGCGCAGTTTCACCGCAGCCGCGGCAACCTCACTTCGACGACCTTTCAGTACGAACCGGACTATCTCGCCCACACAACGGCCTACCAGCTCGACCCGGCGCTACAGCTCGTCACCGGCACCCAGCAAACGCAAGGGCTGCCCGGAGCCTTTGCCGATTCGGCGCCGGACCGCTGGGGACGCAACCTCATCAAGAAGCGAGAGCGAGCCCTCGCGCGCCAGGTGTCACGCCGGCCAAGCGACTTCGACGACGCGGACTTCCTGGCCGGAGTCAGCGACATCACCCGCCAGGGCGCGCTCCGGTACCGAGCTGACGCCGACCCAGCTTCGCCGTTCCTCGATCCCGACCACGACGTGCCGCGGCTGCTCAGTTTGCCCGAACTCCTCCGTGCCGCAGACACCGCTGGGCGTGACAACAGCAACGACGACTACGAGGCAGTGAAGGTGCTCCTGGCCGCTGGGACCGGGTCCCTCGGCGGCGCTCGGCCGAAAGCATCTGTACTCGACCATGACGGCCGCCAGCTCATCGCGAAGTTCCCGCACCACGAGGACGACTGGGACGTCATGGCGTGGGAAGCGACGGCGCTGGACCTCGCAGCTGCGGCCGGAGTGTTTGTCCCGCCCCGCCGCCTCGTGCGTATTGAGAAGCGACACGTTCTCCTGCTCAACCGGTTCGACCGGACTGACAGCGGCGACCGCATCGGCTACATGAGTGCGATGACCTTGCTCGAGCACCGTGACGGAGATCATGCCGACTACGTCGACATCGCCGACAGCCTAACCGAGGTGAGTGCTCGGGCGAAGGAGGACGCACGCCAGCTGTTCCGTCGCGTCGCCGTCAGCGTTGGGCTGAACAACACCGACGACCACCTCCGCAACCACGGGTTCCTCCACACGCGAGGGGGATGGGCGCTCAGCCCGGCGTTCGACGTGAACCCGAATCCGGATCCTGATCTTCGGCAGACTACGATCGCTGGCGCCGAGCTGCCCGCTGACGAAGCCGAGGGGCTCATGGAGTTCGCCCGATCCTGCCGGCTCTCAGCAGCCGATGCGCGGGACGAACTCGCGCACGTCACTGACGCGATCAGTCGGTGGCGAGAGGTCGCCGGAGGAAACGGCGTACCGCAGTCGCGGCTCGGCCGATTCGAGGACTCATTCGGGGCAGGCCTCAACACGCTACGCGCTGCCTGACTGAACACCGCGCGCCCTGGAGCCGCGGAGGGGCCGCTCGACGGCATCCTCGAATATTCTGATGACCGCTCATCTCCTCCGACATCACGGGCAACCCTGCATCGGCCATCATCAACTCCGCACTGACTCACGTCGAGGGGCGCAACATAACAGTGGTCGCCTGGTACGACAACGAGTAGGGCTTCTCGAACCGCGTCGTCGACACGCTGGAGTTGCTCGCCGCCTGACCCGCCCGAACTCCGTGCACGGAAGCCAAGCGCTATGCGGAAGAGAACACCGTCGGCCGCCCGCGCATCCAAGAGTTCGTCGGCGCCCTCGCTACCCGCGGCGCAAGCACCGGTGTGTTCTTCACAACCAGTCGGTTCAGCCGCGAAGCGATCGAGGCTGCCGAACGGGTCAACCAGGACGTCGCGCTTGTCGACGGCCTGCGACTCACCGAGTTGATGATCAAACATCGCGTCGACGTGCAGACCGCGCGCACGATCGAGCTCATGGAGCTCGACGAGGACTTCTTCGCGGAGTGATCTCTGGGTGCACGCAGATACGGAAGTGCAGGGCGAAACACCAAATGCCACATTCCGGATTCCGCGATGAGGTCACGGCCATCTTTGACAGCCTTCAATTCGATTCACACGGCGCTGGATAGATGTCGTCGGAGCGCCTGCAATGCAGCGCCCAATATGATCTCGTGCGCTCTTCCCGCGGACGGGCAAAGCGCAACACTTGGGCGGACGAAGCGTTGATTTCGCCATCAGGCGCTCCGGGTGTCTCGCAACTATCAATGAGGGCCGTTGCCTGGGCATGCAGTTGCGAAACGTGGTTACGAGAATCGCCGCGCCCCGCAGTTCCGCAGATTTGTCATTTTCAGTACCCATCTGTACAGATGTCAATACTCGCCTGCACATTTCAACGTCGGCTGAATTTTGACCCCGGTCGTCGACAGCACACGCCGTTTGTTGAACGCCCCAACTTTGGGACAACTCCGATGGTGCGGCGCATCGCTGCTGCTGATAACAACGTTAGGAACACTGGTATGTCGGCCGCGTCCTTGGTCACTCTTTACCATGCGCGTACGTCGCTAAGGTTGCCGACGGGCGCACCATGATTACGTGATGATGTTCTCGAGTTCTTGCCCAGGCTTGATGTTGGGCAGGAAGAAGGTGCTGACGCCTTGCGCGATGCCGATGCACACCGCGATGACGCGCCACGTGATGACGAGGTTTGTCGTTGCGGTCAATACGATCCAGATGGCAGTTCCGAGGAGTTGACCGCCTACCTGCATGGCGCCCATCCATCCCACCGCGGTTCCGCGAACACGCGTCGGGAATACTTCGGATTGATATGAGTAGCCGGCACCGGACCAAGTCCCGTTCGTCACCTGGTAGATGCAGAAGAAGACGATTGCGACCCAGACGTGGCCGGACGTGAACAGGATCAGGAGGTTAAGCGGACCCACGAGGACTCCGGACACGATCATCACATTACGGCGGCCATATTTCTCGCCGAGGATGCCACCGATGACGTAGAAGAAGAAGCCGATTCCGCCACAGAAAAGCAAAGGACTGCTGCCTCGTCGGCGGTCCATCCTTTCACCTTCGTCAGCCAGTACGCGATGTACACGTTGGTTGCAACGAATGACATGGCGTACAGCAGCCAGGTGATCGTTAGGCGCGTGAGGGCTGAGCGCACGGGTCCCTTCGTCGCAAAAACCTGTCTCACGGACCCCTGCTTGAGCTCTTCCACTTTCATTGGCCGTATCGTCTGCAACCTTTGGATCTCTTCACTATCGTCGTGTTTGACCGCCGTTCGAAGCGCTTTCATGTGTATGTACCGGTCCGACTCCCGAACCTTCCAGCGGCCGATAGCGGCCGATAGCGACGAGGATGATCGGGATCACACCGAACAGGTAGACCGTCCGCCAGCCGAGTCCTCCGACGATGAGGTACAGTCCGGATGCCAGGAAGACTCCGATTGGCCAACCGCCCTGCACGATCGAGTAAAGGAACCCTCGGCGCTTTGCCGGTACTTGCTCGTTGACCAGCGTGATGGAAACGGCGAGTTCCGCGTAAGCGAACGCGGAAGCGATTGCACGGACGAGCGCAAGCTGCCAGAAGTCCGTCACAAAGAACGTCAGGCCTGTGAATACTCCCGCGATGCCCAGACACCACATCCACATCCGTTTACGACCGAGATGGTCCATGCCGTAGCCGACGAACAGAGCGACGATGACTTCGGCTCCGAAGACAATGAATTCCAGAACACCCAGTGCCGTCGCTGACAGGTGAAGGTCTTTTGCGCTCGCCGGCATAGTAAGGGTGAGAAGGTTCGTGTCATAAGACGCCAGCGACCAGCCCAGTAGCGCAATGATGATGAGATAAACAAGGTATTTGCGATCTTTGGACTCGGATGTGGCAAGGTCTACACTCGATATTTCGCTCCTTCGTTCTTTTCCTGTCTCGGTTGCGCCGAGTCAGGCCGATGGGCGGCTACCGCATCAACCGACCTTCTGCCTGTCGCTGTCCGGAACCCATGCGAACGCTCGTCCAGGTGCTCCTGAGCCGCGTGCGACCTTGAGCGGAGCAAAGCAGAAGAACGCACCCTTGACTGGGAGTTCATCGAGGTGTCCGAGCGCCTCAATGAATACCGCACCGGCTTCCAGCCCGGCGTAATGCACACCGGCACCGTCATGGCTGGAGCCCATGCTGACACCGTCTGTTCCCACGCAGCGCACACCTCGATCGATGAGGTGGTGCATTGCTCGAGCATCCGGAGCTGGCCAGCCGGGCCCATCGCGGGTCACGAGGGCCCTGAAGCAGTAGTCGAGCCCTGCGCCGCCGGGCAGATAATACCTGTCCCACCCGGTGCGAAACAGCACTATGTCGCCGACACTCAACTCGCCGTTGTTTCTCTCCCAGGCGGTGAGGAATTCTTGGGTAATCGTCGGCGAAACCCCTGGTGCCGAACCCGGCAGATCCTGCGGAATGTCGATGACGACAGCGGGCCCGATGAATTGAGTCAGCGGAATCTGCTCCGCCGTCACCGTGCCGATTTCGGCCGCATGCGGCAGTCCTGTCTTGGGTTCGGGGATGAAATGGGCGGGGGCGTCAAAATGTGTTCCCGTGTGCTCATCGATGAGTAACCAGCGAGTCTGGTACGGGCCATCCGTCGCTCTGAGCGCAGAAGTCTGATCGTCCACGTCGGTGAAGTAGTTGGAAGTCTTTTGCTGGTACGACATGTGTGTCGGCCAGGTACCTGGCAACTCCTCCGCCAGCAACAGGGTGAGATCCACGACTCTCATCGTCGAATCTCTCGCAGGAATATCCGTGCCGTAATCATCCATGATCTTCTATTCCTGTGGTACTCCGATCTGAGCCATCTGACAAGGGCCCGGGGTCTTTGCCGTTCGTGCGGGTGAGAGTTAACTGGAGGAAAACGAAGGAGCAAGAGGATGACTACACCAGATTTTCCCGCGGATCGCACCGCGGTGATAACGGGGGCGGCTTCGGAAAGAGGTATCGGCCGCGCCACAGCTCGCCGTTTGGCGAGCCAAGGATGGGCGATCGCCATTGTCGACATCGCAGCAGATGCGGCCCGTGACGCAGCCGAGAAGATCGCGGCGGAGTATGGCGGTAAAGCACTCGGTGTCATGGCCGACGTATCCGACCAAGTATCCGTGAACCAGGCCATCGATGAAGTCGAGGGACAACTTCCGCCGATCGTCGGCCTGGCGAACCTGGCGGGAATAAGTTCGCCGACGGAGTTCATGGACGTGACCCCCGAGGAGTGGGACCGAGTATTCGCCATCAACCTCAAAGGGGTTTACCTGGTGACGCAGCGGGTCCTGCGGGGCATGATCGAGCGCCAGCTCGGCCGTATTGTCAGCGTCTCCTCTGTTTCCGCCCAGCGCGGCGGCGGGAGTTATTCGAAAGTGGCATACAGCGCGTCGAAGGCCGGAATCATCGGGTTTACTCGCGCGCTGGCACGGGAAATGGGCGAACACGGCATCACCGTGAACTGTGTGGCACCCGGTCCGATCGACACGGACATCATGGGCGGCACTCTCACCGACGAGCATAAGGCACAACTGTCCGAGGGCATCCTGGTGGGCCGTGTCGGTACCCGGGAGGAGGTTGCGGCATTGCTTGCCTATCTGCTTGGGCCGGATGCCGGTTTCATCACGGCCGCGACATACGACATCAACGGCGGACTGCAGGTCTCCTAAGATGCAGCCCGTCCCTCCACCGGTGTCACTGGAAGGTGCCCGGGAACGCATCCGCCGGGCCCGAACGGCGGCCGGCAGGCGCACCTTCGTCCTCGACGACGATCCGACCGGCTCGCAATCCGTGCATGACGTCGAAGTGGTCACGGTTCTCAAGAAGAACACCTACGAGAGTGCACTAGAACCTGCCGGCGCAACGGTCTTTCTGCTGACGAATACGCGCAGTCTGGCTGAGACTGACGCCGTAGCGGTGAACACAGAGATCGGGCATGAGATATTCACGATCGAGCAACGACTCGGTGAGCCTGTGGATCTCGTCAGCCGAAGCGACTCCACGCTGCGCGGCCATGTCATTGCCGAAGTACGTGCTCTGAACGCCGCGCGTCGCGACGTGGTCGGCACCGGCTTCGACGGGGTTCTACTGATTCCTGCCTATTTCGAGGCCGGGCGAATAACCGAGGGCGACATCCACTGGGCGCGCGTCGATGGCGAACTCGTGCCGGTCGGCGACACAGAATTCGCACGAGATGCAACATTCGGATATGCCGCTTCGAACCTGCGCGACTTCGTGTCGGAGAAGAGCGGCGGCGATATCCCGGCCGAAGATGTTTTGAGTATCAGCCTGCGCGACATCCGCGAGGGTGGACCGCGCCGGGTTGCCGAGATTCTTGGCCGTGCCTCGGATTGCCGGTTCGTTGTCGTCAATGCGACCGACTTCGCAGACCTCGAAATCGTGGTACTGGGCCTACAGATCGCGCAGGGAAATGGTAAGGTCTTCCTCTACCGCACCGGCCCGTCTTTTGTGCGGGCACTGCTCGGCATGGAACCGAATAACCCTCTGACCGCAGAGGATATCTGGCTCGACGGACGCCCCCCGGGCCACGGTTTGGTCGTCGTCGGCTCGCACGTCGGCCTCACCGGTCGACAGTTGGAGGCGGCCGTCGCCCAGGGCGGCATGGAAGAAGTCGAGTTGGCCGTGCCGCGCCTTCTGGACGACGCGGATCGCGACGCACACATCGAAGCGACCGTTGCCCAGGTGACACGCGCCTTGGCCAGCACGGACGTGATCCTGTACACCTCACGAACACTGCAACGCGGAACCGACGCCGAAGACAGCCTGAAGATCGCCCGAACCGTTTCGACGGCCGTCACTGAAGTGGTGCGCTCGGCCCTGGATGCACACCCGGCCTGGGTCATCGCCAAAGGCGGAATCACTTCCCACGACGTCGCGGTACGCGGTCTCGGCATCCGCCGGGCGAGGGTGCTCGGTCAACTCCTGCCGGGGATGGTCTCGGTGCTATCCCCTGAAGAGGCACCGGCTGCTGTGGTCGGCATGCCATATGTTGTCTTCGCCGGCAACGTCGGCGACGACGACTCGTTGGCCGCGGCTATCGCACTGTTCCGTGGCACAGGAGGCCCCACCGTTGATGAAAAGCTTGCGGGCGCGAGGTAAGTAAGCGCTAGACGCCGACGCGCTGGGTGACTCTGCTCGTTCCGAGCGAGTATCCGTCGCGTCGCGGCAGCACGTGGCGCCGCAGATAGTCGCGGTTCGATGCGCATACACTGAGTCCGTCACCACCGTAGTGCTCCACGCAGATGACCCCTTGGAAGCCGGCGGAGATCGCGATCTGAAAGGCTTCGCGGTAATTGATCAACCCGGACTCCATCGGCGCAGGGACCGCAAGGTAGGTTTCGCGCGCGACGTCTTCGTCGCGTGCATAGTTCTTGGCGTGCCAGAAGTTCGACCACGGCAGGGTCTTCGTCGCGATTTCGCGCCAGTCCTCGACCGGGCGGTGGAGGCGGACGAGGTTGCCGATGTCAGGGTTCAACCCGACATTCGGCAGGCCGATGTCCTGCACCAGGCGTACCGCGGAATCCGCGGTGCCCAGGTAGGTGTCCTCATACATTTCCAAGGAGACGAGCACGCCGAGCTCGGCTGCGTGACGCCCCAGTTCCGTCAGTCGGCTGACCGCGAGGTTCCAAGTATCCGGATCGTCAGGTGGATCGACGTGCCCGGCAACCGTCCAAAACCAGAGTTGCTTCTGCTGCTGCGAGGTTAGCGCCTGGTGCAGGCCGAATGAGACGACGCCCACGCCCAGTTGCCCGGCTGCATCAAGAGTGCGATGACTGTACGCGAGGTTGTCTTCGCCATGCTTGGCGTCAATTACGCTGCACCGGATTGCGGAGATCGACCGCGCACGAAGCCCGGCTTCACGGGTGGCCTCCTGTAGTTCGCCGAGGCGCTCCAAACTCAGATCGCCGGGTTTAACCCAGCTGTCGGTCAGGTCGACATCTGAAAAGCCAGCGTCGACGACCTCACGGAACACGTCGAGCCAGTCGGCGGCGGGGGCATCCTGCACACGGTTCCCGTCGCCCCGTGTTGCCGGAAATGGAAGCAGTGCGGCAGCGATAGGCCAGGTTTCGGCGGTATACGGCAACGACTCACGCATGACGATCCAATCTCAGGGCCGGCGCGTTCGACAAACCCGCGCGCTCTGCTGTGTCTCAGGTTAGTCCGATCTGTTGCAACCTCGGTCGTGAGCGTACGCTCGAAAACGATAGGAGTCTCATGACCAGGATCTTCGATGACCCGGCAGAGTTCGTGAAGGAAGCCCTTGACGGCTTCGCCGCAGTGCACGGAAATCAGATCGCTCGCGTCGACGGCGGAGTCGTGCGTGCGACCGAGACCCCGCAGGGTCAGGTCGCCGTGCTGATCGGCGGCGGATCGGGACATTATCCGGCATTTGCCGGCCTGGTTGGACCCGGATTGGCTGCTGGCGCCGCATGTGGCAATATATTCTCCTCACCGGCGGCCGGGCAAATATACCGCGTCGCCAGGATCGCCGAAACCGGAGGCGGAGTTCTGCTGAGTTACGGCAACTACGCTGGCGACGTCATGCATTTCGGCCTCGCTTCGCAACGGTTGAACGCCGTCGGAATCGAGACGAGAACGGTCTTGGTCACGGACGATATCGCAAGCGCACCACCGGACGAGGCTGACAAGCGACGTGGCATCGCCGGTGATTTGACCGTGTTCAAGATTGCAGGGGCTGCAGCTGAATCAGGATTGAATCTGGATGAGGTTGAACGGGTAGCACGCAAGGCCAACGACCGGACCCGTTCGCTCGGGGTCGCGTTCGACGGGTGCACGCTGCCGGGCGCCGACGCGCCTCTGTTCTCTGTGCCAGAAGGACGCATGTCCCTTGGGCTTGGAATCCACGGTGAGCCGGGCGTCTCGGATCATGACATGCCCACCGCGTCGGAACTGGCTCAGCTGCTCGTGTCACGCTTGCTGGATGAGCGCCCGCCTGGTGCCGAGCTTAGGGTTGTGGCGGTTTTGAATGGGCTCGGAACTGTCAAGTACGAGGAACTGTTCCTGCTTTATGGCAAGGTCAAGAAGCTGCTCCTTGACGCGGGCCTTGAGATAGTGGAACCCGAATGCGGAGAACTGGTGACCAGCCTGGACATGTCCGGGCTTTCGTTGACTCTGTTGTGGTTGGACGACGAGCTGGAGCGGTTCTGGAACGCTCCCGCCGACACGCCGGCATATCGTAAGGGTAATCTTGAGCGGCCCGCTCGCCGGCCCGCCCGGGAGTTAGACGTCGACACCGACATACCTAGAGAAGATGCCGAAGAGGCCTCCGTGGAACTGGCCAGTATGGCTGCGAACATGCTCGAGGTCGTCCGCAAGGTTCTGACCGAGAATGAGAAATCGCTCGGAGATCTGGATTCGTTTGCGGGTGACGGCGATCACGGGATAGGCATGCGCCGCGGCGCTGAGGCGGCGAGCAAAGTAGCTCGGCGCGCCACGAAGGACGGCCGTGGGGTCAAGGAGGTTTTGGCTATGGCCGGCGATGCGTGGTCGGAGCAGGCTGGCGGAACCTCGGGCGCGCTTTGGTGTGCGGCTTTGACCGGGG
>Ga0208357_1000935_pt1 | contig 22282 bp, 11 predicted proteins | sample NGESurdeep092012_6_FD_184487 | JGI IMG/M metagenome (GOLD analysis project Ga0208357, IMG submission 184487) | Arctic peat soil microbial communities from Barrow, Alaska - NGEE Surface sample F52-2 deep-092012 (SPAdes) | ecosystem: Environmental > Terrestrial > Soil > Wetlands > Peat ... | reverse complement strand
GGCGACATCGTCGTCACGATCGCCCACTCGGTGATCAGCGCAGACCCGACATTCGCCGGCGTGGTGGTGCGCGATGTGGCCGTCACCGTGCACGACAACCTGACTCCCGGCGTGGTCGTCGTGCAGCAGGATGCCTCGGGTCGGCCCGACACCACCACGACCGTGATCAAGGGCACCACGATCACGCAGCTGACCGACACGTTCACGCTCGCCCTGCCGAGTGCGCCGAACGGCACTGTCACCGAGATCATCACCCCCACGGATGCCCGACTGGTCCTCTCCAGCGGGGATGGTCGGTTCTCGCCCGGTGCGGTGATCGGGGGCGTTCAGACCTACCGGGTCGCATTCAACGCGGCGAACTGGAACATGCCCGTCACGATCACAGTGCAGGCCGTCAACAATTTCCAGCGCGAGGACCCGAGTTACACGACCCTGCTGATCAGCACGGCCACAGACACCGGCTCCGGGCGCGACACCCGTTACGACACTGTCACCGCGAACCTTGACGTCATGGTGTTCGACGACAACAGTCCGGGCGTGTATTCAGCGCAGAGCGGCGGCAGCACCGTCGTCAGCGTCGCAAGCGGTGCGACGCCCGGTATCAGCGACAGCTACACGGTGCGCCTGCTCTCCGCTCCGAGCGCCGCCGTCACGATCGGCTTGATCACCGATGGGCAAACTCTGATCGCAACGGATCCGGCCTGCGCCACCACCGTGCTCGGGCATGTCTGCATGATCTCGATCGGCGGTGCGGCACCGGTGCCGGCGATCACTTTCGACCAGACCAACTGGTGGATTCCGGTCACCGTCACCGTGTCGGCGAACAATGCATACGTGCTGCCACCGGGCCGCGGCGACCTCTACACCTTCCCGAAGCAGCCGCACCTGCTCTCCGCCATCCGCGGCCCGCTCGAGGTCGACGGCGGCACCGCAGGCGAACAACACACACTGACGAGCCCAGTTCTCATGCCGGCCGAGGTCAACACGCCGGCGTTCGGCATCGGGCAGCAGCCGTCAGAGGCGCGCCAGGTCGATGTGCTCAACGTGTTCGACGACGGCGCGCGTGCCGACCAGACCGGCAACCTCACCTCCACCGCGTTGACCGGGCTCGGCATGGGCCCTGGCGTCACGTTCTCCGGGCCCACATCCTTCGGCGAGCCGAGCTCGTTCCCGGGCGGCATCTCCTACGGCACGATCACGGTCGATGCGAACGGCAACTTCGTGACGGATGCCTCCAAGACGACGATCGAAGTGCTGAACATCATGCTCGGCCAGGGCAACGACACCCTGACGATTCACAGCACGATGATCCCGGGGCCGGATCAGGCCGCAGATGACAAGCTCCCCACAGGGATTCCGTCGCTGCACGGCGGCCTGACCGTCGTCCAAGGTGGCGGCAACTCGCTGCTGCAGGTGACCGGCTCCTTCACGCACACCGCAGACTCGGTAACCAGGGACGATGGCCACTCATGGGCCGAAGCGGGCTTCGCGATCGGTCAGAAGGTCAACCTGCCCTGGGTCACAACGCTCGGCGCATACACGATCACCGGATTCACGGGCAGCAACGGGCAGACCATGCTCCTGAGCGCGAGCGCCGTGGTCGGACTCACGCCGCTGGCGCTCGTCGACTCCTCCGGCACCGTGTCGGTGTACGACCCGAAGTCGCCGCAAACCGGATACGTGCGCATCGGCGGCGACCACATCATCGTGCTCGACGGGCCGGGGGTCGGTGCCGGTTCGCCCGGACCCAGCTCTCCGCTCGTGATCTTCGGCGACACCTCGCAGGACGGAGTCTGGTACAGCGGCAGTTCGACGCAGCAGTCCGGCCACGTGTTCGACGCGAAGCCCACGATCGAACCGGTCGGCAACGCGGCCAACTTCATCTTCCCGCTGGCGCAGTCGTTCCAGTATTCCGGCAACGACTTCATCGACGCGAGCGCACTGGATGCCGGACTGACCAGCGCGCAGCTGCCATCGATCGGTGTCACCATCTACGGCGGCGGCGGACAAGACACCATTCTCGGCAGCCAGGCCGGCGACATCCTCGCCGGCGGTTCCGGCGATGATCTGATCCTCGGCGGGCGCGGGAGCGATCTGATCTACGGCGACTCAGGCATCAACATCGACGTGATCACTCGCGTACTCACGGTACCGACCGTCAACACCAGCACCGCGCCGAACGCGGACTCTCTGATTGCCGGGCACGACGTGCTCATCGGCGAGGGTATGGGCTCGGCGCCCAGCACGGCCTCGGGCAACAGCGACGACCAGGACGTCATCTTCGGCGACCACGGCGCAGTCGTGCAGGACGTTCAGGATGTGCGCACCTGGGCCCTGAATGAGGCGACCGGCGTGTTCGTCGAGACCAGCGGCATCCGCCAGCAGCGGTTGCAGACCACAGGGGAGCTGATGTCGCTGCAGAGCGTGCAGCAGCAGAACGGGGTCAGCGACACCATCGAGGGCGACCTCGGCAACGACATCCTGATCGGTGGCGGCGGGTCGGACACGATTTGGGGCAATGACGGCAACGACCTCATCTTCGGCGACTTCGGGCTCGTCAGCTGCACCCAGATCGGTTCGGCACCGACAGACCCGACGCTCGCCAACCCGGGCTGCCGGATCGACGCGAGCGCACTGCCGTTCGACGTGCCCCTGAACGATCACACGTTCAGTTGGACGTCCCTGGACACCGGGCCGACCGCGAACTGGGGCAACGACCTCATCAATGGCAACGACGGTGCAGACATCCTGATCGGCGGTGCGGGTTCCGACCGGATCACCGGCGGGGCAGGCGACGATGACATCATCGGCGGCAACACCGGCGCACCCGTGCTGCTCGCCGACGGAACGCCCGTGCCGAACACCGGCGGTGCCGGCGGTTACAACGCGGGCGTGGACTACAGTTCCGGCTCCGTGGCATACGGCGACGTCTATGACGGCACCGGCGGGGTGGACGGCCCGCACAGCGTGTGCACGAGCGTCGCGGCCTGCACGTACGGCGACTACCTCGACGGTGGATCAGGCAACGACGTCATCGCCGGCGACAACGCCACGATCCTGCGCACCGGCTCGACCGCGAGCGCACGGTTCCGTGTGCTCAGCGGCACGGACATCTTCAACACGGCGGACGGCTCCGCCAACATCGTCGGAACGAACATGCCCGGAACGAACGTCAACGGGACGAACCTGCCGTGCAACTGGATCGACGCCAACGGGTTGGTGCCTGCGACCTGCGCGAACTACGGGTTCCAACTCGACCCACGCGGTGCGCACGTGCGTTACATCCAGCTCTACGACCAGAGCTTCACGCCACCGTCCGGCTCGTACTCCGACAGCAATATCGCCGGCGGCGCCGGTGATGACGTGCTCTTCGGGCAACTCGGCAACGACTGGGTGCAGGGTGACGGTTCGGTCATCAATGACGAAGGCGCCGTCACGATCGACGTGCAGACCCGCGACACCGTCGCCGATCCGCGTGCATCGGTCGAGGATTACGCGGGCCCCGGCACAGACGGCAACGACTATATCGAGGGCAACGGCGGCACCGACGTGCTGTACGGTGGCCTCGGCCAAGACGATCTGGTCGGCGGCAGCTCGAGCATGTTCGGCCTGACCGCGCCAGACCAGCGTCCTGACGGCAGTGACACCATCTACGGCGGCGCGGGCACGCGGGTCGGCCTGAACGACCCGGGAGACCTCTCCGCCCAGGGCCACGCCCACGACGCCGACGTGATCATGGGCGACAACGGCAACATCTACCGCCTTGTCGGCGCCTTGGGCAGCCCGACGCTCGACGCGAACGGGCACGCAAAGACGGCACTGTCCTTCCTCACGTTCAACTACGACACGTACAGCAGCATCGAGAAGATCGTGCCGCGGGCGTACAGCTACCTCGACTACACGGTCGGCATCGCCGCGGCAGGCGACATCGGCGGTGCCGACCTGATCCACGGCGAGGCCGGCGACGACGTCATCCTCGGCGAGGTCGGCAGCGACGTGCTGTTCGGCGACGGGCAAGACGACACCATCATCGGCGGCACCGGCAATGACCGCATCTACGGCGGCACCGGCGATGACCGCATCCTCGGCGACGACGGCTACTTCAACGTCAGCCGCAACGGTCTCACCGAGCCGCTCTGGGATGTCACGACACCGAACGCGACGGATGTCCTGCTCGCGCTGCCCGGTCCATACACCCAGGCCACGACATTCCAAGCGGGTGAGCTCTTCAATGAGGCGCGACTGCTCGGCTACAACAGCGCCGATCCGACTGTGGGCGGCTATGCCGACATCATCTATGGCGGGCTCGGCAACGACTGGATCCACGGCGAGGCCGGCGACGATGCCATCTCCGGCGCGGAGGCGCTGCCGTTCTACTACAGCAACATTCCGCAGGCTGCAATCCTCGGCGCATGGGGCATCGACCCGACGGATCCGCTGCTGTACAACCCGACCACCACGAAGTTCGCCGACTACAACGCGAACGACCCGTGGTCGAAGATCTACGACTGCACGAACGGCGTCAAGGATGTCGGTGTCGGCGGCGCGTGCGCCGGCGGTCAGAAGATCGACTTCTTCCTGAACTTCACGCCGTACGTGCTGAACGCTGCGGGTGTTCCGATCACGGATGCGTCGGGCAACTTCGTCAAGAGCGGCGACGGCTGCGACATCATCTACGGTGACAACGGCAACGACTGGCTCGTCGGTGGCACGGACAGCAACTGGCTGTTCGGCGGATTCGGCGACGACCTGCTCCAGTCGTCGCAGAACCTGGAGACCGACAACGAGCACAACAGGCTGCCGGAGGATGCGCTCTGGTCCGCACCGACGTTCGCATACGGCGGCGCAGGCCTGGATGTTCTGATCGCCGACAGTGGCCGTGCGCGCATGTTCGACTGGACCGGCGAGTTCAACAGCTTCATCGTGCCGTTCAGCCCGTTCGGCGCGCCGGTCGTCAACCGGAGCCCGAACCCGCACATCCAGGCCTTCATCACGGCACTCTCGGTGGCAGGCGGTCAGGACATGACGTTCACCCCGAACACGCCACTGGACGAGACGGCGATGCCGATCCCGGGCGGATCGTATTGGAACGACCAGCATGGCGGCCCCCGTGACCCGCAGCCCGGAAACGTGCCCGGTGTGCAGATCGACTACCGTGGGTTGGTCGACCTCGGCTGCCACTGCAACCTGTTGCCGGCCATCACCGTCGCCGGTGCGGTCAATGCCGCCAACCCACTCGCCCCAACGGCTGCCGAGAACGCCGAAGTCGCGACCGGCCCGGTTCTCCCGGTCGGCTCTGCGCTCGTGCTCACCTACCTGGTCACTAACCCGAGCACGACGGCCTATCGGCTCGTGTCGATCACGGACGACAATGCGACGCCTGCCAATCCGGCTGACGACTTCCACCCCGTCTACGTCTCCGGCGACAGCAACGGCAATGGACTCGTCGATCCAGGTGAGGTATGGCTCTTCACCGCGGTCGGAGTCGCGGGGGCGCCGCAGTTCGTTCTCGCGGGCGGTCACCAGCACGTGGTGACGGCGATCGGCTTCGACCCGGTCGGCAGAATCCAGCTGACCGCGGCAGACCCCACCAACTACACCGGCACCCTGCCGACCGTGCAGATCTTCAAGGACATCAACGCCGCTGACCCGCTGCACCCGACCGTGACTCAGCAGGCCGACAGTCAGGCCACAGCACCGCACCTCGGCGCAGGCGCGGCAGTCGTCTGGACCTACCGGGTGATCACCAACTCGGCGACGCCCCTGACCGTCACCTCCGTTGTCGACGACAACGGCACGTCGACAACAGCAGACGACTGGTCGCCGCTGCCCGTGCTGGTCACCTTCCGCGGCGTGCTGTACAACGTGGGCGACACCAACTTCGACCACCTGCTCGAGGCTGGCGAGACCTGGTTGTACACGTCGGCCGGTGTCGCAGGTGCCCCGACGGCGGCAATGCAGGGCTGGCACGGCAACGTCGGCACGGTCTCGGCAACCGATAGCGCGGGCAACGTGTCGACGTTTAGCAACCCCGCGTGGTACTTCGGTGATTCGGGGTTGAGTATCGTGAAGGCGGTCAACGCGGCCGACCCGCAACATCCGACCACAGCGGAGGACGCGAACACATCAGGACCGACGCTGCCGGTCGGTTCCCGCGTCGTCTTCAGCTACCTGATCACCAACTCGAGCGGCGGCCCGATGACGATCACGGGGCTCGTCGACGACAACGGCACCCCGTCGATCACAACCGATGACATCGCACTGTCGGCGATGACGCCTCTGCTCGGCGCAGACCACCTCCACAACATCGGCGACGTCAATAACAACGGGGTCTTCGACGCCGGTGAGACCTGGATCTTCCAGTGGGCAACTGTGGCGAAGCTCGGCGGGCCGATCGTCAACACCGCGAAGGTCGCCGCCACCAACGGCGTCGGGCAGACCGTCACGGCATCGGATATCGCGCAGTACACCGGCCTCGGCGCCCACATCACCCTGCACACGGCCGTGAACGCAGTCGATCCGCTGCATCCCACCAGCGCTGAAGACGCCAACACGGCAACAGGGCCGTATCTGCAGTCCGGGTCGAGCGTGGTGTTCACCTATCTCGTCACGAATGACGGCGCGCTGGCGCTCACCAACGTCGTCGTGATGGACAACCACGGCACGGCGAGCACGGCGGATGACTTCGCAGCCAAGCCGGTGCTGAACGCCAGCGGATTCAATGTCGGCGACCTCAACAGCAACGGTGTGCTCGACGTCGGCGAGACCTGGCTCTTCACCTCAATCGGTGCCGTGAGCCCCGCGCTGACCGCGATCGTCGGCCAGTACCTCGATGGCTCCTCGGTAACGGCGACACCGAGCGCCGGGCCTGCAGTGACCTCCACCGACCCGACCTACTACCTGGGCGTCCCAGCCGGGGGCATTCTGATCAAGAAGGCCGTCAACGCGGCGAACCCGCAGGCTCCGACGGCGGCGGAGGATGCGAACTCGCCGGCCAGCCCCTACTACGTCGCGGTCGGCGCCGCCGTGGTCTTCACCTACCTGGTCAGCAGCCCCAACGGGGTATCCATCCCCGGCAGCGCATTGGTCATCACCGATGACAATGGAACGCCCGGTTACACGGCGGATGACTTCCACCCCGTTGCAGTCACGGTGGTGTACAAGAAGGTCACCTACAACGTCGGCGACACGAACCACAACGGCATTCTGGACGGCACCGAGGTGTGGCAATTCACATCGGCGGGCGTAATCTCGGGTAAGGCATTGGCCGGATTGCATGGCAACATCGGCACGGTGCTTGCCAGCGTCGGCAGCGTTACGTACGCATCGACCGACCCGGCGTGGTACCTCGGCGTCGTGCCGGTCGTGCACATCCAGAAGGCCACGAACGCGGCCGACCCGCTGCATCCCACGGTGCTGGAAGACGGCAACGATACCGCTCACCAACTGACGTTGCCGATCGGAACACCCGTCGTCTGGACCTACCTCGTCACGAACCGCGGCACGGTTTCCGTTCGGGTGGTCTCGATCACCGACGATCGCGGCACGCTCAGCACGGCGGATGACTTCCACCCCGTGTACGTCTCTGGCGACACAAACAACAACGGACTGCTGGACCCCGGTGAGATCTGGCTTTACACCTCGGCCGGCGTCGTGACCTACAAGGTCGTGGCCGGGCAGTACTCGAACACGGGCACCGTTGTCGTCAGCGAACCGCGCACAGGGGCGCAGGCACATGTCAGTGACATCAGCGACCATTTCGGGGCGACCAGCTCGATCACGATTCGCAAGGCGGTCAACGCGGTCGACCCGTGGCACCCCACGGTTCGTGAGGATGCGAACACCCTCGGGCCGGTGCTGCTGGTCGGGTCGACCGCGACCTGGACCTACTTGGTGACCAACACCGGCACGACTTCGCTGGACATCACAAGCTTGACGGATGACGGCGGCTCCGCCGACGGAAGCCAGTCGTTCGAGATCGACCAAGCGTGCTCGACCACAATCCCGGGCGGCGGAGACGTCAACAACAACGGCATGCTGGATCCCGGTGAAACCTGGTGCTTCATGGCGACGGGCATCGTCAAAGCCGGTCCGTACCGGAACACGGCTACCGTCACGGCCAGCGAGCCCGGGCAACCCACACCGCAGGTGAGCGCGAGTGACGTCGCAAACCTGGTGGGAACCGTGGCCGGGATCTCCGTTCAGAAGTTCGTCAACGGTGTGGCCGCCCGGACCGCGAGTGCCGCCGTGTGGCTGGCTGCCGGCAGCAGCGCGCTCTTCACCTACCTGGTCACATCGACGACGACCGTGTCGCTCGCCAACGTCACGTTGACAGACGACAACGGTACTCCGGACAACCTGGCGGATGACCTCACCCCGGTTTACGTCTCCGGCGACACGAACGGCAACGGTCTGCTCGATCCCGGTGAGGTCTGGCTGTTCAAGGCGACTCACCTGGTGCGGGCCGGCGCATACAACAACGTGGTCCGCGCCAGCGGCACCCTCACCGCTACGACGCCGACGGTGACGGTCTGGAGTTCTGACATCAACTACTCATTCGGAGTGGTGACCGCCATCGTGGTCGACAAGGCGGTCAACGCGCTCGACCCCTGGCATCCGACCACTATCGAAGATGCGAACACCCTGCCGGGCAAAGAACTCCTGGTCGGGACCAGCGCGGTCTGGACCTACTTGATCACCAACACCGGCAACACGGCCGTGACATTCACGAGTCTGTGGGACGACAACGGCACGCCGACCAACACCGCAGACGACTTCGCCCCGGCGCCGGTGCTCGTCACCTGGAACGGAGCGCAATACAACGCAGGCGACGCCAACCACAACGGTCTGATCGACGTTGGCGAGACCTGGCTGTTCAGCGCCACCACCACCGTCACGGCCGGTGCCTACCGCAACACGGCGGCAGCCGTCGTGCTCGAGCCGGTCATCCGGCAAGCAGCGACGGGCAGCGACGTCGCCGGTTACTACGGCAACGCGGGCGGCGAAGGCCTCACACCCGGCTACTGGAAGAACCACACCACCCTCTGGCCCGCGCAGTCCAACGGTGCGCTCATCTTCTCGCCGAACCAGTTGTTGACCTCGGTCTTCAGTAATGTGCCGGCGGCGCAGGCGGGGTGGACACTGCTCGACGCACTGAGCGCAGGCGGCGGCGGTGTGATCGCACTGTTCCGTGCCGCCGTCGCGGGTCTTCTCTCCACGACCAGTCAGTTCATCTCGTACCCGCAGAGTTCGACCTGGCTGATTGCCCAGGTCAATGCGGTGCTGGCCGCCGGCAGCGCCACCCAGATCTCGAACTTGGAGAACACCCTCAACGGGTGGAATAACTACGAGGCGAATCTGACGCCACCGACCGTGCCCGCCTCTGTCTCGAGCGCGCCGCAGAGCGCCGTCGTCATCGCTGCGAACCAAGTTGTCGCCACGATCAACGCAGCACTGACTGCCGCTGCTGCTGCAGCCGTCGCGGCCGCACTGACAGCGCCGCTCGTGCAGACGCCGCCCGCACCGCTCAGTTCGAACGGTGCAACGGCCCCTGCCACGACCGGTCTGACGGGCACTGTGATCTCGGCCGTGCCGTCGACCACAGTTGCGAAAGAAACGCTGCTCTGACCCCTCGGTGGTTACACCGGTGGTCGAGTAGCGCATGAGCGCAGCGAATACGCGTATCGAGACCCGCGCGCCAAGGTCTCGATACGCTCGTTCCTCGCTACTCGACCACCGGATTTGCACCGTCGAAACGGCAGCATCTCGTGTTGACGAGGCGGCCCACGCGTGCAAGGCTTTAGAGTTGCCTATTTGTTCGCCAAGCGGCTCTCTCGGGCGACGGGTAAGCCCAGACGCCACGAAAGAGACCATGCTCGGAAAACTCCTCATCCGCTATTTGAAGCCATACCGTTGGCTCCTCGGCGGCGTGCTGCTGTTCCAGTTCGCGTCTGCGATGGCCTCCCTCTATTTGCCGAGCCTCAACGCCGACATCATCAACAAGGGTGTTGCGAAGGGCGATGTGCACTACATCTGGTCGACCGGTCTCATCATGCTCATCATCTCGTTCGGGCAGATCGCGTGTGCGATCGTGGCGACCTACTTCGCGGCCAAGGCAGCAATGCTGATGGGGCGCGACATCCGCGACGGGGTGTTCGAGCGGGTCAGCGCCTTCTCCGAACGTGAAGTGTCGCAATTCGGGCCCGGTTCGTTGATCACCCGCAACACGAACGACGTGCAGCAGGTGCAGATGCTGGCCATGATGGGCGCCACAATGCTGGTCAGTGCACCGATGCTCGCAATCGGCGGCATCATCATGGCGCTGCGTCAGGATGTCGGCCTCAGCTGGCTCATCGCCGTCGCGGTGCCGGCGCTGCTGATCTTGGCCGGCCTGATCATCAGCCGCATGGTGCCGCTGTTCCGCCGCTACCAGAAGAAGCTCGACGCGGTGAACCGCATCATGCGCGAGCAGCTCACTGGCATTCGCGTTGTGCGCGCATTCGTACGGGAGGACATCGAGTCCAAGCGGTTCCGCGGCGCGAATTACGACATCATGGTGATCGGCCGCAAGGTCGGCGAGCTGTTCGTGCTGCTGTTCCCGCTGGCCATGCTCGTGCTGAACGTGACGGTCGTCGGCGTCATCTGGTTCGGCGGTATCCGCATTGACAACGGCAACATCCAGGTCGGCACCCTGTTCGCGTTCATGGCATACATCATGCAGATCCTGATGGGTGTGCTCATGGCGAGCTTCATGACCATCATGATCCCGCGCGCCGCCGTCAGCGCAGAACGCATCAGCGAGGTGCTCGCAAGCACCTCGACACTGACCCGACCGAAGGATGCCGTCACCGCCTTCCCGGCTCCTGGAACCGTCGAATTCCGCGACGCCGCTTTCAGCTACCCAGGCGCCGCGCATCCCGTGCTGGCCGGGGTGAGCTTCACCGCGTCACCCGGCGAGACCGTTGCCATCGTCGGTTCGACCGGTGCAGGCAAGACGACGCTCGTCTCGCTGATTCCACGCCTGTTCGATGTGACAGGAGGCAGCGTGCTCGTCGGTGGCGTGGACGTGCGTCGGGCAGACCTCGACGTGCTCTGGAACGGCATCGGTCTGATTCCGCAGCGGCCGTTCCTGTTCACCGGCACCGTGGCATCCAACCTCCGGTTCGGACGGGACGATGCGACCGACGAAGAATTGTGGCACGCGCTGGAGATCGCGCAGGGTCGCGATTTCGTCGCCGAAATGCAGGGCGGGCTCAACGCCCGCATCTCGCAGGGCGGCACCAATGTGTCCGGTGGGCAGCGGCAACGGCTCGCGATCGCGCGCGCGATCGTGCACACCCCGATGTGCTTGTGTTCGACGATTCGTTCTCGGCGTTGGACCTCACGACGGATGCCCGCTTGCGGCAAGCGCTTTGGCGTGAGCTCCCCGGTGTGACCAAGATCGTCGTCGCCCAACGTGTGTCGACGATTGCCGACGCCGACCGGATCGCCGTTCTCGACGATGGCGGAATGGTCGGCCTCGGAACGCACGATGAGCTTCTCGAATCGTGCGAAACCTATCAACAGATCGTCCAATCGCAACTCGGAGTGGAGGCCCAGGCATGAGCACGAGCACTCCGACTCCGCTCTCTGAAGAAGAGCAGCTCGAACTCGACCTCGCAGAACAGGCTCGGCAAGGTGCCGATGACTGGATGAGCGTCAAGCCCGGCAAGGCCGCGAACTTCGGCAAGAGTTTCGGTCGCCTGATCGGCCTGCTGAAGCCTCATGCGGTCGCGTTCACGTTCGTGTCGTTCCTCGGCGCGATCGGCGTCGTCCTGTCCGTCATTGCACCGAAAGTGCTCGGCGAGGCGACCAACATCATCTTCGAAGGCGTCATCGCGAAGAACCTGCCCGCGGGCACGACGCAGGCGCAGGTCGAAGCCGGGCTGCGGGCATCCGGCCAAACCGACCTGGCGAACATGCTCTCCGCCATGAAGTTGACCCCCGGTCAGGGCGTCGATTTCGTACATCTGTCACAGGTGCTGTTCATCGTGCTCGGTCTCTATTTCGTCGCGGCGATCCTGAGTTGGCTGCAGGGCTACGTGATCAACATCATCATGATGACGACCATGTACCAGTTGCGCGAAGACGTCGAAGCCAAGATCAACCGGATGCCGCTGAGCTACTTCGACAAGGTCCAGCGCGGCGAACTGATCTCGCGGGTGACGAACGACATCGACAACATCACACAGACCATGCAGCAGTCGCTGTCAACGGCCGTCACGAGCGTGTTGACCATTGTCGGCGTGCTGATCATGATGTTGTCGATCTCCTGGCAGCTGGCACTTGTCGTATTGGTCAGCCTGCCGCTGATGGCGGTGATCTTCGGCGTGATCGGACCGAAGTCGCAGAAGGCGTTCGGAATCCAATGGCGCAAGGTCGGTCGGCTGAACGCGCGCGTCGAGGAGTCGTTCTCGGGTCACGCGCTGGTCAAGGTGTTCGGTCGCGAGCAAGACGCCCTGTCCAATTTCAAGGCGGAGAACCAAGAGCTGTACCAGGCGTCGTTCAAAGCGCAGTTCCTGTCGGGCATCATGATGCCCGCGATGATGTTCATCGGCAACCTCACCTATGTCGGCATCGCGGTGCTCGGCGGGCTGATGGTCGCGAGCGGACAGTTGCGACTCGGTGACGTGCAGGCGTTCATCCAGTACTCGCAGCAGTTCACGCAGCCGCTGTCCGAGTTGGGCGGCATGGCTGCCGTCGTGCAGTCCGGCACCGCATCCGCCGAGCGTGTCTTCGAGATGCTCGACGCCGACGAACAAGGACCGGATGCCGCGGATGCCCCGGCCCCGATCGACGGCGACGGCACCATCGCGTTCGAGGGTGTGCAGTTCGCATACTCGCCGGAGCGCCCGCTGATCCGGGACCTCTCGTTCAGCGTGGAGCCGGGCCAGACGGTCGCGATCGTCGGACCCACCGGTGCCGGCAAGACCACACTCGTCAATCTGATCATGCGGTTCTACGAGCTGAATGGCGGGCGCATCTTGCTCGACGGGCAGAACATCGCTGACCTGCGACGCAACGATGTGCGGTCACGCACCGGCATGGTGTTGCAGGACCCGTGGCTGTTTGCGGGGACGATCCGGGAGAACATCCGCTACGGCCGACAGGACGCGACGGACGACGAGGTGCTCGAAGCGTCGAAGGCCACGTACGTGGACCGGTTCGTGCACTCGCTGCCGGACGGCTATGACACCGTGCTCGACGAAGAAGCGTCGAATGTGTCCGCGGGGGAGAAGCAGCTGATCACGATCGCGCGTGCGTTCGTGGCACGGCCGAGCATCCTGATCCTGGATGAGGCGACGAGCTCGGTAGACACACGCACCGAGCTGCTACTGCAGCACGCCATGGCTGCGCTGCGACAGGGTCGCACGTCGTTCGTGATCGCCCACCGGCTGTCGACCATCCGTGACGCAGACCTCATCCTGGTGATGGAGCAGGGCGACATCGTCGAACAGGGCACGCACGCCGAACTGATCGCGAAGTCGGGCGCGTACTGGCGGCTGTATAATTCTCAGTTCGAGCAGGCCGCAGCCGACCTGGATGCGGAGGACGTCGTGCATGAGGGTCGACAGGGCGAGGGCTCGCAGGATGGGGATCCGCAGGGCGAGGGCGCTGCCGCAGCCGACTCGGATGTTGCGCTCGTCGACTAACTCGCTGTCCGCGCCAATGAACTCACGAGGTGAACGATGGCACGAATGACGTACAAAGCATTTGACGATCGCTGTTCGCGGTTGATCGAAACGCTGCGCGGCACCGTTTTGGAGGTGGGCGCCGGCCGCGGCGCAAACTTCGACGCACTCGATTCGAGTGTGCGCTGGGTCGGCCTGGAGCCCAATGAGCGGAACCGTCGTGACCTGCGGCGCAACGCGCAGGCGGCAGGGCACGGTGGGGCGCCGCTGGCAGCCGGATGCGAGGAGATCCCCCTCGAGGATGCCAGCGTCGACGCCGTTCTGGGCACGTTTGTGCTGTGTTCGGTTCGCGAGGTCGATCGCTCGCTCGCGGAGATCGTTCGCGTGCTCAGGCCGGGAGGAAGCTTCGTCTTCTGCGAACACGTGGCTGCGCCGGCCGGCACAGGGAAGCGCTGGCTGCAACGCGTGATCACTCCGATCACAGTCTGCCTCGACCACGGGTGCCACTGGGACAGGTCGACTGCTCAAGCGATTGAGCGTGCAGGTCTGACCATGACCCAACTCGACGACGCCGACGTCGCCACCGGGTCGTGGATCCCGGCAACGCCGTGCATCGTCGGGATGGCCGTCAAGGCGTGACTGACGCCCCGTTGGTCAGTCCCCGACGGTCAGCCTCCGACAGTCAGTACCTGATTCGATGGGATCAGCGAGATCGAGCCGGCCGTCACACCGACGAGTCCTAGATTGACGCGCAGCAGTGAAGGTGGCACCGCAGTGTCCGGCGGCGGCGTTGCGGCCCCAAGCGTGAATGGTGTGCCGTTCAGAAGTGTTGCCGTGACGGAGTCGACGTAGACCTGCACGTTCCCGCGAAGTTCCATTGTGCCGGCGTCGGAGATGAGCGCTGGCCCGGTTGCCTTGCGGACATTCAGATGGAAGTCCTTGATCACAATGTCATCGGCGGTGAGCTTGAGCACCGGCGTTCGGCTGCCGTTCGCGAGCGGCACCGTGACGTAGCTCACCGAGTGCAACCCAGAGAACGAGATCGACGACCCGGTCAATTGTGCAGCAGGGAGCGTGAATGTGGGCGCACTCGTGTCAGGCACGGCCGGCGCAGTACTGGTCGGTGCGCCCACGGGCGCACCAGGCGTTGCGCCGGGCAGGGTGGGCGTTGGTGCCACGATGCTCGGGCCGGGCAACCCGGGCAGATTGGGTAGACCGGGTGCGCTGGGCGACGCCGGTGTGCTCGGAGACGGTGTCGCGGTCGGCGCTGGAGCCGGACACGGCATTAAGATCGGGATGCACAGTGACGTCGGTGCCGATGCAGGCGCTGGCGCTGCGCCGATTCCGCTGAGTGCGACGACCAGACAGACAGCGACCGCGCCGGCCCCGGTTCCGCGCGGGTTCTTTCGACGGGTCCTCGTCATGCGCCCTTCCTCGCCGGCATCCACGCGACGATCAGGATGCCGCCGACGGCCCCCAGCAGCATCCCGATGATGAATCCGCCCAGATTGACGCCGATCAGCGAGTACACAGCGATAGCAAGTGACAGGATGCCGTAGAAGATCCGGTGCGTTGGCATAGCGATCACGAGCACTCCGAGCAACACGAGCAGCACGGGAATGATGGTCGATTGCAGCCCCTCGATTCCGAGTTGCACGTGCAGCTTGCCGATGTCGAGCTGCCCGGAGAAGAAGATCTCCACACCGGCCAGCACTGTCAAGACACCGCCGACGAATGGGCGCTGCCGCGCCCAAGCGCGGAAGGCGTGCCACCATCCAGAATTCGTACCTGCCGCACCTCGGTGCGCTGCCGGTTCAGCGCCGGCCGGGGTGCTCAGAAGCATCCTTTTGACCCGTCGGTGAGTTGCAGGTGCATGCCGTTGAGCGTGAACACCGCGGCCTGGGTGCTCCAGGCGGTCTGCTGCAGGTTCTTGATGTTGACCGTGTCGGCGTCTTGCGCGAAGTCACCGGCTGAGCCTTTGCTCGCGGTATTCACCGTCGAGGCGTCGACTCCGATCCGGATCTTATTGAACGTGGCGTCTCCCTTGAGGTCGGTCATCCCGATCTGCAAGTCGGTCGCGGTCGCGGGCGTTCCGCCGCCGCCCGCGGTGATCAGCAGGCCGACTTTGCCGAGCGGGGTGTCCGTCACGACGGATTGACAGAGGTCGGCGAGACTCGCTGAGCCGATGTTCGCGATCGCGACAGGATGCGGGTGCCCGGCCGTGTCGTTCGCGACGCCCGCGTACTGGGAGAAGCTCGTGCCGGTGAGTTGAGAGGCCGAGATCTGGAATTGACTGCCCGAGACTGCGAAGGAGACGGGTACAGCGCCGTTGGCGACCCCGCCCATCAGCAGTGTGGAGACGAGCGCGACGGGAACGGCAGCGAGCACGATTCGGCCGGTGTGGGTGCTCGTGAGCTTCCGGAATTGCATAGATCCTCCTCGATCTGTCGGGCAACATGTCCTGCAAACGCCGCGTGTCACAGCCCCCATGTGGGTGACACCGCGCAAGCCACGATTAGGAGCATATTATTTATTGACGTAATGTCAATAGCGTTGACCGAAAGTCAATACGGTCGACTCCGTGGCAGATAGGCTCTCAGCATGGACGTGGATCGGCGCACACGCTTGGCACCGGACGAGCGTTATGCACAGCTGGTGGCGATCGGTGTGGCATTTCTGGTCGAAAATCCCTTGGACGCGCTGACCATCGAACAACTGTCGGCGCGTGCCGGCGTCTCCCGTGGGTTGCTGTTCCACTACTTCGGCTCGAAGCAGGGTCTTCATCGAGAGGTCGTGCGCACCGCACGCGACAGCATGCTGCGCGCCACAGAACCCCTGACGGAGCTGGCTCCCCTCGATCGGCTCCACGACACCCTGGTGCGGATTGTGCGATTCGTGCGCGATCACAGCGGCACGTTCTACTCGCTGGTGCGCGGTGTGGCCAGCGGCGACGCTGAAGTGCGCGAGGTGGTGGAACAGGCTCGCCTGCTGCAGGCCGAGCGCGTGATCGCCGTCTGCCTGGAGCTCGGCATCGCCGACTCGGAACTGTTGCGAATCGCACTTCGCTCCTGGGTGGCATTCGCCGAGGAGGTGTTGGTCGAGAGCGCGCTCGGAACCGACATGAGATCAGAGGCGATCGTGTTGTTCCTGGAGCGAAGCGTGATGGCGGTCGCGGATGCCGTCGCAGTGCCAAACACCCCCGAAACCGGCCTAGTAGCGCGAAACCCGCGCGGATTGCCATGATTTTTCCTGCATCGCACGTAGGGTGGCGATGTGTGGCGAGTCGATCGAAAACAGGCGGATGACGACCTGTCCCCTGATGACGGGGCAAGCGACGCTCTCAATCCGCGGAACACGACCTCTCCGCAGACCGTGAGCCTGGGAGACCCGACCGTCATGGCAGGCAATATCGCGGAGCCGATCTGGCAGCGCTGGCGTGCAGAACTGGCCGAACTCGGTGGTCGTTCGCCGTTGTTGCACTTCGGTGACACGCCGCGCACGCGCATCGAACTGAGTTCAACGCATCCAGGCGGCCTGCCCCAGTTCATCACCGGCAAGTCGACCCTGCTCTCCAGTCTGATCCGCGACGAGCTGGCTCTGCGCAACGCCCGCGTTGCGGCAAGCGCGATCACCGCAAAGGGTATCGAGCTGCGCTCGGTGCGCGGAATCGACGCGGTGCACCTGGCCATCGGGCTCGCGCAATGGCGGAGCGGCGGCGACTCGTACACCGCTCCCGTCTTGCTGCGTCCTGTCGCGATCAGGCGCTATGGCCGGGACTTCGAGCTCAAGCTGCGAGGCAAGCCGTTTCTCAACCCCGAGCTTGCGCGCGCCCTGCACGAACAGTTCCAGATCACCCTCGACGCCGACGCGTTCGTCGCCCTGGCGGTCACGAACGGCGTCTTCAAGCCGCAGCCGGTGATCGACCGTCTGCGCGGCCTGACCAGTCACTTGCCCTGGTTCAACGTTCAGCCGCGGCTGGTCGTCTCTTCCTTCGCGGATGTCGCGGGCGCGATGGCCACGGATGCCGCGGACCTCGACTACCCGGTTCTCGACGCGATCGCAGGCAACCCGTCGGCGCGCAAGCGGGTTGAGGAGGCATTCCGTCCGGTGGACACGGTCGGACAGGATGCCCGCCCGCCGGCCACCGACACGCTCCTGCTCGACGCCGATGATGAGCAGGAGAACGTCGTCGCCCAGATCGGCGCGGGCAACTCCCTCGTCGTCAAGGTGCTGCCGGGCACGGGCGGCACGCAGACGGTCGTGAACGCGATCGGTGCGCTGGTGGCCGCGCACAAACGCATCCTGGTCGTCAGTCCGCGCCGCTCGAGCCTCGAGGGCATCACGCGCCGGCTGACCCAGGTGGGTCTCAGCGGCCTGGCCGTGACCCCGCGCACGCTACGGCGCGACATCATCGCATCGATAACCCGCAACGAGAAGACCAGCCAGCCGCGCGTCACCGAGGTCGACGATGCCCTCGTGCGCCTTCGCAAGGTGCTGCTCGACTATCGGGCTGCACTCACGCAGCCCGACCACGCACTCGGCGTCAGCGTTCTGGACGCTCTCGAGGAACTCGCGCGCCTCGCGTTGCTGGCAACTCCGCCCGCGACGACCGCCCGCCTCGAACGGCACTCGGTTGAGGCACTGGCCCGCAACCGGGACTCGGCCGCCGAGGCGTTGATCAAGGCGGCAACACTCGGTGAGTTCCGCTACGGGCCGGCCGACTCGCCCTGGTACGGGGCATCATTCGCGACCACGGCAGACGCATCCGCCGCCCACACGCTGGCGAAACGGCTGAACAGCACCGACCTGCCTCGGCTGCTGGAGCGCGCGAACGCCGTGATCGGGCAGACCAGGATGCGGTCGTTCGAGACAGTCGCGGAACTGGGCATCTACCTGCGCCTGCTCGCCGACCTGCGCGAGACGCTCGACAAATTCTTGCCTGCTGTTTTCGACCGATCGCTTACCGAGCTCATTGCGGCGACCGCCAACCGTCGGGATGCCCCGCAGATGAACGGCGCGAACCGTCGACGGCTGCGCAAACTCGCGCTCGAGTACGTGCGACCCGGCGTGCATGTGACGGAACTCAACGAAGCGTTGCGCCGCATCCAGAATCAGCGCACACTGTGGCAGCGTTTCGCCGCCGCGGGTGTTCCGCCTGAGGTTCCGGTGGGCGTTGCCGACCTGCAGGTCGCCCATCAGCGTGTTTCCGCCGATCTGGCCAGCCTGGACGCGCCGTTGCGACGCACGGGCACTGCCAATTCGCTCCTCGGCCTGACGATCTCGCAACTGGTGTACACACTGTCCGGCCTCGCCGCGGAGTCGGAAGTGTTGGCGAATCTGCAGGAGCGCACCGCGCTGTTGGCAACGTTGCGCGAGTTGGGCCTCGATCCACTGCTCGCCGACCTGTCGCGTCGGCACGTGCCGCAGCAAGACGTGGCAAGCGAGTTGGAGCTCGCATGGTGGCAGTCGGTGCTCGAGTCGATGCTTGCCGGCGATCGCGCGCTTCTGGGCGCGAACACGGGCGTGCTCTCGCGGCTGGAAGCCGACTTCCGCCTCGTCGATGAGGCGCACGCATCCGCCACTGGTCAGCAGTTGGCCTGGCAGCTGGCCGACACGTGGAAGATCGGCGTCGTCGACTATCCGGAAGAAGCGGATGCGTTGCGCCGGCTTCTGCGCAGCGACCGCACCACGGCGCCCGCGCTCGCCACGGCGGCACCGCACCTGGCCAGGGTGCTCGCGCCCGTCTGGCTCGCCTCACCCTATGACGTGCCGAGCTTGCCGGCCGAACTGTCGTTCGACGCAGTCATGCTCATCGACGCCGGCGCCGTCACGTTTGCGGAGACCATCGGCGTCATCCGGCGGGCATCGCAGATCATCGCGTTCGGCGATCCGGTGACGCAGACGCCGTCGCCGTTCACGATCGCCATCTCGGAGACTCCGGAGGATCCGCCCGAACTCGACGTCGATGCCGTTCACGCCGACTCTGCACTTGCGCAATTGAGCGAGTTGCTGCCGGTGTTCACGCTGAGCCGCAGCTATCGCGCAGGCGGCGACGATCTGGCCGAACTGATCAATCGGCGCTTCTACGGCGGCAAGATCGAATCGCTTCCGTGGGCCGGCACCTTCCTCGGCCACGGCAGTCTGACGCTCAACTTCGTGTCAGGCGGCCACGGCATGCCCGACGAGGAGTCCGGTGCGGTCGAAAGTGTCGATGCCGAGGTGGGCAAGGTCGTCGAACTCGTGCTCGAGCACGCCACCAACCGTCCACGAGAGTCGCTGATGGTCGTGACCGCGAGCGCCCGGCACGCGGTGCGGGTGCACCAGGCAGTAGTGGCCGCGTTCGCGAAGCGCAAGGATTTGAGTGACTTCATCCTGGGCGACCGGGCCGAACCGTTCACCGTCGTCACGCTGGAACAGTCAGTCGCGCAAAGCCGAGACCGCGTGATCTTCTCGATCGGGTATGGGCGCACGCCGCATGGCAGGCTGCTCTCGAACTTCGGCACCCTGGCAGAGCCCGGCGGTGAACGCCTGCTCGCCGTGGGCCTGACCCGAGCGCGTCGTTCGATGGACATCGTCTCCTGCTTCCACCCGGAAGACATCGACACCTCTCGGATGCGCCACGGTATCGTCGCTCTCGCGCAGGTTCTGGGCGAAGCAGCGGCCATCTCCTCCGGTGTCGACGACGCGCCGGGCAACAGCGAACCGTTGCTTATCGACCTGGCCACTCGGTTGCAGCGACGTGGCCTGACCGTGCAACTCGGGCACAGAGGGGCGCTCGCCCTCGTCGCATCACACGATGGGCGTGCCGTTGTCGTCGAAACGGACACGATCGTCAATCGGGCCAGTCTGCGCGAGTCGCTTCGACTGCGGCCTGAAGTGCTAAGGAGGCTCGGCTGGCACTACATGCGCGTGCACAGTTTCGAGTTGTTCGGCAACCCGGAGGCGGTCGCTGCGCGGGTTGCGAAACTGATCGGTGCCGCCGACGAGACGATCGAGGTTACCGGGCCGATCGACATCCTGGCGGGCGGGATCCAGACCGCGAGTTAGTCTGGAGGTATGGCACAAGGTTCAGGGCGCCGTCCGCGGCACGAGCAGCGGCGTGTACATCGCCCCGGCGCGCCCGGCGCTGACCCCACGCCACGGGCAGGACGGCCCGAGGTCGATGCCGTGCGCGCGGCCGGTGACACGGACCAGACCTGGGGCGACACGAACACGTCCAACGATGCGCAACTCAAACGCGACGTGCCGCCCCACTGGGGATAACTGGGGATAGCTGTTACGGCGTGTGCTTGCCCGCTGCGGCTTCGCGGTCGGCTGCGAGGAGATCGCGGATCTCGGTGAGCATGTCCAGTTCGGTCGGCGGTGTGTCCTCGGCCTCGACTACGCCGGCCTTGCGACGGTCCGCGGCGCGCTGGAGCAGGTGATTCACCGGCACGACGACAGCGAAGTAAACGACGGCGGCGACGATGATGAACTGAATCAGAGCAGCCAAGAACGCACCGAACAGAATCTGCGCATGCCCGCCGGATACGGTTGGGATACTGAGAATCAGGACCGAATTGAGGTCCTTGGCATTGAACACCGCCCCTATCAGCGGATTGATGATGCCGGTGACGAGCGCACCGACTACGACAGTGAACGCGGCGCCGATGACAAACGCGACTGCCAGATCCATCACGTTGCCACGCATGATGAATTCTTTGAATCCCTTGAGCATGAACTACCCCCTTTTCGGTTTCGCCACTAGAAACTTGCATGAAGCTATCGACAATTTGTTGTCTATGCTGCCGTGATTCCGAGGTCGGTGAAGAGGGTGAGCATTCCGGTGCGGAGGGTGTCGTAGTCACGGTCGATTCGGGTTTTGGTCTTTGGTGGCCGGCCCGGCCTTGCGCCGCGGATGCCGGCGAGGATCGGCGCGATGACCTGGTCGCGGAGGGCGGCGATGCCTGCGATCGTGCGCGCCGCTTCGGTGGCGACGTGGTAGCGGCGGGTTCGGGCGGGCTTGTGGATGAGATCTTTGCCGCGGAGTTTCCGCAGATCGTAGGCGGCTTGCCGGATGGTGTACTCGTTCTCGGACTGCCCGGTGAGGTCGCGGGCTTTCTGGGCGAACTCGCCGACGGTGAATCCGTCCGGCGCCGGGGCGAGGACGGTCACCGCGGACAGGGCTGCGCGGATGCGCGGTTTGTTGGTGTCGATGCCGCCGATGCGGGTGGCGCCGAGCATCGACGGCGCCGGGAGGTCTTCCAGGATCCCGTCGGGCAGGTAACTGGTGTCCACGCAGTCCAGCATGCTGGTGAACCGGTCGACCATCCTGGCCAGGCGTGCGGTGATCTGAGGGAACTTCTCCAGGACCCGGCCGACACGCAACGCTTTGGTGTTGTGCACGATCGCTTCGAATCGCAGGACATGCTCGCCCTTGGTGTAACCCTTCAGGGTGATCTTCCCGAAGTTGATCTTGAAGATCGTCAGGTTCCACTTGGGTTTCTCGATCATGACCGCCTGCGATAGGTTCAGTGACGTGTACTAATGGTTTGAGACACTCATCCCGGTAAGGAATTCTGTTCTCATGTCGAAAGTTGTTCCGCGTTATTCTGATCAGTTCAAAGCTGAGG